>Ga0310345_10000574_pt1 | contig 50584 bp, 42 predicted proteins | sample HC15DNA20500_MG_FD_204667 | JGI IMG/M metagenome (GOLD analysis project Ga0310345, IMG submission 204667) | Marine microbial communities from station ALOHA, North Pacific Subtropical Gyre - HC15-DNA-20-500_MG | ecosystem: Environmental > Aquatic > Marine > Oceanic | place: Pacific Ocean: North...
GCCCGCAAGGCCCGGGATCTTGTGCGGCGAAAAGGCGCTCTCGATAACATGTCGCTTCCGGGCAAGCTTGCTGACTGCCAGGAGCGTGACCCAGTATTGAGTGAGCTATACATTGTTGAGGGTGAATCGGCAGGTGGGTCGGCCAAGCAGGGGCGCGACCGCCGGTTCCAGGCAATCCTACCGATCAAAGGCAAGATCCTGAACGTTGAACGGGCGCGATTCGACAAGCTACTGAGCAGTGATGAGATTAGGACGATGATCGCAGCGCTCGGCTGTGGGATCGGCAGCGAGGACTTTGATCTGTCGAAGCTCCGTTATCACCGCGTCGTGATCATGACCGATGCGGACGTCGATGGATCTCACATCCGAACGTTGCTTCTGACGTTCTTCTACCGACAGATGCGTGCGTTGATCGAAAAGGGCCACATTTACATTGCCCAGCCGCCGCTCTACCGCGCGAAGCGCGGGCGCACCGAGCACTACCTCAAGGACGACCGCGAATTGGAGACCTACCTGATTCGACGGGCTAGCGCGGCACGTACGCTTAGGCTACCGGAGGTAGGGCTCGAATTCGCGGGCGAGCGGCTTGAGCGCGTGCTACATAAACTGATGGCATTCCGGAAGCTGTTACAGCTAGTCGAGCGTCGCGGCCGTAGCAGCGACGTCGTTACGGTGCTTCTTAAGCGGGGCGCACACGACCGGACGTTTTTTCTAGAGCGAGCAGCACTCGAGGAGGTCGCCCAGGAATTGGCGACGACGACCCGGACGGTGTCGGTGGCCGCGGACGCGGAGCACAACGCGTTTCTACTAAAGGTTGAGGATCGTACTGGAGGGTATCCGCGCCGGCATACTTTCGGTGTCGAGTTCGCGGAGTTGGCAGAGTACCGGGCACTCGTCGCGAGTTACGACGAGATTCAAGGTCTCGATGGACCCATGGTTGTGTCGACCGTTCCAGTGACCGAGCCGGAGCCGGGTGCCAGCACGGATGCAGGCGGCGCGGCGACCGACGCGACGAACATCGGTGGCGCACCGATCGATCGGTCGACCAGGCTGGCGGCCGAACCACGTAAGACAGACAAGGATCAGGATGTGCCGATTGGGTCGCTCGATGCGTTGGTCGAGTATTTCATCACGGCAGGCAAGCGTGGCATTGTGGTGAACCGCTATAAAGGGCTCGGTGAGATGAACCCCGACCAGCTGTGGGCGACGACGATGAAGCCAGAGGCTCGAACGCTTCTCCAGGTGCGTGCGGAGGACGATGCCGAAGCGGATCTTATGTTCACGACCTTAATGGGTAATCAGGTCGAACACCGCCGGAAATTCATCGAAGATAACGCGCTGGACGTAAAAAATCTCGATGTGTAACCTCAGACGGCTGGTTCCCCCTCGTCTCACCTTTGTGTAGACACTAGACCCCAGACCAAAATCCTCCTTTTCACGCATGTCCGATATCGAACAAACCGACATCCCCGTTAACATTGAAGACGAGATGCGCCGCTCGTATCTGGATTACGCCATGAGCGTAATCATAGGGCGTGCCCTGCCCGACGTGCGGGACGGACTCAAACCAGCGCACCGCCGCGTGATCTACGGCATGCGGACGATGGGTCTGGCCGCGAACCGTCCGTATCGCAAGTGCGCAAAAATCGTCGGCGAGGTAATGGGCAACCTCCATCCCCACGGCGACAGCTCGATCTACGACACCCTGGTTCGGCTCACGCAGGACTTCAATATGCGGTACGCCTTGGTCCAGGGCCAAGGTAATTTTGGCTCGATCGACGGTGACCCCCCGGCGGCTATGCGTTACACCGAGGCGCGGCTGCAGGGGCTCGCCGACGACTTAATGGCTGATCTTGACAAGGAGACGGTCGACTTCGTCCCGAACTACGACGAGACTACCGAGGAGCCGACCGTGCTCCCGTCACCCTATCCGAACCTTCTGGTGAACGGGTCGGCCGGAATCGCCGTTGGAATGGCGACCAACATCCCTCCGCACAACCTCCGCGAGGTCATCGATGGCATCGTGTGGCTCGCCGAGCACGCCGCTGAGTCGCCCGACGCCAAGACGCGACGACTGATGGCGCTCGTATCCGGACCGGATTTCCCAACCGGAGGATTTATCGTCGGGCGCGCGGGCATCGCCCAGGCGTATCACTCCGGCCGCGGCACGATCACCATGCGTGCGCGCACGACGATTGAAGATGCTGCATCGACACGGAAGAAAGGTGACCGCGCCTCCATCGTCGTGACGGAGATTCCCTACCAGTTGAACAAGTCCAGACTGCTTGAAAAGATCGCCGAACTCGTGCGCGACAAGGTTGTCGACGGGATTGCCGACCTCCGAGACGAATCTGACCGCGACGGGATGCGGATCGTGATCGAGATCAGACGTGGCGAGGTGCCCGAGGTCGTGCTCAACAACCTGTACAAGCACACTGCACTCCAGAGTTCGTTCGGGATCATCATGCTCGCGATCGTGGCGGGTCGCCCACAGGTCCTCACTCTGCTCGAGATGGCGGAGCACTTTGTCGAGTTCCGGCGCGAAGTAGTGCGGCGGCGCACGGATTTTGAGTTACGGAAGGCCGAAGCGCGGGCCCACATCCTCGAAGGGCTCAAGATTGCCCTGGACAGCCTCGACGCCGTCATTAAGCTGATTCGCGGTGCGAAGACGCCAGCCGAAGCGCGAGGCGGGTTGATGGGGCAGTTCTCTCTTACGGAGAAGCAGGCACAGGCCATCCTCGACATGCAGCTGCAGCGGATCACTGGGCTTGAGCGGCAGAAGATCGTGGACGAGCTGGTGGAGTTGCTCAAGAGAATCGAACGGTTGCGTGCGGTTCTTGGGAGTGAGACGCTGCTGATGGAGATCGTCGTCACGGAGCTACGGGCAATCCAGGCGAAGTACGGTGACGACCGACGTACCGAGATCATTGATGAAGAGGGTGAGTTTCGCATCGAGGACCTGATCGCCGAACAGGACACGGCGATCACTGTGAGCAACACCGGCTACATCAAGCGGACGGTAATCTCCATGTATCGGAACCAGCGGCGAGGCGGGAAGGGCCGCATCGGCATGCGGACACGCGACGAGGACTTCCTAACCCATCTCTTTATCGCGTCGACGCACGCCTACGTCCTCATCTTCTCGGATCGCGGGCGGGTCTACTGGCTGAAAGTTCATGCGATTCCAGATGTAGGGCCGGCTGGCCGCGGGAAGTCAATTGCAAACCTTGTCTCGATGGAGCCCGGCGAGCGGATCGCAGCGCTAGAAACAGTTAAGCAGTTCCCAGACGAGGACGGCGAGCGTTTCGTCGTGATGGGAACCCGTCGCGGGGTCGTGACGAAAACGGACCTACGGGCGTTCCGCCGCCCGCGGGCCGGTGGCATCATAGCAATGGGGGTGGATGTGGCTGCTGATGCAGTCATCGGTGCGGAGCTTACCGACGGCCAGGGAGAGATCTTCATCGGAACCCGCGACGGGAGGGCCATCCGGTTCGAGGAGGCAGGCGTCCGTCCGACGGGGAGGACCGCAGCAGGTGTCCGTGGGGTCACGCTGCGTGAGGGGGATGAGGTGGTAGCTATGACCGTGGTACGACCCCGGGGGACCCTCCTGACGGTCACCGAGAATGGCTACGGCAAGCGTACAGAGCTAGACGAATACCGCGTGCAATCACGTGGTGGAGTCGGTATCATTAACATTCATGTAAATGCACGGAACGGGCGCGTCGCCGGGGTGGCCTACGTTGAGCACGACGATGAACTGATGCTCATCACACAGCACGGCAAGGTGCTACGGATGGAAACCCGAGATATCCGGCCTATCGGCCGGGCGACGCAGGGCGTCCGGTTGATCGAGATCGACGATGAAGATCGAGTGGTATCGGTAGCTAGGCTCGTAGAAAGAGACGCGAACGGTGAAAGCAAGAGTTCAGAACCTGAACCGCCAGAAGGGCTGTGAACCGGATCGCAAGCCAGACCGCGTCGACCGTTGCCGGAGGTCCCGGCAAAAAGGAGGCAGGAACATGTCTCGCTCAAGAATCATGACACTCGTGACCGTCGGCAGTTTGACCTTGGGCGGCGCGTTTTTCGTCGGGTGCGGCGGTGGTGGCGAAGAACAAGGTCTTATTCGCAGCTTTTTCCAGGCATCCCGCTTCGGCGACCGTACGACACTGGGCAGTATGGCCATGGTTGGATTCAGCCCGGATACGGACGGCATCGTCTCGGGCGTCAGTGTCCAGAGCGTTGCCGAGGAGCAGCGCCGACCACTGCAGATTGTGTCCCTTGGCGAGGCCGTTGCTGAGGCGGAGGCCGAGGAATTAGCATTCCGGGCCGAGAAGAAGGTCTACCAGGACGAGAACTTTGACGCCATCACCCGTGTGATCGAGGCCGAGCGCGATCAGGAGGATGCTGCTAGCCGCGACCAGGAGGTCCAGGAGGCGTGGACTAACTGGCGTGCGGAGGAGCGCCAACACGCACTGCAGGTCTCCCGGGCGCAGGACGCGCTCAACGAGGAGAGTCAGGTGGCCGGAGTGAGTGTGTTCGAACCGGCCAACCCAATCGACGTCAGCCAGTACGAGGGTGAGCTGATCACGAAGGACGTTACCATCACTGCGGACGTTGAAATGGATGACACCGAAGAGGAGCGGACGATGGTGATCACGCTTGAGAAAGTGGAGTTGCAGGGCGCGGACGGCCTCATCGACGGGCGTTGGATCATCACGACGATCAACTGACGGAGTGTTCCGCGAGCTGGTCTTGAGTTCCCGATGACGGCCGGGCCCGCGGTGGTCCGGCCGTTTCTCTTTCCTAGATAACCCCAGCAGAACCACGAGGCAGTGGCGTGCCACTTGTTCAGAGGCCGCCGATAACAGAGTGCAGGAGATCCATGATCAACCGGGGATAGAGCCCGAGGATAACGGACGCGCCAGCCACTACGAGCAAGGGGACGGTCATTAGCCATCGTGGGTCGGAAAGAGGGCGGCCTTCTAAAGCGGGGCTCAACGGGCCGAAGAAGATGCGACGGGCCGCGCCAAATGAGTACGCCACCGTTAGTACGATGGTAGTGACCCCCCCGATCGCGATAGCAAGGGTAAACGGGCTGTCGAACACGCCTCGTTCGAAAATGCCCGTGAACATGATCCACTCCGCCGTGAAGCTGCTGAAGGGCGGGAACCCGGAGAGCATCATGCAGCTAACGAGCCACAAGGTCGCCGTCACGGGCATCTTCCTGGCCAGTCCTCCCATCTCGCGGATGTCGCGGATCCCGGTTGTCTGGACAACGATGCCGGCCGTGGAGAAAAAGATCGTTTTCCCCATGATGTGACTTAGGAAGAAGAACATTCCGCCCTCGACGCTGGCGACCGTCAACGCGCCGAGACCGAGAACCGAGTACGCGATCTGGCTAATGGTTGAGCATGCCGCTAGGCGCTTGATGTCAGTTTGCGCCAGGGTGAGCAACGACCCATAGATCATGGTGATGAGCGCGAGCGCCATGAGTGGCGTGCCGAACTGTTCGAAATCTTCTCCCAGAGGTAGGACGAGGACCCGGACGATGATGTATAGGCCGAGGTTCGCATACACGGCCAGTAGCCCAGCAATGCACGTCGGGTGCTCGGCGTGGACCAACGGCATCCAGACGTGGAACGGCACGAGGGCCAGTTTCATCATAAGCCCGATGAGGAATAACACGATCGTCGCCGTCACCAGACGGTTCCCGGCCATCCCCTCGAGCTGGTCAATTTCGAGGCTTCCGACCTGACTGTAGACGACGAGCGCCGCCGCGAGAAAAAGCAGCGCCCCGATGATTCCCCAGGACAAGCTGATGAACGCCACCCGTACCCGTTCCAAGTAACCGAAGTACGCCATCAGAAAGAAGAGGGTGATGGTCAGCACCTCTAGGAAAAAATAGAGCGACACAAGGTTAGTGCTCAGAATCGTGCCAATGAAGCCGACCGGGAAGAACGGAAACAGGTAGAAAAAACGGGCGTAATGGTCGATCTGAGCGCGATCGGTCTCGCGCGGATACAGAATTTTGACCCGGTGCTCGACATAGCGGATGGAGTAGAACGCCAGAGCGGTGCAGAGGAGGATGACGATCGCCAGCGTCGGAAAACTGAGACCGTCGGCGAGGAGACCAAGACGGATATCGGGCGCGATAATTAGGTACTCCTCGACGAGAACTGCTCCACCAAGCACCTCGGTCCCAGCGCGCACGACGAGGAGCGACGTGTACAGCAGGGCGAAAGCGGTGATCCAGCCGGCGAGCCGACCAGCCTTCTTCCTGGTCAGGAAAACCACTACGGAAGAGAAGACCGGCGTGAGCAGGATCTGCAGTAAGACAGCCGGCATTTTCAGCCTCCGTCTGTCCCAAGGAACAGGATTAACACCAGCACTAAGAGGACGAGCACGTAGGAGACGTTGTAAACGAGCTCCTCAGTGTCCGTGTGCAACCGGCGAACGAGTTGCTCGGTCCAGTCCGTGAACACCCACGGTAGCTGGCGGTGCACGAGATGGTTCCAGCGCTCCTCGAGGTTGTTGGCGACGAAGGCGGCCAGTCGCATGGTCCCGTTGACGAAGACGCCATGGTAGAACGCGTCGATGGCCCACCGGCTCCAGAAAAAAGTGTGGAGCGCCCGGAACGGCGCGTAGGAATCGACGAGCGCTTGCGGCGACGCCCTGCGGGCGACGTAGAGGTAGTAAGCGGCTAGTGCACCCGCTGTCACGAAGAGTAGAGAGAGGACGGGAACGAGTACCCCGTGAGAGGCTGAGCCATTAGTCACGGCGGCCGACGATGCCTGGGCGGCCACAACTTCTGCGATCAGGCCGGCGTCGAAGCCGTGGTGGAGGACCCTCTCGAGGAACAACCCGCCGAGTCCGGTAAGGACAATGAGGCCGGCTAGGATGCCGGACGCAAGGCGCATCGACTTCGTACCGTCGTCCACGCGATCATCCGCGTCGGTGACCCGCACGAAGTTTCGGCTAGCCGGTCCATGAAAGACGATACCAAGGAAGCGGACCGTGTAGAAGGCGGTGATCCCTACCGTGAGGAGCGCCAGTACAAACAATGGGGTGCTGGCGTGCAAGGTCGCGAGCAAGACGGCGTCCTTACTCCAGAACCCAGGGAAGGGTGGCAGCCCCATGAGCGAAAACGCCGCCACCAGAGTGAAGATCCACGTGCGCGGCAAGAATCTCCGCACCGCGCCCATGTCCTGGATGTAGATGGAATGGACGGCGTGGATCACGGTACCAACGCAGAGGAACAGACAGGCCTTGAACAGGGCATGACTAACGAGGTGAAAGATGCCGGATGTGTAACCGTCGAGCAAGAGCCCAGGGGCGAGACCCGCGGTGCCGAGCGCGAGCATCATGTAGCCAATCTGGCTGACAGTCGAGTAGGCGAGAATCTTCTTGAGCTCCTGCGCCACCAAAGCCTGCGTCGCCGCGAGGAGCGTTGTGAAGACACCGATCCAAGCGGTCACATGAAAGAACCATGCAGCCTCGTCAATCCCCATAACCCAACGCCCGTAGTAGAACAACGGCACGAACCGGGCGACGAGGTAGACACCGCTCTTGACCATCGTCGCAGCGTGGATAAGGGCGGAAACGGGGCTTGGACCGGCCATTGCCTCCGGGAGCCACTCTTGAAACGGAAACTGCGCCGACTTACTGAACGGTCCCGCCAAGAGGAGGAGGGTCATGAGGACGATCATGCCGGGCGCCTCGGCCATCGCCGCGAGCCAGGTTGGCGCGGTCGCGTAGAGCTCAAGAAAGTTCAATGTCCCGGCGTAGACATATAGGACGAGGATGCCTCCGAGCATGAGCATGTCGCCCACCCCGGTGATTACGAGTGCCTTGAGCCCGGCCTGGGAAGGCGTCACGTAGGCCGTAGGGGGTGGACCCCCGATCCAGTATTTCCGTTGGTCTTCGTAGTAGTACCCGATTAAGCCATAGCTGCAGATTCCGACTAGCTTCCAGCCGACGAACAGGAACAGCAGGTTGTTGGATAGGACGAGCAGCAACATGCTGCTGATGAACCCGTTCATCCACATCCAGAACCGGGTACGAGCCGGGTCTCCCTTCATGTAGCCGAGACAGTAGACCATGATGACGAAGCTCACTACGGCCACCACGTTGGCGAGGACGATGCTCAACGGATCGATCAGAACACCGAACGTGATTCGGATCGGATTCTCGAGCCAGATGACCGCGCTCTCCAGCGGGAGCGTGTCGGGATGGAAGAGATTGGGAATTAGGTAGAGCGCTGCGGTCGCGGCGACGAACGAAAACAGTAGCGCACCGAGGTCCCGTCCCGTGCTAGAGATCCTTGCGAGCAGAGGGGTGACGGCTACTCCCACCAACGGTGAGAAGATGCAGATCCACGCCGCGAGAATCGGTCCGAATCTCATCTGCCGAAGCTAGTCAGGATAGCCGGACTGAGGAACCGTGACACGATGTCGCCATTGAACCAGCCGAGAAGGATGGTGACTCCTACGAGGATGAGCATCGGTCCGAGCATGGTCGCCGGGGCCTCATCGCGGCTCGGGTCCGTCATTGACAGCGCGCTCGCTGTGTTCTCCTCGGGACGGCCGCCGACGCTAACCGGTACCGCAGCGTCGGCATCGGGGTTGGGAGAGGGGAAGTACATGTACCGGATGACGTTTACGAAATACGAGAGCGCCAACGTGCTGCTGAACAAGATCGCCCCCACAAAAACCCATTGACCTTCGTCTATAGCACCGAGCATCAAGTAGAGTTTGCTGAAGAAACCGCCAAGCGGTGGGACGCCAATCATGGAGAATGCCGCCACGGAGAACGCTGCGGAGGTCCAGGGCATCTTGATAGAGAGTTTCCGCAACTGCCGGATCTCTCGTAGGCCGGTTTTGTAGAAGATCGCCCCAGCTGCGAGGAAAAGGCAGCACTTAATGACCGCGTGGTTGATGAGGTGTAAGAGCGCACCGGTCAGTCCCATCGTGGTGGCCAGACCCACACCAAGTACGCTGTAGCCAATCTGGGCAACCGACGAATAGGCCAGCATCCTCTTGAGATCCGACTGGACGATCGCCATCACGGAACCCAGCACCATGGCGACAGCTCCCATCCAACTCAGGAGCGTGGTGACAGGGATTACCTCGACTGAGAAGCGTGGCTCGAAGACGAAGAACAGCACCCGCACTAGCGCGTACATCGCAACCTTTGTCGTGGTCGCGGCGATCACAGCGCTCACTGCCGAGGGGGCGTTTGAGTAGGCACCTGGTAGCCAGGCGTGCATCGGAAACAGCGCCATCTTGATCGACATCCCAATCACGAAAAAGGCAAAGGCGACCAGCACTGCGTTCGACTGATAGAGGGCCGGCAGGATCCGCGATAGATCCGCCATGTTGAGCGAGCCAGTGACGCTGTAGAGATACCCAACGGAGAGTAAGTAGAATGCCGCGCCGACGGTTCCTAGAATGACGTACCGGAACGCGGAAACCACGGCCGCGCCGCCGCCGATCGATACGAGTGCGTAGCTAGTCAACGAGGTAATTTCTAGAAAGACGTACAGGTTGAACATGTCCGCTGTTGCCACCATCCCCATCAAGCCGGCAACCAGTAACAGATATACGCTGTAGAAGGGCACTTCGCGTTCCGGAAGCTCTCGCGAGATACTTCGCTTCGAGTAGATCGCCACGAGTAGAGTGATGAAGCTCAGAAGCAACAGCATCAGGGCGCCAAGGTGGTCGATTCGAAACTCGATGCCCCATGGCGGCGCCCACCCACCCAGGAAGTATTGGAGCGGACCGTTTGTCAGCACTTCTCGTGCGGCAACGATCGCCACACCGAAAGAGAACGTGAGGGCGACTAAGGCGACAGGAAATGCTGCTGCCCTTTTCCACCACCCGAGCACCGGGAGGATGAATGACGCGACTAGAGGTGCGGCGACGATGAGGATAGGAACGGCGGACTGGTGGATGTTCATCGAGACGGAGCACTCGGATTGCCCGCGGAGCGGATTGTCTCGAGCAGCTCGTCCTCTTCCAACGTTCCGTACTGTGAGTAAATCCTGAGGAGCAGGGCCAGAGCCACGCCGGTGGTGGCTACGCCCACGACGATGGCGGTCAGCATAAGAACGTGTGGCAGAGGGTTGACGTACTGCATCGCGTCGAGGACAACCTCTGGATTGCGGTCATGGTTCGCGTCGTCCAAGAGGATTGGGATGGTGGCACCGCGCTTCGCCCCCAGGGAGACGACGAACAGGATAATGGACCATTGGAAGATATTCATCCCCACGAGCTTCTTTACCAGATTAGTCTTCCCGGTCATCGCGTAGAAGCCGATCATCATGAGCACGATGTAGGTGATGATATTGAAGTGTCCGATGACGAACTCGGTCATTCTGACCCTATTCGAATGTAATCAGATCGTGAAAGATAGAAACGAAGGCCGCCATCACGGTAATCCCGACGCTGACCTCGATGACCAGCATGCCGATGCTGCGCGGATTGGCCACCGGCAGGATGCCGTAGTCGAGGTAGTTAGCACCTAGCAGCAAGCAGACGATCCCGGTCACCGCGTAAAGCAGAACTCCCGTGCTTGTGAAGACTGTCACCGCAGCAATGGAGAAGCGTTGTTTGACGGTTTCGAGGCCGAAGCCGATGGCCAGCAGAATGAAACTCGACGCCAAAATTACCCCACCCTGAAAGCCGCCCCCCGGACTGGAGTGGCCGTGCATGATGACGTAGAGACCGAACATCTGAATGAACGGCACGAGCAGACGACAGAGGGTTTTGACGATGATGCTCTGCTGTTCAGCGATCACGATTAAGCCCTTCTTCGTCCGCCGCGCAGGATAAGTAATACGGACATGGCCGCGGCGAACACCACAGTGACTTCTCCTAAGGTGTCGAAGCTACGGTAGTCGGCGAGGACGGCCGTGACCATGTTGGGAACGTCCGTCTCTGCGAAACCCCGTTCGATATAGCGCGGTGACACGTGGAGGCTCGGCGGTGAGCTGGGGTCACCAGTGTCTGGCACATCCAGGGATCCGAGGATCAATAGGAACCCGGTGACGCTCGTCACGACAAGATGGAGAGACTTCAATCTTTGCTCACCCGTTCCGTTTTGAAGACGGTGATGACGAAGAAAACGGTGGTAATACCGGCACCCACGGTGGCCTCCGTGAAGGCGACATCAACCGCTCCCATTTCGACCCACAGGAGACACATGAATAAGCCAAACGCGCCCAGCAAGATGACGGAGGCCAAAAGGTCCTTGACGGTCACAGCGGCAAACGCACACACGACGGCGAACACCAGCAAGATGATATCGAGCTGCCAGATCATTGGCGCTCCGCCCTCTCCTTCGTCCAGAGCGGGACGTTGCGCGTGAAGGCAGACCGGGCAATCGCGTGAGTGGCAGTCGGGCTGGTCAGGAAGATGAAGAGTGCAATCAGGAGGATCTTCACACTTGCAAGGTCAATCCCACCGAAACAGGCAAGGCCCGTGAGCAGCAAGAGGCTCCCTAGCGTGTCACATTTGCCCGCAGCATGCATCCGCGTGTAGAAATCTGGGAAGCGCAGTAGGCCGATTGCCCCCATGAGGAGGAAGAACACACCTGAGCAGACGAGGACCACTGCGAGCACAGTCATCGCGTCAACCCTTTGTGCTCCACGCCTCTCCGTTCAAAGTACTTTGACAAGGCCAGCGCTCCGATGAAATTGATGAGTGCATAGACGACCGCGATGTCGACGAAGAACTCGACGCGGTTGAAGAGATAGCCGGTCAATAGGATGACCGCGATGGTTTTCGTCCCGATGACATTAACCCCGATGATGCGATCAATGATGGCCGGTCCCCTGATCACACGATAGAGGGTCAGCAGGACCGCGAACAGAATAATCAATGAGGTTGCGAGAAAGAAAGGTTGCATTACTTCTTCAGCTCGTCAGGTTGCTTGGTCGTTAGTAATTGCTCGCCAAAAATGCGTGCAACACGCCGCTCCATATCACCGGCAAGCAAATCCGTGGCGGCTTTGTCACTCACGGCGTGCACGTAGAATTCCCCCTCGTCGATGTTCATGGTAAGCGTGCCAGGTGTCAGCGTAATGGAGTTGCCGAGTACAACCTTGGCGAGGTCGCTCGTCAGGGTGGTCTTGAATCGGACGATCCGGGGACGAATCTGGCTTGGGCGGATGATGAGGGACACGACATGAAAATTCGCCATGACGACCTGGTACAGCAACCACGGTACGTACAATAGAAACCGCCATCCTTTGATTAAGCTCCTAGGAGACGGTACATCCTTGAGTAGCAAGTCGTACGAGAAGCGGGTGACAACCGCGGCACACACAAGACCGAGACCAATGTGTAAGGGATCGTAATGCCCAGAAAAGACTAGCCAGAACGTGAACAGGATGAGAAAGACTGCAAGTTGGCGCAGGTTGTCTGAACGCCTATATGTCATATAGAAAGCGATTCTATCGCGAGCCGCCCTCGAGGATCAGCGGACTCGTTCTAACTTCGCGTAACGTGCCAACAGTTTTTTCTCGCCACTTCCTGAGAATCGAACTGTGAGCTTGACGTCCCCCTGTAACGGTTCGACACTGACGACGGTGCCGATGCCAAAAGTTGCATGCCGGACGCGCGTACCAGGTGGCACGCGCGTCGGCATGGACTGGTCCTCATCGGCATGGTCATATGCGAACGGCGGCGCGTTCTCTTGTTCTTCTTCCCATTGCCGCCGTCCACGTCGGCTGTGCGGACGGCGCCGCGCCGGTAACGCTGACTCGTACGTCCAACGGCTGGACGTTGATTCGATCACTTCGACTAGCTCACTCGGGATCTCGTCGATGAAACGAGAGGGCTCGGTGGACTGATATTCACCGAACACTCGTCGTCTCGTGGCGCTTGTCAGCACGAGTTGCGACTGGGCACGCGTCATGCCGACATAGCACAACCGGCGCTCTTCCTCGAGCTCGTCATCATCGTCAGTGGAACGCGCGTGGGGAAAGAGCCCTTCTTCCATCCCAGCGATCACGACGACGGGGAACTCGAGTCCTTTAGCCGCATGCAGCGTCATCAGCCAAACCCTAGCATCGCGGGTGCCCGCTTCTTCGTCGACTTCCGAGAGGAGCGAGAGCCGGTCGACAAAGGCGGCTAGACTGGTCTCAGTCTCGCGCACTTCATAGTCCCGCGCCGCCGACACCAGCTCCATGAGGTTGCCCAGGCGGTTGTCGGCCTCCTCGCTGCCGTCGTCCCGCAACGCCTGGATGTAGCCGGTCTGGGCGAGTGTTTTTTCCAGCGTGACAGAGGCTGGCGTGGTTTGTGCCAGCTCGATTAGCGAGCTCAATAGTTCTCGAAACCGGGTCAAGGCTGTGATTGCCCGGGGGGGCAGCAGCTTTTCGTCGGTGGCGCGCACGAGTCGGGCCCAGAGAGAGGCCGGGGTCGCGGCCGGCTCCAAACCGGACTGGAGAAATAGCGGCGAGGTCGTGGTCGGGAGCGGATCAACGGCAGCTAACCCTTCCATAACCCCCTTGCCAATCCCCCGTGCTGGCACGTTGATGACTCGGCGGAGGCTGACGTCGTCGGCGGGGTTGAGAGAGAGTTTGAGAAAGGCCAACGCGTCTTTGATCTCCTTGCGCTCGTAGAAACGCACGGCGCCGACAATCCGGTATGAGAGCCCTTCACGGGTCAGCGCGTCCTCGATGGCGCGCGATTGCGCGTTCGTCCGATAGAGCACCGCGACTCTATGGACGTCCGCGGCCAACGCCTTCTTCAATCTGCCGAGAATGAAGTCAGCCTCCTCGAGTTCGTCGTGTGCCCGATGACAGACGATCGGGTCACCATGCTCGCGCTCAGTCCAAAGCCGTTTCTGCTTGCGGTTGCGGTTGCGACTGATCACGCTCGAGGCGGCATCGAGGATGACATGGGTAGATCGGTAGTTACGTTCGAGGCACACCACCGTCGTTTCGGGGAAGTCCTCCTCGAAATCAAGGATGTTCCGCAGATCCGCGCCCCGCCACTTGTAGATTGATTGATCGGGATCGCCAACGACACAGAGGTTGCGATGACCACCGGCGAGATGCCGGATCAAGAGGTACTGTGGACGATTTGTGTCCTGATATTCGTCGACCATGACGTACCGGAACCGCTCGGTGTAACGCCTGCGCACCTCGTCGGAGGTATCGAAGAGCGTGACGGTTTTGAGCAGTAGGTCGTCGAAATCCAGGGCGTTGCTGGAGGCGAGGTCGAGGGCATAGCGTTCGTAGACCTGTGCGAATTGCTCGTCCCGGTAGCTATGGCCGTCACGACGCACGTTAGAGGCATCCTCCATCCGATTCTTCGCGCGGCTGATGCGGGCCAGCATCCCGCGCGGGGGTGTAACCTTCTCGTCGACATCGACGTCGCGCATCGCTTTTCGGATGGCGTTGAGCTGGTCGACCGAGTCGTAGATGACGAAGTTGCGTGTCAGATTGATGTGTGGGGCCTCACGGCGTAGCAGACGGGCGCAAAACGAGTGAAAGGTTGAGATCCAGAGGTTGGGGTGTTCCATTTCGAGCAGCCGCTCGACGCGCTCACGCATCTGCTCGGCGGCCTTGTTGGTGAACGTTACGGCGAGGATTTGATCGGATTCTGCATGCCCGTCGCCGATCAGATAGGCGGCGCGATAAGAAATTACGCGTGTCTTGCCGGACCCCGCGCCAGCCAGAATCAGTAGCGGTCCTTCTCGATGCAGTACGGCCTCGCGTTGCTCGGGGTTGAGGTCGCGGAGAAATTTCATGTCAGAGGCGAGGGGTTTGAGCCTCTTGCTCCACCGTTGCTGATCAGATTTGACTGATGAAATTTCAGTCACACAACTCGTTTTGTTCTTACCGAAACGGTGAAACAGCGGTAGTTAAAATATCTTGGAGTTGTTTCATCATTTAAAACTACTCTACCGTAACACTCTTCGCCAGATTTCGCGGTTGGTCGACGTCGCAGCCGCGTAGAACGGCGATGTGGTACGCGAGGAGCTGCAGGGGGACGACCATCAGGACAGGAGTAAGAAGAGAGTGCGTCTGGGGGACAGGGATCACACAGTCACGAGGGAGCTCGAGGATTTCTTGGAAATCTTCGGGCGGGGCATCCGTCACGATGATGACCGAGCCACCCCGGGCCTTGGCCTCCTGCAGGTTCCCACGCATTTTCTCGTAGACCTTGTCACGCGGCACGAGTGCCACGACCGGCATGTGCTCATCGATGAGGGCGATGGGACCATGCTTCATTTCGCCCGCCGGGTAGCCCTCGGCGTGGATGTACGAGATCTCCTTGAGCTTGAGTGCTCCCTCAAGGGCGATTGGATAATTGATCCCGCGGCCCAGATACAGGAAGTTCGTACAGCGGTAAAAGCGCTTCGCGACCGTCGCGAGCAGCGCGTCTGACTTCAAGATATGTTCGATGAGCACTGGCAGGTGAACGAGCGCCCCGATGTGGCGCCGCGCATCCGCCGGCTCAAGCGTGCCGCGTGCGTGGGCTAGATGCAGGGCGAGCAGGTTCAATGCCACGAGTTGTGTTGAGAACGCTTTCGTCGACGCTACACCGATCTCCGGCCCGGCGTGCGTGTAGATGGTGCCATCGGCCTCGCGCGTTGCCATGCTCCCCACGACGTTGCAGATGGCGACACTTTTAGCGTCTTTGGCCCGTGCTTCCCTCAACGCCGCCAGCGAGTCCGCCGTCTCGCCCGACTGCGTAATCACCACAGCGAGCGTGCGGTCACCCGCCATCGGGTCACGATAGCGATACTCCGACCCGTAATCGACCTCGACACGGACGCGGGCGAGGCGTTCGATCAGGAACTTGCCGACTAGCGCAGCATGCCACGAGGTCCCACAGGCCAAGATGACTACCTGGTCCACGGCGCGGAGGGCGTCGTCCGAGATCTGCAGTTCACCAAGAAATACGGTTCCGTGCTCCTCCGAGACGCGACCGAGTACCGTCTCTTGTAGCGCCCACGGCTGCTCGAAGATCTCCTTCCGCATGAAATGTTTGTGGCCGGCCTTCTCAGCCATCACCGGGTCCCACTGGATCCGCTGTACGGCCTTCGAGACGGCTCGCCCGGCATAGTCGGTGAATTTCACGCCACTGTGCGTGATGACCGCGATCTCTTCGTCGCCGAGGAACACGACGTCACGCGTGTGGTTCAAGATGGGTGGGATGTCGGAGGCAACAAGAAACTCGCCGTCGCTGATGCCGATGACGATCGGCGGACCATTGCGCACGGCCACGATCTTCCCGGGGTAGTCGGCATGGACCAAGACCATGCCGAAAAGGCCGCGCAGCTGTTGTAACGCACGACGCACGGCGTTCTCAAGACCGTCGTCGCGCAGCTCGTGCTCGACAAGGTGGGCGATGACTTCTGTATCAGTCTCGGTCTCGAACCGGTGCCCGTCTTCCTGAAGGCGGTGCTTGAGCTCGAGGTAGTTCTCTATGATGCCGTTGTGGACGACGACCAGATGACCGGTGCAGTCCCGGTGGGGATGCGCGTTCTCTTCCGTGGGGCGGCCGTGCGTCGCCCAACGGGTGTGGCCGATCCCGTAGTCCCCGTCGATCGGCTGGTTCCGAATGACCTGCTCGAGCCGCTTGAGCTTGCCGGCGCTGCGGCGCACCTCAACCTCGCCACCGCGGATGAGGGCGATCCCGGTGGAGTCGTAGCCGCGATACTCCAACCGCCGTAGCCCGTCGATGAGGATGGGCACGACCGGTTTGGCGCCGAGGTAGCCAATGATTCCGCACATAGGGTTCGAAGCCTCTTGGGGTTGTGAACTGGCGGCTAGCGGGGCTAGCCTTTAACTCTATCTCTTCGCTTGTCCTGATCTCCAGGCTTTGGTCAAGAGGCTTGTGGTCACGTGAACGGTCGCCACGTTGGCAACACTATCAGCCATGGCTTCTACGCCTTAGCCGCTAGTCCCCTTAGGCTTGGTTTTCCTTGCCACCCAACCCGTCTTGTTCTCCTGTCGCCCCCGGGTAATGCCGAGCGCACCGGCTGGCACGTCGTCGGTGATGCAGGAGCCGGCCGCGACATAGGCGCCTTTGCCGACCGTGACCGGTGCCACCAGCTGTGTGCCGCTGCCGATAAACACATTGGCCTCTAACGTAGTGTGGTGTTTAGCCGCGCCATCGTAGTTGCACGTGATCGTTCCTGCACCAATGTTGACGCCCGGACCGATCGTTGCGTCTCCGACGTAGCTCAGGTGGTTCGCTTTCGCCCCCTCGCCGAGGGTCGCCTTCTTGAGCTCGACGAAATTGCCGACGCGGCCCCTCTTGCCGACGGAGCTCTCAGGTCGTAAGTGGGCAAACGGTCCCACCTGCGCACCGTCTGAGATGTGCGAATCGGTGATTACACAAAAGTTTCTGATCGTCACATCGGCACCGACCGTTGAGTTGACCACGCGGACACCAGCGTGGAGCTCACAGCGCGCGCCGATCCTGGTGCGCCCCTCAAGCATGACGCCAGGGTGGATCACTGTGTCGGGTCCCACCTCGACGTCGCGGTCGATATAGGTCGTCGCTGGATCCTCAAGCGTCACGCCGGTAGCCATCAGTTCCTCGTTCTTGCTCTGTCTCACGATGCTACTCACTTCCGCCAGTTCGCTCTGGCTGTTGATGCCGCGGATCTCATTCGGATCCGCTGCGGCCACGGTTTCCACCGGGAGTTGCTTCCGGCGGTAAAGAGAAAATACTGTGGGAAGATAACGTTCGTTCTTCGGACCTGCCTCCGGCACTTCGTGCAGCGTCGCGAAGAGCGGTGCTAGGTCGAAAGCATAGATACCGCTGTTGACCTCACGGACCTGCTGCTGTTCAGGTGAGGCGTCAGACTCTTCGATGATACGTGTGAACTGCCCGCCGTGCCGCAGGATTCGCCCATAGCCTGACGGCCTGTCCAAGACAGCGGTGAGCACGGTTGCCGCGGCGCCGGACGCTTCGTGCGTTGCGACTAGCCGCTTGAGCGTGCGCGCGCCGATGAGCGGCGCGTCGCCAGAAAGAACGACCAGTGCGCCGGTGACGCCGGTGAAAAATGGTTCGGCCTGAAGCAACGCGTGTGCCGTGCCCAGCTGAGGCTCCTGCCGAACAAACCTCAACCTGTTGATGCCGCTCGGTTGCAGGGAGTGCTCCAGGATATTGGCTTGATGACCGACCACGAGGGTCGTGGATCGAGCATCGAGCGGCGCTGCTGCGCGCAGTACATGCTCGATCAAGGAGGAGCCGGCTAGTCGATGAAGCACCTTGGGTCGCGACGACTTCATGCGTGTGCCCTGGCCGGCGGCCAGGACGAGGACATGACGGTCTGGCATCTTTCCGCAGTCTACCGCACACGTGGCTGGCCACGAGTGCTCGAACGGGTATTAAGGGGTCTGGCGCCGGGAAGGGAGTTCGGTGGAAAGGGCGACGGCCTGCTGAAAACCGTCGTTGTCGTGGAGCGTATCGAAGTCGGTTTCCTGGCACGCAAGCAGGCGGTAATCCGGGTTGAGTTCTATGGCCCGATGCAGGTGCCCGATCGCCATCTCGGCTTCACCCCCCAGGGCACGCGCAACCGCCAGCATGTACTGCACGTGACTGCTATCCGGCTCTTGGTTGGATGCGGTTTCAAGGTGGCGAAGCGCCTCGTCGATCGAACCAGCGTTGAGCGCGAGCGTTGCCGCGTAGGTATGTTCCTCAGGTGTTTGAGGGTGGGATAGTGACGACTCGGATTGACGCTCACAGACCTTCAGGTAGAGCTGGCAGCGTTCGTGGAGCTCACGTTCTTCGGGGTAGTCGTTAATGACTTGCCTCAGATGAGTGGTGGCTCCCACGAAGTCGTGTTGCTGCAGCGCCTCAAGCCCTTGTCCATATAGCTGAACTGCGTCCTGATATTTCGTGTCTGGCGACGCGCTCAGGGATTTCTTGCGGCGGGAACTAGGGCTCTTGCGACCTCGACTCGGCCGGGTGGTCTTCCTGGGAGATGACCGCTTTGGCGCTGAACGTTTCGCCATGGCAACCTTCTAAGCCAGAACAACAGTGAATGGTAAGAGGTGGTGCTACGGGGCCCTCGACACGTAGAAAGCGTGCAACATTAGCAGAATGGAATTGGTCGGTCAAGAAGCACTCAGGAAAGCACCAATATATGACATAGGTCATTCGCCAGATAACATGCGAGCCTTCTCGAGGGCTGCATAGATGCGTCGGCTTGAAATACCGTATCTACTAGCTAGTTTACGGATGGCAGGGCGTCGCCCCAGCCCAGTTTCTGTTATATGACCAAATTCCTTTATTAATTGAGGCCCTTCGGGTAACGCTGGTGGTACCAACTTCTGTCCAGCTTGAGGTTTAATAACAATAGTAAGTTCTCCTCTCGCAGGCGGTAGACGCTCAAGAACCTCTGAAACACGCCCTGAGATGGATTCTTCGTGTACTTTTGTAAGCTCGCGGCAGACTGCGATCTCACGTTCACCAAGCGTATCTTTCAGATCTGCCAGTGACGCCTTGAGTCGATGGGGTGGTTCGAAGAAGACGACCGGTTTCGTTTCCGACCTGAGGGCCGAAAACCACGATTTTCGGGCTTTTGACCGATTTGGAGAAAAGCCTACAAAACTGAAGGACCCTTCGAGAAAGCCAGAGGTGACAAGTGCCGCGATGACAGCACATGGGCCTGGAACCGCTTCGACACGAAGGCCCTTCTTGAGTGCAGCCCGTACGAGGTGGCTACCGGGGTCTGATACAAGTGGGGTGCCAGCGTCACTCACGACCGCAATCGACTCACCGTGCTCAAGACGCGCGAGCAACTGTGGTGCCTTTTGCCGCTCGTTGTGCTCGTGGAAACTGGTCCGCGGGGTCGTGATGCCGTAGCGGGTGAGGAGCTTTGCGGCCCGGCGTGTATCTTCGGCCGCGATGAGGTCGACGTCTCCAAGCACCTTCACGGCGCGATACGTAACATCGTCGAGGTTGCCAATCGGGGTGGCGACGATGTGGAGCGTTCCGGGTGTCGGTCGTGCGGGCACGGGGCGAGGCAGCTAAGCGGCCAACGCAAAGCAGCACCAGTATTGTACCATCAGAGGTGCAACCATACTCTTACAAGCGACAGGTTTTAAAATGCCCCGGTCGATGTCGACGGATACTTCGGAGCCACTCTCGCACTTCATCAGTGAGTACCTCGCCTACCTCTATGAGACTTATCCGACGGAGGCAGCAGCCGACGGAGTACACGCCCACGATGACCTATTGGAAGATCTCAGCCGGGCCGCTATCGACACGCACGCCCGCGAACTCGGGGGTTGGGCCCGGCGATTAGAAGGCATCAATCCGCAGGGCCTGACGCGGGAGGAGCGACTCGAGCGGCGGATGCTTGGTGATTGCATTCGCGGCCGCTTGTTCGGTCTAGAGGAAACACGCGACTGGCAACGCAACCCCCTCTACTATGCTGAGACCCTTGCGAGTAGTTTGGCCAGTCAGGTGGTTTTCGCCTACGCCGAGCTTCCCGAAAGAGCCCGCCGCGTCGGGTCGAAGTTGCGGCAGACCGCACGTCTCGTCGAGGCCGCACGCCAGAACGTGACCGACCCCCCCGGCCTCTTCATCAAGGTCGGGATCGAATCACTCGAGGGTGTGCTGACATTCATCGAGCGCGATCTGCCGCGTGCGTTTCGCGATCTCGAAGATATGCACCTACTGGGTGACCTAGCCGACGCATCAGGAGAGGCGGTTGCGGCGCTTCGTACATACATCAGCCATCTTCGAGACACGGTGGCGCCCCGCAGCCGTGCGTCGTTCCGCCTTGGACTAGAACGCTTTGAGAAAAAATTGCAGCTCGACGACGGCATTGATGTGCCGTCCGCCCGCCTGTTGCAGATCGCCATCCGCGAGCTCCGCGCCACGCAGGAAGAGTTCAAACGGGTGGCAATGACCATTGATGCTGATCCTGTTGAGGCTTGGCGCCGCATAAAGAGGCGTCACCCAGCCGCCGATGAGCTGATTGACGTAGTCGGCGGGCAGTTACAGGAACTGATGACCTTCGTGCGCCGGAAGGGGATTGTTACCATCCCGGAACACGAGCCGGTGATGGTGGCGCCTACTCCCGATTTTTATCGGAGGGCGCTCGCTAGCGTGTCGGTGACGGGTCCATTCGAGTCCAAGCGGTTACCGGCGCACTACTACATCAGCCAGGTGGACCCTTTGTGGTCGGCCGAGCGGCAGGAAGAGCATCTGCGGGACTTTAATTTTGCAACACTTTGCTCGATCTCGATGCATGAGGTGTACCCCGGACATGTCCTACACTTCGAGCACGTGCGCCAGGTCGAATCACCGCTCAGAAAATCAGTTCTATTTGCGCCGACGTCGTTCGTCGAAGGCTGGGCGCACTACGCAGAGCAGATGATGCTCGACGAGGGGTTTGAGCGCGGCAAAGCGGAAGTCAGGCTCGGTCAGCTTGCCGAGGCGCTGGTACGGTTAGCGCGGACGGTCGTCGGTATCCGGTTACACACTGAGGATCTGTCGGTCGAGCAGGGCGTACGTTTCTTCCGCGACGAGGCTTACCTCGAGGAGACCACCGCACGGCAAGAAGCCGAAAGAGGGACTTTTGACCCGAGCTATATCCTGTATGCACTCGGTAAACAGATGCTGCTCAAGCTGCGCGCGGACACTGAAGCGGTTGAGGCGGAGCGCTTCTCACTGCGACGCTTCCATGATCGGCTGTTGGGCCAGGGCTGCCTTCCGTTGTGGATGCATCGCGAACTAATGATTGGCTCCGGTGGACTCCTGGAATGACCGGCTCCGGCCGGGCCGCCGGGAATTGATCTAGACGGGGTGACCAGCTACGATGGGAGTCTGGTCAGGCGGCTAGGGTTCGTTTCATGCCTCGTGTGGCGCAGGGCGTTAGGACTGCCAGGTGCGGCTAACGGTTTCCCTATAAGAATTGTAGGACTGTTTATCTAGGACGATGCCCTTATACGAGTACGAGTGCGAGGACTGTGGACACCGCTTCGAGCGCATCCAAAAGTTCTCCGATGACTTGGTGTCGACCTGTCCGTCATGCGGTGGAGGGGTGAAAAAATTATTCTCATCTCCCGCGATACAGTTCAAGGGAACCGGTTGGTATGTGACCGACTACGCTAAGAAAACTGGCGCCAGCCAGGCCGCGGCATCCGACGCGGAGGGCGTCGAGCAAAAAGCAAAGGACTCGAGCTCGAAAGACTCCACGGCGAGCACAGCTGATTCCACGTCCAAAACGGCTCCCAAGGCCAAGTCGCCGTCTAAGGGCGAGTCGTCATCAACATCAAAATAATCTGCGGGCATCCGGCCTAGGGTTTCGTGACGTGGGCATCAATATACGCACGGAGCTGCGTCTCCAGATCCGGGCGCTTCAACGCGAAGTGGATAGCCGCCTGTAGAAACCCGAGTTTGGTGCCGGCATCGTGGCGCGTCCCGGCAAGCTCGCACGCGTACATCGGTCGCTCACGCTGGAGGCGGTGCAGCGCATCGGTGAGCTGAAATTCACCGTCCGCACCCGCGCCGGTTTCCTCAAGCGCCCCGAAGAGGTCGGGTGTCAGGATGTACCGGCCGACGATGGCAAGATCGGAAGGGGCGTCGTCTGGCTGCGGTTTCTCGACCAGGTTTCTGATCCGGAAAACCCCGTTGCGAACCGGATCGGCGTCGATGATACCGTAGCGGTTTACCGCGTCGTGTGGGACGCGCTCGACGAGTACCACCGGGCTTCCGAGTTCAACGAAGACGTCGATCATCTGGCGGAGTGCGGGGGGATCGGCATCGATTATGTCGTCTGGTAGGAGGACCGCGAAAGGAGTATCGCCGAGACTCGCCTTGGCGCACAGGACCGCGTGACCGAGACCCAGCGGATGTTCTTGGTGCACGGTTGTAATCTCGGCGATGGCTGTGAGCGCGCGCACCGACGCTAGCAGCTCGGTCTGTCCACGTGCGGCGAGCTGATCTTCCAGCGTCGGGTTCGGCGCGAAATGCTCGGCGGTCATTTTGTTGCCGGGGCTCGTTACGAGGACGACACGCCGCACACCGGAGCGCACCGCCTCTTCGACACCGTACTGAATGATGGGGCGGTCGACCAGGGGAAGGAGTTCTTTTGGAAAAGCCTTGGTCGCTGGCAGTAACCGGGTGCCGAGCCCGGCCGCCGGAATCACGACGGTACGAACGGTCCTAATTGCTAGCATGCAGGCTACGATCGTAACGTAGGATGCGCGTTTCGGGATACCCCACTAAAATGATCAGTGTTCATGTGGCGACGCTCGGCCTTCCGAGATCGTAGCGGCGCCTAGGGCTTAGCAGCTAGGATGTAATCCTCAAATGCTTGATCCGAACCTTCTTCGTGAACAGTCAGATGAGGTCCGCGACCGGCTTGAGACGCGCGGCACGGATCTTCGTGAGCAGATCGAACGCCTCTCGCGGCTAGATTCAGAACGGCGCAAGATTCTGCCGGTCCTTGAAGAAGCCCGGCGGGTACGCAAGAAGGCCGGCGAGCAAATCGCCCGCGCGAAGCAGCAGGGTAAACCTGCCGACGATCTGGTTAAAGCGGGGCAAGAGCACGGTAACCAGATCAAGGAGCAGGAGGGCATGCTTGAAAAGGTCGAACAGGCGCGGCAGGAGCTACTTCTCACGCTGCCGAACCTGCCGCACGAGAGCGTACCGATTGGCGAGGCCGCAGTGGACAATCAGGAGGTGCGGCGGCACGGGGAGCTCCCCTCGTTCGACTTCACGCCGCAGGCGCACTGGGATCTCGGGTCTTCCCTTGGCATCCTTGACTTCGAACGGGGAGCGAAGATCGCGCGCGCGCGGTTCGCTGTGCTAAGCGGTGCCGCAGCGCGGTTGGAGCGCGCGCTCATCGACTTCATGCTTGATTTGCACACTGGCGAGCATGGGTACATCGAGATCGCGCCGCCGTTTTTGGCCAATGCCAACGCTCTGACCGCTACCGGAAACTTGCCGAAGTTCGAGGAAGATCTCTTCAAGGTCACCGGTGATTGGGACCTTTACCTGATCCCGACCGCCGAGGTGCCACTCTGCAACCTACACCGCGAGGAGATCCTCGACGGGCGCGATCTTCCGATCCGCTACACCGCGTACACACCCTGCTTCCGGAGCGAGGCGGGATCGTATGGGAAGGACGTGCGCGGACTCATCCGGCAGCACCAGTTCGACAAGGTCGAGATGGTGGCCTACACCACGCCTGAGCAATCGTACGACGTGCATGAGGAGCTCACAGGTCACGCTGAGGAGGTGCTGAAACGGCTTGGGTTGCCGTTTCGCACCATGGTACTGTGCACGGCCGACATGGGATTCGCGTCAGCCAAGACGTACGACATCGAGGTGTGGCTGCCGAGCCAGAATGCCTATAGGGAAATCTCGTCGTGCAGCAACACCGAAGCGTTTCAGGCGCGGCGTGGCGGCATCAAGTTTCGCCGCGAGGGTAAGGGCAAGACGGCGTTCGTGCATACGCTTAACGGTTCGGGGGTTGCTGTCGGTCGAGCACTCATCGCGGTACTTGAGAACTACCAGCAACGGGACGGGTCCGTGGTGATTCCAACAGCGTTGCGGCCCTACATGCGCGGCCTTGAAGTCATTGAGCCGGTACTGTGACTGTTTGCCTCCGTACGTAGGGTATGAGCCCTGCCAGCGCGCTGTGTCCTAGGAGGGATGGCCGAGCGGTCGAAGGCGGCGGTCTTGAAAACCGTTAGCGGGGAAACTCGCTCCTGGGTTCGAATCCCAGTCCCTCCGCCATTTTCCGGTCGCGCGGTCCGGCAGTTCACCCCGACTTGCGAAACAGGGCGACGTCTGGAGCGGCGAACTCGACCGGTGCGCCCCACCGGTCCGAGATCCAGCGCAAGGTCTCGGGACAGTAGAAGGCGATATGCGTCGGGTCTCGGATGTAGCGCCAGGTGACGAAGTTCTCGTGGTCCCCCACCCACTTCGTCATGACGCCTAGCCACCCGGCGGGCTCGAGCGCTGCGAACAGCCGTTCGAACTCTGCCGCAGGATCGCGTAGGTGCTCCACGACCTCGCTTGCGGCGATGAACCCGTACTGCCGTGCCCACACGGACTCGTCCGCTGCGTAGAAGGGATCATAGAGACGCACCTGGAGACCTGCCGCTTCGAGCATATGCGGCAGCGCCGGACCGGAGCCCGACCCGAAGTCGAGACCGGTCGTACCCACCGTCACGCGCGTCAACAACGGACCGGCCAACCGTGCCAGGAACCGACGGTATCGGTCATCGGCAGGATCGTTCTGATGCTGGTCATAGCGCGCCCTCTCCGCCGCGCGCTCGACCCATGACTCTGGCGGCACGAACACCAGGGCACACCGCTGGCAACGGTGGTATGTGCGGAAGCGGTCGCGGTGATAGAGGCGAGCATCGGATTCAGCGCAGAGCGGACACCTCCCGACGTGTGCGACGGTGTCGGCACGGCGGGTCGCGTTCTCGCCCTCGATATTAGCCACCCACGGTGCCTAGCTCGAAAAGGCTGATTAACAAGAGGAACCGGTCCCCGAATGCGGTAAAGACGGCTCCCTGACGGGGCGACTCAGGCGGGTGTGCTTCGAACCACTCACGCCCGAGCTTCTGACCTTCGGCGAGTTGCTCGGGGGTGAGACGCTAAGCGATGGAGTCACGCATCTCGACGGACGTTTCTTGCTGCTCGCCGTCACCATAGGTCGCCCCGAGACTGAACCATTTGTATCCTTCGATGTCGTCTTGTGGCATGCCCTGCGCGGATAGGACGCTAAGGGGTCCCGTACGACCGCACGGCGTATCCGCCCTTAGGGGTCCACTGGACCCGCCGCATCGGCAACTCGTCGTCTCCGTCGCGGTCGTAGAAATAGACGAGGATCTCCGCATACTCGGATCGCACCGGCTCGATCAGCTGGCGTGCGATCGCGTCCATGTCGGCATCGGCAGCGACGTCGAGCTCGAGCATGTAGGCGCCGTGGGCCGACGCCATGTCGACGATCCGGTAGTCTGCGTTGGCCGTGGGGACGAGGGGAACGAACGACGGCCCGCTGTTCTCGGCCGCATCCGGGACGCGCTCCGTACACGCCACAACGACGCAGGCGGCCGTGACGACGGCCAAGCAGAGACCGGGATCACGCACGTGCCTACCGTAACACGTCGCGCTCCGCGACCCTGAACCGAACGCAGACGCAGATCCGCGCATGGTCCCTCCAGGGGGTGGGAAAACCTGGCTGATTATGCCACCTGGAATTCCTGAGCGCCGCCTGGGCGACGAGGTCAATGCCCGCATCTGCCCCCCAGCGACCGCCATTGTTTTAAGAGCAGCCGCTACCTGCCCGACCCTCGCCGTATCCGGTCAAGGCTGAACGGCCCGACCGGCTGGGTGGCGACATACAAGAACAGGAAGCAATACAAAGCAGCGAGCTCGCCGCCGTTCAAGATTGGCCAGAACCCCTGCGGCGCGTGCGAGAGAAAATAGGCAAAGGCCATCTGCCCGCTGGCGATGAAAGCGACGTGAGGAACGAACAGCCCGAGTGCGAGCAGGGCTCCGCCAAAGAATTCGATCGCGCCGGCAGCACCGCGGAGCGACAGCAACTCCGCGCTGTTAGCATCAAGCACGCCGAATAGTTTCTGCGCGCCGTGGCACGCATAAAGCAAGCCGGACACAATCCGGATACCCGCGTATGCATAGTCTGAGTAGGGACCAAGCCATCGAGTCAATATGCCTCCTCCAGAAATTTCCGCAGCGTTCACTGCCAGATTTTCGTGGGTAGACGGATTCGCGCCGAAGTTCCTTCCGCACGAAAGATGCAGCGGAGTCGCAGGGTGCATCCGGCAGAGGAACAACTCCTCCTGTCAATATGTGACCAGATTGACGACGTTCGCGAAACCCACGCCCGCTAGGGTTGCCTGACTGGTCAGACGCTGTGTGCCGCGACAGCATCTTCAGCCCACTCGAGACCCACTCCAGGGACCTTCGGAATGTGCAACTCTCCTTCTCGAACATCATACGGTTGCTTCAGGATAGGGTTGGCCCAGCTCTGCCATTCGAGCCAGTGTGCCGTTTCGGTGACACGCATCACGTGCGCGGCAACCTCGGGATAGAGATGCGTCGACACAGGCACACCTGCAGCACCAGCAACCGCGGCTGCGCGCAGCCATCCCGTTACACCGCCAATCCGCATGAAGTCAGGCATCACATAGTCACACGCTTCCATCTGGATCGCACGGTGTAGCGATCGAGGACCGTAGAAGTTTTCGCCGATCTGTATCGGTGTTTTAAGATCGGCTGCCAGTTTGTGGTAACTGTCAAAGTCGTCGTACACGATTGGTTCCTCGATCCAGGTCAGACCAAGGTCATCGATTGATTCACAGCGGTGCATGGCCTCTGCCAGGTCAAGTCCTTGATTAAAATCAACCATTAGGTGCATGTCTTGGCCGACCGATTCGCGCACTGCCGCGATGGTATCCAGGTCGTCGCTGATCCGCTCACGTCCGAGCCGTAACTTCAGACCAGTGAAGCCCCCCTCGTCTCGTAACGCCGCTGCTTCCTTTGCTACGACAGCCGGCTCGTGAAGCCATAGGCCGTTGCTGTTGTACGCACGTACCGAACCCACTGAGCCTCCAAGCAACTCACAAAGGGGTTGTCCCGTCGCTTTGGCCGCTGCGTCCCACGCGGCCATGTCAAGGCCAGAGACGGCGATCGCGGACATTCCTTCGTAGCCAACGAACTGTAGAGATTTTCGCGCTGCGTAGTAGAGGTCGACCGGTGCAATCTGCTGTCCCTTGAGGAGGGTGCCGAGGTCCTGAAGTGCCGGGACGAGGTATTCCATCGTCTTCGCCGTGTAGGGCTCAAGATAACTTCGCCCGATGATCCCTTCTGCCGTGTATAGGTCGATCAAGATGATCGGCCACTCGGTGACGGTCGCAATACGAGCAACAATTGGGCGGTCGAGCGGCAGCAGAACAGGTCGCGCCAGTACGCGTTCTAGTGTGAGCTTGGAAGACATTTTGTTACCCTAGCGGATCGTAACGTGCACGTGCTAGTTATGCGTTGAGGAATTCACTCCATCCTGACATGCTAAGAGTAGTGATACTTCGACTCGCCACAACATTGACGTTGATGATCGTTTTCGCCGTTGCCTGTGCCAACACGGCGGCGCAAGAGGCCGTATCGTCGTGGCCACAGTGGGGTGGCCCGGCGCGCAACTTCCACATAGAGTCCGAAACGCTGGCGCGCGCATGGCCAGACAGCGGCCCTCCGGAACTCTGGCGCCGAACATTAGGTGAGGGCTACTCGGCTATTCTCGTCCAGGATAACACTCTGGTGACGATGTACCGGAGTGGCGACAATGAGATTATTGTCGGGCTCGACGCTCGTACCGGCGATACGCAGTGGGAATACTCGTACGATGCACCGCTGGTTCACGACGGGTACTTTGACATCTGGCTCAACTCCGCGGGGCCTGGCCCTTACTCCTCACCACTGATCGCAGACAACATTGTCTACGCGGTCGGCGTCAATGGCCACTTCCATGCACTCGATCTTCGGTCCGGCAAGCTCCGTTGGTCCCACGACCTCGTGGACCAATTCGACTTGGTCGGTTACAACGCGTTCGCCTCTAGCCCGATTGCGTACGAGGGTACCATCATCGTGCCAATGGGTGGCGGCAGCCACGGTGTCGTTGCCTTCGATCGAGAGACGGGCGCGGTTGTCTGGCAGAGTGGATCGTTCCCACTTGGACCAGGGTCACCCATCCTGATTACCGTCGACGAAAGTGACCAACTCGTCGTGTGGGGACAGCAAGAGATCGTTGGCCTCGATGCTGGCGATGGTGAATGGCTGTGGAGTCATCCGCATGCGAATGACCTCGGTCTGAATCTCAGCATGCCGGTCTGGGGTGACGACCAACGTCTATTCGTCTCATCTGCCTACAACGGCGGGAGCCGGATGGTTCAACTCCACCGAGACGGTAACAACACAGCTGTTGATGAGCTGTGGACTACTAACAGGACGCGGGTTCACTTCAGTAACGCACTCCGGATCGGCGATCTGGTGCTTGGCAGCAGCGGTGACTTTGGTCCTGCTTTCTTGACCGCACTCGACGCTGCGACTGGAAAGGAGCTGTGGCGAGAGCGTAGCTTCGCAAGAGCTCATCTGATTCACGCAGACGGTGTATTGGTACTCGTCGACGAAGATGGTGAGATCGCGGTGGCGTCGGTCTCGGATCGTGGGATTAATGTGCACGCGCGCAAGGCGCTGCTAACAGAAAACGCGTGGACTCCTCCGACTCTTGTCGGCAGCACACTGTACGTGCGCGACCGGAAAGAGATCGCTGCACTCAACCTGGGTAAATAGCCAGTCCGCAGATGGCACAGGTTTCTTCTACTATGTAAGGTTGGCATGAAGTTCCTCAAGAACGACCTGACTAGCATTCTCGGCGCCGGTGAGTCGCAGCGAAGAACCCCGGTGCTCCTTCGTTATGCCCTCTTTCTAATAGCGGTCATCTCTCTCTACACGGTGCTCTTCCAAGTGATTATGGTTCAAGTGGAAGAGCAATCTCACTCGTGGATCACTGCCGTCTATTGGACGCTGGTCACGATGACCACGCTCGGCGTCGGCGACGTGGTCTTTGTTAGCGACGTCGGACGACTGTTTAGTCTCGCAGTGTTGATGTCAGGGTTGCTGCTGCTACTGGTCGTGCTGCCGTTTACCTTCATCCGCTTTATCTACGCACCCTGGCTCGAAAGCCAGGTGCGTCTCCGCGCGCCACGGCGAGTTCCAACCAGTGTCCGGGATCACGTCATCATCAGTCGCTATGATGAAATCGCAGCTGCTCTCATCGAAAGAATCTCCCCAGAGGGGATCCCGTACTACGTTGTCGAGCCAGATCCAGCGGTGGCGGCGCATCTTGTGGACCAAGGGATTTCCGTGGTAACCGGCGACCTTGATAGCCGGACGACCTACGAAGGATTGCAGGCACAACAGGCCCGCATGCTGCTCGCTAACCACGAGGATACGACGAATACAAACATCACGCTGACCACGCGCGAGGTTTCTAGCGATGTGCCGATCGTTAGCTTCGTCGAGCACGAGGACTCAATCGACATCCTAGAGCTGAGCGGCTGCGATCATGTTTTGTCGCTGCACGTACGCTTGGGAGAGTACCTGGCAAACCGAGCGAGTGATGGCCTTGGCACGGTTGACATAATCGGCTCCTTCAAAGGATTACAGGTCGCCGAATTCTCAGCGCGCGACACGCCGTTTGCCGACCTGGCGGTTCGCGAAACACAGCTGCGGGAACGGACGGGGATCAACATTGTCGGTGTGTCGGACGGCGGACAATTGATGCCCGCCTATCCTCAAACCCCGATCACCAGCAAGAGCGTCATAGTGGTTGTCGGCACCTCGGAAAACTTGACGATGCTTCAGAGTTTCCTTAAACCTAAGGTCCCAGCTAAGGTGCCCATTCTGGTCATCGGTGCAGGCGCCGTCGGATACGCTGCCACCCGTGCGTTCAAGCGCAAGGGCATCCCCGTCCACGTGCTTGAGCGGGATCCACAGGCGCAGGAGCGTCTGATGAACGTCGCGGATCGTGTCTTTGACGGCGACGCCAACGACCGCCAGGCCCTGATGAAGGCAGGGCTTGAAGACGCACCGGCCGTGCTTCTTACTACAAGCGATGATGCTATGAACGTGTACCTTGCCGTTTACTGTCGTCGGCTCAAACCGGATCTCCGTATCATGAGCCGGATTACGCACCACCGGAACCTCGAAGCCATCCGTCGTGCGGGGGCAGACTTCGTACTTAGCTACGCGTCCCTCGGCGCGGAAGCTGTGGTTTCTCTTATTGAAGGACACGAGCTCGTGATTTTGGGAGAAGACGCTGAGCTGCTCTCGGTCAAGCTGCCGCCGTCGTTGAGGAACAAGACGCTAGCCGAGAGCGAGATCGGTTCACGCACAGGACTCTCTGTGGTTGCGGTTCAACAGAATGACCAACTGGTGACCAGTCTCCGAGCGTCGATGAAGCTAGAGGCTGGAGCGACACTCTTCTTGCTCGGCAGCGTACAGCAACTGAAGGAGTTCAACGAAAACTTCGCGTAGTCATTACACTTGAGTACCGGTTGACTCGCATCGTTCGGAATGGTGGTTGCTATTTGGTAAGACTGGCCGAAGGCGGCCTTTCGTTGCCACCATTCTCTTTGGGGGGCGCGACACCAAAGCGAGCGTGGATCAAGTGTCCCAGTAGAAAAATGGGCCCCGACCCCCGCGGGATCGGGACCCTTTACGGTCTGCGTCGGCGGCGGTGGGTTGCCCCGTTCTGGATCCTTCCTATTGTGCCACCACTGCGCGTTGGAGGAATCTACGAGGACGCCACCTCCGCAAAATCTCTACTGTAGTCGTCCACAGAATCACCTCCTTCTCGAGCGTACAGTGAGTGGTGGGTCCCAACCCACCCGGCATCCTGGGCCGCCCGACCCCAGGCGTGGCCGCCGCGTCAAACGCGGAGTGTCACCACCGATCGTTTTTCATTCTGTATCCGATGTCAATTGACCAGCAGACACAACTGGCGTTTGGCGAGTATGCATTCAGGAGCGACATTGCTCACTATCGTTGTGCATACAAATCGGCCGTGGGGGTTTGCGGGTCGTCTGCACGGCCAGGATCCCGGGACAAAGTGCCAAGCGGCTATCAAGCTGCTGCCGCAGGAACTTATGCAGAGATCTAGAGCGTGACGATTGGTTTGTCACAAATAGCTCTCACAGACCGACATGTTACGTACTGGTGAAGGAATAACGGATGAACAGCATGTGGTTACCCGGTGTGTTATACGCAAACGCGCGGTCGTCCTGAAGTCTGACGCAAAGCACGAATGGTGGGACGTCAGAGTGCGATCCCGGCGTGGTCTTGACGAAGCGGAGAGCCTCGTAGCTGGGCGTACGCACCGTCTTGATGGTCGTCGCCGTTTTGGGTGCAGGTCGATCGTGTCCCGGACCAGGCGCCTCTTCCAACGAGCTCACACGGTCGATCCTTGCGGCGGGCGATATTGCCGCCTGGCGCCAAGCCGACTCGGTGTTGTGCAACGGATGGAGCCTTTTCGATCGACCAAGCTACAATGTTCCTACTGTGCGTTCGATGCACCACGATAAATCCCTAGCCTTGAATGTCGGTAACCGCTAGTTTAGGTGCTACTTGAAAGAGAAACCGTGTTGACGCACAAGGTGAAACGCTACGGGCTTTGTCCGGCGCCGTCGACGCCGAGGCTCAGGCTGAAGCATCATGGGTTCTCACGCGGTGAGGGTCTGGTTACATGAGTCGAATGCTGCGGATGGTGGGGGTGGTTGCACTCGGCTGCGTGACGGCGGTGTCGGCGCAGCCGAGCCCAGGCAGTTGGGGACGGGCTGATATTCCCTACGATGGCGAATTCACCTTCGTGCGGCTGCGATGGCAAACGGGGACCGTCGGTGCCCGTGTCGCTGGTGGAGGTATTAACTTCTGGATCCACGAGTTTCCGAGGGCGGAGCAGAATCTCATGGCGATTCTCGAAGACTTCACCCTCGTGGATGCCAATGTCGACGGCAGCCTGATTTTGACACTTGACGATCCTAACCTCTTCAAACACCCAATTGCTCTCATGCAAGAGCCGGGGTACTGGGTGATGACTGACGGCGAGGCAGATCGACTGCGTGCTTATCTGCTCAAGGGTGGGTTCGTGATCTTTAATGATTTCGAGCTCGACCAGTGGGTCAATTTTGAAGCGCAGATGGACCGTGTGTTGCCGGGAGCACGCTGGATCAGAATGGATGCAACTCATCCCATCTTTGATTTGTTCTTTCGTATCGAGGAAATTGACCTACCGCATCCAAACTATCACCATCTACGCGGACGCATTCCAGAGTACTTTGGTTTGTTTGAAGATAACGATCCTAGTCGGCGTCTGATGGCAATCGCTAATTACAACACCAACCTGGCCGAATACTGGCAGCTGGGTGGGATTGGATATTTTCCAGTCGAGCCGATGACCATTGGCTTTGAACTCGGCATCAACTATATGGTCTACGGACTGACGCACTAGCGATTGACGCCTACGGAGGTTATTGCAACGAGGCAGTGTCATGTTGACGAATGTGGGCACGAGAGAGTCCTTCGACACCCGGTGTCCGTCATGTGTTAGCTGTCCCACGTCGCGCCAGACAAGTCACGCGTGCATTATTAAGAGGAGGTAGGGGACCGCACGTAAGAGATGCCGGTCCACCCGAAAGAGATACAGTAGGAGGCTGGGCACAGGAAAAATCGCTGTGAGTACGTCACCGGTGCTTCCGGGGATAGGCGAAATCGAAGGTCGAACACTATTGACGAATTGGGCTAAAAGGTCGTTCGCATTACGGACGCTTAGACCTGAGCGAGAAGGTGTAACTGATGATCGTTGGATAGGAATCGGAGCCCGTGGCAGCTGGGTTTCTGGAGGGCCATCCGTCTACTCTGACAGCCGCCCTCTCAACTTGACAGTATCACTCGGGGACTAGTTTCCAGTTTTTTGCTTTGCTGCCCAATACGCCTTCATCCGTGTCGACACGGCCTTTCTAGCCGCCGCAGACATCTTACGACGGCGACGTTTTGACTTCGCAGCCGCCGGTTTCTTACCGCCAATGATACTTACCACTCGCTGAAGGGCGTCAATGTCGGCCTGCAGTTTGCGGATCTGAGCTTCTTTCGCTTTGATAGCTTGGGAAATCTGACTCATGCTCTTGAGCTTACTGAAGCACGAAGAGATGTGTCAACGGACTGACAGCGCTTAGGATTCCACAATTAGATGTATTCGGAAGCGGTCGGTGCAGCATCCTGCCCGATTAGGAATGCACCGACAAAAAGGTGTCCTCGGCGGGTTCGACGTGCAGCGGTCACAAGCCTCGGGTAGTTACAGTTAATGTGTCAATTGCGGCTTGGTTCTGAGACGCACTGCGTTAAGAGTCTCCGTGCCGACGAAAAGGAACACCGATACGGGTGTCGCCTTACCTCGACCCAGCGACGGGTTGCGTGTTCTTTCGGCGGGCGCCAGCCATGATACCGTGCATGCCGTAGTTCCCTTCGTGGCAGGCATATTCGAACAAAGGTCCGTCTGTTCGTCTCATGGGGATCATCGCCGTCCACGGACGTGTGTAGTTGTTCGGGTCCTCGATCGTGAATTCGTACATAACCGTGTCCGGATCGATGCGCCTGAAGCGCTCGACCAGATGAGTGTCCTTTGACGAACCACTGAAGTTCGTCTCCCGCAGAAAGTTCGTCGTTTCGATGATCAGCGTCTCGCCTTCCCAGCGGCCACGGGAATCACCTACCCATTGAGGGATGGGACCGTGCGGTCGTTGGTTGACAGGGATGATGCGAGCGTTGTGGATATGCTCGTTGAGCAGCACGACGTAACCCGGAACTTGAAAGATCTGAACGTTATTGTTGTACGACCCCGGCCTCATCGGTGGACCGGAGTTGGATCCCATGAGACATCGGTCGGTCAGGCTGCGGTCGGTGTAGTGATCGGCAAAGCCGTTCCGTAAATTCAAACGTCGAAGACGATTCGTCTCCGCAAACGCAGGTTTATATGGAATCCGCCCGTCCGGGGGGTCGACGATCAGTGACGTGCGCTTGTCCTTGGTGAGTTCGATGCCGCGCTCGTACCAGAACTCGTTGTAAGACAGCACACCCCCGTCCGACCTCGGTTGGTACCCTGCGCTCGGAGCCCCGGCGATCGGGTCAAACAAGTCACGATTGAGACGAGTCCTCTCAGAGGCCTCAAAGGCCGCTGCTTCTTCAGCTGTCAGTGTTTCACGACCATCCAGTGATGTAGGACGCTGTAATGGTGTGAGGGTGCGGAAGGTAAAGATGCCAGAGATGTCCGGCTGGCCGTCTGGTGTGCGAAGGGGTGTAGCAACTCGTCCAGACTGTGCAGCGACTGGGGGTAGGACCAGCAGTACGACTGCAATCAGGGTGACTAGAGTGGCAAAGAATCGGTGTTTCATTTCGACGACCTTTCTTGAGGAGCCCGACACGCAGACGCTTTGTCCATCCTACCGCTGGCTGGTGACCGGATCAACGCAGTGGCAGTGCAAGACATGTCTGTCTGGAGCAGTGTACCAGTCGGCTGGAAGAATACCCGTGAACCGTGGGCGAGTCTTGCTTGGGTCACGAGCGTGCCTCGTAGCCACTGGTGCCCGTGCGGGTCGAAACCAGTCGGCCCACGGTTTATCACTGGGCGTTTTCTCTGAAGAACTGTTACCTCACCCTACCGTGTCATCCTTTGGTCGGTCCGGGCTGTTTAAGATTTGTCGAAACCGAAGGGGCAGGCGCTGTTGGGTCAGTTTTCAATCCCAACAAACGTCCGCCAACGGTCCAAACATACCAGGAAAGCGAGCAGTGCTTTATAATGCCGCCGAATCCGGCTAGAACCCACAGACGGGCAACCGTACGTCAACGGCTGGTGTCATGAAATACAACGCCATTCTAAAAGGGCTTACCGCGCTCGTCGCCCTCGTCCTCGTCTCTGCCGGTCCACGACCGATGACCCTGCTCATTGCGACCGAGGTGAATGTGCAGGCCCCGACTGAGATTGCGACGGCGCAAGCCTATCATTCGGCACGGGACCACACCCAAGCACGCTTGCAGGGCGACCTTGCAGCGTTACGAACCTTCAGGCCAGCCTACCAGTTCTGGCAGCACGTCTTTACGATTCCAGACGGCCGCATCATCTTCGGTAGCGCCAGGGATGGACGCCTGCTTGCGACGTTTCCTACCCGTGGGAATTGGGCGAGTGAGGGTCTCTGGGAGAATCCTAGACTTGCGGGGACACTTGCCGGCCAGGACCTACCGTCTCGCTTGAACCGACGGCGGGCAGAATTGGAACAGCTGCTGGAGCCAGTCATTGGTCCGGTCGTGCACAACCCGACGCGGGGACGGTTCCTGTCGCCGCATGCCGAACGCTACGGTAGTTTCCTCAGTCAGTGGGGCGCCATTTACGAGCGGTTTGGAGTGCCAGCGGAGATCGGCTTGGCGCAGGCTATGGTTGAGTCTGGCCTTAATGGCAGGGTCCGTTCTCCAGCTCGGGCCCTCGGGTTTTGTCAGTGGCTGCCCCGGAACTGGAACCACCTGAAGCGGTTGGCGCCGTATGTGATCGAGGGCTACAACCAGACTACCCAGGCACCTTACTGCGCTGCGTATCTCACGATTCTCGCTACCATGTACGGCAGTTTTATCCCTGCGCTGTCGGAGCATCACGCAGGCGGTGTAAACGTGGGAAGGGTCGTGATCAACGGCGAACGGCTAGGGGGTGTAGATACTCGTGAACAGTATCTGATGGGGTCTGAATTTGTCCGCGACCTGCGCGGAATCTCACGACGGCGCTACCGAGCATTGTTTCGGACCTATGGCCCGCGCTCATTTCGGTACGCCGAAATGGTGTTCGGCAACAAGGTCAACGTCACAAGACTGACCGCCGAGATGCCGCAGGTCCAAATTTTTGCCATGCGCGCGAAACGCAACATTTCCCTGGCTGAGGTCGCGGAGCGTACAGGCCTGTCGGTGGACGAGGTGAAGCGGTTCAATCCTGCGCTGATCAGGCAAGTTCCCGAGCGCGCCAACGTATATCTGCCATCTTATGTGCCGGAGTTTGGTCCTGACGTGTCGTTCTGGCATCGTCCAGCCAGCCCAGCGTATGCTGCCACCCTCAATGAGTTCGTTCGGCTGGAGGCCAACGTTCGACGGTGGCACGAGACGTCGTTCCAGTCCACTTTGAGAAGTTTTCAGCAGCGTTTCGAGGACACGAACACGGAGGAAGGCACAGTGATGGCCACGGCGCTGACCTATGTAATGGACGATCTGCGCACGAGTCGCCGCTCCGCAATCCTTGAAGAGTTCCGCACCAGTGAGCGCATTCGCCAGTTGTTTGAGCGGGGTGTGCGCGAGCTCGAGGTGGCGCTCGCTGGCTCCTAGACTTCACTACCGCCCTGGCGTTAGCCGAATCGAGTAACCCTGGCGGATCGAAAGGATAGGCGCGCAACTGAAGAACTCCCACAAGTGCCCAGATGGCGCGAAGGAGATCGAGCTGCCTTTCTAGAACCCACCGGGCTCGACGTTCCGTTGCCTGTCTCACGGGGTACCGGTGCCTGTCTCGCGGGGTACCGGAGTTTGAAGTCGCCAGGGCAGTTCCCGAGGCGGCGACTTAAATGGCGGGATGTTTGCCCTCTACTTCCGGAAAGATCCCAAGCCCACAATTGCAATTACACGGATCTAGTATCGAGGAGAGTCTTGCGAGAGGCGAAAACCTAGGGTCACGCTACGACCATGTACAAGACGGTGGTCAAAACCGCCCCCACAGTCGCATAGGGAATTTGCGTCCGGACGTGGTCCATGTGATCCGAAGCGGAGGCCATGGATGAAATGATTGTAGTGTCTGAAATAGGGCTGCAGTGATCACCAAAAACACCCCCACCTAGCACCGCCGCGAGGAAGAGGGGAAGGTTCCCGCCGAGAGCTGTCGCCAAGGGGACGGCGATCGGAATCATGACCGCAAAGGTTCCCCAGGAGGTGCCGGTAGAAAAGGCCACGCAACAGGCTATGAAAAACAGCCCGACAACTGCGACCTTCATGCTCGCAACCTCCGCGACAAGGCCGGCTATGTACAGGCCTGTCCCGAGCTGCCGAACTACGTCGCCTAGAGCAAAGGCTAAGAGTAGTAATGTCACGACAGGAATCATGCCTCGCATGCCCTTGAATGTAAGGTCGACAAACGCACGCAATGGCAGTCCACGACCCAGATTCAGTAGAGCGATCGTCACCAGGCTCATAATGACCGCGCATAGGACGGCAGTGGAACCAGAGCTGGCCTCAATGATTTCCCACGATCCCGCAACAGAACCGGCGCGCGCGCGCCCTGTGAGATAAATCCCAACCACGATACTCACAATCATGGTTACCACTGGAGCAATAAAATTGATTGGACGCCAGGAAATCCCGGCCATGGGTTCCACACCAATCACTTCGTTTGACACCATGGGGTGGGCGTCATCGCCAAAGACCTTTCCTTCCTGCCGGGCCCGCAACTCCGCTACCCGCATGGGACCAAAATCCCGCTGGCTGACAATAGTAAAGAACACGATCAGGATTGCGGCCATGGGATAAAAATTGACCGCGACGCTCCGGAAAAGGACATTCACGGGCGACTCGACCCCTTGCACAGCGAGGAGTCCGATTACGTAGGCGCCCCAGCCGTTAAAAGGAACGAGAATGCAGATAGGCGCCGATGTGGAGTCGCAAATATACGATAGTTTTTCACGACTCACTTTGAAGCGATCAGTTAGAGGTCGTCCTACGGTGCCAGCGACCAGCGAGGTGATGGAACTTTCTACGGTGATAAAGAACCCAACCATGAACGGGACGAGCTGCGCTCGGCGGCGTGTTCTTACCCAGCTCCGCAATTCAAGCCATTTCACAAAACCTGCCACACCGCCGGTAGCATTGATAAGAGCGAGCATCGCTCCCACCATGAGACTGTAGATGAGGACGTGTGTGCTCCCCGTATCGGAGAAGACATGGATAATGGCTGTCACCGTCGAACCCGTAGCGAAAATTGGGTTCCACTCGTCCAATATCCACCACCCGAGCCAGACGCCGAGAAGAAGCGCGGGATAGATCTGCTTCTTACACAAAGCGAGACCAAGGGCACCTACAGGTGGGAGAAGAGACCAGATGCCGTAGTTGTCCATAGAGATTAAAGCCTGCGCTTCCGGAGACGCGCCTCTTCAGGTTACGGTAGCGGGCTATCCGGTGCGTAATTAGAAAATGGTTTCGATCTCTGTGGGCATGTTCGCCAGCAGCGATGCCATTCTGGTGGCGGTGCGGCCACCCACCTCAACCTCTTCACTGAAGACCTCAATAATTCGCTGAAACCGTACACTACTGGACGTTACTAGCTGAAGTTAGGCCTGCAGCGGCCATGGCCGCCACTATTCACGATCCGCATGACCTCATCGAGGCCAACCGGGATGTTGCGCATCGTGCTCAGTAAGTTCAGTTTAGCGATCCGAGCAGGGCCGCACTCTCGTCGATTGATAAATTGGTGCCGACCTTGACGAGTATCGCGCCATTCTACGGAACGAGTGCCTACGTAGGTATCACGTTCGACCTTGAAGTAACGGTGCCAGCCGCCATCGGGTTTTGTGGTTAACCCAATGGTCGACACTAGCAGCACGGCAGGCAATTTTGAGAACAGTGCCCGGTTGGGTCGCGCGCATCAGAAGCTCAGGCTCCTCTCCGCCTCTTTTCAATCCGAGCCCACGTGTCCCGGAGCCCCACTGTCCGATTGAATACCGGTGCGTCGGGAGATGAATCGGGATCGACGCAGAAATAACCCCGGCGTTCGAATTGATACCGAGTGCCCACCGCGGCGGCGGCCACACTCGGTTCGGCGCGGCAACCGGTCAGGATCTCAAGCGAGGCCGGATTTAAAGCATCCGTGTAGTCTTCGCCGTCTACCCCGTCCTCCGGGTTCTCCTTAGTGAACAGGTGATCGTAGAGTCGAACTTCGGACTCGACGGACTGTGCGGCTGACACCCAGTGGATAGTCCCGCGGACCTTCCGTCCGTCGGGCGCGTAGCCGCCGCGTGTTTCGGGGTCGTACGTGCACCGGAGCTCAGTGATCTCCCCAGCCGTATCCTTAACTACGTTGACGCACGTGAGGAAATAGGCGTATCGCAGTCGCACTTCGCGGTCTGGTGCCAGACGGAAGTATTTTTTCGGCGGGTCTTCATGGAAGTCATCGCGCTCGATGTAAAGCACCCGTGAAAACGGGATCTTTCGGGTACCGGTGCTCTCATCCTCCGGGTTGTTAATGGCGTCGAGTTCCTCGTTCTGACCCTCCGGGTAATTCTCGATGACAACGCGCAGTGGCCGGAGAACCACCAATACTCGCGGCGCTTTTTCATTGAGCTCCTGGCGCACGGAGTCTTCAAGCTGAGCGATCTGCACGAGACTGTTGGCTTTGGCAACCCCGATGCGATCACAGAATTCGCGGATTGCTGCCGGCGGGTAGCCGCGTCGGCGCATGCCGACGAGCGTCGGCATGCGCGGATCATCCCATCCCATGACATGGCCGCGCTCGACAAGCTCGAGCAATTTTCGTTTACTCACTACCGTGTGAGTGAGATTCAAGCGGGCGAACTCGATCTGCTGAGGTGGATCCTTGAACTTCAGCTCCTTCAGATACCAGTCGTACAGCGGGCGATGGTCCTCGAACTCAAGCGTGCAGAGCGAGTGCGTAATGCCTTCGAAGGCGTCCGACAGTGGATGTGTGAAGTCATAGGTCGGATAGATGACCCACGCGTCATTTCGTCGATAGTGCGGCCGCCGTCGGATCCGGTAGATTGTCGGATCGCGCATGTTCATATTTGGGGCCGCCATGTCGATCCTAGCGCGCAGCGTGCGCGAGCCGTCCGGGAACTCCCCGGCGCGCATCCGCTCAAACAGGTCGAGGTTCTCCGCGACCGACCTATCGCGATAGGGGCTATTGCGTCCGGGCTCGTTCCACAGGCCACGGTACCTGCTGACCTCGTCGCCCTGTAGGTCGTCGACATAAGCCTTTCCGTCCGTGATGAGCTGGATTGCTGACGCATACAACCGCTCGAAGTAATCGGACGCGTAGTAGAAGCGGTCATCCCAAGCGAAGCCGAGCCAGCGCACGTCCGTCTCGATAGCGCGAACGTATTCGAGATCCTCGGTCTCAGGGTTTGTATCGTCCATCCGGAGATTGCACAGGCCACCGCGCTCAGCGGCGATGCCAAAGTTCAGGCAGATCGCCTTGGCGTGGCCGATGTGGAGATAACCATTGGGTTCGGGCGGAAATCGGGTGTGTACCCGTCCGCCACGCTTGCCGGCCGCGCGGTCATCCGCCACGACCTGCCGGATGAAGTCCAGCCTAGGGGAGTCTTGGTCAGAGTTGGTCATACTCCTCCACGAGCCCGAGCGCTCGGTCAATTCTAGCGAGACAGGCCTCCCGGCCGAGGATCGCCAGCGTGTCGAACAGCCCGAAACCGACTGCTTTCCCGGTCACAGCGACTCGCACGACGTGGATGATCTGACCGACGGCAATACCCTCGGTGTGGGCAAATTCATGAATCATCAAATCGAGGGTCGAAACGTCGAACAGGTAGACATCCGCCAGTCTCGTCCGGAAGCGCCGGAGGCGGACAGCGGCCCCATCGGCACGAAGGCGCTTGTCAAATGCCTTTCGGTTATACGGAAACGACACGTCGGCTTGGAAGAACTCGGCGTAGTTCATGATGTCGCCGGCGACCTTAATGCGGTCCGCGGCGGCCTCGACCACTTGGCGCAGTCGTTCGCGGTCCGTGTTAGTGGGTGCAGCGAGCAGTAGGCCTGCCTCCTGCAGGTATGGCAACACGGACAGCACCTTTTCTGCGACCGGAACCGCTTGCATGTAGCGTTCTTCGAACGCCAGGAGCTTCTGCGGGTCGAAGCTGGCAGCCGATCGATTCACCCGCTCGAGAGAGAAGTGACTGATCATCTGGTCGCGGGTGAAGTCTTCCGTGCGATCGTCCAGCGACCAGCCGAGCAGGAGCAGGTAGTTGACGAGAGCCTCGGGTCGATAGCCGACCTCGCGGTAGAAATCGACCACGACCGGGTTAAATTCCTCGAGGGTCGTGTCACGACCCAGCGCTCCCATGATACCTGCGCCATGGTCATAAACCCTCTTGAAATCAACGTGCTTCAGGTACTTAGCGAGCTTCCTCTTGCTCAACTTCTCATTGCTGCCCGGTTCGGCGACATACGGTAAGTGGGCATAGCGCGGCAGATCGTAACTCAGTCCGTGGGCGATGAAGATCTGCCGCGGGGTGTTGGAGAGATGCTCGACGGCCCGGATGACGTGCGTAACGTGGAAGTCATGGTCGTCGACAGTGCTTGCCAGGTGATACAGACAGCTCCCGTCAGCCCGCTGGATAACATGATCCTGTTCGAGAGCCCACTCAAAGTGGACCGGGCCGCGGATCAGATCATCGAGTTCGCAGGTCCCGTCCCGCGGCATCTTGAGTCGGACAACTGCCGTTCGGCCCATCGCCTCAAATCGAGTTGCTTGTTCCGCTGTTTCGGCCATCCAGCGCCGGCTGTAAAGGAACCGTCGCTTGCTCCGGTCGGCTTCCACGCGCTCAACCTTGATCTCTTCGGACGTGGCGTAGTCTCGATACGCAAGGCCGCGGTCGACGAGATGCTCAACCGCAGCGCGATATTGGTCGTGCCGTTCCGACTGGAAGTACGGAGCGTACGGTCCTCCGAGGTCAGGCCCCTCATCCCAGTCGATTCCCAGCCAGCGGAGGCCATCAAGAATTGGCTGTAGTGCTTCCGTGATATTGCGCTGCCGGTCGGTATCGTCGATACGGAGTACGAACTGGCCGCCATAGTGACGGGCGAAGAGCCAGTTGAATAGTGCCGTGCGAACGCCGCCGATGTGGAGGTGGCCGGTCGGGCTGGGGGCAAAACGTGTACGAACAGTCATGGTTGGTTGCGATCATCTATTATCACGTGGTTCGCTTTACCGCGTAGAGATAGGAGGCGTGCATGCAAAGGTTATTGTTGGTGGCGATCGTGCTAGGTCTGGCACACGCAGCGCAAGCGCAATCAGCTCGGCCGAGAGTAGAGCATCGCGCCTTTCCGATCTCGGACCTCGTCGAGATGACGTACGCGATCTCCATCCCGTCTGACTATAACGGCACCGAGCCACGGCCGCTCGTGCTTGCACTCCATCCCGGGGGTGCCCGTTCAGCGTACTACGGAAGTATGAACATGCGTCAGATCTTCGAGCCGGCGCTGCGCGATCTAGGTGCCATCTTCATCGCACCCGATGCGCCGACGCGGCGATGGACCACAGATACCGCTGACGAAGCGGTCATGAATCTTCTAGAAGCTGTCCTAGGCGAGTACGCGATCGATCGCAACCGGATCCTGATAACGGGGTTCAGTCTTGGTGGTCGCGGGACGTGGTTCATGGCGACCCGGCACCCCGATTTCTTCACCGGTGCTATTCCAATCGCTGGCTCACCTCCGGACGACAAGCTCGACGCGCTTGGCGACATGCCGATTCACATCATCCATAGTCGCGAGGACGAGGTCGTTCCATTTGGGCCGGCCGAGGCAACCGCTCAGGCGCTCAAGGCACGGCAGCACTCGGTCCGCTTCACCGCCCTCGACGGGATTGGGCACTTCGCGATGGGCGGTTACGTTGATGCGCTTCGCGATGCCGGCATTTGGATGATGGAGCAGTGGAAAGAACGCCCTAGTCTGTAGCTGCAGAGAGACAGCTTACAATGGCGTTCATGCAATACCGACTGCTTTCAAACACCGGTTTGTACGTCTCTGAACTATGTCTCGGCGCGATGACCTTCGGCAGCCAATGGGAAGTAATCGGTGCGCTCGGACAGAAGGATGCTGACGCACTCGTGGATCGTTCCATCGATGCCGGAATCAATTTCTTTGACACGGCTGATGTCTACTCGACGGGCGATTCTGAGGAGATTCTCGGCAAGGCGCTCGCCTCACGGCGTCAGAATGTCGTCATCGCGACAAAGGTGCGGGGCCGGATGGGCCCCGGTGCGAATGAGGTCGGCCTGTCGCGGCTCCACATCGTTCAGGCCGCTGAAGCGAGTCTAAAGCGTCTCGGGACCGATTACATCGACCTTTATCAGATTCACCGGACTGATCCAGATACAGACATCGAAGAGACGCTGATTGCACTGACCGATCTCGTCCGTGCAGGCAAGGTCAGGTACATCGGATGCTCCAACCTGACAGCCTGGGAGCTGATGAAGGCGCTCGGCATCTCGCGACAGCGGGGTCTCGAGGCGTTCAAGACTACCCAGTCCTATTACGCCCTTGTGGGCCGCGAGTTGGAACGAGAAATGATTCCGCTGTTGAAAGATCAGGGCATCGGCCTGCTCGTTTGGAGCCCGCTTGCAGGCGGCTTCTTGTCGGGCAAGTTTACGCGTGAGGGAAGCGAGGACTCGAACGCCCGTCGTGCAGCGTTTGAGTTCCCGCCTGTCGACAAGGTGCAAGGCTTCGCCATCATCGACGCGATGCGACTGATTGCCGTGACACACAATGCGACCGTCGCCCAGGTGGCACTGGCTTGGCTGCTACGCAACGACGTCGTGACCAGTGTCATCATCGGAGCCAAGCGGATGGAGCAGCTTGAGGACAACCTTGGATCGGTCGACCTGATACTTTCTGCCGATGAAATGGCAGTGTTGAACGAGACCAGCAAACTCCGGGTCGAGTATCCTGACTGGATGAACTCGCTGGGTGATGATCGGCGGCCGGGAGAAGTGCGTGACCTGGACCGACTGTTAAAGAAATAATCTGCGGTTCGAAACTTGAGCGGTCCTGGGAGCGTTATGGCACATCAGCTGGCTGAGCCTGAAGTGCTTCCAGGGTCATCTGTCGCGGCCTGTGGGAGATTGATGACCGGCAGGTTTCAGGTGTGTGAAGGCGACCATCAGAGCGAGCAGCCACAGCACGCTAAGGAGCGTTGTCGGTGTGGCAGAACTAGGATCGCAAGAAGGCGAGCGTTCGTTCCCAGGCCAGCCGGACTGCGTCCGCAACTAGGTCCGACGATTCGTCTTCGGTCCGTGACGGGGACTCATCCGCTGACGTTCGGCCTCGGCTTAACGCAACGTAGTCAATTGCGCCGCTACCGCTACCGAAGAAGCCGCGGTCCATGCATGGACGTCTGTCCTTTTCCTCGTCGCCACAGAACGTGTGCTGATGGTGCATGGTCGCACACCTTAGCACGGGTTGGGTGTCTCAGACGGGCTGCTGATTCGTTCGCCGCAGTGGGGCACGCCGGAGCGCATCCCTTGCCCTCACCTTGTGAAGTTGGTTGTGGCGGGAGCTCCGAAACAGGCCGCTAGTCCGTACAGATGTGCCGCTCTGAATCTGGCTCGTCTGTCGGCGGAGGAAGGGGCAGCGCTGCAGAATCGATTGCAGGTGCCGGCCCACCCACAAGATTCTGTGTCGAGGTGGCACGCACAATGCCATATACCAACCACTGGGAAACAAGTTGCGAAGCAAATGGAGAGAGTTATCGTGTGACGGATTGAAAGTAACTTGGCAGGTTCGTCTTCGTGTCACGTAGAATGTCAACGATAGACTGGCGGTCGGCCAGTGAAAGCCGTACGTACCGATCAGCCTGGACCTCTCCAGAAAGAATCTCCCACATTCGCGCGTAAATCGCGTCGGTCGCGATCGCCGGCAACGCGTCGAACGCCGGCGTGTAGATCATGTAGCTGCAGGGGTACCGCATCAGGCGTCGCGCCAGGTCGAGTTCCCTCAGCGAACGACCCTGGCTGTCGTGTGGGCCCCCTGACGAGAATCTCTCGGTGAAGCGCGAAGAGCCTTTGATACCAGTGGGTAGTGGCGCTTCGTCCACGAACAGCAGATAATCGACCAGTTCCTCTGCGGCGTCTAGTATGACCTCGTGAAACATGGAATCATCAGGTGACGGGCCGCCGTTACGAAAGAGAATCCGGCGGGCCTCCCACCCGACTCGCGTGATCAGGTTGGTCATGTGCGCCTGGTGGTTCAACACCAGCAGCGCCGCGATGTCGCTGTGCGCAGATGGATATCCATCGAGGTTGAACTTGCCCTCAAGCGACCCGAGCTCCGGGGGAACCACCCCGAACGTCATCTGCGGATCCTCGACGTCGGTCACCTCGACGTTTCCCATGTGCGCTACCGAACCGTGCGATCCGGTCACGTACCAGCCACCCCACCGATCTTCCAACCGACTGCGATGGTCGGAGACGAAACCGGTCGCGTAAGCGTTCGGGTCTGCGGAGAGAGGCGCAGTGCTAAGAACCTGCAGACCGGGCACGCCCAGGGTATCCCATGAAAGGTGGCAGGCGAGGCATTGGTTGTCGCGCGTGAATTGCGGCGTCTCCGCTTGTGTCAGGCTGAGTGTATAGAAGACGACTCCCTGTTGCTGATCCTGGGCTGCTACTTCCAGGAGGTCGGTGTCACGTACCCATCCGACAGATGCCGTATCGTTAAAAAAGACCACCCGTGGGTTCTCGGATGTGATCATTTCGGCCTGACGGCTGGTCTTCGAGTAGACGGCGACTTGCGATTCGATCGGTATATCGAGGGCGTCGAGGACTGAACGGAGGTATCCGCTGCGACCATTGAATTCGAGGCGGACGGCTCCGTCCAGAATATTCTGATTGAGCTCAGAGACGACATTGCGGACAGGCCCGGCGGAATATTCGATAGCCGGATGATCACGCGAGGCTCGAAACACGCCGCCGCGCTGGCCGACGACCGCGGTTGTGCTAAGTCCGGCGATCACGGTGGCCGACGCGGAGAGCAGTACAGCGTATCGGATGGTCCGTCCTGTTGACATCGGTTTAGTTGCTACTCAGTTGGAGTCTGCGATTTGCTCTCCAATAGCTAATCGGCGGGCGTTAGGAGCGCTGGTCTCAGCCAACCCGCCATGCTGCCTGGGTCACGCACACCACATTTGTATTCCTTGAAATCGTATTCAAAAGGAAGCACGTTATTCAAGTGCTCTGTGCCTAACGAGCACAAGCCGCAATACACGTCAAATAATACCGTCTGACGCCGCATCGGTTGTCGCAACGCTGTGGTCAACACTAGTTCAGAAGCGGTGTCGTAGCGCATCCTGTGCCTTCCCGAAGACCTGTTCGTGAGTTGGCTAGGACTCCTTGTATTGAGCGATACCGGCTCTGCTCTTGCGATTGTCTGGATTCTGCTCTTGCTGTTTGTGCCTTGCTGATGGTGAGCATCCGCACGGTTTAACGACAGCTTGAGTGAATCATTGCTTGACGAACTTCTGCACTCGTCCATTGAGCTGCGCGACGTAGACGTCACCAGACTCCGTGACGGTCGTGCCGTGCCCGCCTGGACCGCCGGGCAATTCGCTGATGACCTCTCCATTGAGGTTACGTAGCATGCCACCTGCCCAGATGTGCTGATCGTTGGTCATGAACAAAGTGGAAACCGTGCCGAGATCAGCCCACTCGCTGAGAAATTTCCCGTCGGGGTCGAATACCTGGATCCTCTGATTGTCCCGGTCGGTGACGTAGACTCGCCCTTCGGCGTCGACGACTAGGTTGTGTGGCAACCCGAATTCGCCGGGACCGTTACCACGCGTACCCCACTGAAGAAGGTACTGCCCGTGGCGCGTGTACTTCACCACCCGCGCGTTGCCGTACCCATCGCTCACGTAGAGGTCACCATTGGGTGCGAAAGCGATATCGGTCGGCAGGTTGAAGGTGTTCGGGCCGGTGCCAGAGATTCCCCTGGTGCCGAGTTGCATGGTTACGTGTCCCTGTGGGTCCATCTTGGAGATAAGGTGACCCGGCGCATCGACAACCCAGATGTTTCCCTCTGCATCCACACGCACCGAGTGTGCACCGCAGGCATGACAGCCTGCTGGGCCATAGATCGCGGTGTAGCCGGAACCGCTCGCAACTCGATCATCCGGCGCGATGCCGACGACTTTCCCCTCGCTGAACAACTCGTCGCCCCAGGACCGGATGAATTTCCCGTTGTCATCGAACACGATGATCGGATGTGCGCCGCGATGCAGCACGAGGACGTGACCATTCGCGTCGGTGGCGACCGCCGCGACCTGACCGAAGTTCCACGCCGCAGGGGTACCGGCTGCCGTCGTCGCGGCGATCGGCCAGTCCGGCCCCTCGGTGTAGCCCATGGTTGGCACGCCGTTTCGTTGGCCGAGTGCGAGAACGAGCACGCTACAGGCGAGGACACTCATACGACCGAGGTGCCCGCCGACACGTCTCTGACTAGGCATGCCCAGAAATCCCATGTCACCCTCCATTTCAGAATGGACGTATTGTTTCAATGCCTCGAACCACTTTAAACGATTCGCCTCGGCCGTTAGCATCGGGGCGCGAACTAGTAATCATCAGCACTGCTTAACGGTAACGGCACTGTCAGTACCAAGACGGTAAAGAAGAACTAAACGAACTTTGCCATAATTTCCCTCTTCATAGTTTCATAACTATCTACGCGCTTGGCGGACACTGAACAACACGCTTCGCCCATTCATCCGGAAGCACTTTTGACCGTGGCAAACCTCTCGTCGAGACGGTAACCGCCTGGCTCATACGATCTGCTGGTGCTATTTCCGCGCAGAGAGCGCTACAATTCGTGCTCTACTGAATTGATGATAGATTCGAACAGCTTCCTGTCAGGAGGGAACATGGCAGAACTGGCAATGAAATTTTCGGCAGTCTTGCTGTTCGCGGCGCTGGTGGTGTCGAACCCGTTGGCGCAGACCGATGACCCCGACCGGGCTGTGACCGAAGCCGAGTATGAGCGGTGGAAAACCGAGTTATCTAACTGGGGACGGTGGGGTGAAGATGACGAGATCGGCGCGTTGAACCTGATCACGCCCACCAAGCGCCTACAAGCGGTGGCGTTGGTGGAAGATGGCATCACCGTGTCGCTTGCCAGTGATGCCGACACCGTTGAGGCCGTGGACAACCCATATCCCTACGAGCACACGATGCTCGGGATTAGCTCCGATCGGATTGCCGTGAGGTATCACGGAATCTCACACACCCATCTGGACTCGCTGGCCCATATCAACATGAACGGTGTCTTCTACAATGGTTATACACCGGACGCAGAAGCGGTCGCCGAGGGTGGCCATAAGAAGAATTCCATTCATAACACGAAGAGTGGAATCGTTACGCGTGGCATCCTCATCGATATCCCCCGCCTCAAGGGCGTACCGTATCTGGAGCCAGGAACTCCTATCTACATCCAGGATCTGGAAGCGTGGGAGCGGCAAGCGGGAGTGAGAGTCTCATCCGGGGATGCTGTGTTCGTGCGCACTGGCGTGTGGGCTCGTCGCGCAACCGAAGGCCCGTGGCTCAGGGGGCGCCGACCGGGCGGTCGATCGGCAGGACTTCACCCGTCGGTCATCCCGTGGTTGAAAGAGAGAGACGTCGCGTTGATGGGGAGCGACCACCCACAGTATGTCTCTCCGTCTGAATTACCTGGTGCTATCCACGACTTCGCGTTGCTTTACCTCGGAGTGCACATCTTTGACAACTGCGACCTGGAAGCTCTCAGTGAAGCGGCTGCCGAACGCAACAGATGGGAGTTCCTTCTGATGGCGGCACCGCTGCCGATACGTGGTGGAACAGGTTCACCGCTCAATCCGATCGCAGTGTTCTGAAGGTAAATCGCTGACTATGAATTTGTCGTTTGCGAGAAAGAAAGATCTGGCTGGGAGGCAGGGATTCGAACCCCGATTACACGGTCCAGAGCCGCGTGTCCTACCATTGAACGACCTCCCAGCAATAGAGTCCCAACGATCAAGAGTCTTTAGATTATAGAGGAACGCTAAACCCGACTACGCACGGTTCAGCTCTCGGGCTAAACGCTTTCGTCCACCGATGCCGTGGACTTCTCGGCCAGGCCAGCGTGCCTTCGAGAAGCTAGATAATAGCCTTCGGCGATTTACCGATTTCTTCTCTGAGCGAAGGTGACTCACCGCGGCGTGACGGAAAAATCTCAGCATGATCTATATCGCGGTCATGCGGGTACTCTAAGTTGTGGTTTCTACTGGTCCGCCGCAATTCCTACTTTCCCGCTGGCTGTTCCTCCGTCTACTCGCCGTCGTCTACTTGCTCGCGTTTGCATCGTTGACAGCACAAATCGTCCCACTGGTCGGTGAAAACGGACTGGTGCCACTGGGGATGCACCTCAATGCAGCTCATGAGCTTTGGGGTTCGGGAGCCTACTATCGGATGCCGACGCTCACGTGGCTCTCGGCAAGCGATGCCTTTCTGAGCACGCTCTGCTGGGGTGGAATGATCCTGTCAGCACTTGCCATCGCCGGTATCGCACCGGTAGCGATGTTCACCTGCCTGTGGACCTTCTATCTCTCGCTCACCGTTGCGGGGCAGGATTTCCTCTCGTTCCAGTGGGACGCTCTTCTACTTGAGACTGGATTGTTAGCTATATTCTACTCGTCGCTCGGCTGGTGGCCGCGACTCGCGACCGAGAGAATGCCACTGGCGCCGATTCGTTGGCTTCTCTGGGGATTGGCGTTCAAGCTGACTTTTCTCTCAGGCATTACCAAACTCCTCAGTGGCGATCCGACCTGGTGGGACTTCACGGCATTGACTTTCCACTACGAGACGCAGCCGATCCCGACATGGACCAGCTGGTATGCTCACAACCTGCCGGAGTGGTTCAGCAAGATCTCCGTCGGAGGAGCGCTCTTCATCGAAGTTGTCGTCCCATTCTTGATTCTCGTGCCAGTCCGTTACAGAAGCGTCCGTGTGTTGGTCGTTGCACTGATGTGCACGTTACAGGTCGGCATCGGCGTGACCGGAAACTATGGATTCTTCAATCTGTTGGCCGTCGTTCTGTACCTCGCGTTGCTCGATGATGTAACGATTGCAACACTGCTCCCCGGCCGTGCGAAGGTGGCGGCTATTACCGGGCGTAATATCGAGCCGAAGTCGTGGCGGATCCTGGTTGCCGGTATGGTGGTCGCCATAGGTACTCTGAGTGCCATGACAC
>Ga0310345_10000575_pt1 | contig 50395 bp, 44 predicted proteins | sample HC15DNA20500_MG_FD_204667 | JGI IMG/M metagenome (GOLD analysis project Ga0310345, IMG submission 204667) | Marine microbial communities from station ALOHA, North Pacific Subtropical Gyre - HC15-DNA-20-500_MG | ecosystem: Environmental > Aquatic > Marine > Oceanic | place: Pacific Ocean: North...
GCCGACATCCGTTCCCTACGGCCCCCACTGGTCCGCAACGCTCGGACCCGGCCTGCTCGACCCCGACGGTTACCAACACGCTGTGCGCTCCGGGATCGAGGCGATCACGGCGGGCGAGGTCGAGAAGGTCGTTCTTGCACGGGATCTCGTCGGGACGATTCCGGCGGGCGCGGATCTGCGGCGCCTCGTGCGCGCACTTGCCACGAGCTACCCCGACACCTGGACCTTCGCCGTCGACGGCCTCATCGGCGCGAGCCCCGAAACCCTCATCACGGTCGACCGGGGCAGCGTGACGGCGCGCGTGCTCGCGGGAACCACGGCGCGCGGCGCGGATGCCGACGAGGATGCCGCCGCGGCGCACGCACTCGAGGCCAGCCGCAAAGACCTCGACGAGCACCGGTTCGCGGTCACGAGCGTCGTCGATGCGCTCACCCCCCTCACCCGTGACCTCGTCGCTCTGGACCAGCCGCACCTGCTCCAGCTGCCGAACCTCTGGCACCTTGCCACCGACGTCTCGGGTCGGCTATCGAACGGCGCCTCCGCGCTCGATCTCGTGCGCGTGCTGCATCCGACAGCCGCTGTCGCGGGCACCCCGACGGATGCCGCACTCGACGTCATCCGTCGACTCGAGCCGTTCGACAGGGGCCGGTACGCCGGACCCGTCGGCTGGATCGACGCCAACGGCGACGGCGAGTGGGCGATCGCCCTGCGCTGCGCCCAGATCGGCGCCGAGCCGCAGCGGGACGCCGCCAGATACAGCGACACGATTCCGGTCATCGCGCACGCCGGCGCCGGCATCGTGGCAGCAAGCGACCCCGAGGCCGAGCTTCTCGAGACGCGCGTGAAGTTCCGGCCCATCGTCGACGCCCTCGCCTGAGCTCCGCTGGCAGACTCAGCCCAGCTGCAGGATCCAGGTCGCGACGGCGAAGTAGATGATAAGGCTCGTCGCGTCACAGAACGTCGAGATGAACGGTGTGCTGAACACCGCCGGGTCGGCGCGGACCGCCATCGCGAGGATCGGCATGAGCCCGCCCACTGTCGCTGCCAGCGTGCAGATGAACAGCAGCGTCAGGCCGATCACGGCCCCCAGGGCAAGATCGAACACGAGGCTCGCCAAAGCGAAGCCGAGGATGCCCAGAAGGCCTCCGAGGAAGGCGCCGACCCGCACCTCGCGCCACATCACCGTGAGTGCATCCCGTTTTCGCACCTCCCCCATCGCGAGGGCGCGGGTGACGGTGGTCGCCGCCTGCGAACCGGTGTTACCCGCTGTGCCGGTCAGCAGCGGAATGAACAGGGCGAGGGTCACGACCTGCTCGAGTGTTGCCTCGAAGATCCCGAGCACCTGAACCGTGAGCAGCGCCGAGACGGCGAGCACCAGGAGCCACACCACACGGGCGCGCACAATCCGCAGCACGGGCGTTGTGAGGTAGGGGCGGCCCAGCGGCTCGGAGGCACCTTGGCGTGCGGCATCCGTGTCTTCAGCCTGCTCCAGGATGCGAGCTGCGTCATCAACGGTGAGGATGCCGAGCAGGCGGTCTTCGCTGTCGACGATCGGCATCGCGAGAAGGCCAGAGTCGACGAGGGACCGCGCCGCCGCCTCGGCGGCGTCCGTTGCCCGGGCAGTCCGCGCCTCGGTCATGAGCTCCTCGACCGTGACGTCGGAGCGCCCCATCACGAGCTCCCGCAAACCGACGACGCCCAGCAAGCGACGGTGCGGTGAGGTCACCGGGAGCATGTAGACGGTCTCGGCATCCACACCGCGGTGACGCACGTGGCTGAGCGCGTCCCCGACCGTGAGCTGGGGCGAAAGCCGGACATACTCCGTGCTCATGAAGCGGCCCACGCTGTTCTTCGGGTACCCGAGCATCGGGGCCGTCAGCTCGCGCTCGGCGGGTGAGAGGCCCCGCATGAGCTGCCGTGCGACGCCCGCCGGGAGTTCGTCGATCAGCTGCGCACGATCGTCGGGGTCGAGTTCCTCGAAGACCTTCGCGACGTCGTCCTCCCGCAGGCCGCCGATGAGCTCAGCCCGCATCCCCGGATCGAGCAGTTCGAAGGCCTCGAGCGCCTGGTCGCGGCGCAGCAGTCGATACAGCACCGCGCGGTCGCGCGCATCCTCCCGCTCCAGGAGCTGAGCGATATCGGCGGCATCCTGCTCGGCCAGCAACTCGCGCAGCTCATCGAGCCGGCGGTCCCGCAGAAGCGGAGTCACTGTCTCGAGGAATCCCTCAAACTCGTCATCCATGGAGCGCATCCTTGCAGACGGTGGGCGCGCGTCAGTTAACACTCACCGCGCGGTCGACGGGGAGGACAACTCGGCTAAACCAAGGACAACTCGGCTGAACCAGGGACAACTCGGCTGAGGGAAGGACAACTCGGCGGAGGGGGTCAGGTTGCGGCGAGGCGTTCGCGTTCGAGGGCGACGTCGTAGCTGGCGGTGGGCCACTGGGGATCGATGCTCTCCAGCGCTTCCAGCAGCAGGTGCTGGATGGCCAGGCGGGCGTACCACTTGCGATTGGCGGGCACCACGTACCACGGTGCATGCTCGGTGGACGTCCGCTCGAAGACCGTCTGATACGCGGCCATGTAGTGCGGCCACCGCATCCGCTCGTCGACGTCACTGGGGGTGAACTTCCAGTGCTTCTCGGGACGATCCAGGCGCTCCATCAGACGCGCCTTCTGCTCGGCGTACGAGATGTGCAGCATGACCTTGATGATCCGCGTTCCGGATGCCGCGACCTGACGCTCGAACTCGTTGATCGCTCCATACCTGCGCTCGATCTCATCGGCATCCGCGAGCTCCCGGACCCGTCCGATCAGAACGTCCTCGTAGTGCGACCGGTCGAACACACCGATCCGGCCGGCGGCCGGCAGCTTGCGCTGGATGCGCCACAGGAAGTCTTGCGAGCGCTCCTCCTCGGTCGGCGCGCCGAAGGATGCGAGCGAAACACCCTGCGGGTCGACCGAGCCGACGACGTGACGCACGATCCCGCCCTTGCCCGACGAGTCCATCCCTTGCAGGACAAGTAGCACCGAAGCGTCCGTGGCGCCCACCCGGCTCTGGGCGAAAAGCTTCTCTTGCAAGAGGTCGAGCTCCGCAACGCCCGCAGCAAGGTCCTGCGCTGCCTGCTGCTTGTCGCTGCCATAGCCGGGTGTCGAGCCGGGGTCGACCCCCGAAAGGACGAAGCCCTCCCGGACTCGCAGCAGTTCGGCAACGTCGCCGGTCCAATAGGTCTGACTTCTCGCGGTCACCCGTCCATCATGGACCCGGCCCGTCGCTCAGCGCGGGAGCGGCACTTCGATCAGTTGCGGGCCCACCACCGGCGAGGTGAGCGCTTGGTCGAGCGCGGCTCGGGTCTCGATGCGCGCATAGGTCCAGCCGTAGGCGGTCGCCAGCGCCTCGAGATCGGCATCCTGGGGTGTGTAGAGCACGCGATCGCGCTGCTGCGAGGAGCCGAGCGCGGCGACCTCAAGGCCGTCGAAGATCGTGCCGCCGGAATCGTTCCCGACGATCACCTGGATCCGCGGCGCCGTCTCCCCCGGCACGAGCAACAGGGCTCCGACGTCGTGCAGCAAGGCCAGATCACCCAGCAGCACGCGGGTCACTCCTGCCGCACCCTCGGCCTGGCTCGCGATGGCGACCCCGAAGGCCGTCGCCACTGTTCCGTCGATTCCAGCCAAACCCCGATTGGCGTGCACGGTCACCTTCTTGCCCGGCAGCACGGCGTCGGCCACCCGAACCAGGCGCGAAGAGCCGAACACGAGCCGGTCGTGTGGCCACGTCGCCCGCCACGCCGCATCGACGAGGGCCACGCGGTCGAGCTTTTCTCGCAGCACCGCAAGCTCCGCCGAGATCGCCCCCAGCCGCGTCTGCGGGTCGGCCGACGCGAGCGCCTCACCGTCGGGAGCCGGCACTGACAGGTCGACGGATGCCGCACGCGAGGCCCGCATCCATTCTCCGAGCCATGCGCGATCAGCCGCGATCGCCTCTGTCGTCGACGCGGCGGTTGGGGCCGGGGCCACGGCTGCAACGGCGACTGTCGCGCCGTTGAGGTTGACCGTCTCTCCGGGACCGCGCAGCGCAATCACCTCGACGTCGTCGCGGGAGAGAAGCGCGCTGGTCTCGCGCGCGAGCGTGGGGTGACCCAGCACGACGACGCGCTCGATCGGGTCGCTGAGCTCCGGCCGACGCAGCAGCTCCCGGTAGGAATGGACGAGTTGACGGCCGAAACGGGCGCCACTGACGATCTCAGCGACAAGCGGCCATCCGCCCTCCCACGCCAGCGCCTCGGCGCGTGGCCCCGCTCCTTCGCCTGCCAGAACGATCGTCCGGATGCCGCGAGGCAGCACGAGCGGCTCCTCGTCGGCTGCGAGAGCCTCGTCGGCATCACCGATGCCGCCCCCGCCCTGATACAGCGCGCCCGACTGGTCGTTCTCGAGCGGCGCATCGACCGTGTGGGCTCCCTCTCCGGCATCCGCGCCCCACCACGGCGGGAGCGATCCGGCCAGCGGCTCGCGAAACGGCAGGTTGAGATGGACGGGACCGGCCGGACGCACCGCGTCACCGAGCGCCGCGCTCACTGCCTGGTCGGCGATATCGCGCAGCATCACGGATTGGTCGCCCTCACCGGTGTCGTCGATCTCGGTCGGCGTCGGCACGTCGAGCTCGAACCGCGTGTTGGGGGCGAAGATGCCAGGTTGACGCGTCGTCTGGTTCGCCCCGACTCCCCGCAGCTCCGGGGGTCGGTCGGCGGTCAGCAGAAGCAGGGGCACCCCGGAGTGGTGGGCCTCAAGGACGGCGGGCGCGAGGTTTGCCACCGCAGTGCCGGAGGTGCAGACGATAGCTGCCGGCATCCGTGTCTCGCGACCGATTCCCAGGGCGGTGAACCCGGCGACCCGCTCGTCGATGCGCACGTGCAACCGCAGGAGGCCCCGTTCCTCGGCGTCGGCAACGGCGAGCGCCAGAGCCTGCGAGCGCGAACCCGGGCTGAGAACGACATCGCGCACTCCCCGCGCGATCAGCTGATCGAGCAGGGCCGCTGCAGCATCCGTCGCGGGCGAACGGGTGCCCCCACCGACCAGGTCGCTCACGGGATGCCCGTCAGGCGGCGCCGCGAGACCCGCGGGGCTCGTCGTCGTCATCGCGGGGCGCGGATGCCGCTTCGTGATCGGTCACGGTGTCAGCATCCGTCGGACCGTCCAACGCATCTTCGGCATCCAGCAGTGCGAGCTCTTCCTCGAGCCGGCGAATTCGTTCGTCTTGATCCGAGATCGTGCCGATGCGGCCCAGGAACTCGGGGTCATCATCCGGGGCGCGCGTGGCGTGAACCGCGGACCGTCGTGCGCGACCGACCAGCAACCACAGCACCCCGCCGATCACGGGAAGCACGAGGACGATGACGATCCACAGCGGCTTGCTCACGCCGCGGTGCCGCGTCGGCGGCTGCACAGCGCAATCGACGATGGTGTAGACCCAGAACGCGGTCGCCACCAACGCCAGAATCAACAGCACGCGGGGCACACCTCCATCCTAGGTCGGTTCGACACGCCGGGGCTGGTTGCGGGCGCTGACCGGGGCGGACGGCGGCAGGGCGCCCGACGCCTACGATGGAGGGGTGAACGCGCGCTCCTTCTGGCTCTATACGGTGCTGCGCATCCTGTTCTTCCTCGTCCCGTTCGGCATCCTGATGCTGTTGCCCATCGGCCGCGAGTTCTACTGGCTGTCGGCGATCTTCGCCGCGCTCATCGGACTGAGCCTCTCGGTGATCTTCCTGCGCCGCCCCCTCGATGAGGTGTCGGCATCGCTTGCCGAGCGCAGGGCGCGCCGTACTGACCCGACCGACGAGCAGGTTGAGGATGCCACCCTCGAAGACGCACCGGCTGCCGACGAAGCACCCGCGCCGTCAGCCGGCGAAGGCCCAGAAGAGGAAAGCTCCGAAAGCGAGCGACGTTCCTGACGTCAACGCCAGGGCGATGACGAGCTCGCGCGGCTGCCGGTAGGTCCACACGATGAGGATCGCGGGAAGCGCGAGCAGCAACGCCATCGCGGTCAACCACGCGATCGGGTAGAAGACCGCAAGGTAGCCCGCGATCCCGAACGGGACCAGCACGAACACGGTGTACAGCACCTGCGTGGCGCGGCGCCCGATCAGAACACTGAGCGTGCGCTTACCGGCGACGCGATCCTGATCGATGTCGCGCAGGTTGTTTGCGAGCAGCACGGCGCACGCGAGCAGGCCCGCCCCGACCGCACCGAACCAGGCCTCCTGCGGCAGCGCGAACACCTGCACCCACGTCGTGCCGAGCGTTGCTACGAGGCCGAAGAAGACGAACACGAACAGTTCACCGAGGCCCGCATAGCCATAGGGGCGCTTGCCGCCCGTGTAGAACCAAGCAGCGAGGATGCAGGCGGTACCGACCGCGAGGAACCACCACTGTTCGGTGCGGATCGTGATGGCGAGGCCCGCAAGACCGGCAATCGCGAAGTACACGAGCGCGACGATCAGCACCGTCCGGGGCTTCGCCTTGCCGGCTCCGGTCAGGCGAGCCGGCCCCACCCGGTAGGCATCCGTGCCGCGCACGCCATCGCTGTAGTCATTGGCGTAGTTCACCCCGATCTGCAGGCTCACCGACACCACGAGGCACGCCAGAGCGATGACCCAGTGCATCGGACGCTCGATCAGAAGTGCTGCTCCTGTGCCGATGAGGATCGGGGTGACTGCCAGCGGGAGCGTCCGCAGGCGGGCTGCACCGATCCAGTCACGCAGCGTCGCAGGCTTGGGGGCGGCGACGGGCGAACGGTGGTCGCGACGAGCGTGATTGGTCGAACCCGGATGCGGCTTCGTGCGAGACCGCGAGCGCTTCTTCTTGGAGGGTGCTGCCACGGGGAGCAATCCTAGAGCGTCGTGATCTGCTCGCGGAGCCGGACGCGGTCAGGCTTGCCCGAGGGCAGGAGCGGCATCCGTTCGACCCTGACGATGGCGCGGGGCCGCGCCGGGGCACCGATCTCGCACTCCACCCGCGTGCGTGCCTCGGCGAGCGCGTCATCCACGGCCGCGCCGCTCCCTTCGACGACGATGACGGAGGCCTGTCCCCAGCGGGCATCCGTCACGGGAACCACCACCGCAGCTTCGAGTCCCGGGACTGTGCGCACGACGCGCTCCACGCGGTCGAGCGACACGTTGATGCCACCGCTGACAATGACGTTGTCGCGGCGCCCGGTCACCCGGAGGGTGCCGTCGAACGTGCCCGTATCGCCGGTGCGGTACCAGCGGGTGCCGTCGGCATCCGTGACGAAGGCCTTCGCGGTTCGCTCGTCATCGTCGAGGTACCCGGACGCGAGAACCGGTCCCGCGATCTGCACCTCGCCGCCCTCGACACGTATGCTCACTCCGGCCAGCGGCACGCCGTCGTACACACATCCGCCGCTGGTCTCGCTGGAGCCGTACGTGCGCACGATCCGGATGCCGAGAGCGGCGCTACGCTGCAACTCCGCCGCTGGCAGCGCTTGGCCGCCGACGAGGATCGCTTCGAACCCGCGCAGGCAGTCTGCGACCGCGGGATCGCGGGCTGCGGCATCCAGGAGCCGGGTGAGTTGGGCGGGCACGAGCGACGTGTACCGGGGAGCGTCGAGTCCCGCGGCGGCCTCGAAGAACTGCTCGGGCGTGAACGAGGCAGGGATGACGGCCGGGTCGGTCCCCGCCAGGATGCTGCGCACGAGCACCTGGAGACCGGCGACATACGTCGGTTCGAGCGCGAGCACCCAGGACCCGGACCCGATCCGTTCTGCCGTCGCTGTGGCGCTGGCGCGCAGCGCGCCGATCGGAAGCACGACCGACTTGGGGTAGCCCGACGAGCCGGAGGTCTCGACGATCACCGCCGGCTCGAGATCTGACCCCGGAACCTCGGCGAGCGCGTCGCGCACTGTTTCCACGAGCGCCTGCGCGTCCCGATTGCAGGAGGAACTCAGCCGGATGAGCCGCCAGGGCGTCGGCTGCGGCGTGTCATCCTGCAATCGGTTCGTCACGACGGCGGTCCGGGCCCGGGTTCAGTAGTGCCAGGGATACGGCGACCAGTCGGGGTCACGCTTCTGCAGGAACGCGTCCTTGCCCTCGACGGCCTCATCGGTGCCGTATGCGAGCCGGGTCGCTTCCCCCGCGAACACCTGCTGGCCCACGAGCCCGTCATCGACGGCGTTGAACGCGAACTTCAGCATCCGGATCGCGGTCGGCGACTTGGTGAGGATCGTGCGGGCCATCGCGATGGCCTCGCGCTCGAGCTGCGCATGCTCGACGACGCGGTTGACCGCGCCCATCTCGTACGCCCGCTGCGCCGCGTACTCCTCCGCGAGGAAGAACACCTCGCGCGCGAACTTCTGGCCGATCTGGCGGGCGAAGTACGCCGAGCCGTAGCCCGCGTCGAAGGAGCCGACGTCGGCATCCGTCTGTTTGAACCTGCCGTGCTCGCGGCTCGCGATCGACAGGTCGCACACGACGTGCAGCGAGTGTCCGCCGCCCGCAGCCCAGCCCGGGATCACCGCGATCACGACCTTCGGCATGAACCGGATGAGCCGTTGCACCTCAAGGATGTGCAGGCGCCCCGAGCGGGCCGGGTCCGGTGCCGTCGCGTCGTCGGCCGCATAGGTGTAGCCATCGCGACCACGGATGCGCTGGTCGCCGCCGGAGCAGAACGCCCAGCCGCCGTCCTTCGGACTCGGGCCGTTGCCGGTCAGGAGCACGACGCCGATCTTCGAGTCCTGCCGTGCGATGTCGAGGGCGCGGTACAGCTCGTCGACGGTGTGTGGGCGGAACGCGTTGCGAACCTCGGGCCGGTCGAACGCGATCCGGGCGATCCGGCCGTCCGGCGAGACGTGGGAGGTGATGTCGGTGTACCCCTCAGCACCGGGGGCAAGAACCCAGGCATCCGGATCGAACAGCTCGGAAACGCTCACGGCACCAGCCTACGCGGGCGCTTAGCCCGTCTGGCGGGCCACACCTTCACGCGAGTTGTCCCTCCTTCACGCGAGTTGTCCTTGCCCGGCGCGAGTTGTCCTTGCCTAGCGCAAGGGACAACTCGACGCAGCAAGGGACAACTCAGCACAGCGAAGGACAACTCGGCGGGGAGAGGGACAACTCGGCGGGAGGAAGGACAACTCGGCGGAGAGAGGGACAACTCGGCGCGGGTAGCCTGGAGGAGAGGACAGGGAGATATACGGATGCAGATCAGGACATCGTCGGACTGGCGGGACGCGCTCCCGTTCGAGACCCCCGTCCTGGCCTCCGAGGCGATGCCCGGTGAGGCGAGTCGCTGCGCCCGATGCCCTGCAGACGAGCCGCTGAAAGAGCGGACCGAGCTGTGGGCGGTCAAGCACCGGCACCCTAACAACCACGCCGGGTTCGTGCGCCTCTACTGCCTCGAACACCGCCCGGCCGTCGCACCGCTCCCTCCGGTCTCGGCTCCCCCGGCTGCCCGGGCACGCAAGAGCACGACGCCCCGCGCACCCCGTACATCCCGCCCAACGCCGTCGAAGCCCGAGCGGGTCGCAGCGGTGTGCCCGAACTGCTTCGTCGAGGTCCCGACGAGCGGCATCTGCGGTGTCTGCGGCGAATCGGTCAGCTGACCGGTCCGCGCGCGACCATCACGCCGCGTTCTTGGCGTCGCGCCACGCCACCCACTGCTTGACGGCGTCGAAGTTCCAGTCGGGGCCATCGATCCCCAGCGTGAACAGCCGCACTCCCGCGCCATAGAGCGCCTCGACCTCGTCGACGTTTCGCGCCCCGATCTCGTTCGAGACCACGAGGTTCGACAGGTCCCGCTCTTCCTTCTGCGCCCACCGCTCGAGAACGTCGAGCTTGCTGGTGACGGCATCCGGCTTCACGAAGCTGTGCCAGATGTCGGCGTGGCGGGCAACCAGACGCAGGGTCTTCTGTTCGCCCGCGCCGCCGATCATGACGGGGATCTTGCGCGTCGGCGCCGGATTGAGCTGCTCCCACCGGGCCTCGACCCGGCGGAGCCCTTCGGCCAGGTCATCCAGCCGAGAACCCGCGGTACCGAACTCATAGCCGTATTCGACGTAGTCCTTCTCGAACCACCCCGAGCCGGTGCCGAAGATGAACCGGCCGGCAGCGCCGCCCTTGGCGCTGATGTGGTCGACCGTCCGCGCCATATCTGCCTGCAGGTCGGCGTTGCGGTAGCTGTTGCAGTTGACAAGAGCGCCGAACTCGATGCGCTCGGTCTGCTCAGCCCACGCGCCGAGCATCGTCCACGACTCGAAGTGCGCGCCATCCGGGTCACCGCTGAGCGGGTAGAAATGATCCCAGTTGAAGGCGATGTCGACGCCGAAGTCCTCGAGCCAGAGCACTGCCTCACGGATCTGGGGATAGCTCACGTGCTGGGGGCGCACCTGCACGCCGAGTCGGACGAGAGTATCGAGAAGAACCATGTCTTCAGCCTACGGACGTCCACACCCCCAGGGCCCGCGCGCCGGGATGCCGAGCGGCAGTGCGGCGGGCAGGATGAGAGCATGGTCGCCGCCTTGCACCTGCCGTCACTCCCGCCCCTGGACGAACTCCTCGAGAGCGCCCACGTTGTCGCACTACCGCTCGCAACACGGTTCCGCGGCATCGAGCACCGAGAAGCGATGCTGCTGCGCGGGCCCGCGGGATGGACGGAGTTCTCACCGTTCCTCGAGTACGACGACGCCGAGGCGAGCACCTGGCTTGCCGCAGCCATCGACTTCGGCTGGCACAGCACCCCCGCGGCCCGTCGCAGCGAGATCCGCGTGAACGCGACAGTTCCCGCGGTTGCACCGGATGCCGTATCCGACGTGCTCGCCCGTTTCGATGGATGCCGCACGGTGAAGGTCAAGGTGGCAGAGTCCGGCGGGACACTCGCCGATGATGTGGCCCGCGTGCGAGCGGTCCGGGAGGCCATGGGGCCGCTCGGCCGCATCCGGGTCGACGCAAACGGAGCGTGGAACCTGGACGAGGCGGAGCACGCGGTGCATGCGCTCGCCGAGTTCGATCTGGAGTACGTCGAACAACCCTGCGGAAGCCTGGAGGAGCTCCGGGAGCTGCGGCGCCGCATCCGGTACATGGGTGTTCCGGTTGCCGCCGACGAGAGTGTACGCAAGGCCGAAGACCCGCTCGCTGTGGCACGTTCCGGCGCCGCAGATCTGCTGGTGATCAAGGCGCAGCCCCTGGGCGGCGTCCACCGGGCCCTCGCGATCGTCGCCGAGGCGGGGCTGCCCGTCGTCGTCTCGAGCGCGCTTGACACTTCGGTGGGGCTGGCAATGGGCGCTTCGCTGGCCGCGGCCCTTCCCGATCTCGACTACGACTGCGGCCTGGGCACCGCTTCTTTGCTGGCTGCCGACGTCACGACGCAGCCGGTGCGGCCGGAGCACGGCACCATTCCTGTTCGCAGACCCGCGGTCGACGAGTCAGCGCTTGAATTCCAGGCAGCACCGCCGGACCGCAGACGGTGGTGGCGCGAGCGACTAACCAGGTGCCACGCCCTCCTGGCGGTGTCCCAGGGCTGAAACGGTCGCGCTGGGCCTAGCGCGCGATCAGGATGCCGCGTCGACGAGCGCGAGCGCGAGCTGTTGCGTCTGCGACTCTGCGCGTCGACGCAGCCCGTCGTCATCGATCCGCTCGATCGCTGCCGTGATGAGCGCGTCTTCCCAGACTCTCAAGACGAGGCGAGCTACGTCGCGGGCTGGGAGGCGCAGCCGCAGACCGTAGGAGGTGACAAGCGATTCGATCATCCGCTGCACCCGATCGATGAGGCTCGAAGCCCACGCAAGATACGCCCGCGCCGTCTCGTCGTCGCGCATCGCGCGCAACCGGATCTCGCTCATGAGGACGACATCGAGGAGCCCTTCGACGGTGCCATCGAGCACGCTCTGCACCAGCTCGTTGGGCGTCAACGCGGCATCCTGGGCACGCAAGCCGTCCACGCGTTCGGAGACAGCTTCAAGCTTGCGGTCGGTCACCGCGCGCACCAGCTCGAAGAACAGCTCTTCCTTTGTGGAGAAGTTGGAATAGAACGCACCGCGCGTGTATCCGGCGCGTTCGCAGATCGCCTCGACCGAGGCTCCGTCGAGCCCGACTTCGGCAAACACCTCGTAGGCGGCGCGCATCAGCCGCGCTTTAGTGCGCTCGCGACCACGCGCCCCGTCAGGGGTGATGCCGTCGATCGCCTGCAGCACATGCCGGGTGGCGTCAGCGTCATCTGCCGACATCACGCCCTCCCCTCACCGGTGTTCACACCGCGCCTTCAGCCTGCTGGTCTCAGCAATCGTCTACGATACACATGCGTATCGGATACACCGGTGTATCGAGACTCCCCTTGACGACTCCCGGAGGAAGACCCGTGTCCACCGTTCTCTATGCCCTCGGACGATGGGCGTATCGGCACCCGTGGCGGGTGCTCGCGTCTTGGCTTCTCGTGCTGGTCCTCGCGGGCGGCGGAGCTGTGCTCTTCCAGCAGGGCACCGACAACACCTTCTCGATTCCCGGAACCGAGTCACAGGCGGGCCTCGAGGAGCTGCAGCGGACCTTTCCTGAAGTCTCGGGAACCAGTGCGCAGTTCATCGTCGTCGCCCCCGAGGGCATGACTGTTGAGGACGCACCGTTCCCTGAAGACATCGCCCAGACGATCGACGAGATCGAGGGCATTGACGGGGTCCTCGCCGTCAGCGACCCGTACGACGAGTCGATTTCGGGCCTGATCTCCGACGGCGGGTCGGCGGCCCTTGTGCGCTTCCAGTTCGAAGGGCAGGCCTCGTCGGTCTCGTCCGAAACGAAGGATGAGCTTTTCGAGATCACCGATGCCCTGCAGGCCGAGCTTCCCGCCGGAACGACGGTGGCGCTCGGCGGAGACCTCTTCTCCCAGTCACTGCCGACGCTGTCGATCGTCGAACTGTTCGGCGTGGTCCTCGCTCTGGCGGTTCTCATCGTGACGTTCCGATCGTTCGTCGTCGCGGGCCTCCCTCTCATCACTGCCCTCGTCGGCGTCGGCCTGTCGATGGCGCTCATCTTCATCTCGACGGCCTTTGCGACGATCTCGTCGACGACGCCGATGCTCGCGCTCATGCTGGGGCTCGCAGTCGGCATCGACTACGCGCTGTTCATCATCTCCCGCCAGCAGGATGCCGTCCGTGACGGCGTCGACCCCGAAGAGGCTGCAGCCCGAGCGACAGGAACGGCCGGCTCCGCTGTCGTGTTCGCCGGCGCGACAGTGCTGATCGCGCTCATCGGCCTCTCTTTTGCCAACATCCCCTTCCTCACCACCATGGGGATCGCCGCATCGGTCGCGGTCGCCATCGCCGTTGCCATTGCCGTGACCCTCACGCCCGCCTTCCTCGGCTTCGTCAAAGGCCGGGTTGCCGGATGGCCCCGACGCCGAAAGGTCACCAGACGACGGCGTGGCACATCTGCACGCGAGGATGCCGCGGCACTGGCTGAGGCCGCATCCGAGGCTGATGCCGAACCCGAGGCTGAGCCCGCACCTGCAACCGCACACCGCAAGAAGACGAACCCGTGGGTGAAGCTCGTGACCCGGCATCCGGTCGTCACCACGGTGTCGGTCGTGGCGCTTCTCGGGGCGCTCGCGATCCCCGCCGGCAGCCTCCCGTTGGCTCTTCCCAACGCCGGGATGCTGCCCGAAGACAACGAGGCAAGGCAGAGCTACGACCTCGTGGCCGAGCACTTCGGGGCCGGCGCTAACGGGCCGCTCATCATGACTGGCACGATCGTCACCTCGACCGATCCGCTGACCCTCATGCAGGACCTCGGCGATGACATCGCGACGATACCCGGCGTGAAAGAGGTAGCACTCGCAACCCCCAACCGCACGGCCGATACCGGAATCGTGCAGATCGTGCCCGAGACCGCACCGGATGACCCCGCCACGGCCGAACTCGTGCGCGAACTGCGCTCACAACACGACAGGCTGCTCGACGAGTACGGCGTCGACCTCAAAGTGACCGGCTTCACCGCCGTCGCCATCGACATCTCCGACAGGCTGGGCGGCGCACTCCTGCCGTTCGGCATCTTCGTGGTCGGGCTTTCGCTCGTGCTGCTCACGATCGTCTTCCGATCCATCTGGGTTCCCCTCAAGGCAGCCGCCGGCTACCTCCTCTCGGTCGCCGCAGCATTCGGGATCGTCGCCCTCGTCTTCGAGTGGGGAGTGTTCGCCGACGCGCTCCACGTGTCCAAGACCGGCCCCGTCATCAGCTTCATGCCGATCATCCTCATGGGAGTCCTCTTCGGCCTCGCGATGGACTACGAGGTCTTCCTGGTCTCACGCATGCGCGAGGACTACGTCCACCTGCGGCGTGCCCGCGGGGGCCGCGCCGACCGCGCGACGGCGATCAGCGCCGTCCGGTCGGGGTTCACGGCATCCGCCCGGGTCGTCACCGCAGCCGCGGTCATCATGTTTGCGGTGTTCGCGGCGTTCGTTCCGGAGGGTGACATCAACATCAAACCCATAGCACTGGGGCTTGCGGCGGGAATCGCAATCGATGCGTTCCTCGTGCGTATGACGCTGGTTCCCGCCGTGATGACTCTTCTGGGTCAGCACGCGTGGTGGATGCCGCGGTGGATGCACCGTGTGCTGCCGCACTTCGACGTCGAGGGCGAAGCCGTGGAGCGAGAGCTCTCGCTCAAGGACTGGCCTAAGTCCGACCGCATCGCAGCCGTGGCCGCCGAGGATCTCGATCTGCTGGCCTACGGGTCGACGCACGGCGGTGATGTCGACGTATTCGCCGGGGTGACAACCAGCGTCGAGTTCGGCGACACGGTCATCGTCACCGGCGACCCGCGCGCCTCACGCGCCCTGCTGCTAACGATCGCCGGCCGCCTCGCCCCGACCGGCGGCCGCCTGCGAGTTGCCGGGCACCTGCTTCCCGAGCGTGCCGCATGGGTGCGTTCACAGGTCGGAGTTGCACTCCTCGCGGATGCCGACGATCCCCTCGCGGAGCTCGCGCGCGCCCTGCGCGGATCCGCGCTGATCGTCGTCATCGATGGTCTCGGCCGACTCGAAGGCCAAGCTACGCGAGATCAGGCTGCGGCGCTCCTGCGTGATGCGGCAGTCGCACGTTGCGAGCGTTTCGATGACGCGCACTCGCCACTCACGATCCTGGCCTCGACCCAGCATGAGGGCTCGGCACTCAGCCTCATGGCCGACGCCCACCGTGCGGGCGTGCACTCACTGGCGCTTCCCACACGTCTTCACACACCCGTTCCCGCTTCCGCTGAGGAGCACGCATGAGCATTTCTGTCGAACGAGCTCGCACCCGCCAGCCCATCACATGGCTGACGATTCTTGGCGTCATTCTGTTGCCCGCCGTCATCGGCGGCATCCTGGTGGTCGCCCTGTACAACCCCGCGTCGCGGCTTGACACGATGAACGCCGCGATTGTGAACAACGATCAGGCTGTCACGATCGATGGTCAGTACGTCCCACTCGGACGCCAGCTCACAGCCGGCCTCGTGGAAGGCTCCGGGGATAGCGAGAGCAACCTGACCTGGACGATCTCGAACGCCGACGACGCGGCCACGGGCCTCGCCGACGGCACCTACGCCGCAGTCGTGACGATTCCCGAGAATTTCTCGGCCGCAGCGACATCGACCCGCCCCGGCGAAACTCCGGAGCGCGCCACCATCGAGGTCACGACGCCGCCCGACAGCCTCATCGTCGACGACGCCATTACCGCTCAGATCACCTCGACCGCGGCAACGCTGACCGGCGAGCAGATCTCGACCGCCTACCTCGAGAACGTGTTCCTCGGCTTCACGACCCTCGGTGACCAGCTCGGCGAGGCAGCCGATGGCGCCGACCAGCTCGCCGACGGGATGAAGCAATCGGCTGACGGGTCGGCCGAACTTGCGAGCGGGCTGCAGGACGCTGCATCGGGAGCTTCGCAACTCTCCGCCGGAACGAGCCGACTCAGTGGCGGCCTGACCGCCTGGTCAGCCGGGGCGACGAACGCCGCGAACGGCCTGGACTCGTGGGCCGCGGGAGCCGGAGCCGTAGCCAGCGGTTCACAGCAGGTCACCGACGGCCTGAATCAGCTGGCGGCGCAGACCGCCCAAATTCCAACCCTCCCGCAAGACGTTGTCGATGCCGCATACGAGCTCGCTGCCAACAGCGAGCAGATCAGCGCCTCGGTGAATGGAGCTGTCGACGACCTCAACCAGCTCGTCGCGACGTGTACGGATCTTGGCCTCCCGGGCCCGGTCTGTCAGACACTCACCCAGATCGCCGATGAGGCCAACGCCGCGTTGCCTGCGGTCAACGACATTCTCGACAACGCCGATACGATCGCTGCCGGGGTCGACGACCTGTCAACGCTCGGACCCGACCTGACAGCCGGCGTGACTCAACTCGCGGGCGGGAGCTCACAGGTCACTTCCGGCATCACGGGACTGGCCGGTGGTGCGAACGAGGCGGCCGCGGGCGTCCATCAGCTCGCAGCGAGCGCAAACGACCTCGCTGCCGGCAGCGCACAGCTCGCGTCGGGCGCATCGGGTCTCGCCACCGGTGTCGGTGACGCCGCCACCGGTGCCACGACCCTGAGCGACGGGCTGAGACAGCTCGCCGATGGCACGACCTCCCTCGCGGATGGGCTCCACACGGCGGTCGAGCAGCTCCCGTCGTATACGGATGCCGAGGCCGCGAGCCTCGCGGAAGTCGTGGCCGATCCCGTGGCGGCGGAAGGTGTCGGCTCCGACCTGTTCGGCGCGTCAGCGATTCCGCTGTTGACCGCGCTCGCCCTGTGGTTCGGCGCACTTGGTTCGTTCGTCGTGCTCCGGGCCTTCCCGGCTCGCACGCTCGCCTCCCGGTCGCCGTCCGTGCTGCTCGCCCTGCGCTCGCTGGCCCCCGCCGCGGCGATCGGCGCCGTCCAGGGTCTGCTCGTGGCTGGGATCGTCCAGATCTCTGCTGGCTATGACTGGGGAGACTGGTCGATCTTCGCCGGGGTCAGCATCCTGGCCGGTATCGCGTTCGCTGCAGTGAACCAGGCACTCGTTGCCGTCTTCGGTGGCGCCGGCCGCTGGGCGGCCGCCCTGATCGGCGTACTCGCCGTTGCAACCGGAATTGTGTCCACGGTTCCCGGTGTGCTGACGGCGATCGACGAGGTCATGCCGGTCTCGCCCGCGTACAACGCGATGCTCGGCGCCCTGACCGGGTCGGGCGGCGTCAGCGCGGGGATCGCGGGTCTCCTGATCTGGAGCGGCCTCGCCTTCATCGCGACCATCCTCGCGGTGGCCGCCAAGCGGACGACCACGGCCCGCGCCATCCTCGCCGCCCCCGCCACAAACTAGCCGCCCTGACGCGCACATCCCCTTCGGTCGCGCCCTCGCGCGGGTCTCACGACCCCACACCCACGTCAAGGCGCGACCGAAGGATGACGAGCCGTGTGCACGCCGCAGCATCCGTCGCGCCGTCGCACCCGTACCGAGCAGCTCAGTCGCGCCTTGGTGTGGGTATGGGTGCCTGCAGCCCGCAGGAAGGCGCGACCGAAAGATGGGGCCAGACGCGGAACCGGCCCGGATGACGAGAGCCGGCCAAAGCCTCAGCTGAGGCCGCTGTAGGCGTGGAGACCCTTGAAGAACATGTTCACGATCGTGAAGTTGAAGATCACGGCGGTGAACCCGACGATCGACAGCCACGCCGAGCGTGAGCCGCGCCAGCCGCGCGTCGCGCGGGCGTGGATGTAGCCGGCGTAGAGGACCCAGATCACGAAGGTCCAGACTTCCTTCGTGTCAAAGCCCCAGTAGCGGCCCCAGGCGTCGTTGGCCCAGATCGATCCCGCGATAAGGGTGAAGGTCCAGAAGACGAAGCCCATGATCGCAAAGCGGTAGGCCAGCGATTCGAGTGCTTCCGAGCCGGGAAGGGTCCGTAGGAAGCCGGGGCCCCTGCGCACCGTCGCGCCGGTGCCGACGGCGGCGATCGCTCGCTGCTCGCGGCGCGCCTGCATGAGCTGCAGCACCGACAGGCCGAACGCGATCGCGAACAGTGCGGTTGCCAGCGACGCGACGAACACGTGGATGACGAGCCACACGCTCTTGAGCGGATCGGCCAGCGGCACGACCTCGACATAGAACGTGAACGGCAGCGATGCGCCGCCGAGCATGAGCACGACCATGCCCGTGATGAGCGATCCGAGGAAACGGAGGTCGTAGCGGAAGAGCACCCCGAGGTAGACGGCGACGATCAGCATCGTTCCCGTGAGCGCGAACTCATACATGTTCGACCACGGCACGTGGCCGGCGACGATGCCGCGGGTGATGACGCCGCCGAGGTGGAACAGGAAGGCGAGCCACGTCAGGCTCGTTCCGATGCGCGCCCACAGCAGGCGCGTGCGGCGCCCGGGCGCGGCGTTGAGGTTCTCCTCGGCCGCCCGCCCTTCGGCGCGAAGCTCCTCGACAGCGGATGCCGCATCCGCTGCGCCGTCCACGGATGCCGCTCCTGCACCGACCGACACGAGCTCCCGCTGAGCGGAGCGGTCGACCGCTACCGCCGAACGGCGTGAGAGGTCGACGACGTAGGCGATGAACGCGAGTGCGTAGATCGCGATGGCGGTCCACACCAGCAGAAACGAGACCGACTCGAGGGACAGCGCGGAATCGACGGGCATGGGGCCAGTTTACGTGGGCTTGCTGGCGCCGCGCCCCGCGAGGGAGGCACCGTGGTCGCCGGCGAAGCGCTCGACCGTGGCATCCAGCGTCGGATCCTCACCACGGGCGAGTCCCGCGTACTCGATCCTCACGTTGGGGCCTTGAACTGTCGCCTTCACCCACATGCGGCGGCGGGGCACGAACAGGGCGGCGAGCAGCCCCGCGACGGCGATCGAAGCGAACACGAGAACCCACGTCGCGGCGGCGTCTCGGTGGATCGACAGCGAGACGAACCGCTTGACCGGCTCGCCCGTGGGGGTCACGGCGGAATCGTCTTCGAAGGTGACGGTTCCGCGGCCGCCGGGGATCTCTGCGGTTTCGCCCGGCAGCAGCCGGATCGAGTCGACACCGGTGGTTCCGCCGGTGAGCTGTGTCATGTCCGTCGTGTCGAGGGCGTACACCGAGCGCGGGATGCCGCCGTCGATGCCGAGATCCCCCTCGAACACGTTGAGGGTCAACTCCGGGTAGACCAGTGCTGGCCATCCCGAGGTGAGGGCCCCGGTCTCGAGCTCCGCGACCGTCGGGTAGAAGAAGCCGACGAGCCCGAGCTGCTCAGGTAGTCCGTCGGGCACCTTGACGACGCCGAGCGAGGTGAGGTTCCGGTCCTGCGGCAGGAAGGGAACGGATGCCGAGTAGACGACCTCGCCGTCGGGAGCGCGAACCGTGATGGTCGGCGCGTATCCGTTGCCCATGAGGAAGATTCGATCGCCCGCGACATCGAGCGGATGGTTCACCCGCACCTCTCCGGCTGTCGGGTCCTCGCCTGCGCGTTGGGTGGTGAGTCGCGCGACGAAGTCTCCGGCCTGACCGGCGCCGCTTTCGTCGGGAGCGACGTAGCTGACGCTGAACTCGTCGAGCGTTATCGCATAGGGAACGAGGGAGTTCTCGTCGACGAAGCGGCCGGGGTTGAACGAGGAGTAATCAACGAGCGCGTTCGTGAACGTGTCGCCCTGGATGATGACGGTCTGGCCGGTGTAGGTGAAGCCTCCGCCGACTCCGACCGCGATGAGAACGCCCACGAGCGCGCCGTGGAAGATGAGGTTCCCGGTCTCTTTCAGGTAGCCGCGCTCTGCCGAGACACTGAAGCTCGGGGCGCCCCGACGGTCGGTGTCGTACCGCTCGGTGCGGTAACCACCGCGGCGCAGCTGCTGCTCGGCGAGAGCCACAGCGTCGGCCGCATAGGCTGCGGGGTCGGCATCCGCCCCTTCGATCAACGTCTCGCGATACGTCGAGAGCCGCTCGAGACGTGCAGGAGTGCGCGGGGGCCGGGCCCGCAGCGCCTTCCAGTGGTGCTGCGTGCGCGGGATGACACATCCGATGAGCGAGATGAACAACAGGATGTAGATCGCCGAGAACCAGGCCGACGTGTAGACGTCGAACAGTTGGAGCCCGTCGAGGATCGGCGCGAGGTCGGGGTTGTCGGTGAAGTACTGCGTCACGCCGTTGGGATCGGCACTGCGCTGGGGTACGAGCGACCCCGGGATCGCCGCGATTGCGAGCAGCAGAAGCAGGAGCAGCGCCGTGCGCATGCTGGTGAGCTGGCGCCATCCCCACCGCGCCCATCCGACGACGCCGAGCGCGGGCGAGTTGACGGTGTTGGCGGGGGCCGGACCACCGGCATCCATGCTGTCGGCCGCAGCATCGGCGTGATCGGCGGGGCGAAGCGGATCGACGGTCACGTCATCAGAGCGGGAGGGGGACATTGATGAGCACCCCCTGGAGCGAGATCATGAGCGTCGTCCAGACGCCGGTGAGCATGAGGATGCCGAGCAGCACGAGCAGGATGCCGCCGGCGATGTTGATCGCGCGGATGTGGCGTCGCAGGAACGCGACTGCCGTGGTTGCCCAGCCGAGGCCGAGTGCGAGCAGCACGAAGGGGATGCCGAGTCCGAGCGAGTACGTGAGACCGAGGAGGGCTGCGCGCCCGGGGTCGCCGAAATTCCAGGACAGCGCGGTGATCGCGGCCAGGGTCGGGCCGATGCACGGAGCCCAGCCGAGGCCGAGCGCGAGACCCAGCAGGGGGGCGCCGATGAGGCCGACGTTACCGCGCACCTGCGGTTTGATCGTGCGCTGCGCGAAGCCGAACAGCCCGATGAAGACGAGGCCGAGCAGGATGATGACACCACCGAGGATGCGGGTGATGAGGTCGCCATACCGGAGGAAGAACTGGCCGAGCGCACCACCGAGGATCGTGATCGCCATGAACACGACGGTGAATCCGGCGATGAAGAGAGCAACGCCCCCAAGCAGCCGAGCCCGGCTCGGGACCGCGATCCCCTGGTCGTTGCGGGTCGAGGTGACCGAGCCACCGATGAACCCGAGGTAGCCGGGCACCAGAGGCAGCACGCACGGCGAGAGGAACGACAGGAGGCCGGCCGCCAACGCGATCGGGACGGCAACCCAGAGGGCTCCCCCTCCGATCAGGTCGGTGACGTTCATCCGTTCTCCGCGAGCGTTTCCTTCACGAGAGTCGTGAGGATGGACGAGCTCGAGAGCGCGCCGATGACCCGAGCAGCGACGCGGCCTTCGGGGTCGATGACAAGCGTTACGGGGGTCGCGTTCAAGGGGGTCGCGTCCGCGAACGCGAGCTTGAGTTCGCGGTCGCCGACCGAGATGAGGCTCGGATAGCTGACGCCGTTGTCTTCGGCGAACGATCGCGCCGTCGGCGCCTCGTCGGCAGTGTTCAGACCGAGGAACGCGACATCGGCCCCGCCGACCTCCTCGTAGGCGGCCTCGAGTTCGGGCGCCTCGACGATGCACGGCGCGCATGCGGCGTACCAGAAGTTCACCACGAGCACCTGACCGCGGTAGTCATCGCTCGTCACCGTCTCGCCGGTATCGGTGACGCCCGAGAAGTTCAGCGGCGCGGAGCGTTGGTCGATGGGAATCGCGACGGCTTCCATTCCGTTCTGCGCGATGAAGCCCTTGTTGTCACCCGCCCGGTACTGGTCGGCGAGCGGATCGGCGGTGCACCCGGCGAGCACTCCGCCCACCGCGAGGGCGCCAACCAGCGCGAGAGCGACGGATGCCGACCTGCGTCCACGGCGAATCGTCACGTCACACCGCCCCGACGTCGATGGCGCCCGATGTCGCTGCGGGCTCGACATAGTCGACCTCGACCCACCCGTCGGCTGACCGCTCGAAACTCGTCACGCTCGACAGCGCGCACCGGCGGTGCCGCGGATCGTGCTGCGTCGGAAGCCCGGCAACTGCAAGGTGGGTCACCCAGATAGGGAGCTGATGGGAGACCACGACCACGTCGCCGTCGTCTGCCTCACCCCAGGCATCCGTCATCGCGGCATCCATGCGGGCGACGACCTGCGCGTAGGGCTCACCCCAGCTGGGCACCGCGGGGCGAGCGAGGTACCGCCAGTTCAGCGGGTTCATCAGGGCGCGCTTCATGCGCTTTCCCTCGAAGACGTTGGTCGGCTCGATGACGCGCTCGTCGGTGGTGGCCCGGAGGCCGAACCTGTCGATGAAGGGCTGGGCCGACTCCTGCGCCCGCTGCAGCGGGGACACGATGAGGGATGCCAGCGGGCGCTCGAGCCCGCCGATCCAGGCCGCCGCTTGTTGCGCCATACGCCGTCCGTCTTCGCTCAGCCCGTAGCCGGGGAGCCGTCCGTACAGGACCCGATTCGGGTTGAAGACCTCCCCGTGACGCACGAGATGGACACGGCCAGCGGGCACTCCCCCAGTCTACGTGGGGGTTCGCTTTGCGCGGGCTGAGAGCGCTCGCTGCTCTGCGACCGAGGGCTCAGTCCGCGGAGGGCTTGGGATCCCCTGCGCGCCGGTCGGCCACAAGCGTACGGATGCGAACGACGAGGAACCACGCAATCCCGACCACTACGGCGGCGATGACGACGTACTGGAGGATGTCGGCGTACCGCTCGATCACGGGCCAGGCCTCGCCGAGGAGGAAACCGGCAAGCACGAAGATGGTGTTCCACAAGGCACTGCCTGCGACGGTCAACAGGCCGAACTTCCACAGCGGCATGCGGGTCACGCCCGCCGGGATCGAGATCAGACTGCGGAAGATCGGCACCATCCGCCCGAAGAAGACCGCCTTGCCACCGTGACGGTGAAACCACGCGACAGTGCGATCAATGTCATCCGGACGCAGTAGCGGGACCTTGGCCGCGATCGTGCGCAGTCTGTCCACGCCGAGCCAGGCGCCGATCCCGTAGAGCAGGAAGGCCCCCACTACCGAGCCGAGGGTCGTCCAGATCAGGGCCTCCGCAAGAGAGAACGACCCGCGGCTGGCCGAGAGACCCGCCATCGGCAGGATCACCTCGCTCGGCAGCGGCGGGAAGATGTTCTCGAGCGCGATCGCAAGACCTGCACCTGCGGGCCCGATGATCTCCATGAGCGAGACCGACCAGTCGATGAGGTGCGTCATCCAGGAGCCGTCTGGTGTCGCGGTGTGCACCCCACCACGGTACGGCCGCGAGGTTACAGCGGGCTGGACGCCGCCTGTGTAGGGCGGCTCGGGTCAGGTGCCCGCCCAGACCAGAACGGCACCGATCAGCCACAGCGCAACGATCAGGACGAACGCCGTGATCGGAATCCAGAACGAGATCCGGCGCAGCACGATCATGACGATCGAGCCGGCGAGCGCGACGAGGAAGACGACCCACGGGGAGAGCACCGCGACCCAGATACCGATGGTCATGACGTTGAAGTTGCACCCGGTCGCCGAGCACGAGTCCGACGCAAAGGTCAGGAACGCCCCGAAAATGGATGCCGTCACCGCCGCTGCAGCCAAGAGAAGAAACAGCACGATCGAGACGATCAGATCCGCCCAGCGCAGGGGGCGGCGCGGCTTACGCGGGCGAGGGGCGACCGGCGCCTCGGACTCTGCCGCGTCGCCCTCCGGCGCCTCGGCTGCGGCATCCGTCTCACTCGGCACGTCGGCGTGCTCGGCCCGCGGGGGATCCTGCACGCGGAACGTGCTCGGATCCATGCGGAAGACGGGCTCTTTCGGGTCGCTCACGGGCCCATCCTAGGGCGCAGGCGGTTCGCAGCGCACCGGCCCGTAGACTGGGCGCTCGTGAGTGAACGCGTCCTGGTGAACCAGCTGAAGCAACTGCCCGCGGGCTCCGTCTCCGTTTCCGGATGGGTCGAGACGGTGCGCGACCAGAAGAAGGTGCAGTTCGTCATCCTGCGCGATGAGACAGGCGCCGTCCAGTTGGTCAATCCCGCGACCCGCGAACTTCCCGAGGATGCCGACGATACGGCTCACGCGGCACTTGCGTTGACGGAGACCATCTCGGCTCTGTCGACCGGCACCTTCCTCACGGTGACCGGAGAACTCAAGCACGACGAGCGCGTCAAGCTCGGAGGTGTCGAGATCAAGATCCACACTCTCGAGATCGCCGCGGCATCCGACCCCGAGACACCCATCGCCGCCGACAGCGGGCTCGACAAGCGCATGGACTGGCGCTTCATCGATCTGCGTCAGGCCCGCAACAACCTGATCTTCCGCGTGCAGACCACCCTCGAGCACGCGATGCGCAGCTACTGGATCGAGCGCGACTACATCGAGATCCACTCCCCCAAGCTCATGTCGAGCCCCGCCGAATCGCGTGCGGAGCTGTTCCAGCTGGAGTACTTCGGAGACCAGACCGCCTACCTCGCGCAGAGCCCCCAACACTTCAAGCAGATGGCGCAGGCCGCGGGCTTTGGCAAGGTGTTCGAGATCGCCGACGCCTTCCGCGCCGACCCCAGCTTCACGAGCCGCCACGCCACCGAGTTCACCTCCATCGACGCGGAGATCAGCTGGGTCGAGTCCCACGAAGACGTCGCGCGGATGCAAGAAGAGCTGCTTCAGACCGCGATCGCCGCCGTCAAAGAGAAGCACGGCGCCGAGATCGAGGAGCTCTTCGGACTCGAGGTCACGGTTCCGACCCTGCCGTTCCCACGCATTCCGCTTGCCGAGGCCCGGTCGATCGTCGCATCCCGCGGCTACGAGATCCCCCGCGCTGACGGCGACCTCGACCCCGAGGGCGAACGCCAGCTGTCGGCGTACGTGAAGGAAACGTACGACCACGACTTCGTGTTCGTCACCGACTACCACCCCGAGATCCGGCCGTTCTACCACATGCGCGATCCCAGGACCGGGATGACCAAGAGCTACGACCTGCTCTACCGCGGCACCGAGATCACCACCGGCGCGCAGCGCGAGCACCGCGTCGAGGTCCTCGAGGCGCAGGCCACCGAGAAGGGCCTGGATGTCGCGGGGCTCGAGCACTATCTCGACTTCTTCCGCTACGGCGTTCCCCCGCACGGTGGTTTCGGGATGGGGCTCGCGCGCCTTCTCATGCTGCTGCTGGGCGAATCCTCCATCCGCGAAGTGACCTTCCTCTTCCGCGGCCCCACGCGCCTCGCGCCCTGAGCCGGTCACCGGTCACGCCTACGCTGGAGACATGACCGCGGCTTCGGCATCCGAGCTCACTCCCTCGAGCCCCGAGGGGACCCACAACTTTCGCGACGTCGGCGGTCTGCCCGTCGTGTCGGGCGATCGTACGCGCGTCGGGGTTCTCTACAGGTCGGATGCCCTGAGCGACCTGACGCCTCGCGGCCTGGATCAACTGGCCGCGAGCGACATCGAGGTCGTCATCGACTTCCGTACCGACACCGAGAGGCAGATGGCGCCCGACCGGCTTCCCGCATCGCCGCCGCCGCGCGTTGTGCAACTGGGCGTGCTCGAAGGCGCAATGGCCGGGATGGCTCAAGAGGTCATGAAGTCCGCCTCGCAAGCGAGCGACCCGGAGGCGGTATCCCGCATCATCGAACGAGCGCTAGCCCAGATCCCCTCGCTGCCGGAACTGTACGTCTCGATGCTGCAACACGGCGCGAGCGCTTTCGCCGAGACTGCCCGGGCGGTAGCGCAGTCTGAGGCAGCAGTCCTCGTCCACTGCACCGCCGGCAAGGATCGCACCGGCGTCGCGATCGCGCTGATCCTCGAGGCGGTCGGAGTCGAGCGCCCGGCGATCGTCGAGGACTATGCGTCGTCGGAGCGTAACCTCGCCGGCCCCTGGACCGAGCGCATGTTCGGGATGCTGCAGGCGATGGGCATTCCGCGCACGCCGGCTCTCGACGATCTCGTCGCCGCGACACCGCCCGCAGCGATCGTCACCGCCCTGGAGTGGGTGGATTCCACCCATGGCGGCGCGGCAGGCTACCTACGCTCAGGGGGGCTGACTGATGCCGAACTCGACGCCCTGCGGCGGCGCCTGGTCTGAGGCCGTGAGCGCCGCGCCTAGATGACGAAGTCGACGGCGTGGCGGGAAGCCACGACGCTGCGGATGTAGGCTGCCACCTCCTGGTGCGCCGGATGCACCTGGTAGGCCTCGAGTGAGTCGAGATCATCGACATCCATGATGAGCACGACGTCCGCGTTGACGTCCGGATACTCGCTGTTGGCACCGGCCGATAGCGAGCGGATCTCGGGAACGACACCGACTAGGGCGCTCAGCCGCCGCGCGACCTCGCCGGCGTGCTCGGCGCGCGTGGCAGCGTCGCCTGCAGCCATCGTCCACATGACCACGTGGCGCAGGGTCATCGTGACACCTCCTGGGCTCGCGATGCGGCATCCGCATCGCGCAGCGCGGCGGACAGCCGTGCAGCGTCCAGACGCCAATGCGCGTGCAGGTCGCCGTCGATGAGCACGACCGGGATCTTCTCCCACCACAGCTCTGAGAGGGCCGGATCGTCTTGGATCGAGAGCTCCTCGACAGTTACCGCGTCGGCCTGGTCGTCGGGGAGGTCGGCGAGGACGTGGTCGATGACGCCACGCGCGACATCGCACAGGTGGCACCCGTCGCGGCCGATGAGAGTCACTGTCGTCACGGTGCCATCGTACGGGGGCGGGATCCTCCGAGGCTCCTGTGCGCTTCGCTCCCGGTTTGCGGGCGCACCCGGTGCTCCCCGTAGCGTGGAGGAAGGCCCCGGAGGGAGAACGGATGCTTGACCTACGCCCGCACGACTGGCGGCGCGCGACGGACGTTGTCGATGCGACGACAGCGACCCTTGGACCGTGGATGACATTCGCGATCGCCGTGGTCGTCGCGGTCGTGTCAGCCCTGGTGCTGACCACGATCGTTTCGGGGATCGTCAAGCTCGCGCTTCGGCGGCGCTCATGGGGTCAGAGTTTCGTTCGCCATGCGCGGCGGCCGTTTCGCACCATCGTCCTGATCATCGCCCTGTGGATAGCGATCGATAGATTCTTCCCCCTGGGACTTGCCGGCGGGGACGCGGCAACCAACACAGCCTGGGATGCCGTCATCGACCGCGTCGCGGCGATCGGTTCTATCGCGGCTGCAGCATGGCTGCTGATCGAACTCGTGCGATTCGCCACCGAGATGGCGCTCGGCCACTACCGGATCGATGTGCCCGACAACCGCATCGCTCGACGCATCCGCACCCAGGTGCTGATCCTGCGCCGCGTGGCCGTGGTGATCATCGTCATCATCGCGATCGGGGCGGCGCTGCTCACCTTCCCCGCGATCCAGACGTTCGGCGCGAGCGTCCTCGCATCCGCCGGTATCGCCTCGATCGTCGCGGGGCTTGCCGCACAGTCCGTGCTCGCGAACATGTTCGCCGGCATCCAGTTGGTCTTCAGCGAGGCCCTGCGGGTCGATGATGTCGTCGTCGCCGAGGGCCAGTGGGGCCGCGTCGGCGAGATCACCCTGAGCTACGTCGTGCTCGACCTGTGGGATGATCGCCGCCTCGTGCTGCCGTGCACGTACTTCACCACGACGCCGTTCGAGAACTGGACACGCAAGGGCAGCGAGCTGCTCGGAGCCGTCGAGCTCGACGTGGACTGGCGCATCTCCACCGCCCGCATGCGCGAGCACCTGCAGCGCGTCGTCGGCGAGACCGAGTTGTGGGACGGGCGCACGGCAGTGCTTCAGGTGACAGAAGCCACCGGCGGAATGGTGCGGGTCCGCATCCTGGTCACCGCTGCGAACGCGGGAACGCTCTTCGACCTGCGCTGCCTGGTGCGCGAAGAGATGGTCGCCTGGGTGCGCCGCACGAATCCCGACGCCCTTCCGGTGCAGCGCGTCTTGGTCACGCAGCCTGCCGAGGAGACCGAAGCCGAGGGAACGAACACCGGCGCCGTGGAAGGTCTGTTCTCGGGGAGCGCGCAGGGAGAGGCCCGTGCCGCCCGGTACACCAACGCGATTCCGGTGCAGGATGACGGTCCCGACGAGGACTCGGAGGACGCCCGCAGCGGGTCGCCGAAGTAGGAGAAATCAGCAAGGTAGGACGATTCAGCCGCGAATCGGCCGACCTCGACGAAAAGTCCTACCTCGGTGCGGTCCTCAGCGCGGGCGTGCGCGGGCGAACGGATGCCGTCAGCGGCGTGAGCACAAACACGAAGCGCCCGTCCATTGGACAGGCGCTTGGTGTGGCTGCCGCAACTTACTTCTTGTTGCGGCGCTGGTGGCGAGTCTTGCGAAGCAGCTTGCGGTGCTTCTTCTTCGCCATGCGCTTGCGGCGCTTCTTGATGACAGAACCCACGGAAAACCTCACAATGTCGGGGTCTGGGCGTCGAACGCGGCGTGCGTTCTCGCCCGGGAACGGGCATGAATGGAAAAATGCCTCGGATCAGTCTAGCCGACGTCGGCGATGGGCCGCTGAAGGGCGGCTGTCACCGCGGACTCCGGCACGCGATAGCTGCGTCCGAACCGAACAGCCGGCAGCTCGCCACTGTGCACCAGCCGGTAGACGGTCATCTTCGATACCCGCATCAGGTCGGCGACTTCCGCGACCGTCAGGAAGCGCACGTCTGGCAGCTCTGCCATGGCCTCCCCTTCCAATGCCCAGCCCGCCGGCATCACAAACCGGCGGTAGCGAACACTCTAGAGCCTGCGCGAGACGCGTGTAAACCGGTGTGACCCGTGTGACGTGAGTGGTTACCGGCCAGGAAGCTTCCGCCAGGCGTTGGTGACGGCGTACCGGGCGGATGCCGCGGCGCGGCCCACCGCCTCGGCCGCGTGCGCCGCCGACTCCGACAGCGCCGCCGGCAGCTCGATCTCGAGGTCATCTTCGGTCGTCAGGAACGGCACCAGCCAATCGTCGACTTCGTCGAGGGGTTCGGGTGACAGGCTGTAGTAGCGGTGCTGCCCTTCCTCCCGAACCGACACGAGGTGGGCATCCCGCAGCACCTTGAGGTGCTTGGAGACCGTGGGTTGGCTGACCCCGAGCTCGCTCACGATCTGGGACACACTCGTGCCCGAGTCGGACTCGGACTCGCGGTCGAGCAACAGCCGCAGGATGTCGCGCCGAGTACCGTCTGCGATCACGTCGAAGATGTCCGCCATGTGTTCAGGGTAGTCGCGTGCGCGCCCGGCAGTAGCATGAGGGAGCGATCCGGCCGACAGGGCCGCCGGGATAGCCACCGAGCGAGACACCAGGGAGGGTGGGGATGTCCGAAGGCGTACGTGCGACGCCGCATCCCCTGCGCACCCTCGGGCACCGCCTGTTCGAGCTGTTTCGCACCGTCGCACAGAACTCGCCGTCGCGGTTCGCGATCTTCGTGTTCGTGGGCCTGATCCTCATCTTCACGGGGCTCTTCTCGCTGCCGATCGCCTCGGCGACAGGTGAGGTCACAGCGTTCGCTGACGCCCTGTTCACAGCGGTCTCCACGATCTGCGTGACCGGGCTTTCCACAGTGAACATGGCCACACAGTGGTCTCCGTTCGGACACGTGGTGATCTTCATCGGCGTTCAGATCGGCGCGATGGGAGTCCTCACCCTGGCCTCGATCCTCGGGCTCGTGATCTCGCGGCGGCTCGGACTGCGCGCGAAACTGCTCGCCGCCGGTGACACGAACCCACTCCGCAGCCACGGCGGACCGGTCAACGAGAGCCAAACGGTGCGGCTGGGCGAGATCGGATCGCTGCTGCGGGTTGTCGCGCTGTCGACCCTGGTCATCGAACTCGTCGTCGCCATCCTGCTCTATCCCGGGATGCTTGCATCGGGCATCGAATGGAACGTTGCGCTCTGGGAGGCTCCGTTCTACGCGGCCATGGCGTTCACGAACACCGGCTTCACCCCCAACGTCGAGGGTGTCGGCGCATTCGCCGACAACTACTGGGTCCTCACCGTCCTGATGGGTGGGGTCTTCCTCGGATCGATCGGGTTTCCGGTCATCTTCGCGCTGCGCCGCGAGCTCTGGCACATCCGCCGGTGGCCCCTGCACACCAAGCTCACGCTGATCACGACGACGACGCTCTTCTTTCTGGGCGGATTCGTGTTCCTCGGCCTGGAGTTCAACAACCCGGCGACGCTCGGAAGCCTGGATGCCGCTGATACGACGATGCAGTCGTTCTTCCTCTCGGCCATGACCCGTTCAGGCGGGTTCGCGGTTCTCGACATGTCGGAGCTGAACGGCTCGAGCCAGATCGTGGCGATGATGCTGATGTTCGTCGGCGGCGGCTCCGCCTCCACGGCAGGCGGGATCAAGGTGACCACGCTGGCGGTCATTGCGCTGGCCGTATGGTCGGAAGCCAAGGGCCGCAGTTCGACCCAGGTGTTCCGCCGCCGCATCCCGAGCGATGTGCTGCGGGTCGCGCTGTCGGTTCTCGCGTGGGGATCGACGATCGTCGCCCTCTCGACGGTGATCATCCTGCAGATCACGAAGGCTGACGTCGCCTCCGTGCTCTTCGACGTCATCTCGGGCTTTGCAACGGTCGGCCTGTCGACCGGACTCACCGAACAGCTGCCCGACTCCGCGAAATACGTGTTGGCCGTGACGATCGTCATGGGGCGCGTTGGTACAGTGACACTCGCCGCGGCCGTGGCCGCGACATCCCGTTCGCAGCTGTATTCGCTGCCCGTGGAAAGGCCCATCGTTGGTTGAGCGCATCCGAAGCGACTCCCCCGTCCTCGTCATCGGGCTCGGACGGTTCGGCGCCGCCTGCGCCGGCGAGCTCGACCGTCTCGAGCGCGAGGTCCTCGCGATCGACGAGAGCCTCGAGCTCGTCCAGAAGTGGTCGGAGCGGGTCACACACACCGTGCAGGCAGATGCGCGCAACATCGACGCACTCAAGCAGATCGGCGCCCAGGAGTTTCAGGTGGCGGTCGTCGCCGTGGGTTCCTCGATCGAGGCGTCAGTGCTCATCACCGCTAACCTCGTCGACCTGAAGGTGCCGCAGATCTGGGCGAAAGCGGTATCCCAGTCGCACGGCAAGATCCTCGCTCGTGTGGGAGCGAACCACGTCATCTATCCCGAGCGGGAGGCCGGCGAGCGCGTCGCCCACCTCGTGAGCGGACGGATGCTGGACTTCATCCGTTTCGACGACGATTTCGTGCTCGCCAAGATGTACCCGCCGAAGTTCATCCGCGGCGTAGGTCTCAACGAGTCGGGAGTGCGCTCGAAGTACAACGTCACGGTGGTCGGCGTGAAGAGCCCCGGCAAGCCCTTCCGTTACGCGGAGGCGAACACGGTGGTGACCAACCACGACCTCATCATCGTGTCGGGCACGAACAGCGACATCGAGCGCTTCGCCGCCCTCGACCGCTAGACCTGCGCATCCGCACCAGAACACTGCGCGCCCGAGGACTTAGCGCAGCTGGGCGAAGGCCTCGACCCGGTCGGTCGGTCCGACGATCAGGATGCTGTCTCCGTGAGCGAGCACCGTCTCGTTGTCGGCGTTGAGCCACGTTTCCCCGGCGTGCTTGAAGGCGGTCACGGTTACGCCGTGCTTGCGACGAAGAACTGTCTGGCCGAGCGGGATGCCCACGATCAGATCGGGCGTCGTGATCTTGGCGAGTGAATAGCCCGGCTCGATTTCGAGGTAGTCCTTGGCGGCTCCGCGAACGAGGTGGGCCACGCGCCTGCCCATGTCCTTTTCGGGATAGATGACCCGGTGCACGCCGAGTTGCTCCAGGATGCGGCCGTGCTGGTCGTCAACGGCCTTGGCCCAGATCACCGGGACCTTGAGCTGGATGAGTAGGGATGCCGTGAGGATGGATGCCTTGAGGTCCTGACCGATCGCGATCACAACGCGAGCGAGCTGCCGAAACGACCGAGGCCGATGACCGCCACCGAGTCTGCCTCGGCGATGCGGCGGGACGAATCGGCGAACAGAGCGAACCTAGCCAATTGCAGGCCTTTCCTTGGGGAGTTCGTACAGGATGCGCCGCTCGCGCAGCGCGAGCGCCGATCCGAGGGTGAGCGGGCCGAGGCGACCGAGGAACATGAGGATGATGAGGACGATATCGCCGCCGGGCGGGAGGTCGGCGGTGATCCCGGTACTGAGCCCCACCGTGGCGAAAGCGGAGATCGATTCGAAGAGGACCTCATCGAGGCCGTCGCCCGTCATGATCATGAGGGTGATGGTGCCGGTCATGACAGCACCGAGCGCGACGAGCACCACCGTGCCGAAGGTTCGGTCGTTGGACCATTCCAGCGCGGTGATGTAGACGGTCCCCGCCACGAGAAGGACGACGGTGCCCCACAGCATGATCCGCGTGTTCATGCTCCAGTGCAGGGGCTTTCGGAATTCCTTGCGCAGCTGCAGCAGAACGGGGAAGCCGAGACCCCCCAGGATCACGGCGCCGCAGATCGGCAGCACGATGAAAGGGTCAGCGGCGAACGGGATCAGATTGTCACTGTAGAGGGCGAATCCGGCGTTGTTGAACGATGAGACCGAGTGGAAAAGGGCGTGCCAGGCTGCCTCCCCGATTCCGTAGTCGTACTCGAACAGAAACCGCGGGAACAGGAACGCGAACACAACGGCTTCGATCGTCAGGGACATGAGCACGATCCCGCGGACCAGCCCCTTCACGTCCCGGGTCGAGAGGGCTCGCGCTTCGACCGCCGCCGTCATCCGCGCGCGCATGCTGAATCTCCGCGCGATGAGCAGTCCGACGAGCGAGGCGAAGATCATGATCCCGAGGCCACCCAGCTGGATGAGCAGCATGATCACGGCGAGGCCGAAGCCGCTCCAATGTGTGGCGGTGTCGAGGACGGTGAGTCCGGTCACACACACCGCTGAGGTGGCGGTGAACAGGGCGTCGACGATGCCCGTGGACCGGCCGTCAGCCGCCGAGAACGGCAGAAGCAGCAGAGCCGTGCCGGCAAGGATCGCACCGGCAAAGCCGAACACGATCGCTTGGGCCGGATGGGGTCGCCGCCAGCCTCGTCGCGTCGACGACGTCAACGCCGCGCGGGAAGTCACGAACGAGAAGCATACGCCGGTGCCACACCCGCCGCGCGGGATTGCCCCGGTACACCCGTTCTTGTCGGGACCGCCGTGTCAGGAAGCTCCGGCGGCGAGTTCCCGCGAGCGCACGAGCGCGGCATCCGTCGCCCGTCCGAAGAGCGCACCCAGGTCGGCATCCTGGAGCACGGCGATCGCCCGCTCTGTCGTGCCCTTCGGGCTGGTCACCTGGCGCCGCAACTCCCTCGGGTCCTCGCCGGATGCCTCCAGCAGCGCGCACGCGCCGATGAAGGTCTGTTCAACGAGCAGCCGCGCCTGGTCGGAAGAGAAGCCCTTGCTCTCGGCTGCACGGGCGAGTTCCTCGATGAGGAGGTACACGTACGCCGGCCCCGACCCTGAGATGGTGCCCAGCGCATCGATCTGCTCCTCGTCGAGGTCTACGACGACGCCGACGGTTTCGAACAGGGCACGCACTGTCGCGCGGTCCGCGTCGCTCGCGCGCGAGCCGACTGCGAGTCCCGTGACGGCCTGACCCACCAGTGCCGGCGTGTTCGGCATGGATCGCAGCACAGCAACCCCTTCGGGAAGAAGCGCCTCGTAGGTCGCTGTCGTCACCCCTGCCGCCAGACTCACGACGATCGCCCCGGGGCGCAGCGAGGGAGCGATCTCGCGGAGCAGGTCGGGGACCATCGCGGGCTTGACGCCGATGAGGATCACGTCGGCTTCGGCGGCCGACAGGCGGTTGCGCTCCGGGTACTCATCAAGCGCGTAGCTGCGGATACCCGGGATGTCGGAGAGGAGGGCGGCTTTCTGCCCCGAGCGGTTGGTCGCGATGACGCCTGCTGTGCCGGATGCGGCGACGCCGCGCGCGACCGCACCCCCCATCGAACCAGCTCCGAGGACGGCGACGACGAGAGAAGGTGTAGAGGAGGCCATGGCGTCATCCTAGGCGCGCACGTTCTGCCAATTTTCACGCTCGGCGTATCCCTCCCCGTGGTGAGAGCGAGCTATCGTCGGAGGAGTCGGCGCAACGTCCGCGTCCCACCGGCCTGGGTCACTCCCGAACCAGAGTCACTCGAGAACCAAGGATCCGATATGACCCTTTTCGACGGCATCGTCTCCCGCACGATCGAGACTCCCCGACTCGCCGTGAACATCCTGGAACGCAGCGGGGACGACCCCGCGACACCCACCGATCGAACCGTCGTGTTCGTGCACGGCAATGTGTCTTCGGCCCTGTTCTGGCAGGAGATCATGCAGGATCTGCCGTCTGACCTCCGCGTCATCGCCATCGATCTGCGCGGCTTCGGGGGCACCGAGAACCTGCCGGTGGATGCCACCCGCGGCGTCCGCGATTTCAGCGACGACGTCTTCGCGACGATGGAGGCTCTGGGTCTTCCGACCGCACACTTCGTGGGCTGGTCGATGGGCGGCGGGGTCGTGATGCAATACGCGCTAGACCACCCTGTCCTCAGTCTCACGCTGCAGGCCCCGGTCTCGCCCTACGGCTTCGGCGGCACCCGCCGCGATGGCAGCCGCCTGACCGACGACGACGCCGGCACCGGCGGCGGAGGGGGCAACCCGGACTTCGTCGAGCGGCTCAACGCGGGCGACACGAGCGACGAGGCACAGACCTCGCCCCGCAGCGTCTTCCGCTCGGGCTACGTCGCCCCCGGGTACAGCAGCGAGAACGAGGATGTCTGGGTTGCCTCGATGCTCACGACATCCACGGCATCCGGCAACTACCCCGGCGACGGCGTGCCGAGCGAGAACTGGCCCGGCTTCGCCGCTGGAACCGTGGGCGTTCTCAACACGATGGCACCGAAGTACTTCAACACCGCGTCGATCGTGGAGCTCGAACCCAAACCGCCGATCCTCTGGGTGCACGGCACCGCTGACGCCATCGTGTCGGATGCCTCGTTCTACGACCTCAACCACCTCGGCGCTCTCGGCATCATCCCGGGATGGCCCGGGGAGGATGTCGCCCCCGCCCAACAGATGGTCTCGCAGACCCGGGACGTGCTCGAGGCTTACGCCGCAGCCGGCGGCCACGTCGAAGAGCTGAGCCTGGAGGGCGTGGGCCACTCGCCCCACCTGGAGCGTCCGGTGGAGTTCCGCCATGCACTGCTGCAGGTCATCGGCTACATCGGGCAGCCCCCGACCTCGCTCCCTGCAACCGAGACGATCATCCTGCGCTCGGCCGACTGAGCCGCGCTAACCCGACACCGAGCGGGCCTAGACTCCCGCTCATGAGTGCATCGGGCGGCAATCGCGCCATCATTGCGGCGTTCCTCGCGAACATGGGGATCGCCCTGTCGAAGTTCGCGGCGTGGTTCTTCTCGGGATCGGCCTCGATGCTCGCCGAAGCGATCCACTCGGTAGCCGATTCGGGAAACCAACTCTTGCTCCTGCTCGGGGGTCGCCAGTCCCGACGAGCAGCCGACGCCGAGCATCCGTTCGGCTACGGCCGCGAGCGCTACGTGTACGCCTTCGTCGTCTCGATCATCCTGTTCTCGGTCGGTGGACTCTTCTCGATCTACGAAGGCGTCGACAAGCTCACGCATCCCCACGAACTCGAGAACGTCTGGCTGCCCGTTCTCGTTCTGTTCATCGCAATCGGCCTCGAGTCGTACTCGCTGCGCACGGCGATTCACGAGAGCAACCTCGTGCGCACCAAGGGGCAGTCCTGGGTCTCGTTCGTTCGCCATGCGAAGGCTCCGGAGCTGCCGGTCGTGCTGCTCGAGGACGTGGCGGCATTGACCGGCCTCGTCTTCGCCCTCTTCGGAGTCGGGATGTCATGGCTGACCGGCAATCCGGTCTACGACGCCATCGGCACGCTCATGATCGGCACGCTCCTGATCCTGGTCGCTGTCACGCTCGGCATCGAGACGAAGAGCCTGCTCGTCGGCGAAGGCGCCACGCGCGCGGATCGAGACCGCATCGTCACCGCGATCGAGGGCGGCGACGAGATCGAACGGCTCATCCACCTGAAAACCCTCTACCTCGGCCCCGATGAACTCATGGTCGCGGGCAAGCTCGGGTTCGCCTCCGACAAGACGCTCGGCGAGGTAACTGCCGACATCGACGCTATTGAGGCTCGGATCCGCGACGTCGTCCCGATCGCTCGGGTGATCTACCTCGAGCCCGACATCTACCATGCCCCGACCGAAACCGACACGGATGCCGGGACGGCAGGGGTGTCCGCATCCGACGCGAACGACGCCCGCCGTTGAGAAAGGACACCATGGAGTACTGCGTCTTCACCGAACCACAACAGGGCTTCTCGTATGCGCAGCAGCTGGCGAGCGCCCAGGCCACAGAGCGGCTCGGATTCGCCGGGTGGTTCCGCTCCGACCACTACCTCGCGATGGGCGCCGGCGACCCGCTTCCCGGCCCGACGGATGCCTGGACTACCCTTGCTGGGCTCGCTCGGGAGACCGAGAGGGTACGCCTGGGCACGCTCGTCTCGCCGGTGACCTTCCGTCACCCCGGCATCCTCGCCATTCAGGTCGCACAGGTCGACGAGATGTCGGGAGGCCGCGCCGAGCTCGGACTCGGAGCCGGATGGTTCGAGCGCGAGCACGAGGCCTACGGCATCCCGTTCCCACCGAGGCGCTTCGACCTGTTCGAAGAGCAACTCGAGGTGATGACCGGCCTGTGGGCAACAGCCGAGGGGCAGACGTTCGACCACCAGGGCACCGCCTACCGTCTGACCCAGTCGCCGGCACTTCCCAAGCCCGTGCAACCGCAGGTGCCCGTGATCATCGGCGGTGGCGGGCAACGGCGCACCCCCGCCCTGGCCGCACGGTTCGCCACCGAGTTCAACATCGGTTTCCAACCCGAGGATAAGGTTGCCGACGCGTTCGAACGCGTGCGTCAGGCGTGCGTCGACGCCGGGCGGCAGCCGGATTCACTCAAGCTCTCGGTGGCACTTCCCACCGTGGTCGGCCGCGACGACGCCACTCTCGACCGACGTCTGGCCGCGATCGGCCGGGAGAGGGACGGCAACGAGGGCGCGGCGATGTTCTTCGGCGGTGCGGAAGAGATCATCCCGAAAGTCGAGCGCCTTGCCGCACTGGGGGCAAGCCGCATCTACTTCCAGCAGGTCGATCTGACCGACCTCGACCAGCTCGACGAGCTCGGAACCGAGATCCTCCCTCACCTGCCCCGCTAGCCTCGCCCGCGCCCACCGTCGCGAACTGCTCAAAGAACGGTCTGCTTCGGGCGAGCCCGACCAAAATTGAGGAGTTAGCGACGCCGAAGCCGGGTCAGGAGTCGCGGCGAACGGCGAAGAAGTCGCGCAGCACGGATGCCGCCGCATCAGCCTCGACCCCCGCGACCACTTCAGCGCGCACCGGCAGCCGGCGATCCCGCACGACGTCGTAGAGCGAGCCGGCAGCTCCCGCCTTGTCGTCCCATGCGCCGAAGACCAGCCGGGAGACATGCGCCTGGAGCAGGGCTCCAGCACACATGAGACACGGCTCGAGCGTCACCACGAGGGTGTATCCCTCGAGGTTCCAGGACCCGCGTGCCCGGGCTGCAGCGCGCAACGCGACGACCTCGGCATGAGCTGTCGGATCGGTCGTCGCCTCGCGGCGATTTCGACCCTCCCCGATGATCGCCCCGGTCTCGTCGATGACCACCGCACCGACCGGAACCTCGCCCGTGTGCCCGGCCTCCCGGGCCAGCTCGAGCGCGCGGCCCATCGCGGAGCGGTCGGTGTCAGCGTGGGTCACGCCACGAGCCTAGGACTACTCTGAGGCGTATGCGCTTGCACGTCGCCGATCACCCGCTCATCACGCACAAGCTCACCGTCCTCCGGGACGAGCGCACACCCTCCCCGGTCTTCCGGCAATTGACCGAAGAGCTTGTGACTCTGCTGGCCTACGAAGCGACCCGCAACGTCCGGGTGTCCGAGATCAGCATCCGAACCCCCGTGACCGAGACGACCGGTGTGAAGATCAGCGAGCCGCGCCCGATCGTCGTTCCGATCCTGCGCGCGGGCCTGGGGATGCTCGACGGGATGGTGAAGCTCCTCCCCACCGCTGAAGTCGGGTTCCTCGGCATGGTGCGCAACGAAGAGACCCTGGAGCCCACGACATACGCCGAGCGCCTGCCGGCTGATCTGAGCGACCGGCAGTGCTTCGTGCTGGACCCGATGCTCGCGACCGGCGGCTCCCTGGGGATGGCTATCGATTTCCTCTTCGACCGCGGCGCCCAGGACGTCACCGCGATCTGCCTGCTCGGAGCCCCTGAAGGGGTGGCAGCGATCGAGAAGCAGGTCGACGGTCGAGATGTGACGCTTGTGCTCGGCGCCGTGGACGAGCGTCTCAACGAGCGCGGTTACATCGTGCCGGGCCTCGGCGACGCCGGCGACCGCCTCTACGGCACGGTCTGATAGCCCCGGACAGTACCGTGGTGGGCGGGGCGATGCGCCCCTAAAGCCACTTGCGCGCGCGGAAGATCGCGTACAGACCGCCCGCAAAGGCGAGCATCATCCCGATCGCCATGGGGTAACCCCACGGCCAGTGAAGCTCGGGCATGTCGTCGAAGTTCATCCCGTAGATGCCGGCGATAAGACTCGGCGCGAAGATGATCGCCGCCCATCCCGAGATCTTCTTGACCTGCTCGTCCTGACGCATCGATACTTCGGTGTGGTGACGGGCGACGAGCGCCGAGTGAACCGTCAGTGCCTTGTCGAGCAGCGCTTGCGACGCCTGCACCCGCTCGCTCACCCGGGTGACATTGTCGAGGACGTCCCGCATATGGCGTCGCAGTTCCAGATCGACGTCGAACTTCTCGTAGCCCCGCCGCAGGCGCTCGATCATTCCGATCAGCGGGTGGACCGCTCGGCCGAACGCGGCGGCCTCACCGTATAGCTCGTAGATGCGCCGGGAGAGAAACTCGTCGTTGGCGTCTCCGAAGAGCTGGTCTTCGATCTCATCGATGTCGTTCTCGATTCCCGCGATGACCGGCTCATAGTCATCGACGACCCGGTCGAGGACCGCGTAGAGAACCGCCTCTGACCCAAGCCGTAGCAGCTCGGGTGTGCTCTCGAGGCGCTGCCGCACTGCGGCAAGGTCGGGAGACTCGGCGAGGCGGATGCTGATCACGAAGCCGTGTCCCACGAAGAGGTGAACCTCGCCGAACTCCACCCGTTCTCGAGCGTCGTCGTAGCGGGCGGGCCGCAGCACGACGAACAGCGTGCGGTCGTATCGTTCCACTTTCGCCCGCTGGTGCCCTGTCGAGCCGTCCTCCACCGCGAGCGGGTGGAGGTCGAACTCTCGCGACACCGAGTCCCACTCTTCGGGCGTGGGGCGGTACAGCCCGATCCAGGCGAAGCCATGGAGCTCTTGCCTCAGCCGGTATGCCTCCTCCAGCGATGTCGGGCTCTCGACCCGAACCCCGTCGACATAGATGGCGTTGTCGATGACCGGCATGATGTACTCCCGAGATCCGAGGCGCGAGCGAGCCTCGGCCGGATACTAGCCGACGGGGGTATCCCCGCCGGGAACCACCGCACTCATCGCACGGACCGCCGAACCGGCATCCGTCGTTCTGCCCGGCTCGGCGGGTACGGCGCCGACCAAGCGCGCGAATCCGCTGAGGCGGGCCACTCCGTCGGGCGTGCGCGGAAGGTCATCGAGCAGCCCCGGCGAGTAGACGATGTAGGCGGTGTGCATCGCCCGCGAGATGGCGACGTTCAGGCGGTTGCGCAGCAGCAGGAACTCCAGCCCTCGAGGCGCGTCTCGACCCGAGGATGCCGCGAGCGACACGATCGCGACAGCCGCCTCCTGGCCCTGAAAGCGGTCGACCGTCCCGACCGGAACCTCGGGAAAGCGTGCGGCCGAGAGCGCTGACTCCACGAGAACCTGCTGCGCGTTGTAGGGCGTCACGACGATGATGTCGGAAGCCTGCAGCGGCCGGGTTGTCGCGCTGGTTGCCGAGCCGTCGCTGTCGTCAACAACGACATCCGTCCACGAGCGCCCGACGATATCGCGCACGAGCGCGACGACGGCATCTGCCTCTTCAGGCGACTGGGTAGCCCGGCCGTGATGAGGGACCGGGAGAGGAATGACGCCGGCTGTCACACCCTCGAGGCGCCGGAGCGCGGTACTGGGGTGAGCGCGCAGCGCGCCACGGTACGACAGGTCAGAGACGGGGGCCGTGACCGCCGGATGCATCCGCCGCGACGCCGCGAGGAAGCGCCCGAAGTTCGGCGGGATGACGTCTTCGCCGTCCATGATCCACCCGAGAGCCGACGTGTCGACCGGCTCCGGATGCGTCCCCTGACTCACCTGCGGAAGCTGCTGGGGGTCGCCGATGAGCAGCAGCCGGGGCGCTGCGAGCGCGACAGCGATCGTCGAGGCGAGCGAAAACTGACCGGCCTCGTCGATCACGAGCAGGTCGAGGCTCCCCCGCGGCACCCGCCCTTCGTGGCTGAAGTCCCACGCCGTCCCGCCGACGACGAATCCCGTTGCAGCGTTCTCGGCCGCGAACGCCGCAACGCCGTTCTTGGGGATCACTGTGAACGGCACCTCGGCGTCAGCATCCTTCGGCGCCTTGCCGACGCGGGAAGCGGGCACCCCCGCCGCAATGACACGACCGAGCATGTGCTCGACCACCGCGTGCGATTGGGCGACGACTCCCACGCGGAACCCGTGATCGGTGACGAGCCGCTGAATCACGTGCGAACCGACGTAGGTCTTTCCGGTACCCGGCGGACCCTGCACCGACAGCGCACTGTGGTCGAGCCGCAGCACGGCCTCGACGAGCGCCTCGACGTCGTCCGAGTTCTCAGCGGTTGCAACCGGTTCGCTCCCAAGCAACCGAGCGGGGCGCCGCCGCAGAATGTCGGATGCCGGGTCCTTCGGGAGATCCGGATGGGCCTCGATGACCCCAGCCGCCCACGCGTCGATGGCGGTCTGCTGGCTTGCGGCGCGTGGCGGAGCGGCGGGCGTCAACGCGATCGGCAGCTCCTGCCATGTGAAGCCTTCGACCGCTCGCTCTTCGATGACCACGCCGTCCTCGAGCTCTTCGATCACGGTGACCCGATGATCGGCGTGGATCCATCGCGGGGAAGCGTCGAACGGGAAGGGCGCGGGCAGTTCGTAGATCGCGAAGGGATCCGCGCCGGGGCGCAGTCGCGTGCCGGGAGCGAGCTCACCCCGCACCTCGACGACGCGTCGATCGGCTCGGGAACCCTCGGGCCTGTGCCAGTCCTCACGGATGCGCGAACGCGCCGGGTCCACGGCGACGACGTCTCGCGTGTCTTCCCAGAGAGACATCGGCTCACGAAGCCGCAGATAGTGAGTGGCCCAGAACGACTTCGCCTCACGCGGGTAATAGTCGATCGCGGCGGCGGCCAGGCGCAGCGCCTGCGCGTCGGCAGCATCGGGCGTCTCGCCGGCAAGGCGCAGCAGAGTCGTCGCCTGCGGCGAGGGTTCATAGCCGGTTTCGCTCGGTTCCGGATTCGCTGCCGGGCGCCGACCCGTCTCGCGGGCGCGGTCCACGAGCCAGTCACGCAGGCGCCGGGTCGAGACGCAGTCGTAGCGGTTGTAGTCGGCGATGTCATCGAGGATGAGCTGTGCGGCATCCGCGTCACCGTCTTCGGCGAGCGCCCGCGCCTCGACGTAACGCACGATCGAGTCATCGCCGCGCTGCACGTCACTCGTGCGGACCTCGTCGCCCATGTAGAGCGGCTCGAGCTTCTTGATCGAATAGGACCGCGACCCTACCCGCAGGGCGCGCCTGACCACGGGGTAAAGGTCAACGAAGACGCCGTCGCGCAGCAGGCGGTCGACCTCCGCCTCACGCACGCCGTACCGCGCGGCCATTTGCAACAGGTGGGTGGGTTCATAGGGCGCGTAGTGGTAGATGTGCATCCCAGGGTGGGCCCGCCGGCGTACCGCGACCATGTCGAGAAAGGTCTCGAGGGCAGCGCGCTCGTCGGCAAAGGAGTGGGCCCACAGCGCGTTGTACTGTTCGCGGTCATCGACCCAGCCGAATAGATAATCCAAGCCCCACGAGATCGTCTGTTCGCGCCCGCTCGCGTCGCCAGCGACCGATTCGGTGTAGAGCGGGTCGCCCTCGAAGTCGAAGAACAGGTCACCGTGGTCGGGCCTCGGCAGAGCGGCCAGGGCAGCCGGTGCGACGACCTCGAACGGCGGTGGCTGTGGCGCGGCAGGGGCACCGGGTGCGGCATCCACCGCGGCCGACGAGTCGAAGGCGCCCACCCCGGCGGCCGTTCGCAGCTGCAGTCTCGCCTGGGTCTGCAGCATCGCGAAGGTATCGGGGTTCATCCCCGCCGGTGTCGCGCTCGCGCCGACCAGATCATCGATTGTGCGGATGCCGGCTGCCTGCATCCGCTCGCGCTGGACGGGACGGATGCCTGCTACCAGCAGCAGATCCCGGGTCGCGACGACCTCGATCTCGCACGTCGGGCACCTGCCGCACGCGAGGACCCCAAGCTCGCCGCGCGGGTCATCCCACGCGATCGGCACGGATGCCGAGAGCCGGTCTTCCAGAAGCGCACGCAGCCGCTGGCGGCGCAGCGCATAGACCGGAAGGAGGTCGTCGACGCGGTGAGTGCTGGTCGATCCGTCGCCGAGCAGCAGCTGGACCTCGTCCGCCCGGGGCACTCCGAGCTGGTCGAGGCGATCGACGTATGCCGCCAGCTGCATGAGGGCGGTAACGCGCGCGTGACGGGCGAGCTTCGTGTCCTGAACGATCCAGCGCCCGTCCGAATCCCGCAGAAGGAAGTCCGCGAAGCCCACGAACTCATCGTCGGCGAAGGTCGCCTGATAGATCACGACCGCGTCATCCGACAGCAGTGCTTCGTTGGTGAGCGCGACGGCACGGGCAAGGGCTTCGGCATCCGAGGAGGCGGTCTCGGGAATCTCGACGACCGCGCCGCCGAAGCGTTCGCGGTAAGCCTCGAGAGTTCGGCGTTCGTGCACGCCACCCAAGCGTCCGGCACGTTCCAGGGTGAGATCTACCGGATCCTCGACCGGATCGATACGACCGAGCTTCGCGTCGATGGCGCGCACCCAGGCGAACTCGCACTCGGCGGCGGCCTTGAGGTCGCTCGCACTCCAGACGAACCGACGCTCGCTCTCGATGTATCGCATGATGCCTTTCCGCTCCCGACGATAGCCGGGGCCTCCGACACGACCCAGCCGGGATGCGCGGTTGTCGCCGATACCTCGACGAGACCGCATCGTACCCGCGAGCCTGCGTCTGCTTCGCGCTGCCTCCCGGGCACGATGCAGTCTCGGACTTCTCGGCGTGCGCACACGCGAAGTGCGAGACTGGAGGCGTGAGCACGAGTCTGCCGTTCGAAAGCGCCTACCGTCACGGGTTCGCGCGCGTCGCGGCGTGCACGATCCCCGTCGCGGTAGCCGACCCCGCCACGAACGCCGAAGCGGTCCTCGCGGCAGCGCGCGAATGCGATGCGGATGCCGTCGCTATCGCCGTGTTCCCCGAGCTCTGCCTGTCGGGCTACGCCATCGATGACCTCGTCATGCAGGACGCGCTTTTGGACGGTGTGGCCAGTGCGATCGAGCGGATCGTGGCAGCATCCCTCGACCTCTTCCCCGTGCTCGTGGTCGGCGCCCCGCTGCACCACCGCAACCGGCTCTACAACTGCGCGGTCGTCATCCACCGTGGTGAGGTGCTCGGCGTCGTGCCGAAGGCGTACCTGCCCACCTACCGCGAATTCTACGAGCGGCGCTGGTATGCACCGGGCGAGGCGTGGTCGGGCGAGGCGATCCGGATCGGCGCGCTCGAGACCGTCATCGGCACGAACCTGCTCTTCGAGGCGCGCGATGTCGAGGGCCTCACCCTGCACGTCGAGGTGTGCGAGGACATGTGGGTGCCCGTCCCGCCGTCGTCCCGAGCAGCGCTGGCCGGCGCGAGCGTGATCGCGAACCTCTCGGGAAGTCCGATCACCATTGCGCGCGCCGACGATCGCCGCATCCTCGTGCAATCCCAGTCGCTGCGGTGCCTGAGCGCATACGTCTACGCGGCAGCGGGCCTCGGCGAATCGACCAACGATGTGTCGTGGGACGGCCAGACGATGATCTACGAGGCCGGCACCCTGCTGGCCGAGACCGAACGGTTCCCCGACGGCCCCCGCCGCAGCATCGCCGATGTCGATCTCGATCGGCTGCGGCAAGACCGGATCCGTCAGGGGACGTTCGACGACAACCGCGGCGCGCTCGGAGGAGAGGACTTCCTCACTATCGAGTTCGTCCTGGATCCGCCGGCCACGGATATCGGTCTTCGCCGGCACCTCGATCGGTTCCCGTTCGTGCCCGACGACCCCGCCCGCCTCGCCCAGGACTGCTACGAGGCTTTCAACATCCAGGTCGAGGGCCTCGTGCAGCGGATGCGGGCGATCGGCGACCCGAAACCCGTCATCGGCGTCAGCGGCGGGCTGGACTCGACGCACGCCCTGCTGGTCGTCGCACGGGCAATGGACAGGATGGGGCGGCCGCGCTCCGACATCCTGGCGTACACCCTCCCCGGCTTCGCGACCAGCGACCACACGAAGTCGAACGCGGTAGCCCTGGCGACAGCGATCGGCGCCTCGATCGAGACGATCGACATCCGCGCTCCTCCGTAGCATCGGACACGCGTTCAGCCAGGGCCAGCCGATCTACGACGTGACGTTCGAGAACGTGCAGGCGGGGGTGCGCACCGATCTGCTGTTCCGTCTCGCGAACCAGAACGGCGGCATCGTCATCGGAACCTCCGACATGTCGGAGCTCGCGCTCGGCTGGGCGACCTACGGCGTCGGCGACCACATGAGCCACTACGCCGTGAACACCGGGGTTCCCAAGACCCTCATTCAGCACCTCATCCGGTGGGTCATCGCGCACGGCGAGGATCAGGGAGCCGCTGCCCTCACATCCGAAGCGAACACCGTGCTGCAGTCGGTGCTCGACACCGAGATCAGCCCCGAGCTGGTTCCCGCCGACGAGGAAGGCAAGATCCAATCGACGCAGGATCGGATCGGACCCTACGCGCTGCACGACTTCACCCTCTTCCACGTGCTGCGCTACGGCATCCGTCCCTCGAAGATCGCCTTCCTCGCCGAGCGGGCGTGGCGAGAAGCTGACGCCGGCGCGTGGCCCCCCGGATTCCCCCTCGATGAGCGCTACGCGTACGACCGCGAGACCGTCGTGCGCTGGCTGCGGGTATTCCTGCAGCGCTTCTTCGGGTTCGCACAGTTCAAGCGGTCTGCCATCCCGAACGGTCCCAAGGTGTCTCCGGCGGGGTCCCTCTCGCCGCGCGGAGACTGGCGCGCGCCATCCGATGGCAACGCCAGGGCCTGGCTCGCCGAGCTGGATGCCGCGCTCAGCCCGGCATCCGACGCCTGATCCGTCTCACGGGGTCAGCGTCACACCGGCGTGCGGGCGTCTTCGGCGTCAGCGAAGGCAAGCGTCACGACGAAGCCGTCGCGGGAGAGGTCGAGGATCGTGTACTGCGCCCTGCGATCAGGCACCCACCCGCGCTGCCGGGTCGCGTCGAGTTTGACCACGTCCGGCACGACGCGCGCCCCGCGACCGTCGGCTTCGCGCACGGCCTGCACGCGGGTCCAGTGGTCGATGAGGTTCAGGATGTTGGTCTCATCGAACAGGTGCGAGTGACGCTGCATCTCGTGGATCGTTGCGTCATCGGGATGCAGGTCGCGGATGTCGAGCCCGATCGTGTACGGCCGATCGGTCAGCGCCACGACGGTTGCCGCGCGGAAGCTCGCATTGCGGATCTGCAACGAGAGCTCCTTTCCATCGACGCTGGCGAACAGCTGCGTGTGGAACCCGAATTGCGCGGGAGCCTCGCGCTCGACCCTGACGTCTTTCGGGTCGAGCTTGAGCTTGGCGGCGACGAGTTCCTTGGCCAGTACCCGCTTCCGGTCGTGCTCGCTCATCGACGGGTCCCAGCCGAGTCTCACGTCGATCCCGTCGGGCGTCTCCAGCACCACAGACTTCACTCACGTCCTCCTGTCGTCGCCTCCATCTTCGCCGCTCAGCACGAAAGCTTCCACCTGGCGACGCCGGGCAAAATGAAGGCATGAGACTTCTCGTTGCTGCCCTCGACCGCGAGCTCGTTGCCTTTCCCGACGATCTCCCGGGTTTCGACCGTCTCGTCACGGGCCCCGGCAAGCTCCAGGCGACTCATGCACTGACCCGCGCCCTCGAACGCAGCAGCTACGACGAGATCGTTGTTGTCGGAACCGCCGGTGCCATCCACGAGGATGTCGAGGCCACCGTGCACGAAGTCACTGCCGCGATCCAGCACGACGTCACCGACCTCGACAACGTCGTGGGGCAGCACGTATCGCTGCCGGCGATGCTCTCCTTTGGCGGGAGCGGCCACACGATCGCTACCGGCGACCACTTCGTCGACGACGCAGACGTCGCCGCAGGCATCCGTGACCTCGGCGCAACCCTCGTCGACATGGAGGTGTACGCCTACGTGTGGGTAGCGCAGCAGTACGACGTTCCCATTCGCGTTCTCAAGGCGGTCTCGGATCGGGCGCAGGACGGTGCCCTCAGCGACTGGGGCGAGGCGACGGATGCCTGCAGCGTGCTGCTTTTGGAACGCGTGCGCAGCAACTACGGTCTGTAGCTAGCCGGACTGGACAACTCGGCTGAACGAAGGACAACTCGGCGCGAGAAAGGACAACTCGGCTGAAGCAAGGACAACTCGGCTGAAGCAGGGACAACTGGCGTGAAAGGCGGGTCAGGTGGGGCCGGCGCGATGCTCGTCGGACTCGTCGGATTCGGCATCGCGCGCTGCGGCCCGGCGCCGCGAAAGGTCGACGATCGACACGATGAACGACAGCGCGATGAACACGGCAACCGACGACATCCCGATCAGATAGGCGTCGTGGTAGACGACGAGCGAATCTCGGCTGCCGGTTTCGCGATAGATCGTGGCGTAGAACAGGGCAAGAGCTACCGCCGTCCCGACAGCCGTGCCGATTCGTTGACCGAGCTGGCCGACCGACCCCGCAAGACCGCCTTCTGACACCGGCACGTCCGCGAGGGCGAGGGTCTGGTTCGGCGAGATCACCAGCCCGCCACCCAGGCCTCCGAGGATCATCACGGTTCCCATCAACCACGGGGTCAGCTCGGGGCTCGCGAAGACGGCGACGATCACGAGACCGACCGCCGACACCAGGACCATGATGAGTCCCCCGACGACCAGTGGGCGACCGATGCGGGTCACGAGGTTGCCGCCGACCCACGAGGCCAGCGCGCTGGGAAGCGCGAAGCCGATGGTGACCATACCGGCGAAAACCGGCTCGAGCTCGAGCCCCGTCTGCAGGTACAGGGTGGTCAGCAGGAACAGCGCCGGCAGTGCGGCGAAATACGAGGTAGCCAACAGGGTGCCGTTGCGGTACGACGCGATCCGAAACAGCGTGAACGGGATCAGCGGCGCGTGCCCGCGGGCAGCGTACCGCCGCTCCCAGGCGACGAACAGCGCTGCGAACACGAGGAAGACGGTCAGCAGCCACCACCGGCGCGGGTCATCGTCGGGCGAACCGGTGGTGAACAGGAACGGCCACATCAACGCGAGCACCGTGATACCGAAAAGGATCACGCCGACCGGATCGAGCGCGATGCGACGCCCGGTTGGGACGCGAGTGGTGGGCAGCACCCAGACCGCCGCGGCGATGGCGGCGATTCCCAACGGAACGTTCATCCAGAAGATCCAGCGCCAGCCGTCATCCGGACCGCCCAGGGCGATCATGAGCCCTCCGAGCGTCGGGCCGAATGCCGTTGCCAGCCCGATCGTCGCTCCGAACAAGCCGAACGCACGCCCGCGTTCTGCTCCCTGGAAGATCTGCTGAATCAGGCCGAGCACCTGCGGCATCTGGATGCCGGCAGCCACTCCCTGCAACAGCCGGAAGACCATGAGCACGATGATGTTTGGGGCCAGCGCGCACGCGAGGCTCGAGAGCGTGAACAGGATGAGGCCCACGAGGAACAGTGCACGACGCGATCGCTGGTCGCCGAGGCGCCCCATGGGAACCAGGAACAGACCGAAGGTCAGGACGTAGCCCGAGACGATCAGCTGAAGCTCGGTGGAACCGGCGCCCAGAGCCTGTTCGATCGAAGGCAGTGCAACGTTGACCTTCGATAAGTCGAGGATCGTGATGGCGGCGACGCCGGCAGCGACAGCGAACGCTCGCCACCGGGCGGCATTGGTGAGGGGGATGTCGGTGGTGCGCGGCTGGGACGAAGCTGTCGAATCCGCACTCACTCTGCCAGCGTATGCCCGGGCGGTGGGGCGAGGGCCCGCTCGGGTCAGCAGGATCTCGATCAGAGCAGGCTGGGCGCGGCCTCCGTGATCACCCTTGAGCCGTGCGGCGACGCTTCGACAAGGATGCCGATCGGCAGCTGCTCTTTCATCGCCTCGACGTGGCTGATGACGCCGATCGTGCGGCCACCCGAGCGCAGGTCGTCGAGGGTCCGCAGCGCGAGCTCGAGGGTCTCGGCATCCAGCGATCCGAACCCCTCATCGATGAACAGCGTGTCAAGCCGGATGCCGCCCGCGCGGCTCGTGACGACCTCTGCCAGGCCCAGGGCAAGAGCGAGTGAGGCAAGGAAGGTCTCGCCACCGGAGAGTGACTGGGGCGGACGCGATCGTCCCGTGTACGCGTCGTGGACCTGTAGCCCGAGACCCGAAGCTGCACCTCGCCGCGCAAGTGCGTCGGTGTGTTCCAGGCGATAGCGCCCGTCGGACATATCGGCGAGGCGCAGGTTCGCGGCTGCGACGATCTCTTCGAGTTCGGCGGCGAGCACGAACGTCTCGAGCGTCATGCGCATGGTGTTCGGGGCGCGCCCGGCGAGTGTGTCGGCCAGACGGACGAGCATCCGGTGCCGCTCGCGCCGCTGCTCGCCGTCCTGGTTGAGCCTCTCGATTGCCGCGCGCACGTCGCCGAAACGTGCAACGCGTTCGCGGACCGCTGCCAGTTCGGCGACGGCACGCTGCCACGTCTCCCGGGCTGCCGTTGCCTCGCGGAGCGACGCGTCAGTGTCGATGAGGTCATCGGGGGCATCGGCGAGCTGCAGTTCGAGCTCGAGCAGGCGCTCCTTCGCGATGCGCTTGGCGGCGTCGTGATCGCTCAGCCGCGACGAAAGGTCTTCGAGCTGCATCGGTGTGAGCAGCGCGGCACGTGCTGACGGCGCATCAGGGAACGAGGACGCCGCGACTCCCGCGTCGAGCTCGCGATCGGCATCCCGTACCCGTTCGAGCGCGAGCTCGTGGGCACGGCGAGCCTCCGCGAGCGACTGCGCCATTCGTCGCCGAGCCTCGGCGTCGGCGATCCGTGCGTGAACGCTGGGGAAAGGACCGCGCGCAGTAGCGACGGCTTCCTCGGCCTCCGTGATCCGCCCGCCCAGTACGGTGCGGGCCGTGTCGAGTTCTGTCAGGCGAGCGGCAGCCTCGTCCAGCTCTCGCCGCAGTTCGTTCTCGCGTGCCTCGAGTTCGCCTCGCAGACGACGGGCGCGATCGAGCGCCTCGGTTGCGCGCTCGGCGAGCTCGAGCCGGGACTGGCTCTCGCGTTGACGCGCATGAAGTTCGTCGACCGAACCTCGCGCCCGAGCACGCGCGGCGTCGACGCGCGCGGTGACCGCGGTGTGACGTGCGGCGCTCTCGCGATCCGCCGCCAGGGCGCGGTCGCGATCCTCTTCGGCGGCCGCGAGGACGGCATCCGTGACGGGATCGTGGTTGCTCGGAGCGGGCTCGGGGTGATCCAGCGACCCGCACACGGGGCAGGGATCGTCATCCGTGAGCCCGTCGGCAAGCTCCGCGGCGAACCCGGCCAGGCGCCGACGCATCAGCTGTCCCCACGCTGCCACAGCTTCCTCGACGGCACGCGACGCCGTGAGCCGGTCAGCGCTCGCGTCGACAAGCTCACCTGCCGCGGTTTCAGCCTCTCGCGCGGCGACCAGGCGCATGGCTAGGTCTTCGCTCTCGGCGCGGGCGGCATCGAGTCCAGCCGCAGCGATGGACAGTTTTTCGATCTCGTCGCCGAGCCGCGCCCGCTCCTGCTCAGCCACGGTGAGCGCGTCGCGTGTCACCGCAAGAACCGCCCGAACCGCCTCCGCTTGGGTGGTTGCGCGGTTCAGATCGGCGCGGTACATAGCGAGCTGCTGCTCGGCATCTTCGGCATCCTGCCATCGCGCGATGTCGCCCGTAAGAGCCTGAGCCGCGGCGAACAACTCGTCGACAGTGAGGGCGGTGTCTACCCCCGCGACAGCGTCAGCGAGTATCGACGCCTCGCTCTTGCCCGTCGCCTCGACGTCGGCGTGAGCACGGCCCGCCGCTTCGATCGCGGCGCGCAGCGGCTCCGCAGCGCGGGCTCTCTCGAGGAGCACTCGATCCGGCCCGAGTCTCTCGGATTCGATCTCGATCGCTGCCAGATGCTCGCGCGCGGCGTTGCGCTGTTGTTGCTGCTCGCGCAACTGGCGCACGCGGGTGTGCTCGCCCTCCGCGGCGGCGAGAGCCTCCTCGGCCCGGTCAACGGCG
>Ga0310345_10000576_pt1 | contig 50238 bp, 46 predicted proteins | sample HC15DNA20500_MG_FD_204667 | JGI IMG/M metagenome (GOLD analysis project Ga0310345, IMG submission 204667) | Marine microbial communities from station ALOHA, North Pacific Subtropical Gyre - HC15-DNA-20-500_MG | ecosystem: Environmental > Aquatic > Marine > Oceanic | place: Pacific Ocean: North...
GGTATCACCCGCGACGTGCCGTTTCACAAGATGACGCTTGATCAGTGGAATGCCGTGATGAACACCAATCTCGGTTCACTGTTCAACATGACAAGGCAGGTGATCGAGGGAATGCGCGGCCGCAAGTTCGGGCGCATCATCAACATCTCGTCGATCAATGGCCAGAAGGGCCAGTTCGGTCAGGTCAATTATTCGGCTGCGAAGGCCGGCGATATCGGATTCACCAAGGCGCTGGCGCTCGAGAATGCACGCGGCGGGATCACGGTGAACGCGATCTGCCCCGGCTACATCAACACCGAGATGGTTCAGGCCGTGCCCAAGGACGTGCTCGAAAAGAATGTCATTCCGCAAATTCCTGTTAGCCGCCTTGGCGAGCCGGAAGAAATCGCGCGCGCCGTGGTATTCCTTGCCTCCGACGACTCCGGCTTCATTACGGGGTCAACGATGACCATCAACGGCGGACAATACCTGCAATAAGACGTCGTTCCTCGAATAACGGAATCAGCCTCTGGATATGTCGTTATCGCGGATTGAATGGCATTGATCCGCGATGACGTCCTCAACCGCCACACTTGTCGGCCTCGCTGCCATTGTGATGTGGTCGCTGCTCGCCGCGCTCACCGTGGCGACGGGCCGCGTGCCGCCGTTTCAATTACTGGCGATGACATTCGCCATCGGTGCCTGCATCGGCCCGCTGACGTGGCTGTGGCGGCCATCAGCCATTCGCGCGTTGCGGCAACCGCTGCTGGTGTGGCTGGTCGGCATTGGCGGGCTGTTCGGCTATCACGCGCTGTACTTTCTGGCGCTGCGCCTCGCGCCGCCGGCGGAAGCGGGACTGCTGAATTATCTCTGGCCGCTCCTGATCGTGCTGCTGTCTTCGCTGTTGCCGGGCGAGCGGCTGGCGCCGCATCACATCGTCGGCGCGCTTCTCGGCTTCGCCGGGACGATCCTGCTGTTCACGGGAAACACCGGATCGTCACCCGATCCCGCGCATATTCCCGGCTTTATCGCAGCGTTTATCGCGGCATTTGTCTGGGCCGGCTATTCGGTGATGTCGCGCAAGCTGTCGGCGGTGCCGACCGACGCGGTTGCCGGATTTTGCTTCGCCACCGCGCTGCTCGCGACGGTGGGCCATCTCGTTCTTGAGACGACGGTTTGGCCGGAGACGATGATGCAATGGCTTGCGATCGTGGCACTCGGGATCGGACCGGTGGGTATCGCATTCTTTGTATGGGACATCGGCATGAAGCGCGGCGATATTCGCGTATTGGGCGCAGCCTCTTATGCCACGCCCGTGCTGTCGACCGCGTTTCTGATCATCGCCGGCTTTGCGAAGCCAACCGCAACACTCGCCATCGCCGCCGCGCTGATCGCGGGCGGGGGGTTGATCGCGGCGAAGGACATGATCGTCAAACGATCCCCTTAAGCCGGTGACCAATCTGGCGGCGCGAGCTCAAACCTTGCAAAGTCAAATCCGGGCGCCACGGTGCAGCCGACCAGCGTCCAGTCGCCGGTGCTCTCCGCGGCCTGCCATGCATGAGCAGGTACAACAGCTTGCGGTTGTTCGCCGGCATTGAGATCCGATCCAAGCCGGATGGCGCGTTCGCCGCCGTCATCGGCGATCCGCAGTATCAGCGGATCGCCGGCATGGTAGTGCCAGATTTCGACGGCATCGACGCGATGCCAGTGCGATGTCTGGCCCCGCGCCAGCAGGAAGTAGATCGCAGTAGATACGGCCCGGCCGCCATCGATGATGCGGGTATCGCGAAACGTCTCGCGATAGTAGCCGCCTTCAGGATGTGGCTGCAGGCCGAGGCGCGCGACGATGGCGTCGGCCGTCAATGCGGGTGGTTCGCGCATCATGCCTTGTTCTTGCGTTCGCGCAGTTCGCCGAAAACGTCTGCGGGGCTCTTGCCCGCGAGGCCGACAGCGGCGGCAACGGATGGAACGTCCGCACGAAGGAACGTGTTGGCTTCCTTCTCGTCGCGGATCAGGGTCGGGATCGTCGGCTGGTTTGCTGCACGCAGTTTCGCCACTTCCTCGGCGCGTGCCTTCAACGCCGGATTGTTCGGCTCGATGCCCAGCGCGAACTTGACGTTTGATGCGGTGTACTCGTGGCCGCAATAGACGCGCATGTCGTTCGGCAATGCGCGCAGCTTCAGAAGCGAGTCCCACATCATCGGATAGGTGCCCTCGAAGACGCGGCCGCAGCCGATCGAGAACAGGGTGTCGGCACAAAACAGCGCGCGGTCCGCGTCGAACACGTAGCTGATGTGATCGAGTGTATGGCCCGGGGTTTCGAGCACGCGCGCAGTGAGGTTGCCGACCTTGACGGTATCGCCTTCCTTGACGCGTTCATCGACCAGCGGAATCGCCGCGGCCTTGTCGTGCGGTGCCACCACGCGGCAATTGTATTTTTCCTTGAGTTCGGCGATGCCGCCGACATGGTCCATATGATGATGGGTGACCAGAATGTCGGTCAGCGTCCAGCCCTCGCGCTGCAACGCCTTGATGATGGGAGCCGCTTCCGGCGCGTCGATCGAGGCGGTGGCCTTGGTGACCGGATCGTGAATGAGATAGCCGAAATTGTCGGAGAGGCAGGGAAACAGGCGAATCTCGGCAGTCATGACGGCTCCATTTGTCGTGATGGCACAGGCTAACACGCCCTCATTCGCGAGTGAAATGCGTTAACGCCGTTGCTGGGATGGCCGCGCGGCCGCTGCACGGCGCTGTTCCCCGTGATAGGCTGGGATCATGACAATCGATGTGATCGATCTCCGGAATTTCTATTCGCAGCGCCTTGGCGCGGTGGCACGGCGTTTGATCAATCGCGGCATCCAGCGGCACTGGCCGCAGGCGGATGGCCTGCGCGTGGCCGGGCTTGGTTATCCGACGCCGTATCTTGGCCTGTTTCGCGAGGATGCGGAGCGGTGCATCGCGCTGATGCCCGCCGCTCAGGGCGTTCTTAAATGGCCCACGGCACGGCCGACGTTGTCGACGCTGGTCGACGAGTTCGCGCTGCCTTTGGCGGACGCCGCGATCGACCGCATCCTGCTGGTTCATGCACTGGAAATATCCGACGATCCGGAAGGCCTGCTGCGCGAAGTCTGGCGCGTATTGGCGCCGTCGGGACGGATGATGGCCATTATCCCCAACCGCCGCGGCGTGTGGACGCGGACCGACAATACGCCGTTCGGACACGGCCGGCCGTACTCGCGCTCGCAGATTACGCAATTGCTTCGGCAGACATGGTTCACGCCGACCGCATGGGGCGAAGCGCTGTTCGTGCCGCCATTTCAGGGCGGATGGGTGCTTCGTTCGGCAATGGCGTGGGAGCGGATGAGCGCGGCGGTGTCGTCGCCGTTTGCCGGCGTTCACATCGTGGAAGCATCGAAGCAGGTCTACCGCGCAATTCCGGCACATCGCGAGCGCACGCGTCTTATTCCGTCGATGCCGCCGGTTCTCTTGCCGACGCCGACACGGCGCGATGACCGGCCTGCGGCCGGCTAAACGAAAGCTGCCCGCCTGAGGAGCGCTCAGGCGGGCAGCTAAATCCCAAAATCATCGAACAGGCTTATTCGCTGGCTGAATTGATATCTTCGCCCGCAGGCTGGGCCTGACCTTCAGGACGCGGGCCAGGCGGCCGGCGGCGGCGGCGATGACCGAAGCGCTCGCCACCCGGATTGCCGTTGCCTTCAGCACTGTTTCCGTTTGGCTGCGGCTGGGCTCCACCCGTAATGAAGGATGGAAGCCGATCGACCTGATCGCCTTCCGCGGGCTGTGCCGAAGGCTGCGGACGCTGATCGCGATCACGGAAGTTCTGCTCACGCGGCTGATGCTGTTCGCGCGGATACGGCTGGGACTCGCGCGGCTGGAACTGCGGCTGCTGCTGTTGCGACGGAACAAAGCCGGGCTCAGCGCCGAAATTGGAGTAGCTGTCGCTGTCGTCGCCATTGTCGTCGAGGGCGTCGCCGTCCTGGCGCGGCATCGGCTGCTGCTGTTGCGGCTGGTTCTGGCGGAACTGTTCCTGCGCCGCGGCGATCAGACGGAAATAGTGTTCGGCATGCTGGTAGTAGTTTTCAGCGGCGACCGGATCACCGGACGAGCGCGCATCGCGCGCGAGCTGGACGTACTTTTCCGCAACATGAGAGGCGGTGCCGCGAATTTTGATGTCCGGTCCGTTGGACTCGAAAACCCGGGTCATCGGGTTCTGGCCGCGCCGGTTGTTGTTATTGTTATTATTATTGTTGTTGTTCCGGCTACGCATACGCTTGTTGTTGTTCGGGCCGTTTCTCATGTGGTGCCTTTTACCGATTCTGGATCGTGATGATTGATATGCGGACACGGCGCGATGCATTCGCGCAGGCGGCGATACCGTAAATAGTCAGACCGTAGTTGCCGTATTTCGCGTTCAACAAGGACGCGTTCTCCAAATGCCCGCAGGCAATGAGCCGTCTGGGCCGGATCAGCCTGAGCCTTCAGGCGTGACGTTGAGCGGTTGATTGTTCAAGCGCAATATCAGGCTTTCGTTCGCTTCGAGGTCTCAAGCAGCGCAGCTCTTTCAGCCTTCGCGCTCGTCATGACCTGCCTTTGTAGGAACCTTTCACTCGGCGGGCGTCCCTCTCGAGACTTCTGGCTCGGCCCGTATGAACGGGGGCCACGACCCTGAACCGATGCTGTGGCCGGAACGTAGTCGCTCCGGGGCAATATTCCAAGAGGTTTTTTCTGGCCCGGATACCCTTTAAAATGCCGCTTTTCGCCCCATGACGGCACGGTGAATGCCGCCCAGATCGGCCACAGGCGGCCGTGGGAGAGTTAATTTCGCCGCGCGCATCAGATCGCTCACAGGCGTGCTTTGATCGTGCCCGGTCTCGACGATCAGGACCCCATCAGGGCCGAGCAGGGCGGCTGCCTGAGGTATGATTGCACGATAGGCATCCAGACCATCCGTGCCCCCGTCCAGCGCCAGAATCGGGTCGTGATCGCGGACATCGTGGTCGAGGGTCGCGATGTGTGAGGAAGGGATGTAGGGCGGATTCGAGACGATGAGATCGAACGGACCGGACAGCGCGGCCGCATAGTCGCATTGGACGAACGAAGCCCGGCCGGCGAGATCGAAGCGGCGTGCATTCAACTCCGCCGTTGCGAGAGCCTCCGCGCTGATGTCAGTGCCGACGCCTGTTGCTTCCGGAAATTCGGACAGCAGTGCCAGCAGAATGGCGCCGGATCCGGTGCCGATATCTGCGATGCGCAGCGCGCTGGCTCGGGAGTTTTGGAAGAATTCAAGCGCGGCCTCAATGACGGTTTCGGTATCGGGGCGCGGGACCAGCGTCGCCGCGGAAAGCCGGAAATCAAGACCCCAGAATTCCTTGCGGCCCAGAATGCGTGCCACCGGTTCATGCGCCATCCGGCGCTGAGCGAACCGTGCGATCGCTTTCGATTCCTGGCTGGTGATGAGGCGCGCCGCCTGTGCGGCGAGGGCGGTGTGATCGAGATCGAGCGCGGCGCCGATCAGCAGCCGCGCATCGAGTTCAGGGGTCTCGATACCGCGTGCCTTGAATTGAGCCGCGAGCGCGCGGCGGGACGCTTCTATCGTCAATCCGGCGAACGGATGGCTCGCGCTCACAGCGCGTTGCCCTGTTCTGCAAGCAGCTTTGCCTGATGTTCGGTGGTCAGCGCATCGACCAGTTCGCCGAGCGCATCGCCCGCGATCACCTGCGGCAACTTGTATAGCGTGAGGTTGATCCGATGGTCGGTGACGCGGCCCTGCGGAAAATTGTAGGTCCGGATCCGTTCGGAGCGGTCGCCGGACCCGACCTGGCCCTTGCGTTCGGCGGAGCGTTCGGCGTCGATACGCTGCCGCTCGGCGTCATAGATGCGTGAGCGCAGAATGTTCATCGCGCTGGCGCGATTCTTATGCTGGGACCGGCTGTCCTGCATATTGACGACGATGCCGGTCGGAATGTGGGTGATGCGGATTGCGGATTCTGTCTTGTTGACGTGCTGTCCGCCGGCGCCCTGTGCGCGCATGGTCTCAATCCGCAGGTCGTCACTCTTGATGGCGACGTCGACTTCTTCAGCTTCAGGCAGCACGGCCACGGTCGCAGCCGACGTGTGGATGCGGCCCTGGGTTTCGGTGTCGGGCACGCGCTGCACGCGGTGCACGCCGGATTCGAATTTCAGCTTCGCGAATGCGCCGCGGCCCTGCACCTCGGCGACGATTTCCTTGTAGCCGCCCATGGTGCCCTCGGAGGCGGAAATCAGATCCACCTTCCAGCCCTGCAGCGCCGCGAAGCGTTCGTACATCCGGAACAGGTCGCCGGCGAACAGCGAGGCTTCATCGCCGCCGGTGCCGGCGCGAATTTCGAGCATCACGTTGCGCTCGTCCATCGCGTCCTTGGGCAACAGCGCGATGCGAATATCCTGCGCGAGTTCGTCGCGACGGGCTTCAAGCTGCGGCCGTTCGCCCTCCGCCATCGCCCGCATGTCCGGTTCGGTGGCAGGATCGGCGATCAGTGCATCGATGCCGGCGATCTCGTCGACTGCCGAACGATACGCCTTCACGGCATCGACCACCGGCGTCAGTTCGCTCAGTTCGCGGGTGATGCGAACATAGGTTTCCGAATTCACCTGGCCGAGCAGTTCGGCTTCAAGCGAGGCATGACGCGCCAGCAACGCATCGAGTTTGATTTCGGGCAGTGTGGTCATAGGTCTCGATCGGTCGGGATGAATTCAGCGGCGGGCTTCGGAACTGTCCAGAAGCGTCGCTACAACGAAAGCCCTTCGGCTTCGGCGAATTCCATCAGCTTGCTGCGAATCGATACGCTTCCGGCCGGCGCATCCAGCAGCGGCATAATCATGGCCTCGGCTTTCTTGGCGTCGAGATCCAGAATCAGAGCCTTCACCGGACCATGCGCCGTCGCCGACAGCGACAGCGAGCGGTAGCCCAGCGCGATCAGCGCCAGTGCGCCGAGCGGCTGCGAGGCCATCTCGCCGCACAGCGAGACGGACTTGCCTGCCGCATTGGCCTTCTTCGCGATGTCGCGCAGGGCCCGCAGGATCGGCGCCGACAGCGTGTCGAAGCGGTCTGTGACCCGCGAGTTGCCGCGATCGACCGCGAACAGAAACTGGAACAGGTCGTTCGAGCCGACCGAAATAAAGTCGACCCGCGTGAGCAGTTCGTCCATCTGATAGAGCAGCGCCGGGACCTCGACCATGGTGCCGACATCGACGCGCTCGGGCAGCGTATGTCCGTGCTGGCGCAGATAGGTCAGTTCGCGCTCGATGACGAGCTTGGCCTGATCGAATTCATCGACCTGCGAAATCATCGGGAACATGACGCGCAAGTATCTTCCCGAAGCCGCACGCAAAAGCGCACGGATCTGCCCGCGGAGCAGGCCTGGACGATCGAGGCCGAGGCGGATCGCGCGCCAGCCGAGCGCCGGGTTCTCTTCCACGATCGTATCCATGTACGGCAGCGCCTTGTCGCCGCCGATATCAAGCGTGCGGAAGGTCACCGGCTTGTCGCCGGCCGCATCCAGCACCGAACGATACAGCGCAAGCTGCTCGCTGGTGCGCGGCAGGCTCTGGCCGACCATGAATTGCAGTTCGGTGCGGAACAGTCCGATGCCGGACGACCCGGTATCGTCGATATGAGGCAGGTCGATGATGAGACCCGCGTTGATCATCAAGTCGACGGGCTGGCCGTCTTTCGTGACGCAGGGCTTGTCCCGCAATTCGCGGTACTGTTCCTGACGGCGTGCGCGGAAGCGCACCCGCTCGGCGTAGGCGGATTGGATTTCCTGTGACGGACGGATGTAGATCGAACCCGACGTGCCATCGACGATGATCGCGTCGCCGGGATCGGCGATGCCTGCGGCGTTCGCCACTTCACCGACTGCCGGAATGCCGAGCGCGCGCGCGACGATGGACACATGCGAGTTGGCAGTGCCTTCTTCCAGCACAAGACCGCGTAGCCGCTTGCGGTCGTAATCGAGCAATGCAGCCGGGCCCATCGAGCGCGCGATCAGGATGGCGTTGTCGGGCAACTGCTCGCGCGAGGGCGCGTGATCCTGTCCCACCAGTTGCCGCATCAGGCGATGGCCGAGGTCTTCCAGATCGTGCAGGCGGTCGCGCAGATAGGGATCGGTCGAGCGCAGCATGCGTGCGCGGGTATCGGACTGCACGCGCTCAACGGCGGCTTCCGCTGTCAGACCCGTCGCCACGGCCTCATGCAGCTTGTGCTGCCAGCCCTGGTCGTTGGCGAACATGCGATAGGCTTCAAGCACGTCGCGGTGCTCGCCGCCTTCGGCGACATCGCCGCGTTCCAGCATGCGGTCGAGATCGGAGCGCAGTTTCAGGATCGCCGTGTCGAGCCGCTTGAGTTCCTTCGGCAGATCCTCGGCGATGTAGTTGGTGATGACGACGCGCGGCTCGTGCAGCACGACATGGCCGAGCGCGATGCCATCCGACAGGATCGCGCCGGTCTTGTGCAGCGAATGACGTGCCGCCGGCTCGGCACCAGGCTTGGCGATGGCCGACAGCTCGCCCGAGGCGATCATTTCCGCGACCACCATGGCGGTGGTCTGCAGCGCTTCGACTTCTTCCTCGACGTAGGTGCGGTGGGCGCGGTTCTGCACCACCAGCACGCCGAGCGTGTTGCCCGATCGCAGGATCGGCACACCGAGGAACGAGTGATAGATTTCTTCGCCGGTTTCCGGGCGGTACGAGAATGCCGGATGCGACTGCGCGTTCGACAGGTTCAGCGGCGTCGCCTCGGAGGCAACGAGACCGACAAGGCCTTCGTGGGCGTTCAGCACGGTCTGGTGGACCGCGTCCCGGTTCAGACCTTCGGTGGCATAGAGCTCAAGGGTGTTGTCGACGCGCAGCACGTAGGTCGAGCAGACCTCCGCCACCATGTTGGCGGCGATCAGCACCACGATCTTGTCGAGCCGTTCCTGAGCGCTGACCTGTTCGGCCATCACTTCGCGGAGCCGTCTCAACAAGACGCGGGGGCCTCCCAGCGCGCTCCGCATCCGTTGACATCCTTACCCGCAATTCCAGCACGGCCCGCAACCGGCTGCCATAGCGTTAACTAGCAGTAAAATAACGACTTTTCAGGTCTCGCGTGGACCGCTTGGCCGATTTTGGGACGTAGCAGACGGTCCAGAACCAGAGGCGCGGGCGCGGGTGCCTTATCCTGAGGCTATATCGAATTGAGGCGCGTTTTGCCAAGCAAAACACCTGCCAAAGATGAGAGGCAGTCCAGCAAAATAGCCTCGGCAAAATGCCGCGGCGGCTTACAGGCAGGATCGGGCTTAGGCCTGATCCAGCCCGTAGAGCGTATGCAGCGTCCGGACGGCCAGTTCGGTATAGGCCGCGTCGATCAGCAGCGAGAACTTGATCTCGGATGTGGTGATGGCGCGGATGTTGATGTTGCGCTCGGACAGCGCCTTGAAGGCCTGCGCGGCGACGCCGGCGTGGCTGCGCATACCGATGCCGATCACCGAAACCTTGGCGACGTCGGTGGCCGAGTCCATCGCCTTGTAGCCGATCTTGTCCTTCGCCTTGGTGATGGTGTCCTTGGCGCGGCTGTATTCGGAGGCGGGAACGGTGAAGGTGAGGTCGGTGTACTTGCCGTCCTCGGACACGTTCTGCACGATCATGTCGACATTGATGCTCGCATCCGCAAGCGGCCCGAAAATCGCGGCTGCGATGCCTGGCTTGTCCTCGATCTGGCGCACGGAGATCTGGGCTTCGTCCTTTGAGAACGCGATCCCGGTGACGACCTGGCTTTCCATGATTTCCTCCTCGCTGCAAATCAGCGTTCCCGGCGGCGTGCCGTGGGGATCGATATCTTCCGGCTTGTCGAAGCTCGAGCGCACGAACACCGGGACGTTGTGAACCATGCCCAGCTCCACGGAGCGGACCTGCAGCACCTTGGCGCCAAGCGACGCCATTTCCAGCATTTCCTCGAACGCGACCTTCTCCAGCCGCCGCGCTTTCGGCACCACACGTGGATCGGTGGTGTAGACGCCGTCGACATCGGTGTAGATGTCGCAGCGGTCGGCGTGGATCGCAGCCGCAATCGCAACGGCGGATGTATCGGAGCCGCCGCGGCCGAGCGTGGTCACGCGGCCCGTCGCTTCGTGGATGCCCTGGAAGCCGGCGATCACGGCGACTTCCTTCCGCTCCTTGAAGCGCTTGATCAGTTCGCTGCCATTGATCCCGGTGATACGGGCGGACGCGTGCGCGTCGCTGGTCTGGATCGGAATCTGCCAGCCCTGCCACGAGCGGGCCTGGATGCCCAGCGCCTGCAGCGCAATGGCCAGCAGACCGGACGTGACCTGTTCGCCTGACGCCACGATGGCGTCGTATTCACGCGCGTCGTGCAGCGGCGAGGTCTCTGTGGCCCAGGCCACCAGTTCGTTGGTCTTGCCGGACATGGCAGACACGACAACGGCGACGTCATGACCGGCATCGACCTCGCGCTTCACGTGCTGCGCGACGTTGCGGATGCGGTCGATGTTGGCGACGGACGTGCCGCCGAATTTCATCACAAGGCGGCCCATGGTGAATGGCGCGGTCCCGGTTAGGCTGGTTGTCAGTAAGGAGCCAGTTCCGCGCAAAACGGCAGCACGGCCCCGAAAAGGCGGCTATACATACCCATCAGGTCGTGAGCAAGCAACACGGGACGGGAATGAGCCGCTATATCGACGATATCCTGCAGCCAGGCGAGAAGATTCTGTATTCCACCACGATTCACGGGATCGTCTATCTCCCGGGACTGGTTTGCCTGGCCGCCTCCGCGGCCTGTCTGGTCGGTTCGGGCGGCGGGGTCATCTTCCCGCTCCTGGCGTTGAGCGCCCTTCTGGCGCTTGTGGGCGGCTTCCTGCTGTTTCGGGCCTGGTTCCAGCGTTGGACGACGGAAACGGACGTGACGTCGCTGCGGGTGGTCCACAAGGAAGGCTTCATCAAGCGCCAGACCTTTGAGATGAGCCTCGATAAAATCGAAAGCGTCGATGTCAGCCAGAGTATCCTGGGCCGGATTTTTGGATGGGGAGATGTCAGGGTTAACGGTGTCGGAGAGGGCACGAAGACGATAAAGATGATCGGTGCGCCGATCGAATTCCGCAATCATATTACGGCACGCTAAATTTTCGGCATGCATTGTCGATAACCCGGTAAACGCCCGTTATGAGTACAAATTCTCCATCTGCGTCCACGGTCGATCCCGGCGAAGTCGCGCGGTTCTCCGAACTGTCCGAACAGTGGTGGGATCCGAAGGGCAAGATGGCGCCGCTGCACAAGATCAATCCGTTGCGGCTGGCCTATATCCGCGACGCGGCGTGCCGCAAGTTCGACCGAAATCCGAAGAGTCTGAACTGTCTGTCGGAGCTGCGCATCCTTGATATCGGCTGCGGCGCAGGCCTGCTGTGCGAGCCGCTGACCCGTCTCGGCGCGCAGGTGATCGGTGTCGATCCGTCGGCCACCAACATCGCGGTTGCCAAACTTCATGCCGAACGGGGTCATCTCAGCATCGACTACCGCTGCACGACCATCGAAGAGATGGACCCGCGTGAACGGTTCGACATCGTGCTGGCGATGGAGGTTGTCGAACACGTCGCCAATGTCGGGATGTTTCTCGATCGCTGCGCGGCGCTGCTCAAGCCGACCAGCATGATGGTGGTTTCGACCATCAACCGCACCTGGAAGAGTTTTGCCCTTGCCATCGTCGGCGCGGAATACATTCTGCGCTGGCTGCCGCGCGGCACCCATCAATGGGACAAGTTCGTCACGCCGGCCGAACTGACGCATCATCTCGAGCGCAACAAGCTCGCCATCAGCGATCAGGCTGGCGTGGTCTACAATCCGCTGGCCGACCGGTGGAGCCTCTCGTCCGACATGGACGTGAACTACATGGTGATCGCGGAGGCGGCGGTTTAGGATCGTGCAACGCCGGCATGAGATCGTGCCGGTTGACCGGGGGCCGCTGACAATGGCCCTCTGGGATGCAGCGCTCCCGCCGTTCTGGCCCTGTCCCTCATCATGACCCAGTTCGTTTGGCTCTGGATACCCTTCACCCTGCTCGCGGCGGCAGGTCAGGTCGTGCGCAACGCCATGCAGCGCGGGCTGACGGCTCAGCTTGGCACGCTGGGTGCGACCCATATCCGATTCCTGTTCGGATTTCCGTTTTCGCTTGTCTTTCTTGGGCTGATCCTCGCCGTGAATGGCGACCGGCTGTCGTGGCCCGAGGCCGGCTTCTGGGCGTGGCTGGTCGTCGGCGGCATGGCGCAGATTCTTGCCACTGCCCTGATGCTGATGGCGATGAACGAGCGCTCGTTCGTGGTGACGACGGCATATCTGAAGACCGAGGCCATCCAGGCGGCGATCTTCGGATTTGTGTTCCTCGCGGACCATCTCACGGTGTTGAAGGTTGCGGCCATTCTGATCGCCACCATCGGTGTGGTGATTACCGCGCTGCGGCCCGGCGGCATGAAGGGCTTCGGTACCCTGAAGCCGACCGCGCTGGGATTGCTGGCAGCGTCGTTCTTTGCGTTGTCAGCGGTCGGCTATCGCGGCGCCATTCTCAACGTCACTGGCGTCAGCTTCGTTACCGCCGCAAGCGTGACGCTGGTCGCGACCCTGCTGATGCAAACCATCGTCCTGTCAGGCTGGCTGATCGTGCGCGCACCGGGCACCATGACGGCGATCTTCCGGCTCTGGAAGCCGTCGATGTTTGCCGGCTTCATGGGATCGTTCGCGTCGTTGTTCTGGTTTCTTGCCTTCGCGCTCACTGCCGCCGCGAATGTGCGGACGCTGGCGCTGGTCGAGGTGCTGTTCGCGCAAGTGGCGGCTTATTATTCAATGAAGCAGCCCATATCGGCGCGGGAAATATCCGGTATTGCGCTGATCCTGATCGGCGTGGCGATGCTGGTGGCGGTTTAAGTTACTTCTTCACGGCAAGAAGCACGGCGCCCGCCGCGATCAGCACGATCCCGAGCCATCCCGTTGCGGACGGTCGCTCGCCAAGAAACAGAAACGCGAACAGCGCGACCAGCACCACGCTCAGCTTGTCGATCGGCGCCACGAGCGTCGCTGGCCCAAGCTTGAGCGCGCGAAAGTAACAGAGCCACGACGCGCCGGTTGCGAGCCCGGACAGCACGAGGAATGTCCAAGTTCTCGTTGAGATGTGACCGGGCGCGCTGAACTGTCCGGTGGCGAAGAGAACGACCGCGAAACTCGCCAGCACGATGATCGTGCGGATGAACGTCGCCAGATCAGGGTTGATGTCCTCGACGCCGACCTTGGCGAAAATCGCGGTGAGCGCGGCAAACACCGCCGACAGCAACGCCCACATCTGCCATGAACCGGACCAGGACATCGAATCGGGGCTCATATCAGGTTCTCGGGTGGCTCCCAGGTTTGATCCAAGACGCAGACTCATGAGCGCCGAGCCATTGCGCCTCGTCGGGTTACCCTAGCGGACCGCCGATGGAGGTCGCCACTTTTTTCTCTTGATGCGCGCCCAGGGTCAGAGCCGACCATCTTGCCGAGATTGCGCCGCCGATTTCTGATACTCCCGCGGTGAAGCCCCATACGCTGCTTTAAAGCAGCGGCCAAAGTGCGTCATGTCCGAAAACCCCCATCCCTGCGCGATTTCGGCTATGGTTCGGTGCATCTGGTTGGGATCTTCGAAAGCAACCCGGCAATGTGAGAGCCGCCTGGACAGAATGAGACGGTGAAGCGAGAGATCCTGTTCGGCAAGAATTGCGTTCGCATATCGGACGCTTATTCCGACAATATCGGCGACCTTCTGTCCGTCGAGGTCGGGATCGGTGAGCCTCGCTTCGACCACTGCACGAATCTGTCCCAGCAACAACGCTTTTGGATTTGAGACGCGAACAGTCGCGCTCCCTGTTGTTCTCGCAATGGATAATCCGATTAAGTCGAGGACATGATTTCCGACCATCTCTTCCATTAAAGAAGTTATCCTCCCAGCGAGCAATGGCAGCTTTGCGGCAACAGAAAGTGCCAGATCATCGTCCGCCCGCTCTGTCGACACACGGCGCCCGATCAAATCCTGGCAACCACCGATTCGTGCGCGTAGCTCGCGACGCGGAGCCTTGATAACAAGGGTTTTCGAATCTCGCGAAAACCGCGCATCATAAGGCAAGCGCGGCTCAAGAAGTGTCAGCGAACCGGCGTCCAGGTTAACCTCGCGCGCGTTCTGGACGATAAAGATTTTACCCGACAACTGGTAACACAGGAACACTGTGTCCGGGCTGGTGCGCCCGACATGGGCCAAGGTGTGAGCGACCTGCATCGGCGAGTTGTTGAATTCAACAAGGTCCAGATTGCCGAAGTTCGAGGCTTTGATCTCGGCCTGAAATGTCGCCCGGTTTTCCGGCACAGAGTCATGACCGATGATCTCCCTGCAGGCGACGCTGTGCCAAAAATCAAATCGGTCGCGGGGGTGAACCGCAGAGGTGGAGAATATCGCTTTCAACTGGTTGCCGTTCCTTAACCGTCGCGTAGCCGACGAATTGATCCATGGTAGCCGAATACAAGCACACACCATTTGCTAGGAACAAACGCAACTCGAAATTCCGTTGTTGGACGTTCACTCGCAGGGAACCTAGGACTTTTTCGCCGCCATTAGCAAAAATACGGGCTGCAGATGCAACGACCGACGATTCACGACCGTCAGGCGACTCAACTGTCAGAACAACTGCCAGTAGAGGCGGGAAACTTTTCCCGCATGCGAGCCATTGTCCTCGCAAATGAGTCGAGGACCAGGCAGACGCTGGGGTTTCCGTCCTTGAGTCTGGCGAAGCCGAAGCGCGTAGCTTTCTCCACTCCACTTTATGCGAGATGCACGTCGGTCGATGGATTGTGGGCCACAAACTGCCGGGTCTTGAGCGTTTGGGACCTCGGTGCCCAAATTGAGGCGATTCTTCCGGGCGATCTCACCCAGTTCCACCTCTTATTCACGCCCCCTCCAAGGTTGGTCTCCAAACAATGCAGGAGAGTCAGCACACGCGGCAACCTGATCGAAGTCTTGTATCTGCGAAGACAACCGACCTTCCTCCTGAACGCGAGTCTGGATTTATGAGCGAACGCAGCTTTAACGTTGATCAAATGTTGTCGGCATCCTGGGATCAACTGCTCGCTAGAGATCTCGCCTCAGAGGTAAAGGATTTCTGCGGCGACAAGCGTTATCCGTTTCCGGAATTGCGGAGATTCTTCGCCATAAAGGGGTATCGCGACCTTCTCGTTAGGTTGAAGACAGCATGCAAGGACCAAACGTCATTTGACGCCTTGAAGTCGGTTGCCCGAGAAATGCGACAGTATGCGTTGGACCGTCCCGCCTTGTGGGCTGCCACATCCAGAACGGCCACAATTGATTGTGCCGAGTGGCGGGCAGGCGACAAAGAACTTTACGACTTCATTAAATCTATTCTCGCTGAATGTGGAGTGCATGGGCAACACGCAGAAAGCGCTTGGTATATGCTTCGCAGCTTAGTGCGCGGCTTTACCATGCATCAGATCCTGGGCTCATTCTCGCAAGTCCATTCGTATGACGAGAGTTTCGAGAGGATGGTTGAGATTTACGTGGCCGGGGTGTGCTCGGTCGGGGCTTCTGCCAGGCTGCCGTGCGCGACCACGCCGGAGTAGACCTGCCGCTTCATGAGGACGTGCCTTAATTCCTGTCGCCCGGCAGCACAGGAAGAGGAGCCACTTCGATGCCTTCGTCGATCAGCGCGCGCGCCTCTTCGGTCGTTGCCTCGCCGTAGATCGCGCGATGCTCGGTGTCGCCGTAGTGCATCCTGCGGGCTTCCTCGGGGAACTTGTTGCCGACATTGTCGGCATTCTTGAGGACGGTGTCGCGTAACTCTCTCAGTTTGGCCACAAGCTCGCGTTCCTGCGGCGCCATCACCAGCGATGTCGATGTGGTGTCGTCGGCCGCTGGGGCTACCGGCTCCGGCGCCGATTTGGATTTCCCCTTGCGCGCGATGCGCGGGGCCATGATTGCCTTATCGACCTTGATGGATTCACAGACGGGGCAGGCGACAAGCCCGCGCTTGCGCTGGCTGTCGTAAGCTGCGGAACTCTGAAACCAGCTATCGAATGCGTGGCCGCGCTCACAGCGCAGCGCATAGCGGATCATGCCGATCCTCGTACGAGATGCAGATGTTCCGGCCCGGCCTTCGGGTCGGCGAGGCCGAAGCGGCGGCCATGCTGCAGAGACGGGATGCTCTTGCGAACCGAGACAACTTTCGCCGGGTCGATCTTCGCCAGCACCACGCCGGGTTCGGTGCCGCCTTCCGCGAGGATTTCACCCCATGGATCGACGATCAGCGAATGGCCGTAGGTTTCGCGGCCGCTTTCGTGTTTGCCGGCCTGCGCGGCCGCGAAGATGAAGCAGCCGTTCTCGATGGCGCGGGCCCGGAGCAGGGTGCTCCAGTGCGCCTCGCCGGTCCTGACCGTAAAAGCGGACGGCACAGCAATGAACGACGCACCGGCCTCCGCGAGCGCACGGTAAAGCGCGGGAAAGCGAACATCGTAGCAGATCGTCAGCCCGATCCGCCCCCACGGCAGATCGGAGATGACGGCGGTTTCGCCCGGCTGATAGTTGGCGGACTCGCGGTAGCTCTCGCCGCCGTCGAGTTCGATATCGAACATGTGAATCTTGTCGTAGCTGGCGAGGATGTTGCCGTCCGGCGCGATCAGGAACGAACGATTGGCTGCGCGTTCCGGTGTAGCGCGTACCGCAATCGATCCGATGTGCAGGTAGATTTTCAGTTCGCGTGCGAGGTCGCGATAGGCCTTAAGCGAACGGTCGTCTTCGTCGTTCGCCAGCAGTTCGAACAGCGCCTTGCGGTTCTGCTGGATGATGTTGGTGACTTCAGGTGTCTGGACGTAGTCCGCACCCTTGGCCTTGGCTTCACGGATCAGCTCGATTCCCTGGGCAAGGCTTGTCTCCGGCAGCATCGCGGTGCGCATCTGCACCATGGCTGCGGTGAACGGAGCGCCGCTTTCGATGCTGGCTGTCATGAAGATACCTTCTGACCGGCGAGCAGGCCGTCGAGCCTGCCTTCGCGGTCGAGCGCATAGAGTTCGTCGCAGCCGCCGACATGCTGCTTGTCGATGAAGATCTGCGGAAACGTCGCGCCGCCGTTCGAGCGTTGGACCATCTCGGCGCGCCAGTTCGGATCGACCGCCACATCGAACTCGGTGAAGGTCGCACTCTTGCGGTTCAGCAGCGACTTGGCAGCGCTGCAATAGCCGCATCCGGGGCGGGTGTAGATCTCGACGACTGCGGGCATGGCTTGCCTTTGTGAAACGGGAAGTACCCAAATTATATGGGGCTCTGGAGCGTGTCCACAACCCGCGAGAACACCAGCACATCCACCGACGCAGCCCTGGCCCGCAGCAGCGCACGGGCGCAGGCATCGACCGTCGCGCCGGAGGTCAAAACATCGTCAATCAGCACAATCCGGCGGCCCTGCACGGAAGATTTGTTCTCTAAAGGCACCTTGAACGCGCCTTGCACGTTGAGTGCGCGGTCAGCCTTGGAAAGACCGACCTGTTGCAGCGTCGGCCGCACCCGGCGCAGGGCGTTCCCGATCACCGGCAGATCTGCGGATTTGCCGATCACCGCCGCCAGCGCGCCGGACTGGTTGTAGCGGCGGCTCCATCCGCGCCGCCAATGCAGCGGCACGGGGACAAGTGCATCGGCCTCGCCGAGAAGCTCCTGACCGGCGCGCGCCATCCATCGCCCCATAGCCGGCGCCAGATCGGTGCGGTCCTGATACTTCAGGGCATGGACCATGGTCCGCGCCACCTCGTCGTAGCGGACCGCGGCGCGCGCGCGCTGATAGGCGGGTGGATTGGCGATGGCCTGCATCGACAACAGGCCAGGCCCCGGATCGTAGACGAAGGGTATCCCGAGCCGCGCGCAGAACGGCGGCGCGATGAACGACAGTTTGGCCCAGCAGGCCGCACAAACACCTTCGCCGGAGACGGGCTCGCGGCACGACACACAAAGCGTCGGCAGGGCAATGTCGAGAGCAAGCCGCGGCAGCGAGGTGAGGGCGGTTCGAAGCATGCCAAGCAGCGGCTGACGCAACCGGCCTGAAGGATGTGACAATGCCTGATCGCGCCCCGACATGATCTTCCCCGCCGCCAGAGGCTAGTTCCTGTCCGTGCCGGAAACAAGCGCGGCCAGTGGTCCGATTCTAACACGCGCTTGCCCTATCGGCACGCAGGGAATTGCCAGACCAGTCTCCGAGGGCGTACCAACGGCCATGACCTCGCCTTCGACCGAAATGCCGCCGCGCCTGTTCGATCGCGCCCTGCTGCGCGACCGGCAGACTCGCGCGGTGAAGTACGGGGCCGCGTCCTTCCTGCTCGACCGCGTGGCCGAGGACATGGCGGAGCGGCAGCAGGCGGTGCTTCGCGAATTTTCCGACGGCATCGATCTCGGCACATCCGGCGATCAGGTGCGCGACGCGCTGAGAGTCAGTATCCGGCAGTTGCGTGCGGTGGTGCTGCCGGTCTCCGATACCGAGCCGCTGGCGCTTGCGCCAAGCTCCGTCGATCTCGTGGTCTCGGCGCTGGCGCTGCAGTTCGTCAATGACTTGCCGGGTGTGCTGGCGCAGATCCGGCGCGCGCTGAAGCCTGACGGGCTGTTTCTCGCCGCGACGATCGGCGGCGAGACGCTGACCGAACTGCGGCAATCCTTCGTTGCGGCTGAAGCCGAGGTGGAAGGCGGCGTGTCGCCGCGGGTCGCGCCGTTCGCCGATCTGCGTGATCTGGGCGCGCTGTTGCAACGCGCCGGCTTCGCACTGCCGGTAACCGATGTGGACCGCATCGTCGTGCGCTACGACAACGCGTTTGCGCTGATGCAGGATTTGCGGCGCATGGGCGCGACCAACATTCTGAACGAGCGCCGCCGCACGCCGTCGCGCCGCGCCACGTTTCTGAAGATGGCGCAGGTTTATGCCGAGCGGTTTTCCGATCCCGACGGACGCATCCGCGCGACGTTCGATGTGGTCTGGCTGTCGGGATGGGCGCCGCACGACAGCCAGCAGAAACCGCTCAAGCCCGGTTCGGCGAAAATGTCGCTGGCGGACGCGGTGAACAAGGCGCGCAAGGATACGACGTGATTTTTCTCGATGTCGTCCCCGCGCAGGCGGGGACCCATACTCCCTGGGTCTTCAGTGCTGTTGCGATAGCGGGGCAACTCTTTCCTGGTCTTCACTGAGGATGGTGGTTATGGGTCCCCGCTTGCGCGGGGACGACGTGGAGTGTGATGTGACAGTTTACGTCACTTCGGCTTTTCCGATTCAATTTTCAAACAGCATGCGCGTGTGGGGCTCGCCCCATTCGCGCCAACGAAAGGCGTGCGCGAGGCGCACCTTGTGTTCGTTTCGCTTCCGGCATCGCGTGCGAGGCGATGGTCTTCCGGAAGCGCATCGCCTTGCGGCGCTCCATGGCGGGACTTTGGGCGAGGGGACCGTACTTCCGGGTGCGGACGGGGGAGGTTACTCGACCCCTGATCCGGACGGCTTTCGCCGCCTTCGTCCGCTCCGCGTCCAGCCGGCGAACGGCAGAGCCACATAGTTGGCCCGGACGGTGACCCCAGCCTCCCGGGCACGTGTTTGCGAGACACACGCGCAGGCGCCGCATCCTGCTCCGCTTCAAAGCGCCCCTCACGAACAGGACATGGCGAACTTAAGAGAGGTTGAGAGCGCGGGGACGCGTATCCCCATCACGAAATGTTTCGGGCTGCGCGCCCGCAATATTTTCCGCCGTCATTCCGGGGCGCGCGTTGCGCGAGCCCGGAATCCATGGCCACTCAGGAGATCGTCGCAATCATGGATTCCGGGCCTGCGCCTTCGGCGCATCCCGGAATGACGGAGGGAAGAGATCGCCGCGCCTACAGCAGCAAATCCGTCAGATGCGCGATCAGCGGAATGTCCGCGGGCGGCATCGGATAATCGCGCAGCTTGTTGGCGCGCACCCATGCAAGCTGCTGGCCTTCGTGCGGCGTCACGGTGCCTTCCCATTTCCGGCAAATGTAAAGCGGCATCAGCAGATGGAAGGTCTCGTAGCTGTGGCTGGCGAAGGTGAGCGGCGCGAGGCACGGCTCCTCCACCTTGATGCCGAGTTCCTCCGCGAGTTCGCGGATCAGCGCCGGCTCCGGCCGCTCGCCGGGCTCCAGTTTGCCGCCGGGAAACTCCCACAGTCCCGCGAGCGTCTTGCCTTCGGGACGCTGCGCGATCAGGACGCGGTTGTCCGTGTCGATCAGCGCGCAGGCGACAACGAGGACGAGTTTGATCACGAGCGGTAGTCGCCATTGATGGCAACATATTCCTTGGTGAGATCGCAGGTCAGCACGCGGTCGCGGCCCTTGCCGAGACCAAGCCCGACCTTGATCTGGATCTTCGGCTGCTTCATCAGCGCGGAGACCTCCTTCTCATCATAGGACGGATCGCGCGCGCCCTTGGTGGCGACACGGATTCCATTGAACGCAATCGACAGCTTGTCGCGGTTGGCGGGCTCGCCGGCCTTGCCGACGGCCATCACCACGCGGCCCCAGTTGGCGTCCTCGCCCGCGATCGCGGTCTTCACCAGCGGCGAGTTGGCGATCGACATCGCGATTTTCCGCGCCGACGTCTTTGATGTCGCCCCCTCGACCACAACCTCGACCAGCTTGCGCGCGCCTTCGCCGTCGCGCGCGACCTGTTCGGCGAGATCAGCCAGAATGCCGTTGAAGGCCTTGGTGAACGCTTTCAGGCGCGGATCGGAGGCACGGGTGATTTTCGGCGCGCCATGTGCTGCTGCGGCGCCGGTGGCGAAGGCCAGCAGCGTGTCCGATGTCGAGGTGTCGCCATCGATGGTCACCGCGTTGAACGTATCCTCGACGCCGGTCTTGAGCAGTGATTGCAGCGCTCCTGCCGAAATCGGCGCGTCGGTGAAGATGAACGACAGCATCGTCGCCATGTCCGGCGCGATCATGCCCGCGCCCTTGGCCATGCCGTTGATCGTGACCCTGGCCTTGCCGAGTTTCACGGTGGCGGTCGCAACCTTCGGAAACGTGTCGGTGGTCATGATCGCGGTGGCCGCGTTCATCCATCCATCGGGTTCGGCGGCCTTTGCAAGATCATCGAGCACGCCGTTGAACTTGGTGGCGTCGAGCGGTTCGCCGATCACGCCGGTGGAGGCGAGAAAGATTTTGGCCGGAGTCGAGCCGGTTGCTTTCGCGGCGATCGATGCGGTCAGCGTGGTTGCCTGCTTTCCCGTTTTGCCGGTGAAGGCGTTGGCATTGCCGGAATTGACCACCAGCGCACGGGCCTCGCCGCCCTTGAGCCTGGCGCGGCACCAGTCCACCGCGGCGCTCGGGCACTTCGATTTGGTGAACACGCCGGCCACCGTGGTGCCCTTGTCGAACAGCGCCAGCAGCACGTCGGTGCGGTTCTTGTAGCGGATGCCGGCGGCCGCCGTCGCAAGGCGCACGCCGTCGATCTGCGGCATGTCAGGAACATCGGTGGGGGCGAGCGGGGAGACGGCGGTGGACATGAGGGCTCAATTCCTTGGTGAGGATGAGCGCTCTGTATCACCTCTCCCCGCCTGCGGGGAGAGGTCGGCTTTCGCGCGCAGCGAGAAAGTCGGGTGAGGGGCAAATCGGTAACATTCGGCCCCTCATCCGGCTCGCAAGCGCTCGCCACCTTCTCCCCGCTTGCGGGGAGAAGGAAACAAGTCGATTTACTTCTTCTTCGCCGGTGCCGCCGGAGCAGCCTTGGCATCCGGCGTGGCAGCCGGAGCGGCAGCATCGGCCGGCTTGTCGGTGCGCTCGACCTTGGCTTCGGTGCGCAGCTTGGTGACGTAGTCGGCCTGCGCCTTGCGGATCACGAAGTTCTGGATCTGGCCCTTCACCTGCTCGAAGTCCGGCGGCTTGCGGTCGCGGGCTTCCTCGACCTTGATGATGTGCCAGCCGAACTGTGACTTCACGGGATCGGAAATCTTGCCGGGCTCGAGCGCGAAGGCGACGGCGGAGAATTCCGGCACCATCTGCTCCTTGGTGAAGAAGCCGAGGTCGCCGCCGTCGGCTGCGCCCGGGTCCTTGGATTTTTCCTTGGCGAGCTTGGCGAAGTCGGCGCCCTTATCGAGCTCGGCCTTGATCGCCTTCGCTTCTTCTTCGGTCGGGACCAGAATGTGCCGGGCGCGGACTTCCTTCTCGCCGGACACCTGCTTGGTGGCGTCCTCATAGACCTTCTTCATGGCCTCGTCGGTGACGGCCGCCTTGCCTTCGGTTGCGAGCAGGCTGTCCATCAAGAGACGATCGCGCGCAAAGGCGATTTTCTGCTTGAACTCTGCCGAGTCGCCGATCTTCTTGGCTTCGGCAGCCTTGGCGACGATTTTCATATCGATCAGGAAGGCGATCAGATTGTCGCGGCGGGTCGCGGGGTCCATCTGCTGGAGGCTCGGTCCCAGCTCTTCCTCGGCGACGGTCAGATCGCTCTGGCGGATCTCAGCCCCGTTAACCTTTGCGATCACGGCGTTGGCGTCCTGCGCGCGGAGCGGCTGGCCGGTGCTCAGAACGACCGTGAGACAAATTGCAGCGGCCGATGTGAGCAGTCCTAGTCGCGCGCCCAGTCCGGTGTGGGAGGCTGTGCGGTTCGGAGAAACGGTCATGGAAAATCCTTATGGGTCAAAGGCTGGTTACCGAGCCGGCGTTCGCTTCGTGATGACGCGAATCTCAAAGACCGGAGGACCGGGCGGTTCGGGAGGCCGGACACTCGCCCAACCTCTGCCCGGACGCAACGTGAAAAACCCGCCAAAATCATGAAATCCTTGACAGGTTCGCGCGTTGACAAGGCTTTGGACGGCCCATATCTCTCCCGGCAGGCTCTCCTGGCTGCTGCGGGGCTTTGCCGCGCTCAAGCGGGTGAACCTTTAGAATTCGCTCCCGCACCCATCCTCGAGGATTCGCGCAAGGGTTTGCTCCATCAGCAATTCTGCGGACGTTTCATACCGGTTTCAGGGCTGCGGTGACTTCAGCCGCAACGCCAACTGCAAGACAGGAATTTTTCATGCTCGGCGCGCTCGCCCGCAAGTTTTTCGGCTCCGCCAACGACCGGCGGATCAAGGGATACCAAGCCCGCGTCGATGCGATTAACGCGCTGGAACCCGAGATCGCGGCCCTGTCCGACGAGGCGCTGAAGGCGCGGACCGCGGAGTTCCGCAAGCAGATCGCGGAAGGCAAGACCCTCGACGACCTCCTGGTTCCTGCATTCGCCACCGTTCGCGAGGCCGCCAAGCGGACCCTCGGTCAGCGCCATTTCGATGTGCAGCTGATCGGCGGCATGGTGCTTCATGAAGGCGACATCGCCGAAATGAAAACCGGCGAAGGCAAAACGCTGGTGGCGACGCTGGCGGTCTATCTCAATGCGCTCGCCGGCAAGGGCGTTCACGTCGTCACCGTCAACGACTATCTCGCCAAGCGCGACTCCGCCTGGATGGGGCAGATCTACGGCTTCCTCGGGATGACCACCGGCGTGATCGTCCATGGTCTCGACGATGCCGAACGTCAGGCGGCCTACGCCTGCGACATCACCTACGGCACCAACAACGAATACGGCTTCGACTATCTGCGCGACAACATGAAGTATCGGCTCGAGGACATGGTCCAGCGTGGTCACGCTTACGCCATTGTCGACGAAGTCGACTCGATCCTGATCGACGAAGCCCGCACGCCGCTCATCATTTCCGGACCGCTCGACGATCGCTCCGAATTCTACAACACCATCGACACCTACATTCCCAAACTGGAAAAGGTGACGGACTTCGAGGTCGACGAGAAGCAGCGCACCGTCACGCTGACCGAAGCCGGCATGGAGAAGATCGAGAACCTGTTGCAGGCCGCCGGCCAGCTCAAGGGCGACTCGCTCTACGACGTCGAGAACGTCTCCGTCGTTCACCACATCAATCAGGCGCTGCGTGCGCACTCGCTGTTCCAGCGCGACAAGGACTACATCGTCCGCGACGGTGAAGTGGTCATCATCGACGAGTTCACCGGCCGTATGATGCCGGGCCGCCGTTATTCGGAAGGCCTGCATCAGGCGCTGGAAGCCAAGGAACATCAGCCGGTCCAGCCTGAAAACCAGACGCTGGCCTCGATCACGTTCCAGAACTACTTCCGCATGTACGACAAGCTCGCCGGCATGACCGGTACGGCGGCGACGGAAGCGGACGAACTGTTCGACATCTACAAGCTCGAGGTCATCGAGGTCCCGACCAACGTGCCGATCGCGCGTCTCGACGAGGACGACGAGGTCTATCGCACCGCCGAGGAAAAGCATCGTGCGATCCTCGCGGAGATCGAGCAGGCCAACAAGCGCATGCAGCCGGTGCTGGTCGGCACGGCGTCGATCGAGAAGTCGGAAGTGCTGGGCGAGTATCTCGCCAAGAACGGCTACAAGCAGATCGACTTCGGCAATCCGAAGGCGCTGGAGAAGCTCTATGCGGCCGCGCGCGCGGGGAAGCCGGCCAAGCTGTTCGCGGTTCTGAACGCGCGCTTCCATGAACAGGAAGCCTACATCGTGGCTGAAGCCGGCGTGCCGGGCGCGATCACCATCGCAACCAACATGGCCGGCCGCGGCACCGACATCAAACTCGGCGGTTCGCTGGAAATGCGCAGCCAGATCGAGACCGCCGACATCACGGATGAGGCCGAGAAAAAGGCCAAGATCGAACAGATCAAGGCCGACATCGAACGCTTCCGCGAGATGGTTTTGAAATCCGAGGAAGTGATCGAGATCGAACCGGCGAAGGGCAGCAAGCCGGCCAAGACCATCACCAAGCCGGGCGGCCTCTACATTATCGGCTCGGAGCGTCACGAATCCCGGCGCATCGACAACCAGCTTCGTGGCCGCGCCGGCCGTCAGGGCGATCCCGGCCGCACCAAGTTCTATCTGTCGCTCGAAGACGATCTGATGCGCATCTTCGGATCGGACCGGCTCGACAGCATGTTGACCCGTCTCGGCCTCAAGGAAGGCGAGGCGATCATCCATCCGTGGATCAACAAGGCGCTGGAGAAGGCGCAGCAGAAGGTCGAGGCGCGCAACTTCGACATCCGCAAGAACCTGCTCAAGTTCGACGACGTGCAGAACGACCAGCGCAAGGCGATCTTCGATCAGCGCATCGATCTGATGCGCGACCAGAACGTCGCCGAGACCGTCGCCGACATGCGCCATGCGCTCGTCGACGATATGGTCGCCAAGCACGTGCCCGAGCATGCCTATGCCGAACAGTGGGACGTCGCCGGCCTGAAGGACGAGTTGAAGCGCGTCCTCGATCTCGACCTGCCGGTCGATGAATGGGCCAAGGAAGAAGGCATCGCCAACGAGGAGATGCTGTCGCGCATCGAGCAGCGCGTCGACGAACACATGGCGGCGAAGTCGGCCCAGTTCGGTCCCGATGTCATGCGCTATGTCGAAAAGTCGATCCTGCTTCAGACGCTGGATCATCTGTGGCGCGAGCATCTGGTGATGCTGGATCACCTGCGGCAGGTGATCGGTCTGCGCGGCTACGGCCAGCGCGATCCGTTGCAGGAGTACAAGTCCGAGGCGTTCAATCTGTTCGAGGGCCTGATCTCGCACCTGCGCGAAGCGGTGACCGCCCAACTGGTGCGCGTCGAGATCGTGCCGCCGGACGAGCAGCCGGAACTGCCGCAGATGGAAGCGCACAAGCTCAATCCGAATACCGGCGAGGACGAGATGGCCTTTGCACAGGCAGCTCTCGCGCCGGTCCCGGCCGCCCAGCGCGATCCGCAGAATCCTGCGACCTGGGGCAAGGTCGGCCGCAACGAGGATTGCCCGTGCGGTTCCGGCAAGAAGTTCAAGCACTGCCACGGCAAGTTCGCCTGAGCAGTCCAACCCGCTGAATAAAAAACGCCGGTCGAAAGACCGGCGTTTTTTTATGTGCGGTAATGACGCTTGCTTAGCGGACCGTCGACCAGCGGCTGTCGAAGGAGTTCGCCTGCACTGCGGGCTGAGCCCCGGCCAGCGACGGCTGAGATGCCGGGGCGGCGGGCGCGGCTGCCGCGGCTGTTGTCGCAGGCGCCGGAGCGGCAGGCTTGGCGGGCGCCTGAGCCTGCTGCGAACGATCGAGCGGAATAACGCGCGGCGGGGTGCTCTTGGCGGCTTCCCTGGTCGGGCCGGGCGACTTTGCCTTCGGTGCAGTGGTCACCGCGGTGGGCTTTGCCGGCGCAGCGGCAGGCTGAGGATCGGATCCGCGCAGGCCGACGGAACGGGACAGCTTGCTGAGGAAGCCCTCGGACGAGCTCGCGCTGGCATTGGAAGACGCAGCAGGCGTCGTGCTGGTCACCGCCACCACCGGCTCGCTGTTGGACGATGAGGTGAAGCTGAACGACGGCGCGGTTTCCGGCGCCTTTGGAAGGGTCGCGTGAGCGGGAATGGTGCCCGGAGCAGGCAGATACGCCGCGACCGCATAGTCGGTGACGTCCTTGTCGATCGCGGCTTCGCCTTCCGGCAGCTTGGAGGCGAAAACCGGATGCATGCCGCCGTCGATACCGGCGCGCGAACGCGCCGTCGCCGTGCCGCGCGAGATCAGTTGCGCGGTCTTCAATTCATCCTGACGCTGCTTCTCCTGGACCGCTTCGGCGATCTCGGGCGAAACCTGATAGGCGGGGCATTGCGCCGAGGCGTTGAAGGTCAGCGGGCGGGTCGAACCTGCGGGCTTCTCCGCGTCGAAGACGTACTTCTTCTCGCAGAAATCGACCTTCGGCTCCTGCTTCGTGACCTCGAAGTGATCGTTGCCTTCCTTGATCATCTTCCAGAAAGGCATGTTCGGATTGTTGCGGTGGCGGGCCATGTTCTGCGGCGTCATGCGGAACGGATAGGCCTGCACCTGAAATGCGTTCTGGCCGCCGAAGAAGGATTCACGGCCGAGCGCATAAATTTCCGAGATCTGCTCGTCGGTCATCGCGTAGCAGCCGCGCGACGAGCAATCGCCGTGGACCATCAACTGCGATCCGGTGCGGCCCCATGCCTTATCGTAGGCATTGGGATAGCCCATGTTGAACGACAGGAAATACGCCGACGTCGGATTCATCTGCGCGGGGGTAATCGAGTAGAAGCCTTCCGGCGCCTGACGGTCGCCTTCCTTGACCTTCGGTCCAAGGTCTCCCGACCAGCGGCAGATCGGATAGGTCTTCAGCAGCGCGAACTTGCCGTTGCGGTCCTGCTTCCACACTTCGAGTTCGGCTTCCTGCTTGAACAGGCGGACAAGGATCGGCGACGCCTTGTCCATGTTCTTCGTTTCGATGTCGGCAAGCAGCTTGTCGGGGATCGGGCGATTGGCCTTTGAACTCGGCGAGAGCTGTTCGCCGTTGCATCCAGCAAGCAAAACGCCGGCCGCAAGCGCAGCCGACGTGACAAGCGCGCGAATATGCGTGCGGTCAATCATGCAAGGCTCCGCGGCAGACCGGCAATCCCCATACTCCGGCTAGACCCAAGACTCGACCCCGGTAACAGATCGTCTTCCGGCAAAGTGGCGCGCAGGAGGCGGCCGGAAAACACTGTCTGTTAAAACAGGCCGCACGTGTTTTCGTCGTAAAAGCGAGGTTGGCTTTTCGGCTAAAAACGTGCGTCAGCAATTGAGCAATTATTATCCTTAAATACCCCTCTGTCGCAAGCCGAGCGGCCTGTCCCGCGGGGACGGGAAGCGTTTTATGGTCAACGCTAAGTAAATCAAAATACAGGGGAAAAACGGCCAGGGCAGAAGTGGGCCTGTCTCGAAAAAGCCACGATGTGACTTCGCCGCCTGGATTGCGCAGATTTGGCTTGGGCGACGCCCTAGCCGAGCTTGCGTCCGATATCGAGGAACTTCTGCCGGCGCTGGTTGCGAACCGCCTTGGAATCGAGGCTGCGCATGTCGTTGAAGGCCTGCGCGATGGCGTCGCCGGTCCGGGAGATCATCGCTTGTGGATCGCGGTGCGCGCCACCCGGTGGTTCCTTCAGGATGGTGTCGATCACACCGAAGCGGGCGAGATCCTGCGCAGTGATCTTCATGTTGATCGCGGCTTCCTGCGCTTTCGTCGAATCGCGCCACAGGATCGAGGCCGCGCCTTCCGGTGAGATCACGCTGTACACCGCGTGTTCGAGCATCAGCACGCGGTTCGCGGTGGCAATCGCGATCGCGCCGCCTGAGCCGCCCTCGCCGATGATGACGGCGACATTGGGCACGCCGAGATTGAGACAGGCTTCGGTGGATCGCGCGATCGCTTCCGCCTGTCCGCGTTCCTCCGCGCCGATACCGGGATAGGCGCCCGCGGTGTCCACCAGTGACAGCACGGGGATACCGAAGCGATCCGCCATTTCCATCAGCCGGACGGCCTTGCGATAGCCCTCGGGCTTGGCCATGCCGAAATTATGCTTGAGCCGGGTTTCGGTGGTCGCGCCCTTCTCCTGGCCGATCACGCAAATGCTTTCGCCTCTGAAACGGCCGAAGCCGCCGATCAGCGCTTCGTCGTCGCCGAACTTGCGGTCGCCCGCGAGCGGCGTGAACTCGGTGATGAGCTGCCTGACGTAATCGAGGCAATGCGGCCGCAGCGGATGACGCGCAACCTGGGTTTTCTGCCATGGCGTCAGGTCGGAATACAGTTCGGTCAGCGCCTGCGCCGCCTTCTCTTCAATGCGCGACACTTCTTCGCTGATGTCGCTGCCGCTGGCGGCAAGCGCACGCAACTCGTCCACCTTGGCATCGAGTTCGGCGACGGGTTTTTCAAAGTCCAGATAACTGCGCATCAGGTCCGGCATGTGACAAATATAAGGGGCGGGCACGATTGGGCGAAGGGCGCGCGAATCGGTCTTTTGGTCGCTCTTGATCGAGGATTGAGGTCTTTCGTGGGGTCTTTCAAGTCAAGAAGCGCTCCCAAGTCAAGCGCCGTGGTCAAGAGTGTCGATATTGTTGGGCTTTTCGTCGCCTCATGTGTCGGCCAATGGATGCAGATCGCGCACCAGGCTCTTTAGTCGCTCCTCGACGATATGGGTGTAAATCTGGGTCGTGGAAATGTCGGTATGGCCGAGCAGCGTCTGGACGATCCGCAGATCGGCTCCATTGTGCAGAAGATGGGAAGCGAATGCGTGACGCAAGACGTGGGGACTGATCAGCCGCGGCGCAATGCCCGCGGCCATTGCTAATTCTTTGAGGTCGCGGGCGAAATGCTGCCGCGTCAGATGGCCGCTTTCGCCGGATGACGGAAACAGCCACTTCGATGCCGCCGATGCCTTCTTCTGCGTGCGCCGCGTCTCGTCAAGGGCGGCGAGATAGTCGGCCATCGCCTGCTTCGACGTTTCGTTGAGCGGGACCAGACGTTCCTTGTTGCCCTTGCCGCGCACCACGATCATACGTGCGTCGCGCCGCGCGGCGGAGAGCGGCAGCGCCACCAGTTCCGAAACGCGAAGCCCCGTCGCGTAAAGAATCTCGAGCAGACAGGAGAGCCGGAGCGCGCGCAGTCGTTGCAGCGGCGATTGTTCGGGCGCAACCGACAGCGCCTTGGCCTGCGTCAGCAGACGATCGACATCGGCGATGGACAGCACCTTCGGCAATGCGCGCCCGCGTTTCGGGCCTGACAGGATTGCAGCCGGGTCATCGCCGCGCACACGTTCGCTGAGAAGAAAGCGAAACAGGTGACGCGTCGACGAGAGCTTGCGCGCCACGCTCGACGATTTGAATCCGCGGGTGTCGAGGTCGGCCAGATAGTCGCGCAGTGTCTGGGTGTCGGCCTTCATGAAGGTGGATTTGCGCCGCGCGAGAAATTCTGAGAGGTCTTCGAGATCGCCGCGATAGGCGTCGAGCGTGTTGGCGCCGGCGCCCTGCTCAGCCGCGAGCATATCGAGGAACAGGCCGGTGAGCCGTGCGTCGGAGGATTTGTCGGACGGCATGACGTTCCTCCAGCCGCCTACTTCTTGAGAAATCTGTCGGGCGGAACGCTGACCGTCATTTCGCGCGGCTTGGGATTGACGAAATTGGCGAGCGCAAAGATGCCGCCGTAGATCAGCCCGCCGAGCACCGCCACGACAGTCAGGAAGCGAAACAGGCTGGGCATCGCGAATAGCCTCGAAATTAACCTTTGAGATGCGGCGCCAAAGGCGTGTTAACCGCCGGAACACTGCGGTTCGGACCGACTAAACTACCAACATGTTCGCGCCGTTTCGGCAAGAGTCTCTGGCAACGGGATCGGCAGGAGTAGTATAGGTGACACATGAGCTTAGCCGCATTTGCGGCCAACCGGGCCAGAGATGACCGAAACCGCAGCCAGCCATCAGGACGGCATGACCCATGAGGCCGACATCGTCGCGGCTCTGGGCGGCCGCTCGATCGTGCTTGTCGGCATGATGGGGTCGGGCAAGTCAACCATCGGGCGCCGGCTGGGTGCGCGGCTGCATGTGCCGTTTCTCGATGCTGATCATGAAATCGAAATCGCGCATGCGGGCATGACGGTCAGCGAAATCTTCGCGCAGCATGGCGAACCCTATTTCCGCGATGGTGAAGCCCGGGTGATCGCGCGGCTGCTGGAGACCGGTCCCTGCGTGATCGCCACCGGCGGCGGCGCGTTCATGCGCGAGGAGACGCGCAGGCGAATTCATGACAAGGCCGTCTCCATCTGGCTTCAGGCGGACGGCGATATCATTCTCAGGCGCGTCAAGCGCCGCGCCGACCGGCCGCTGCTGCAGACTGCCGATCCGGCTGCAACCATCGCGCGTCTGATCGGTGAACGCAGCCCGTTCTATCAGCTTGCCGATCTGGCGATCGCGTCGCGCGATGTGCCGCACGAGAAAATCGTCGATGAATGCATCGACGCGCTGGCCGCACACCTGTTGTCGGGTGGCGCGGCGTCCTCTTCCTCAAGCGAAACACAATGACTGCTCCCATCAAGACCAATAACCCGGTGACCGTCGGCGTCGCCCTCGGCGACCGCGCCTATGACATTGTCATCGGCCGCGATGTGCTGCCGTCGCTCGGCCATCGCATCGCCGCGCTGCGGCCCGGCGCACGTGCGGCCATTGTGACCGATCGCACCGTCGCCAGACACTGGCTCGGCAAGACCGAAGCGGCGCTCGCGGATGCCGGCATTGCATCGTCACGCATCGTGGTGGGCGAGGGCGAGGCGTCCAAAAGCTACGCGGTGTTGCAGGAGGTTTCCGAAGGACTGATCGCGGCGAAGATCGAGCGCAACGATCTGGTGATTGCGCTCGGCGGCGGTGTGATCGGCGATCTTGCGGGCTTCGCGGCCTCGATCGTCCGGCGCGGGGTCGATTTCGTGCAGGTGCCGACATCGCTGCTTGCGCAGGTCGATTCATCGGTGGGCGGCAAGACCGGGATCAATTCGCCGCACGGCAAGAATCTCGTCGGCGCATTTCATCAGCCGGTGCTGGTGATCGCCGATACGGCGGTGCTCGATACGCTGTCGCCGCGCCAGTTCCGCGCGGGCTATGCGGAGGTCGCCAAATACGGCGTGCTCGGCGATGCGGCGTTGTTCGACTGGCTGGAGGCTCATCACTGCGAGATATTTTCCGGCGGAGCTGCGCGTGAACAGGCCATCGCCGCCAGTTGCCGCGCCAAGGCCGAGATCGTGGCGCGCGATGAGCGCGAAACCGGCGACCGCGCATTGCTCAATCTCGGCCACACCTTCGGCCACGCGCTGGAAGCGGCGACCGGCTTTTCCGATCGCCTGTTCCACGGAGAAGGGGTTGCTGTCGGCATGGTGCTGGCCGCCGAATTCTCGGCGCGTCTGAACATGATCTCTGCGTCCGATGCCGCGCGCGTGCAGCGTCACCTCGCGTCGGTCGGTCTGCCGACCAAGGTGCAGGACATCGCCGGCTTTCAGCAGGAAGGTCTTGCGGATGCGGACACGCTGATGACGCTGATGGCGCAGGACAAGAAAGTGAAGCGCGGGCGATTGACGTTCATCCTGCTGGAGGAGGTCGGCAAGGCAGTGATCGTCAACGACGTCGATCCGTCGACGGTTCGTGCGTTTCTTCAGGAAAAATTGTCGGGGTGAGGTGATGCTGTCTCAACGCGGAATGCCAGGACTTATCGTCGGCGCACCGCATAAAGACGAGGCAGTCGCGGGACAAACATGAATTCAGCCGCCGTCAATCTGCTCATCGCCATCCTTCTGCTCGCCGCCAACGCATTCTATGTGGCGGCGGAATTCGCGCTGGTGAAAAGCCGCGGGTTTCGCGTCAAGGCGATGGCCGAGCAGAACCGCTTCGGCGCTCGGCTGCTGATGAAAATGATGGGCAATATCGAAGCCTATCTCGCGTGCTGCCAACTCGGCATCACCATGGCCTCGCTCGGTCTCGGCTGGGTCGGGGAGCCGACCGTTGCGGCGCTGCTCAAGCCGGTGCTCGAGCCGCTGGGAATGCCGGAGTCCGCGCTGCATTTCGCGGCCTTCATCACAGGCTTTCTGGTATTCTCGTCGCTGCATATCGTGATCGGCGAGCAGGTGCCGAAAACGCTTGCGATCAGGCAGCCCGTGCCGGTCTCGCAATGGATCGCGTATCCGCTCTATGTCTCCTATCTCGTTCTTTACCCGCTGAACTGGCTGCTCAACGGCGCGTCGCGGGCTATCCTGCGGATGCTCGGCGTCAAGGAATCCTCAACGAGCGAAATTCTCACCGACTCCGAAATCGAAGGGCTTGTGGAAGAGTCGGCCGAGCACGGAAAGATCGAGAGCGGCGAAGCCGAATACATCCAGAACGTGTTCCGGTTCGGCGATCTTGCTGTGTCCGACGTGATGGTCCACCGCACCAAGATGGTCAGCGTCAACGCGGACGGCCCGCCTGACGCGGTCATCAAGGGAATTCTCGAGTCCGAATATACCCGTATCCCGCTCTGGCGCGAGAAACCCGAGAACATCATCGGCGTTTTGCACGCCAAGGATCTGCTGCGCGCCATCCGCGCCAACGACGGCGATCTTTCCAAGATCGATGTCGGTGCGCTCGCCTTGCCGCCGTGGTTCGTGCCCGAGATGCGGCCGCTGTCCGAGCAGCTCAAGGCCTTCCGCCGCCGCAAGACTCACTTTGCGCTTGTGGTCGACGAGTATGGCGAGGTCGAAGGCCTGGTGACTCTGGAAGACATTCTGGAAGAGATCGTCGGCGACATCTCCGACGAGCACGATGTGGTGGTCGCCGGTGTCCGGGCCCAGCCGGATGGATCGGTTGTGGTCGAGGGCTCGGTGCCGATACGCGATCTGAACCGTGCGATGGACTGGCATCTGCCGGACGAGGAAGCGACGACCATCGCCGGTCTCGTTATCCATGAGGCGCGCTCGATCCCGGACCGGGGTCAGAGCTTCACCTTCCACGGTTTCCGTTTCAGGGTGCTGCGGCGTGAGCGCAACCGCATCACGGCGCTGCGGATCGTGCCGCTGCCGCGCGAAAGCGGCGCGCCGGAGAAAAAGCCGAAGGCGGGAACGGCGTTCTAGCGCCACTGACGACGATGTGAGGCGATAAGATAGATGACGGGAGCGCTCCCTGCTCCCCTCCCCCTTGCGGGGAGGGGTCGGGGGTGGGGGTCGCAGATCTTTGCGCAGCAGTTAAATTTGCGGCGGCTGATCGCCAACAATCAGTGCATCAGTGTTTGCACGCCTTGGCAGGGGCAGGCCGCCGGGCGTCCTCACCGGGGGCGTAGGTGTGCATCGCCAGCGCGTGAACGGAGCCGGCGAGTTCCGGCGCCAGCAGCGTGTTTATCATGCGATGGCGCTCGATCCGGCTCTTCCCTTCGAACGCCTTCGACACGATATATATCCTGAAATGCGTCTCGCCGCCCGGCCTGTGGCCCGCGTGGCCCTCATGCAGATGGGATTCGTCGGCGACATCGAGGCTTTCGGGCGCGAAAGCTTCGCTCAACTTCTTTGTGATGTGATCTTTTGCGGTCATGATCTGCGCAATATCGTGCGTTATTCGCCAAGGTCAATGACCGTTTTAATTGCGGTTCACCGTCGCGGTGATGTATAATCTGCGACCGTCAAAATTCACGCTTCCAGCAAGGCGTTATCGTAGCAGCCATGGCCATCGACTCATCCAAATTCTTCGACAGCATTCGCATCAAGCCCAACAAGCAGAGCGCGAAGCAGCAGGCTGCTGCGCGCGAGGAAGCTGTGATGTGCGAAGCGCCGGGCTGCAAGAACAGGGGTGCGCATCGTGCACCGAAGGGCCGCGGAAACGAGAAAGAATACTGGCATTTCTGCCTGAACCACGTCCGCGAATACAATCAGGGCTACAATTTCTTCCAGGGCATGAGCGACGAGGCGGTTGCCACCTACCAGAAGGATGCGCAGACCGGACACCGTCCGACCTGGAAGATGGGTCAGAACGGAGCGAAGGGCAAAGGCAAGTCCGGCGCGGTCAACCTGGACGACGCTGTCGATCCTTTCAGCGTCTTCAGCGAGATGAATGGCCGGAGCCGCTGGCGTTCGAATACGAAGGCGGAGGAGCCGAAAGTCGAGACGCGAAAGATCTTCAACGCCGAGAAGAAGGCGTTGCTGGTCATGGGTCTCGGTCCCGACGCGACGCTTGAGACGGTGAAAGCCAAATACAAGCTGCTGGTGAAGCAACATCATCCCGATGCCAACGGCGGCGATCGCTCGACCGAAGACCGCCTGATCGAGATCATCAAGGCCTACAACTATCTCAAGACGGTCGTGCGCGCGTCCTGAGCGCGGGCTGTTCCGGCTTGCCGGGGTCGCGCTTTTTCTTTGAAACGGCCTTCTTTACCCCGATTGCTTTTTTCTTCGACGCAGCCTTGTTCTTCGAAGGCGTCTTGTTTTTCGAAGAGACTTTGCGCGCGTGATAGGTCAGCGCCAGCCCGACGCAGTGGCGCAGCGCGTTTTCCGGAATCCGCGTTGCCACCTTGAACAGGATACTGCGGTTGCCGCCGTACTCCATCTGCGTCGGATAAAGCTCCCGGAAGGTCTCAACGAGATCGGTCTGGCAATGGAAATACATCGCGACGCGGCCGTCGGATTTTTCGCGGTCGATACGGATCGTGCTGCCGCTGCCGGTTTCAGTCGTGAGATAGCTGGGCTGGCCCCATTTCAGCGTTTCCTCCAGCGGACCGACACCGTCGATGGTTTCCGCGGTCTCGAAAATGATGGCACGCAGCTTCATCAGTTTAGCGCGGACGTCCTCGGGGTAGGCCGCGAAAACCTTCGCGACATTGCTGTCGTTGAAGGTCCCGCTCCGTCCGGTATTGCGCTTCATGGAATGCTCACTGCTGGCTGGAGCGCTTCTCGGCCGGAGCAGCCGTTTTGCGCCGGCTGTGCCAGTAGTGAACCGCGACCACGATCGTCCCGATCGCGATGATGCCGCCGACCAGCGGGAATCCATAGTGTTCGACTTTGGCGCCCCATCGCTCGGCAACGGAACCGGCGAGAAGGCCCGGCAACACATGCGCCGGCGCCCATAACAGGCAGGCCGCGATGCTTGCGGGATAAAAGCGGCGCGGTGGCATGCCGAGTGCGCCAGCCACGACCGGGACGAGCGCGCGGACCGGCGGCACGAAACGCGCGAAGAACACCGCAAATGTCCCGTAACGGTGAAAGAACTCCTCGCTTTGCGCCATGACCGCCGGGTATTTCGACATCGGCCATGATGTCAGGATCTCGCGCTTGCTGACGTAGCCGATCGAGTAGGCGAGAGCTTCTCCGATCACCGCGCCGGCGATGGCGGAAGCCAGGACCGGTGCGAGGCCAAGGCTGCCGGCGGGGATCAGGGCGCTGAGGGCCAGAATGACGGTCGATCCCGGAACGAGCGTGCCCAGGATAGGAATGGCCTCGAGAAACGCCGCCAGGAAAATCGCGGCATAGGCAAGCTCGGCGTGAAGCGAGACGAAGCCGATCAACTGATTGAGGTAATTCACGGGAGGTCCACTGCCGGCGTCAGACGGTACAATACACCGCAGGAACCGGCGGCGAAGCGGCGAGATCGGCTCTCAAAAACGACAAAACCGGCTCCAGACACCCGGCGCGTATCGTCACAATCGCAGGGCAGACCTACCAAACGCGCAAAAATAGCTTATCTCAATGAAAATACACTGGAACTTTCATTGCATGGTGGGCTTCTGCCGTTTGCATCTGTCTGCTAGGTTGAATCACGCACCCCACCCGCAGCAAGCACGTCTGGTTTCGGGAGCATCCGGGACCACGGAGGATTGATGAGCGCCGCCACGACTCTATCGCAGGAACCCACGAACCTCCCCGACATGAAAGTGTCGGTTCGTCAGGTCTTCGGTATCGACAGCGATCTCGAGGTTCCTGCCTATTCCAACAGCGATCCCCATGTGCCCGACGTCGACTCGGATTACCGTTTCGACCGCGCCACCACGCTCGCGATCCTCGCCGGTTTCTCCAAGAACCGCCGCGTCATGGTCACCGGCTTCCACGGCACCGGCAAGTCGACGCACATCGAGCAGGTCGCGGCCCGCCTCAACTGGCCTTGCGTGCGCGTCAACCTCGACAGCCACATCAGCCGTATCGATCTCGTCGGCAAGGACTCCATCGTCGTCAAGGATGGCAAGCAGGTCACCGAGTTCCGTGACGGCATCCTGCCGTGGGCGCTTCAGCACAACGTCGCGCTGGTGTTCGACGAGTACGACGCCGGCCGCCCGGACGTGATGTTCGTGATCCAGCGCGTGCTGGAAGTCTCCGGCCGCCTGACGCTGCTCGACCAGAACAAGGTCATCAAGCCGCATCCGGCGTTCCGCCTGTTCTCGACCGCCAACACCATCGGTCTCGGTGACACCTCCGGCCTCTATCACGGCACCCAGCAGATCAACCAGGGTCAGATGGACCGCTGGTCGATCGTGACCACGCTGAACTATCTGCCGCATGACGAGGAAGTCGAGATCGTGCTCGCCAAGGCGAAGCACTATCGCACCGATGCCGGCCGCGACACCGTCAACAAGATGGTCCGTCTTGCGGACCTCACGCGCAACGCGTTCGCCAACGGCGACCTGTCGACGGTGATGTCGCCGCGCACCGTCATCACCTGGGCCGAGAACGCCGAGATCTTCGGCGACATCGGCTTCGCATTCCGCGTCACCTTCCTGAACAAGTGCGACGAGCTTGAGCGTCCGCTGGTGGCGGAGTTCTATCAGCGCTGCTTTAATGCGGAGCTGCCGGAATCCGCGGTCAATGTGGCGTTGAGCTAGGATTGCCTCTCCCCTTGAGCGGGGAGGAAAGGTTGCATGAGCACGTCCAATATCAAGTTCAGGACCGGGTCGAAGGAATCTCCGACAGAGCCGTTCAAGCGCGCGGTGACGTCCGCATTGCGGGCCATCGCCAAGCAGCCTGAACTTGAAGTGACGTTTGCCGCCGAACGTCCGGGCCTCTCGCCCGGCAAGGCGAGGTTGCCCGAACCGGCGCGCAAGCTGACCCGCAAGGACGCGGCGATCGTGCGCGGCCATGCCGATTCAATTGCACTGCGCATCGCCTGTCACGATCCGAAGGTTCACCGCAAGCTGGTGCCGGGCAATCCGCAGGCGCGCGGCGTGTTCGATGCCGTCGAGCAGGCCCGCGTCGAGGCGATCGGCGCCAAGCGGATGAGCGGCGTCGCCAAGAACCTCACCGCGATGCTCGACGATCATTTCCATCGCGGCAAATACGACGAGATCACCGACCGCGCCGATGCGCCGCTGGCCGATGCGCTGGCGATGATGGTGCGCGAACGGCTGACCGGCCAGGCGCCGCCGGCGGCCGCGCGCAAGATGGTCGATCTGTGGCGGCCGATCCTCGAAGACAAGATCGGTGCGCGTCTCGACCGATTGAAGGAGTTCACCGAAGATCAAACACGCTTCGGCGACGTGGTTCACGATCTGCTGGACGCGCTTGAGCTTGGCGACGAGAGCAATGCCGATCAGGACGAGGACGACAATCAGGACGAGAACCGCGACGGCGAAAAGGATCAGTCCGGCGCGGACGGCTCACCCGACACCGAGTCGGCGGAGGAGATGAGCGCCGACCAGTCGCAATCCTCCACCGAGGAGATGTCGGAAAACGCCATGGAGAGCGCGCAGGCGTCCGCCAGCGATGCGTTTGACGACAACGAGATGGGCGAGGACGAATCGCCGGGCGAGGCCCATCGCCCGCCCAGCCGCGGCGGCAACGAGCCGCGCGGGCCGGAATATCATGCCTTTGCGCCGAAATTCGACGAGGTCGTGTCGGCGGAAGATCTCTGCGAGCACGACGAACTGGAGCGCCTGCGCAGCTATCTCGACAAGCAGCTCGCGCATCTGCAGCACATCGTGGCGCGGCTCGCCAATCGCCTGCAACGCAAGCTGATGGCGCAGCAGAACCGCGCCTGGGATTTCGATCTCGAGGAAGGCATTCTCGATCCGGCGCGGCTGTCGCGCGTGGTCACCGATCCGTTCCATCCGCTGTCGTTCATGCACGAGAAGGAAGCGACCTTCCGCGACACGGTGGTGACGCTGCTGCTCGACAATTCCGGCTCGATGCGCGGACGCCCGATCACAGTAGCGGCGACGTGCGCCGACATTCTGGCGCGGACGCTGGAGCGCTGCGGTGTCAAGGTCGAGATTCTCGGCTTCACGACGCGCGCCTGGAAGGGCGGGCAGTCGCGCGAGGCGTGGCTGGCAGCGGGCAAACCCGCCAATCCGGGCCGCCTCAACGATCTGCGTCACATCATCTACAAGTCGGCGGACGCGCCATGGCGGCGCGCGCGCAAGAACCTTGGCCTGATGATGCGCGAGGGCCTGCTCAAGGAAAACATCGACGGCGAAGCGCTCGACTGGGCGCACAAGCGCCTGCTCGGGCGCTCGGAGCAGCGCAAGATCCTGATGATGATTTCGGACGGTGCGCCGGTGGACGACTCGACGCTGTCGGTCAATCCGGGCAACTATCTCGAGCGGCATCTGCGTCACATCATCGAAGAGATCGAGACCCGCTCGCCGGTCGAACTGATCGCGATCGGTATCGGCCACGACGTGACGCGCTACTATCGCCGCGCGGTCACCATCGTGGATGCGGAAGAACTCGGCGGCGCTATCACCGAGAAGCTGGCCGAGCTTTTCACCGAGACTCATACTGAGGCTCCGACGCCGCGCCGCCGCAGACTGCATTCCTGAGATCATGGCCGTCGACATCAGCCGCCGGTCGTTTCTGCGGAACGCCATGGCGGCGCTTCCGGCCGGCATGTTGGGCGCAGGCGCAGAGTTCGCGCACGCGCAAACCTCATCCGTCGAGGTCAACGCCCGCAGGATCGAGTCGTTCGATCCACGCGATGCCTCTCACATCCGCTATGGTTCGCTGGAATTCCGCAGCGGCCTGGTGCTGACGTCATCGTTTCGCGGCTTCGGCGGCTTGTCGGGATTGCGGCTGGATAAAAAGGGCGAACAGTTCATCGCCCTGAGCGACAAGGGGAACTGGTTCACCGGCCGGATCGCCTATCGCGACAAGGTCATGACAGGACTTGCCGATGTGAAGTCCGCGCCGATGCTGGACAGCGACGGCAAGAAGATTACAGCGCGCGGCTGGTTCGACAGCGAGTCCCTCGCTCTCGATGGTTCGACCGTCTATGTGGGTCTCGAGCGGGTCAATCAGATCCTGCGGTTCGATTTCAGCAAGGGCGGGATCAGGTCGCGCGGCGAGATCGTGCCGGTGCCGCCCGAAATCGGCAAGTTGCCCTTCAACAAGGGGCTGGAAACGCTGGTGTTCGTTCCCAAGGGGCAGCCGCTCGCCGGAACGCTGATCGCGATTTCGGAGCGCGGGCTCGATGCGTCGGGAAACATCCAGGGCTTTCTGCTCGGCGGCCCGTCGCCGGGGCAGTTCTCCGTCAGGCTGACGAAAAATTTCGATATCAGCGATGCCACCCTGCTGCCGTCCGGCGATCTTTTGCTGCTCGAACGGAAATTTTCGATGCTGGAAGGTGTCGGCATCCGGATTCGCAGGGTGCCGCTCGCCTCCGTCGTTCCCGGTGCGGTGATCGATGGGCCGACAATTTTTGAGGTCGATCTCGGCTACGAGATCGACAACATGGAAGGCATCGACACCCATGTCACGGCGGACGGCGATACGGTCGTGACCATGGTGTCCGACGATAATTTCTCGATGATCCAGCGCACGCTGTTACTGCAGTTCACGCTCGTTGAGGAGTGATTGTCATCGTCCACCGCTCGCGTTTTCTTCGTTATTGCGAGCGAAGCGAAGCAATCCACTCTTTGAAACAGAAGGAAATGGATTGCTTCGTCGCGACGCTCTTCGCAAAGACGGTGTCTGCTTCGCACGAAAACAAAAAAAAGGCCGGGTCGAAACCCGGCCTTTTTGAAATCCTAAATTGCGGATCGAAGGATCAGCTCGCAGCGGCGAGCTTCTTCTTTTCGATCTGGCGCTTCAGCTCGACCGCCTTCGGCGACAGGTCGCCGGAGTTGGCCTTGAGCAGGAACGCGTCGAGACCGCCGTTGTGGTCGACCGACTTCAGCGCATTGGTCGAGACGCGCAGGCGCACGTTGCGGCCCAGCGTCTCCGAGATCAGGGTGACGTTGCACAGGTTCGGCAGGAACCGGCGCTTGGTCTTGTGGTTCGAGTGGCTGACCTTGTGGCCAACCTGAGGGCCCTTGGCCGTCAATTCGCAGCGCCGTGACATCGTATAATCCTTTGGCGAAACCTAGTGTCGCCCCGGACCGCCCAAAGGGGTCACGTGGGGGTTTAAACCGTCCATTTCAGGAACGGCGGAGCTATAAGGGGCTGGCGGCCCAGCGTCAAGGTTGAGAGGCGATTTCAGCGGCTTTTCTGTGCGCCAAGGGGCAGGCCGCGGCGGCTGGAAATGACGATTTTCCCCGTCAAACCAGTGATTTCCTAACATATAATCGACGTAATCCGTGACCAGACAGATATCTGAGGCTATCGATACGACTTTCGCGGCCTATTCGGGAACAAGTCCCGCAGACGCTGCGCCCGGTGGCTCCGGTCAATCGCTGGTCAGCAGGATTTCGTCGGCAATGCCCCGGTTCCCAAAGCTTTCTTGGATGCTCTCCCGGACCGCCCAAACCCAGCTTTGTCTGGGTATTGTGGCCGTAGCGGGCCTGTTGGCGATGTCTGCCAGCCAGGCCAGCGCCCAGGGCCGTCTGGACGCCAAGTATGAAGCAACGCTCGCGGGCCTTCCGATCGGCAAGGGCGCCTGGGTCGTCGATGTGTCCGAGGATCAGTATTCGGCAGCCGTCAGCGGCGCCACCACCGGATTGATGAAATCCATCGGCGGCGGCAATGGCACCGGCACCTCGCAGGGACGCATCACCGCAGGCCAGTTCGCGCCGCTGAGCTATATTTCGACGGTCAATTACGGAAAGAAGGCGGAAGTCATCCGCATCACGCTGGGCGGCGGCAATATCAAGGATTCATCCATCGAGCCGAAGCCCGACGAGAATCCGGATCGGATTCCGGTCACCGAGGCGCATCGCCGCAACGTTCTTGATCCGATGACGGGTGCGCTGCTGAAAGTTGCGGGCACCGGTGATCCGGTCGGTCCCGAGGCCTGCCGCAAGACGCTGTCGGTATTTGACGGCAGGATGCGCTACGATCTGCGCCTTGAATACAAGCGCATGGAAAATGTGAAGGCTGAAAAGGGCTATCACGGCCCGGTTGTGGTCTGTGCGGTCTACTTCACGCCGATCGCGGGCTACGTCCCGGATCGCGCCTCGATCAAGTACGTGGCCGCCCAGCGCAACATGGAAATATGGTTTGCGCCCATCGCCGGAACGCGGGTGCTGGCGCCTTTCAGAATTACAATTCCGACCCCGCTCGGCACCGGCATGATCGAGGCGACGGAGTTCATCTCGGTGCAGAAGACGGCCAAGACGAACTGACAAACCCGGCTGGCATTGACCGCCGCGAGGATGATTCAGGAACGAATCTCACCGTGAATCGTGTTGACTCTCCGGCCAATCCGATTCGACTCCGGATTTAACGATTTCATTCAAATCTGGCCGCGCGCGGAGCATCTTCAAACTTCATCTAGTATCGCCATCTATTTGTTTGCGCGACATGTTGAGGCGATCTGGGCAGACTCACTGCGAGTCAGCGATTCGGGCTTCTTTCGTTCCTTAACCGTTCCAAACCTTAAGTCGCGGCGCGAAAAGCGTCGCATTGTGAGACACTTCCTTCAAACTTGCTGCGGCGTCCGCGTCGTGTGCGTCATGCGGACCTCTCGATTATGCCTCTGTCGTCTTCCGTTCCGCTGTTTTCGAATGAGCGCGCGCCCGGAGCCGGTGTTACGGCGGTGCTGGGCCCGACCAATACCGGCAAGACCCATCTCGCCATCGAGCGGATGCTGGCCCACTCCTCGGGCATCATCGGTCTGCCGCTGCGTCTCCTGGCGCGCGAGGTCTACAACAAGATCGCCGCGCGGGCCGGAGCGGGCGCGGTCGCGCTCATCACCGGCGAAGAAAAGATCAAGCCGCCTCATGCGCGCTATTGGGTCTCCACCGTCGAGGCGATGCCCCGCGATCTCGATGTGTCGTTTCTGGCCGTCGACGAAATCCAGATCGCGGCTGATCTCGAGCGCGGTCACGTCTTCACCGACAGGATTCTGAACCGGCGCGGGCGGGACGAAACCCTGCTGCTTGGCGCGGCCACGATGCGGCCGATCATCGAGCGGCTGCTGCCTGGCGCGAACATCGTCACCCGGCCGCGATTGTCGCAACTCGAATTCGCCGGCGACCGCAAGATCACCCGGCAGCCGCGGCGAACAGCGATCGTCGCGTTCTCGGCGGATGAAGTCTACGCCATCGCCGAACTGATCCGGCGTCAGCACGGCGGCGCTGCCGTTGTGCTGGGCTCATTGTCGCCGCGCACCCGAAATGCGCAGGTGGACATGTTCCAGTCCGGCGATGTCGATTATCTCGTTGCCACCGATGCCGTCGGCATGGGCCTCAATCTCGATGTCGATCATGTGGCGTTCGCGTCGGACCGCAAATACGACGGCTATCAGTTCCGCCGCCTGACACCCGCCGAGTTCGCGCAGATCGCGGGCCGCGCCGGCCGTGCGACGCGCGACGGGACGTTCGGAACCACCGGGCGCTGCGCGCCGTTCGAGCCCGAACTGGTCAATGCGCTTCAGAACCACACGTTCGACAGCGTAAAGATGTTGCAGTGGAGGAACACGCGGCTGGATTTCTCCTCGCTGGGCGCGCTCCAGGTCTCGCTGGCGCTGACGCCGAACCATGAAGCCCTGACCCGCGCGCCGATCGCCGAGGACATCCGCGTGCTCGACCATGCGGCCCGTGATGAAGACGTTCGGGATATGGCCAAGGGCGCGGCCGCCGTGGAACGGCTCTGGGAAGCCTGCCAGATTCCCGACTACCGCAAGCTGTCGCCGGCCGCCCATGCCGAACTCGTCACCACGCTGTATGGGTTCTTGATGCGGAAGGGCCGTATTCCGGACAACTGGTTTGAGGCCCAGATCGCGCAAACTGACCGCACAGACGGCGATATCGACACATTATCGGCCCGGATTGCCCAGATACGGACCTGGACATTCGCGGCAAATCGTCCCGATTGGCTGGTGGACCCCGAGCGCTGGCAGGCAATTGCCCGCGCCGTCGAGGATAAATTGTCGGATGCCCTGCATGAACGGCTAACTGAGCGTTTCGTTGATCGCCGGACCAGTGTATTGATGCGGCGCTTGCGGGAAAACACGATGCTGAATACTGAGATTGGGAAGACGGGCGAAGTGATCGTAGAGGGCCATATGATTGGCCGTCTCGACGGATTCATGTTCGCGCCGGAGTCCGCTGAAGCGGGCTCCGATGCGAAGGCCTTGCAGGCCGCGGCGCTCAAGGCGCTGGCCGGTGAAATCGATGCGCGCGCCGAAAAGCTTTCAAAGGCACCGGACGAACAGTTCGTACTGGCGTCCGATGGAACGCTGCGCTGGACCGGCGACGCCGTCGCCAAGCTCGTCGCGGCCGACGATGCGTTGCATCCGCGTATCCGCATCATTGCGGACGAACGGCTGACTGGCCCGTCACGCGAGGCCGTGCAGACGCGGCTCGATCTGTGGCTGAAGACGCATATCGAAAAAATTCTCGGGCCGATGTTCGAACTGTCGAAGGCGGAGGATGTCACCGGCATCGCGCGCGGCATCGCCTTCCAGTTGATCGAGGCGCTCGGCGTGCTGGAGCGGCCGAAGATCGCTGCCGAGATGAAGGATCTCGATCAGCCGTCGCGCGCGAGCCTGCGCAAGTACGGCGTGCGGTTCGGCGCCTATCACATTTTTCTCCCCGCATTGTTGAAGCCGGCCGCGCGCGGTCTGGCATCGCTGTTGTGGGGACTGAAGCGCGACAACGTGGACTGGTCGGCACTGACCGGTGCGCAGCATCTGGCGGCAAGCGGCCGTACCTCGTTCCCGGCGGACAAGGCGCTCGATCAGGAGGCCTACCGCACGCTCGGCTACAAGCTGTGCGGCGACCGCGCGGTGCGTGTCGATATTCTGGAACGTCTCGCGGATCTTATTCGTCCTGCGCTGTCGTGGCGTCCTGGTTCGCCCGGCGACAAACCGGCCGGCGCGTTCGACGGCCGCTCCTTCACGGCGACACAGGCCATGACATCGCTCACAGGCTCCGCAGGCGAAGATTTTGCCTCGATCCTGAAGGCGCTCGGCTATCGCATGGAGAAGCGTCCGCCGCTGCCGGAGGTTGTCGCGCCGCCAGTCGCTGCGGAAACCGTGGCTGATGCGACCGCTGAAACAGCGGACACCGCTCCGGTCTCCGAAGCGGTCGTTGCCGAGCCCGAAGTTGCCGCGGCAACCGATTCGATCGCAGATGTTACGAACGACGCGACGACTGAAGCGGTGCCCTCTGCCGAATCCGTCTCCACGGAGACATCCGCGTCGCGCCTGCCTGAAGTGAACTTCGCGCCGCCATCGGAAACCTCAGAACCTTTAGCGGAAGCCGCTGCTGAGACATCTTCCGAGCCGGCCGTTGTCGCCGAAGCCACTGAAACAGCGGCTGTTGAAGCGCCTGCTGGCGACATTGCATCCGATCAGACTGCGACCGAGGCGCCGGTTTCTGCAGAACCGGTCCTGGTCGAAGTCTGGCGGCCGGGCGGACGTTCGGACGAGCGCCGTCCGCGTCATGATCGCAGCCGCTACAAGGGGCCGGATAAATCCGCCGCTCCCGCAGCCGAAGGTGAAGCGGCTTCCGGCGATGACAAGCGCGAGCGTCATGGCCGCCATCGCCGTGACCGTAACAACGAGCATCGCCGCCCACGCCCCGACGCTCCGGCGGTTGCAGCGGAAGGCGCAGATGCCGCGCAGGCGCGCCCGCCGCGGGACGACAAGGGCGGCCGTCCGCGCGAAGGCTTCAAGGGCAAGGACCGCAATCAGGAGCGCGGCAAGGGCAAGTTCGACAAGCGCGGCCGCGACGGGCGCAAGGATGACCGCGACCGCAGCGGCGGCTCGCATCGCACCTACGCGACGAGCGCGACGCCCCGCGAGCGCGATCGTCCCGCCGATCCGAACTCGCCGTTTGCAAAGCTGGCGGCGCTCAAGGAGCAGCTTGCGGGCAACCGCAAGGAATAATTTGGATCGTCAGCGCCTCGACAAGTGGCTGTGGCATGCGCGGATCGTCAAGACCCGGGTCGATGCCGCGGCTCTGGTCGCAAAAGGGCGCGTTCGCATCAACGGTATGCGCCAGACGTCACCGGGACATGCGGTGAAGGCAGACGACGTCCTCACCATCGCGCTCGACAGCCGGGTTCGTGTGCTCAAGATCACCGGATTCGTGGACCGGCGAGGGGATGCGGCTGCGGGACGCGCAATCTACGCTGATTTACAAACGCCTCCCGAGTAACTAGTTGCCTCTCATTACGGGCAGAACTTCCCTTGCGGCGATGCACATCCTGCGCTACGCCAAACTGAAAATTTAGACCTTCCGGAGCTTTGGATGACGTACGTCGTCACTGAAAACTGCATCAAGTGCAAGTACATGGACTGCGTGGAAGTTTGCCCCGTGGATTGCTTCTACGAGGGCGAGAACATGCTGGTGATCCATCCGGACGAATGCATCGACTGCGGTGTGTGCGAACCTGAATGCCCGGCGGACGCGATCAAGCCCGACACCGAGCCCAGCCTTGAGAAGTGGCTGGAGGTGAACGCGGAATACGCCAAGTCCTGGCCGAACATCACCCAGAAGAAAGACGCGCCGGACGACGCCAAGGAATTTGACGGCGTCGAGGGCAAGTTCGACAAATATTTTTCTGCCAATCCGGGCTCGGGCGACTGATCTGGCCTGCTGGCGCCGCCCCCCGGCACGCCTAACTTTTAACCCTACCCAGCGATGAGGGCCTGCCGGACGCCGTCCGGAAGGCGTCGCAGGGCATAAATCATTGATTTTTGCGGGAAATGTGCTATTTTGGGCACATTCAAGAGCCGAACCCCATTTTTGTGTCCCGGTTAGGACTGACGGGTTCCCCGAGAAACCATTGAACAGGGGCGTGGCGTTTCCACGCAAAGGCGCTGTGTCAGACAAATTGCGTCACAAAAAGAACTCCAAAATAAAAGACAAGGGTTCCAAGGATAAGGGCACCAAGAAGGCGTCTGCGATTCGCAGCGCGCCGAAAAAGGATGCTCGCGCATCCGCCCCAACCTCAAAAAACAAAAGAAGCACAATGCCCAACAAAAAAACTGCAAAGCCGTCTGCGAAGGCCCCGGCAAAGTCCGCTGCGAAGCCTGCGAAGACGGTGTCGAAGGCCCCTGTCGCCAAGGCTCCCGTCAAGACCGTTGCCGGCAAGCCCGCCGCGAAGCCGGCTGCGGCCGCACCGCGCGTGGAAGAGCCGAAGAAGCCGCTGACCCAGCGTCAGGGATTCAAGACCAACGAGTTCGTCGTGTATCCGGCGCATGGCGTCGGCCAGATTCTTGCGATCGAAGAGCAGGAAATCGCGGGTGCGCGGCTCGAGCTTTTCGTCATCAACTTCATCAAGGACAAGATGACCCTGCGGGTGCCGACGGCGAAGGTCGCCAATGTGGGCATGCGCAAGCTGTCGGACCCCTCGCTGGTGAAGCGCGCGCTGGAAACCCTGAAGGGCCGTGCGCGCATCAAGCGCACCATGTGGTCGCGCCGCGCGCAGGAATACGAAGCAAAGATCAATTCGGGCGACATCGTCGCGATTGCGGAAGTGGTCCGCGACCTGTTCCGTTCGGAGTCGCAGCCGGAGCAGTCCTACAGCGAACGTCAGCTTTATGAAGCGGCGCTCGATCGCCTGTCGCGCGAAATCGCCGTCGTTCAGCACGTGACGGAAACCGAGGCGGTCAAGGAGATCGAGTCGAATCTCGCCAAGAGCCCGCGCCGCGGCGCAGCCAAGGCTGATGCCGATGCGGGCGCCGACGCAGTTTCCGACGACGCAGATGAGGGCGACGAGGGAGATGACTCGGTATCGGCCGACGAAGCGGCCTGATCTCGTCGACAACAATTGAAATGAAAAGCCCGGCCTTGGAGCCGGGCTTTTTTTATGGAGAATTATTTGTCAGGGCGTGACGTTGTCACAACGCCGGGTCTCACTTTCGGGATCATGCCTAATCCACGACGATCTTCACGCGATCGCGCGGCTTCACCGTTGAGCGGCTGTCGAAACCGTTCAGAACGCGAAACCGGTCAACCGGACGATCGACGCCCTGCATCCGGGACGCCAGCGATTCAATGGTGTCACCGGGCTGTACGGTCACGATCTTGATCCGCAGCGGCCGCGCGGCCTGAATCTCGGCAAGCGTCAGACGCCGGAATGAATTCACCGTTTCGCGGAAGCTGCGATCGGCCTCGGGTGTTTTCTTCTTCGCCGCGAAAATGAAGCGGTAGACATCGCTGCCGAAACGCAGGGCGTAAATCCTGAACTGCCATTGATCGCCGCTGGCCGTCGCGGTCGCGGACGGAAAGCCGTTGATGCTCGTGTCCTCGGTCGAGGATTTGTCGACATTCTCCATCCAGCCGGAATTGAGATAGTCGCCAAGCGACTGCTCCGCGGGGACGCGCACCACGTCGAAGCGCATCGCTTGGGTGCCGCCTTCGCGCACGCCAACGACGGCCTGCGCGGTGTTCTCCAGCACGAAGCCGTCCGGCACCTGGAACGTGAAGCCAAGCTTGGGATGCAGGAAGCGGCGTCCGCGCACAAACCCTTCGCTGGGATCTTCGCCATAGACAAGATTGTCGATGGCGGAGAGATAGGTGTCGCGGTCGCGTTCACCGGCTTCGGGCGATGAATATTGCCGTGCGTTGGCCTGCGCATTTTGGACACGCTCGGGTGTTGCCGGGTGTGACGACAGGAAGTCCAGCGAGCGCGGATCGGCCGGCGCACGGCTGGCCTTGAGCGCTGCGTTGCGTTCCATCGCGGTGAGGAAGCGCGCCGCGCCGAACGGATCGAACTTGGCGCGCGCCGAAATGCCGACACCGATTCCGTCGGCTTCGAATTCCTGTGCGCGCGAAAAGCTCGCCATCGTCAGCTTGGTCTTGGCCAGCGCCAGCGCGTTCATATCGGGGTCATTGCCCATGTCGGCGACGACGCGGGTGACCACGGCGGCCTGCTTGGCCTGGTCTTCGCGGATCGCCGCATGCTTGGCGAGCACATGCGCCATCTCGTGGGCGAGCACGGAAGACAATTCGGATGTATCGCTGGCGAGTGCAATCAGGCCGCGCGTGACATAGAGCTGCCCGGTCGGAAGCGCGAAGGCGTTGACCGCGCCGGAATTCAGGATCGTCACCTTGTAGGTGAGATCAGGCCGCTCGGAGGCCGCGACAAGGCGATCGACGGTCTTGGTGATCAGGGCTTCCAGCCGCGGATCGTCATACGATCCGCCGTAGGATGAGATGATGCGGCTGTGTTCGCGCTCGGTGGCCGGCGTCTGGGCCGCGGGCTTGTTCGGTTTGACTGGAGCGAAACCGGGGCTTGAAGCTGTCTGGAACCTGCCGAGGTCTCCGCAGGCGCCCAGCGCCAATGACGCGCACAGCGAAGCGGCCGCAAAAACGCGGCTGAGGTTCCTGGTTTCGCGTCGGTTGGCAGGTGTCGCCACGCCGCTATTTGCCCTCGTCTCTCGGCATCGTGCCGTTCGCGGCCACGTCCGCCGCAGCAATTAACTCGATCTGCCCCGCGTAGGTGACCTCGATCCTTGGCCCGCCACGCTTCTCGATCCAGCCTCGAACCCGAACTCTCTTGTTTTTCAGAGACTTAAGGTCGATCCCGGCGCTTTCCAGCGACGGCATCATGCGCCTTGAAATAGTCGCGGCAAAGTCCCGTGTCCATCGCCGTCCGAAATTGACGTAAAATACCGCCCCGGCCAAACGGGCCGATGAAACCGTTCCTTCCACTACGGTAAAACGTCCAACTCCCGCCAAAATATCGTCGGTGCTTTCCGCGTTTTTTATGGCAGCGGAACTGGCCCAAATGCCGCGCCTTGCGGCGCGGGCGGCAGCCTCGGCGGTCACCAGCGCGGTGGAACATGATCTGTCCGTGACAGGCGACGCGAGCGCTTCACCGCGCGTCAGGAGTTCGGACTGGATCGGCGTCTCCATGTCTTTCAGAAAGACGAAGGCATGCTGACGTCCGTAACGGTCCGGCCCGTCGTCGGAACTGCGCAGTGTCACATCGCGGCCATCGATCAGAGAAGCCAGAGTTTCCTTCCCGCGCGCGCGTATGTCCCCTGCAGGCTCGATGCCGGCGAGACGTATCTCGCGTCCGTCGCCGAGACGAAACGTACGCACGTCGAGCACGCCGCTGACGCGGCCTTCGCCCTGAAGCGCAAACTCGCAGGCGGCGCGAAGGCTGCCGCCACTGCCCGCGGTCAGCAGCACCGCGCAGCAGAACGTGATCGGGATGCGGCGGTTCATCACCACGCTGTCAGGCCTTGCGGGCACGCCGAAGCGCGTTCGGCACCAAACCAGTTTCGACCTGCGGAATGTGTTGCGGCTTGCACGTGTGAGTCAAGCCGCACGCGCGTTGACCGATGGCATTTGCAGGGCCGGTTGCTTGCCGCAATGTCAGGGTTGCGCCATGATGAAAGCAACCAAAGATGCCGCCGGCGAAGGCGCGCCATCGACAACGGGAGACAACATTGAAGAAAATCCTCGCAAGCCTCGTGTCATTTGCGCTCGTGATCGGCTCAACCGCCGCGATGGCGCAAGGCAAGCCGCCTCTGAAACTCG
>Ga0310345_10000577_pt1 | contig 50155 bp, 30 predicted proteins | sample HC15DNA20500_MG_FD_204667 | JGI IMG/M metagenome (GOLD analysis project Ga0310345, IMG submission 204667) | Marine microbial communities from station ALOHA, North Pacific Subtropical Gyre - HC15-DNA-20-500_MG | ecosystem: Environmental > Aquatic > Marine > Oceanic | place: Pacific Ocean: North...
GCAACGACACGATGGACGGCGGCGCCGGCGTCGACACGCTGAACTACTACAACGCGGCCGGGGCGGTGACGGTGAACCTGAACACCCAGGGCACGGCGCAGGCCGTGGGCGGGTCGATGGGCACGGACCTCTTCGTGAACTTCGAGAACCTGATCGGGTCGAACGGCTTTGCCGACGTGCTGATCGGCGACGGCAACGGCAACGCCATCTACGGCCAGGGCGGCAACGACACGATCTACGGGGGCGGCGGCAACGACACGCTCTACGGGATGCAGGGCGACGACGCGCTGGTCGGCGGCGGCGGCGCGGATCTGATGATCGGCGGGGGCGGCAACGACTTCTTCGACTTCAACGCCATCGGCGAAAGCACCCCCGGCGCGCGCGACACGATCCAGGACTTCGGCGTCGGCGACGACATCATCTCGCTGGAGACGATCGACGCGAACACGACGGTCGGGGGCAACCAGGCCTTCGTCTACATCGGCGCGGGCGCGTTCACGGCGGCCGGCCAGGTGCGGTTCGTCACGAACGGCACGGACGGGTTCCTGCAGGCCAACGTGGACGCGGCCCTCGGCGCGGACTTCGAGGTCCGGCTGGTCGGCGTGACGGCCCTGCCGGCGGTCGACCTGATCCTCTAGGCGGAGGTTCGCGGACGCGACCGCCACCGCCGCGCGCATCCACTGGACGCGCGGCGGTGCGCAGGGTAACCGTCACCCTGTCACCTCCGGGCCGCGGGTCAGCGACGCCGGAGGGGTTGTGTGGTGTCGGTGTGTCGCCGGAGTACAGGGAGGGATTTGTCCTGTCGCCGAAGTCGATCCCTGTGGTAAACCTGATTCGAGCGGCGGGCATTTTCGTCCGGCGCTCGTATATTTCGAGAATCTGGTGATTATATGTACAAGATTGACCCCTCTGCGGGCAGCAGAGCCGTGGAACCCGATGTCGTGCCCCACCTGATCGACATCCGCAACTACATCGACTCGCGCGGAAGCCTCGGCGTTGTCGAAGATGCCGACCTGCCGTTCCAGATCCGCCGCATGTACTACCTGTTCAACGTGCCGCTCGGCGCGGTGCGCGGCGAACACGGGCACAAGAAACTGCAACAGCTGATCATCTGCATGAACGGCATCTGCGACATCACCCTGAACAACGGGTTCGAGCAGTTTCCCTTCCGGCTCGACAGCCCGGCGAAGGCTCTCTACGTCCCGCCGCGCATGTGGCGCAGCCTGCACTTCCGGGAGCCGTCGACCGTGTGCTGCGTCCTCGCGTCGCGGCCCTACGAGAAGGAAGATTACCTCTTCACCTACGAGGAATTCAGGCGTTTTGTCCGCGAAACGGACGGCCAGCAGGCGTGACATGATTCAGAAATACCAGTTTCTCGACGTAGCCTTCACCTATCGCACGCTGAAGGACGAGATCGACGCGGCCTACGCCGCAGTCATGGAATCGGGGATGTATATCGGCGGCAGCCCCCTGGCCGCGTTCGAAGAGGATTTCGCCCGCAGCTGCGATGCCACGCATTGCGTCGGCACCGGCAACGGGCTGGAGGCGCTGGTGCTGCCGCTGAAGGCGCGCGGCATCGGGCCGGGGGACGAGGTGATCGTTCCCGCCAACACCTTCATCGCCACCTGGCTGGCCGCCGCGCAGACCGGCGCGACGCTGGTGCCGGTCGACGCCGATCCGGACACGATGAACATCGACCTCGACGGCGTCGAGGCCGCGGTGACCGAGCGCACGCGCGCGATCATGCCCGTGCATCTCTACGGCCAGCCGGTGCCCGCCGCGCGGCTGATGGCGCTGGCCGAGGCGCAGGACATCTTCGTGCTGGAGGACGCGGCCCAGGCCCACGGCGCCCGCGACGGAAACAGTCCGGCCGGATCGCTGGGGCATGCCGCCGGCTTCAGTTTCTATCCCGGCAAGAACCTCGGCGCCTTCGGCGACGGCGGCGCGCTGGTCACCCGAGACGCAGATCTGGCCGACAGGGTGCGGATGCTGGCCAACTACGGCTCGCGCGAGAAATACGTGCATGACGAGATCGGCACCAATTCCCGGCTGGACCCGCTGCAGGCGGCGTTCCTGTCGGTCAAGCTGCGCAAGCTGGAGGAATGGACCGACCGCCGCCGCGCCATCGCCGCGATCTACCTCGACACGCTGGCCGATGCGCCGGGCGTGCGCCTGCCCGGCATCGCCGCCGGCACGGATCCGGTGTGGCACCTCTTCGTCATCCGCCACGACCGCCGCGACGCCTTCCAGGCCGCGCTGGCCGAACGCGGCGTGCCGACGGCCCTGCATTATCCCTTCGCCAACCACCATTCCGGCGCGTTCAGGGCAGAGTTCGGCGACAGGTCCTGGCCCGTCACCGAAGAGATCTGCCGCACCTGCCTGTCGCTGCCGATCGGCCCTCATCTGACCGAAGACGAGGCGCATGACATTGCCGGTATCATCCGGGATTGCGCCCGAACGCTCTGAACGGAGTGGTGACTTGAATTCCACGACCCCCACCCCCCGCGCCACACGGGATTCCACGGGCGCGTCCCGCGTGAAGGCCCTGAAGAACCCGAGCCGCTGGCTGGACAACCTCGCGCTGAAGGCCCCGCAGGCGCTGACCGCCGGCGCCGGGGCCGAGTTGCTGCCGATCGCCGAGATCGAGGAGGATTGCGCGATCCTCGCCTCCTGGGCCGCGTCCCGGATGCCTTTGGCCGATCCCGCCATCGGGTTCGACCGGCCGACCAACGTCTACATCGTGTCGCAGCTGGTGCAGGCCGGCGGCCATCGCGTGCTGCTGGAGCAGCTGGTCGCGGCGCGGCCGCGCGAACGGCATGTCGTGCTGTTCACCGGGTTGCTGACCGACCCCCGCAACTACGGCGTCAACCGCATCCGCGAGATCGGCGCGCTGCCGCTTCTGCCGGATTCCGAGGGCACGCTGTACGAGCGGTACCTGTGGCTGCGGAACAAGCTGGGGGCCTATGCCGCGCAGCGGGTCTTCCTGCTGCACCATCCCGAAGACGTTCTTGCCGCCGCCGCCGCGATCGAGCTGGCGCCGCGCTTCGGGCAGCGGATGTACATGATGCGGCACGCCGACACGGTGCCGACGCTCTGCGCCGGGCTGGAGGGCGTGACCCATGTCGCCATCCGCCCCGAACAGGCGGAACGCATCCGCGCCGAACATCCGGCGCTGCGGGTGGTGGACCTGCCTCTCAGCCAGGATCCGCCGTCGGTATCGACCCGGCACAATGGTGATTACCGGCCCGAGTTCTTCGCCAACGGCACCTTCACCACCGCCAGTTCGGGCGGCGCGCACAAGTTCCCCGGCGAGGGCGCGATGTCCTTCCCGCAGATCGTGCCGGGCATCCTGCGCGCGACCCGCGGCCGCCATATCCACATCGGCACCACCGACAGCGAACTGATGGCCGAGACCTTCCGCGCGATGGAAGCGGCCGGGCTGCCGCGCGACCGGATGATCTTCATCGGCGACGTCGCCTCGGTGGCGCAGGCGCTGCATGATCACCGGGTCGATCTGTTCGTCTCGTCCTTCCCGATCGGCGGCGGGCTGAGCGTGACCGAGGCCGCCTCGGTCGGGCTGCCGATCGCCGTTCACGATCCGGGCGGCGACGACGACCACGCCCGCTACATCGCGGGCGCGACGCACCGCCCGCGCGAGGCGCTGTCCTGGACCCGCCCGTCCGAGCTGTTCGATTTCCTGCGCCACGACGCCGATGACGAATCGCTCGGCCGGATGGCGCGATCCTCGATGGAATGGTACCGCGTCCGCCTGTCGCCCGACCGCTTCCGGCGGCGGCTGGCGGCCCTGCTGCGCTGCACCGAGGCTGCGGACCGCCCTGCCCTCGCCGCCACGCGCGACGCGGCGGTGCGCGAATTGTTCGACGGTCCGGGCTATCTGGACCGCTATCCCGACATCGCCGCCTCGGGGCTGGACCCGCTGGATCACTTCATGCGCTACGGCGAGGTGGAAGGCCGGCGCGGCAGCATCCTGTTCGACGCCGCCCATTACCTGGCGCAGCTCACCCCGGCCGAGGCGAAGCTCGCCGCCGACAGCCCGATGGCGCATTACGTCTGCCGGGGCGAGCCGATGGGCCTGCGGCCGCACCCCCTGTTCGACCCGGAACTGCACCGCAGCCGGTCCGGCGCCCCGGACGGCGAGGCGCGCCCGATCAGCCAGCTCGGCCGCTATCTGGCGAGCGACGGGATGACCCGGCCGCACATGCTGTTCGACCCGGCGCATTACGTTCAGCAACTGGCGCACGGCGACGACGCGCTGACCCCGCTGGAGCATTACCTGACCATCGGCGGCGAAGAGGGCCTGTCGCCGCATCCGCTGATCCTGCCGCACCGGTTCCCGGGCAATCCGATCCAGGCGGTGCTGTCGTGGATCGGGCAGGCCGCGCCGTCGCCGAACGAGGTCTCTCCGCATCCGCTGTTCGACCCGCAGCATTTCGCCAAGGACGATCCGCACGGCTGGAAGGCCGCCGCGCCGAACCTGCTGTGGGCGCACCTGATCGCCGGCAACCAGCGGCACCAGCAGCCGCACGCGCTGATCTCGACCAACCACATCGCGCGGGCCAACCAGGACATCCTGGCCGAGGCGCAGACGGTCCTGCACCGGATCGTGGACACCGGCTTCGACGGCGACACCCATCCCCTCGTCCGCGCCACCTACATCCAGAAGCAGGCGCCCTGGCTGGGCACCACGGGAGCGAACCCGACGCGGTACTTCCTGGAATACGGGGCGAGCCACAACATCGACCCGCATCCCTACTTCTCGACCCAGTACTACCTGCACAACAACGCCGACGTGGCCCGTACCGGGGCGAACCCGCTGGTCCACTACCTGACCAACGGCCAGTACGAGGGGCGGCTGCCGCATCCCTTCTTCGACGGCAACCACTACTACCGGGCGTTCCTGCAGAACCGCGACACGGCCGAGGGTCCGCTGACCGACTACATCGTCCAGGGCGCGGGCGCCTTCCGGCACACCCAGCCCTCGGACCCGGCGCTGGACCGGCTGCGGATGAAGACCGCGCGCCGTCTGTTCCGCCTCGGCGACGGCGAGGGCGCGGCCCAGATGCTGCTGGACGCCACCCACCCCGACACCGCCGCGCGGCACCCGACGCTGATCTGCGAGACGCGGGACCTGGCCGGCGTCACGGTCTCCGGCGGCGCAGGCGGCGACGACGATCTGGCGCCGGCGCGGAAGGTCACCGTGCGGCGGCCGTCGATCGTGCACCCCAAGCACCTGGCGCCGAAGGCCGGCAGCTACGAGGCCGACGCGATCCGCGCCACCATGATGCGCGACGTGACGGTGATCCCCGGCAACGACGGCATCATCACCGACAGCGGCGAGTGGTGGGACCCGGGGCTTGCCCATTTCGACGGCTCGCGGATGACGGTGAAGGAGTTCGGCGCCCTCGTCGACACCGACAACCGGCGCGCCCTGATCCGCCGCCACAGCCACAGCACCCGCCTGCGGACCGGGATCCTGGCCTGCGGCACCTACAGCCACAACTACTACCATTTCCTGATCGAGGTCCTGCCCCGCGCCATGTCGGCGGCGATGGTCGCCCCGCCGGACGTGCCGATCCTGGCCGACGACCACATGCCGGCCCAGCATTTCCAAGCCCTGCGCAACGTCTTTCCGCAGCGCCCGATCCGGCGGCTGACCAGGGGCTATTCCTACGATGTGGAAGAGCTCTACGTCTCGAACATGGCGAACCTGGTCCACGACGTGCTGGACCAGAAGGAGGCGCCGACGGACGCGGTGCGCTATCACCCCGACATCCTGAAGTGGCTGAACTCCATCGGCAACGAGTACCGCACGGACGGGCCGCTGAAGAAGCTCTACTTCCGCCGCACCAGCGGTGTCCGGCGCCTGCTCAACTGGGCCGAGATCGAGGCCGGGCTGCTGCGGCGCGGGTTCGAGGTGATACAGTGCGAGGGCCTGTCCTTCTCGGATCAGGTGCGGCTGGCCGCCAATGCCGAGGTCATCGTGGGCCAGTCCGGCGGCCACCTTGCGAACATCGTCTTCGCCCGGCCGGGGACCGAGGTCTTCACGCTCTATTCCAACGCCGCCGGCACCAACTACTACCTCTGGGACGGCATCGGCAGCGCGCTGGACCTGAAGGTGCGGAACGTGGTGGGCTGGCGGATCGCCGGTTCGGCCCAGGGCACGATCGCCGACGTTCACGAGGATTTCACCGTCCCGCCGCATCTGGTCATGCCGTTCTTCCCGCGGCCCGAGAAGGACGAGATGCCGGCCGAGACGATGCCGGACGCCGAGGCCCTGCGGACTGTGCTGACGCTGCTTCACGATGCCAACAACGAGGCCGACACGCTGACCGCCGCCTGGACGATCCGGGCCGACTGGACCCCGGACGGTTTCGAGGCGCGGCTTCTGCGCCTGCGCCGCCGCGCCGGAGAGCTGCTCGGCACCGTCGACGGCGCCGCGCTGCGTTCGATCCTGGCGCAACCGCTGTTCGCCGATCACGGCCGCAGCATCCGCTCGGGCCTGCATGCGCTGCGCGACCACGACGCGGACGAGGCCCGGCTGGTCGAGCGCCTGACCGCGCAGTTCCGCGCGATGGCCGAACACGGCTGGCAGGACAGCCGCGAAGAGGCCGAGAACGAGGCAGACGACGCGCCGGACGCCGATGACGGCAAGGTCATCGCGCTGTCCACCGCCCGCGACGCTGCGACCCGCGCCGCATCCTCCCGCAACGACGGCCGCGAGGCGCCGCGCTTCGGCAAGGCGCCCGGCGACGGCGCGGCGGGCACCCGTGGCGAAACGAGCTCGAAGTCCGGCGCCACGGCGGGCCCCGACAGCGCCACCGAGGCAATGGGCATCGACGCACCCGCGGACAGCGACGAGGATCGCCTGCGCCGCCTGCTGGCGCTGTCCATGCTCTATCTGCCGGTCCGCGACCTGCCGCTGCTGGACGACATCTCGGCGCTGCCGCAGGATGTGGTGGAGCGGTATCTGACCTGGCTTGCCTCTCCGCCGTTCCTGTTCCGCAAGGGCGACGACGCGGCCTACGTGGATTTCGCCGAACGCCTGCTGACCTGGTTCGACGACCAGCTGTCGCGCGACATTCCGGCCGACCTGCGGTCGCGCCTCATCCGGACGGTCAGCGACATCGATCTGGGACAGCTCTTCCTGGTGGACGCGCCTGTCCGGCATGTGGCCGAGGCCCGCAACCGCCTGCTGGAGAGGCTGGCGATCCGGTCCGGCACCCCCCGCCGCACGCTGCGCGATCCCGGCGGCAGCGAGGGCCGGATCCGCGTGGGCATCCTGTGCCGGACCTTCGACAAGGGCCCGGACAGCGAGGCCATCGTCGCCTTCTTCAAGGCGTTCGACGCGACCCGGTACGAGATCTTCGCCTATTCGGTCGGCTTCCGCGACCGGGTGGTCAGCGACGACCCGGACTTTGCGCGCGAATTCGACGAGGTGATCCATCACCGCCGGATCCTTACGTCGAACCCCCGCGACATCCGCTCCAGCCTGCTGGACGACGATCTGGACGTGTTCATCCACGCCAACGCCACCACCTACGGCATCCGCGCGCAGGAACTTGCCCTGTACCACCGGATCGCGCCGATCCAGCTGCTGGCGAACTCGCATGTGCCGATGTCGCTGGGTTTCCCGTCCTTCGACGGCTACATCACCGGGCGCAGCGACGATCCGGCGATCGAGGTGGATCAGGCGCACCATGCCGAACGGCTGCTGCGGCGGCCCGGGCCGGTGATCTGCTACCTGCATTCGCTCAAGCCCCGGCCCGATCCGCTGTTCGACCGCGCCGCGCTCGGGTTCTCGGACGACGACGTGGTGCTGATGAACGCCGGCTCGCTGTCCAAGCTGCGGCACGACTGCCTGCACACCATGCTGAGCGCGCTGAAGCAGGTGCCGCAGGCGCGGCTGCTGCTGGCGCCCTACAACCCCGGCTGGGTGGCCAGGTCGCAGGCCTTCGCCTTCAACCGGCAGTTGCGCGACATGTGCGAGGAGCTGTCGGTCGACCCCGCCCGCATCGTGGTGATGGGAGAGCTGTCGGTGGCCGAGGCGGAAAGCGCGCTGGCGCTCTGCGACATCTACCTGAACCCCTTCCCGCACGGCGGGGCGACGATGACGCATCTGGCGCTGATCAACGGCAAGCCGCCGATCACGCTGCGGCGCCGGTCGTCGCGGTCGATCGACCAGTTCCTGATCGCCTCCATGGGGTTCGAGGAGCTGCTGGCCAGCACGCCGGAGGAGTATCTGGAAAAGGTTCGCCGCCTTGCAGAAAATCGGGAAACCTGCCAGAAGCTGTCGCGCAGGATGCTGGACGCCGCGAAGTCTCCGGCCTTCGTCGACAACCCGGACTATTCGCAGGACATGCAGGCGGTGATCGACGAACTGATCGCGGACTGGACGCCCCCCGCGGAGAGCTCCGCGGGCAACGGTGAACGGGATGGAGAGTGAGATGGATCAACTGATCGATTCCGCCGCGCGGATCGGCCGGAACGTCACGATCGGCCACGGCACCCGGATCCACGGCAATGTCGAGATCGGCGACGACTGCTCCATCGGGGACTTCTGCGTCATCGGCCAGCCGGGGCCCGGCAAGGACAACCCCCCGCTGAAGCTGGGCGCCGGCGCGACGATCCGCAGCCATGCGGTGATCTACGAGGGCTCCACCATCGGGCCGTCGCTGGAGACCGGCCATCACACCGTGATCCGCGAGGGCGCGGTGATCGGCGACAACCTGCGGCTCGGCAACTTCTCGGACATCGAGGGCTCGTGCCGGATCGGCGATTTCGTCCGGATGCACGCCTATGCCCATGTCGGCAAGGGCTCGGACATCGGCGATTTCGTCTGGCTCTTCTCGCTGACCACGCTGATGAACGACCCGCTGCCGCCGTCGCATCTGGCGCAGCCGGTGACCATCGGCGACATGGTGACGGTCTGCGTCAACGCGCAGTGCATGCCGGGGGTCGAGATCGGGCGCGGCGCCTTCATCGCCGCCGGCGCGGTGGCGCAGGGACGCATTCCGGCCGGCGTCATCGTGACCGGGCCCGAGGGCGATATCGCCGGGCCGGTGCGCTTCATGATGCACATGGAAAGCCGCACCCGCCACCCGTGGCACCGGCATTTCGCCGACGCCTATCCGGAACGCGCCCGCGACCGCATCGCCGCGCTCGGGGCCGAGATCGACGCCGAAGCGGCCGCCGCCGCGGACGCCTGACATTCGAAACGCATTTCAATCACGAGGGACGACGGACATGGACCGCGCAGAAATCCTGAACATCATGAACGCGATCATGGAAAAGAAGGGCCGCGCGCCCATCACCGACGAGACGAAGAACACGCGCGAGGTGAATTTCCGCTCGCTCGACTTCTCCGAGACCGCGCTGCGGATCGAGAACCGGATCGGCCGCGAACTGGCCTTCGACGCCGCGCAGATGCGCCGGATCGAGACCGTGCGCGACGTGGTCGATTTCTTCGCGGACGTCACGAAGGCGGCATGACCGTCATCCGGCAGGACAACGCCGTCGTGATCGACGGCCGCGCCCGGACATGGGCCGACCTTGCGCAGGACACGCGGGACCGGATGGGTGCGCCCGGCGATCACGCCGGCCACCGCATCGCCGTGGTCGTGACCTCGGTGGAACAGGCGCTCGGCGCCGTGGCCTGGGGGATCGGCAACGGTCTCGATTTCGGGGTGATCGAGGCGGATCGCCTGTCGCCCGAGGTCGAGGCGCGCTTCGCAGAGAACGGCGTCACCCTGCTGGACGCCGCCGACGGCCGCACCCGGGGCGGCGCCGAGGGACCGGCCGAGTCGGGGCGGGTGACCGTGCTGACCTCGGGCACCACGGGGCTGCTGAAGCTGATCCCGCACAACGCCGAGACGCTGAACACCTTCGACCGCGTCCGCGACCTGCCCGGCAACACCTGGTTCCTGCCCTACCAGATCGGCTCCTACGCCTGGTACCAGATGGTGTCGCTGGGCCTCTTCATGCCGGATCAGACACTGGTTCCGGCCGATTTCGGCGATCTGGCCGGGTCGTTCCAGGCGGCGCTGACCCGCGACGGCGTGACCGCCATCTCCTCCACCCCGACGTTCTGGCGGCACGCGCTGATGTCCATCGACGAGGCGGTGCTGTCGGGCGCCGCGCTGCGCAGCATCTCGATGGGCGGAGAGATCGTGGACCAGGCGATCATCGACCGGCTGCGGGCGCTCTATCCCCGCGCCGCGATCCGCCACATCTACGCCTCGTCCGAGGCGGGCGCGGCGATCGTGGTGACGGACGGGCTGGCGGGCTTTCCGGTGTCGCTGACCGAACGGACCGACCGGCCGATCGGCGTGCGGGTGGACGGCGACCGGCTCTTCATCCGCTCGCCCTATTCCAACCGCGCCGACGGCGCCGGCTGGGTCGATACGGGCGATCTGGTGGAACGACGCGGCGACCGCTTCTTCTTCTGCGGGCGGGCCGGCAACACGATGATCAACGTGGGCGGCCAGAAGGCGTTTCCCCCCGACATAGAGGCGCATCTGATGGCGCATCCCGATGTCCTGTGGGCCCGCGTCACCGCCCGCAAGGCGCCGCTGATGGGCGCGCTGCCGGTGGCGACCGTGGTGCTGAAACGCCCCATGCCCGAGGCCGAGGCGGAACGGATGCTGACCGAGCATTGCGAAGCGGGGCTGGCCGAATACGCCGTGCCCCGGATGTGGGATTTCCAGGACAGCGTGCCCCTGCGCGCCAGTCTGAAAAGCTGATACTCCGCCGCCCCCGGGCCGCGGCATCTCGATACGCACAGGAAGGAACTGGACGACAATGCATACCCGGAACCAGAACATCATCGTCAGCGGCGGCTCGCGGGGGCTGGGCCTGCACCTGGTGTCGCGCCTGCTGGAGGCGGACAACCGCGTCGCCACCTTCGCCCGCTCCCGGACCGAGGCGATGGACGCGCTCGAGGCGAAATACCCCGACGCCTTCTTCTTCCGGTCGCTGGATGCCACCGACGTGGAGGGCGTCAACCGTCTGGTGGGCGAGGCCTGCGACCGTTTCGGCAGCCTCGACAGCGTCGTCAACAACGCCGCCATCGGGCAGGACCAGCTGCTGATGCACACCGATCCGGACACGATCCAGCAGATCGTCGACATCAACATCGTCGGGCCGACCCTCCTGACCCGCGCCGCGATCAAGCGGATGCTGCTTCAGGGATCGGGCAACATCTGCAACATCTCGTCCATCTGCGGCTCGCGCGGCTATGCGGGCCTGTCGGTCTATGCCGGTTCCAAGGGCTATCTGGACGCGATGATGCGGGCCCTCGCGCGCGAGGTCGGCGAGGCCGGGATCTTCGTCAACTGCGTCGCGCCCGGCTTCTTCGAATCCGAGATGTCGTCGGTCCTGCGGCCGGAACAGCTGGAGACGATCAAGCGGCGGACCCCCTCGGGCGCGCTGTCGAACGACGAGAACATCTTCAAGGTCGTCGATCTGGTCATCTCGGGCACCACGAACATGCAGGGCCAGGTGGTGTTCGTCGATGGCGGCATCACCACCTGAGATCGTCGCGCGGGTCCTCGGCGGCGCGGTGATCGCCGCGCCCTCCGACGCGCCCCCCCTGCCCGGCCCCGCCGCCCACGACGGCGCGGGGCTGCGGTTCGTCTTCCGCCCCCCCTCGCCGGACCCGGACAGGGGGCCGCCGCCCGCCTGGGCCATCGACGTCGAACGCCGCGATCAGGACGCCCCGCCGGCGCTGGCCGCCCGGCTGGGCCTGACCGGCGCCGACTTCTTCCGCGCCTGGACGGGGCTGGAGGTCACGGCGAAGCTGACCGGCATCCCGATCGCCGCCCTCGCCGCGCGCGGGGCCCCCGCCGGGACCGCGCCCGAAATCGTCCGCGCCGACACCGCCACCCACTGGATCGCCGTGGGCAGGACGGCCACCCCCGCCGACGGCGACGCGCCCCGACCCTGCGCTTCAGGTTGACAACCTGCGGATATGACTGTTTGAAACCTGACGGACCGTTTAACCGTATCTGTGTCCAGTCACCGGCATGGGGAGCCGGTGCCGCAAGCAAGGCCCGGGGGAGACCAGCCATGACCGACGTGACCAGAGAGATCGTGATCTGCTCGACCCCCCGAAGCGGATCCACGATCCTGGCCGAGGCGATGTATCTGACCGGACGCCTGGGCGTGCCGGACGAATTCTTCAACAACGACCAGAACAACAAGGGCGATCGCCCGCACACGATCTTCGAGGAGAACTATCGCCGCGTCGGCGCCACCTCCTACGCCGATTACTGCGACAAGCTTGCCCGGCACTGGGCCAGCGACAACGGCGTCCACTCGGTCAAGATGCACTTCCAGCACTTCCGGCAGGCGCTCCGCTCGGGCTATTTCGACCGGGTGCTGCCGCGCAGCTACGTCTTCATCCACCGCGCCGACGTCGCCGCGCAGGCCGCGTCGCTGGCGATCGCGCTGAAGACGCAGCGCTGGAACAGCCGGATGAAATCCAGCGTCGAGGGCGAGGTCGAGATCGACGAGACGGTGCTGGCCCGCTGCTTCCACGACCTGACCTTCGACAACCTGCGCTGGCAGGCGTTCTTCCGCATGTTCAACATGGACCCCCTCGTTCTGGAATACGAGGAGATCGCCGCCGATCTGGCCGGCGCGGTGGAACGCATCGCCGCCCACGCCGGGGTCGAGCTGGATCACGACAAGGTCGCCGACATCGCGTCGAACCTGACCGGCAAGAAGCAGTCCGGCGACCGGAACGCGAAGCTGAAGGAACGGCTGACCGGCATGACGCTCGAGAATTTCGGCCCGGGCAACATCCTCTACGACACCGACATGCTGTTCCCGAAGACGCAGGCGCCCGCGGCCTGACCCGCCGCTCCGGCCCCCGCCGTTGACGAGGCATTAACGCAGCGCGTCATGCGCCAGGCGGTTGCTTACCCGCAGCCGCCAGTCTCGCCCCGGTTCAGCTCGGCGAGAGGTGTCATGTCGGAACGATCGGAAATCCTGTCCCTGCCCTACCTGCAACCGTCGCAGGCGCAGAAGCACGTCACCCACAACACCGCGCTCCAGACCCTGGACGCGCTGGTGCAGCTGGCGGTGCTCGACCGCGACCGGACGGAGCCCCCCGCCCTGCCCGACCCCGGCGACCGCCACATCGTCGCCGCCGGCGCCACGCTCGACTGGGCCGGCCACGACGGAGACGTGGCGGTCCGGCGCACCGACGCCTGGGCCTTCCACACGCCCCGGCCCGGCTGGCGCGCGCATGTGCTGGCCGAGGCGCTGGACGTGGTGCACGACGGCACCGGCTGGGTGGCGGGCACCGGGCCGGGCACGCTGCAGAACGTCGACGGCGTCGGCATCAACTCCGCCTCGGACGCCACCAACAAGCTGTCGGTCGCGGCGGATGCCAGCCTTCTCAGCCACGACGGCGCGGGCCACCAGCTGAAGATCAACAAGGCGGCCGAGGGCGACACCGCCTCGCTGCTGTTCCAGGACGCCTGGTCCGGCCGGGCCGAGATGGGGCTGGCCGGAACCGACGATTTCGCCGTCAAGGTCAGCGCCGACGGCAGCACCTGGCACACCGGCATGACCTTCGCCGCGGCGACCGGCCGGCCCTCCTTCCCGAACGGCGGCGTGCGAGAGGTGCTGGCGGCGGCGACCGAATGGTTCGTCGATCCGGTCCTCGGCTCGGACGCGAACGACGGGCGCACGGCCGGCGCGGGGGCCTTCGCCACCATCGGCAAGGCGCTGCAGACCATCGCCCGGCTGGACGGCAACGGGACGGAGGCGGCGATCCGGCTGGCCGACGGCACCCACGCCCAGAGCGCGCCGCTCGTCATCAACGGCCCCTTCGTCGGCTTCACCGGCATCGCCATCCGCGGCAATGTCACCACCCCCTCGGCGGTCACCGTCTCGGGCACCTCGGGGGCGCTCTTCTCGATCGGGCCGGTCCGTGTCGGCCTGTCGGGGCTGACCATGTCCTGCACCGGTTCGGGCAGCCTGATCCAGCAGGGCAACCGCAGCCACGTGACCTGGAGCAATGTCGTCTTCGGCGCCTCGAACCGGTTCCACGTCGAGAACGACGGCGGGCTGAGCGAGATCACCGGCAGCTACGCCATCACCGCCGGCGCGCAGCTGCACATCAAGTGCGGCACCGGCGGCCAGGTCACGGGCAGCAACTTCACCTTCCAGCTGTCGAACACGCCGAACTTCAGCCTGGAATTCCTGCTGGCGATGGACAATGCCGTCATCTCGCTCTGGAATCCGGCGGTGAGCGGCAGCGCCACGGGGATCCGCTACGTCGCGGTCCGCAACGGGATCATCAACACCTACGGCAAGGGCGCGACCTTCCTGCCCGGCAATGCGGCCGGATCGGTGTCGACCGGCGGTCAGTATCTTTGACCCTGCGGGGCGAGGCGCGATCGCTTCGCCCGTCCTCAGCCCATGTTGCGGCTGTGGACCAGGATCGCCTCGTGGATGTCGCTGTAGTAGGTCAGCCGTCCGTTCTCCAGCACCGCGCCGGCGTCACAGATCTGCCGGATCATCCCCATCGAATGGCTGACCACCACGGCAGAGGAGGTCTTCAGCCGTTCCCGCAGCACCGCCTGGCTCTTGGTGCGGAAGGCGGCGTCGCCGACCGAGGTGACCTCGTCGATCAGGTAGCAGTCGAAATGGATCCCCATCGACAGGGCGAAGGCCAGCCGCGCCTTCATCCCGGCGGAATAGGACCGGATCGGCTGGTGGAAATGTTCGCCCAGCTCGGCGAAATCCTCGCAGAAATCGACCAGGTCGGAGGTGTCGACGCCATAGACGCGGGCGACGAAGCGGGTGTTCTGCGCCCCGGTCAGGTCGGGGTGGAAGCTGCCCTGGAACCCGACCGGCCAGGACACCGACCCGCGGATCGTGATCCGCCCGCCGTCCGGATCGACCGTGCCCGCGATCATCCGCAACAGGGTCGATTTCCCCGCCCCGTTCCGGCCCAGCAGGCCGACGCAGGTCAGGGGCGGAAACTCGGCCGTGATCCGGTCGGCCACGATCTTGTGGGCCGATCCCATGTGGAAGGTCTTGCTCAGGTTCTCGAAGCGGATCATCGCTTCAACGCCGGTCCTTGAAGCTGTAGCCGATCAGCACCAGCAGGCACCAGATTCCGAACATCACCAGGAAGACCACCGCGAGGATCAGCTCGCGCTGCGGGTATTCCGCGGATTCCGGCAGGGTCGGCTTGACGTAGGCGGCCAGATAGCGGCTCTGCCGCCGCGCCTCGGCCACGGCGGTGTCGTAGGCCGACAGGGCCGAGACATAGGCCTTTTCGGAAAATTCGCGATCCACCTGAAGGCTCTCGAACTGGCCGATCACCTCGGCATAGCCCTCGTCGCCGCCGGTGCCGCCGCTGGTGCCCAGCTTGCGCCGCTCGTCCTGGATCCGCGCCTGGATCACCTCGATCTTGCGCTTCGCCTGCTCGATCCGAGGGTCGCTCTCGCGGGTGGAGTTGGACAGCAGATCCAGCTCGATCAGGGTCGAGGCAAGCTGCGCCTGAAGGTTGTTCAGCAGCCCCATCTGGCCCTGGATGTCGGCCGTCGGGTCGACGATCTGCGTCTCGTTCCGGAACCGCGTCAGCGCCAGCCGCGCCTCCTTCAGCCGCTCGACGGCCTGGTCCAGCTCCTCCTTCGCGTAGCGGGTGGTATCCTCGCGCGCGACGGCGGACAGCGTGTTGATCATGTCGCTGGACAGGGCAAAGATCGCGCGGGAGATCTCGCGCGAATCCTCGGCGGTGAAGGCGCGGGCCTCCACCTCGATCAGGCCGGTGCCGGGATCGTACTGGATGCGGACCATGCGGCCCCAGTAATCCATCAGATCCTCGATCGTCGCGTCGTCCTTCAGCGCGAAGACAGGGTCGTTCTCGGGGCGGCGGTACATCGTCCCCAGGTCCAGCCGCGCGTTCACCTCGCGCACCATCTCCTGGCTCTGGATGAATTCGTAGAGGATGTCGGTGTCCGAGGAGGACGAGCCCGACAGTTCGGTGATGCCGCCCAGGATCTCGAAGGCCGATCCGGTCTCCTCCTTGCGGACGGTGAACCCCACGCGGGACGCATACTGATCCGCGGCCAGGGTATAGAGATACCAGCCCGCCACGCCCGTCGGCAGGACCACGGCCAGCAGGAACGCCAGGATCACCAGCCAGTGCCGCAGCCGCATGCCGGCGGGACGCGCGGCCGGCGCGACCTCGACCACCCGGACGGAGGCCGCCGCCTCCGCATCCGCCTTGTCGGCCGCCGCCCGCTGTTGCCGGCGCCGCCGCTGCGCGGCACTGAGGCGCTGGTCTCCGGCGTCGCTGCCGGAGCCGTTCTCGTTCTCGCCCGTCACCTTCAGGCCTGCTCCCTGCTGGATTTTCCCTGCTCGCTGCGTAATGTAACCGGGTCGCGGCCACAGGGCCAGACGTCACGGGACACGCCCTCGGGAGGTCCGGCGCCGCACCGGCGCGGCGACCGTCCGCCGCGGCCCCGGGACGGCCCGGCAGCGGCGATGGACGGCACGCGCCGCAGCAGATACGGGAACGCGCATGACTGGCGCCGACACCAACATCGCCCCGACCCCCCCGGCGCCGCGCACGCGCCGGCCCGACCGCCGCTTCGGATCGGTGCGCTCGATCGCCGCGCTGATGCTGCGCGAGATGGAATCGACCTACGGGCGCTCTCCCGGCGGGTATCTCTGGGCCATCCTGGAACCCGTGGGCGCGGTGGCGATCATGTCCTTCGCCTTCTCGCTGGTGCTGCGCGCGCCCAGCCTCGGCAGCAACTTCCCGTATTTCTACGCCACCGGCTTCCTGCCCTTCGCGCTGTATCTGGCGGTGTCGAATCAGGTGGCCGCGGCGATCCGCTTCTCGCGGCCGCTGCTGGAATATCCCGCGGTCACCTACCTCGACGCCATCTTCGCCCGCTTCCTGCTGAACCTGCTGACCCATGCGCTGGTCTTCCTGATCGTCATGGGCGGGATCATATACGTCTTCGACATCGCGCCGATCCTCGACTGGCCGGCGATCTTCCTCGCCTTCGCCATGGTCTCGGCGCTGGCGCTGTCGGTCGGCATCATGAACTGCTTCCTGATCTCGCGCTTCCAGGTCTGGGAACGGGTCTGGGCGGTGCTCAATCGACCGATGTTCATCATCTCGGCCGTCGTCTTCATCCCCGAGGACGTGCCCGAACGCTTCCGCGTCTGGCTGATGCTGAACCCGCTGGCCCACATCACCAGCGAGATGCGGCGCGGCTTCTACGCGACCTACGACGCGGTGCATGTCGACCCGCTGTTCGTCTTCTCCGTCTCGCTCGGCATCGGCCTCGCCGGCCTGTTTCTGCTCGGGCGGTTCCACAAGGACATCCTGACACGCTGATTCCGCCCGGCGACGATTGCCACCCTCCGGCGCGGCTGCTAACCCGATCCGGCAACAGCAGACCGAAGGACCATGAAGTCTCCCTTTTTCAAACGCCTGCACACCGCGGTCCGCCTGCTGTCGCCCAGCCATTCCGAACTCGCCTACGTCCGCGCGATGAAGGCCAGCCGGATGTTCGACCGGCATTTCTACATCACCACCAATCCCAACCTGCACTGGCTGTCGCGCAGCTTCCCCGAACGCCACTACGTGCAGCGCGGAGAGAAGATGGGCCTGCGGCCCAACCCCGATTTCTCGCCCTTCGCCTACCTGCGCCACAACGCCGACCTGGCGGGGATCGTCGACAAGCCGTTCCTGCACTACATCCGCTACGGCATGGGCGAGGCGCGGGTCACCAAGGACATGCCCGTCGCGGCCGAGCTGGCGGAAACCCCGCTGCCGCTGATCCGGGCCAGCCACGGGCCGGACAAACCCGCCCGGTTCGCCATCGTGGTGCATGTCTACTACCACGACCTCTGGCCCGAGATCGCCGAGCACATCCGCCGCCAGCGCTTCGATCACGATCTCTTCGTCACCTTCGTGCAGTTCCGCAAGGCCGAGCGTGACCTGGCGCAGGACATCCGCGACGACTTTCCCGACGCGCGGGTCTGGGCCGTGCCGAACCACGGGCGCGACATCCATCCCTTCGTGCATCTGGTGAACTCCGGGATCCTCGACCCCTACGAAGCGGTCTGCAAGATCCACACCAAGAAGTCCCCGCACCGCGAGGACGGCGACGTCTGGCGCAATCACCTGATCACCGGCATCCTCGGCGATCCGCAGGCGACGCAGGACCGGCTGGAACGCTTCCTCGCCCGGCACGACGCGATGTTCTGGGTGGCGGACGGCCAGCACTATTCCGGCGCCGAATGGTGGGGCTCGAACCGTACGCGGGTGGAACACCTGCTGCAGCGGGTCGAGATTCGCGCCGATTCCGACAAGCTGTCCTTCCCCGCCGGGTCCATGTACTGGCTGAAGCCGCTGATGCTGGACATGATCCGGGGCATGCGGCTGACCCACGCCGATTTCGACCACGAACAGGCCCAGGTGGACGGCACGCTCGCCCATGCGATGGAACGCGCGCTCGGCTACATGGCGGTCGCCGCCGGTCGCCGCACGCTCCAGACGACCGAGCTGGACGAGACGCCGCGCGCCCCCTCCGGCACCGCGCCCTCCTTCGTGACGGCCTTCTACCTGCCGCAGTTCCACCCGGTGCCGGACAACGACGCCTGGTGGGGCAAGGGCTTCACCGAATGGCGGCAGGTCGTCCACGGCCGCTCCGCCTATCCCGGCCACTGCCAGCCGGCGCTGCCCTCCGATCTCGGCTTCTACGACCTGCGGGTGCCCGCCACCCTGTCGCTGCAGACGGAAACGGCCCGCGCCGCCGGGATCGACGCCTTCTGCGTCTACCACTACTGGTTCGACGGCCGCCGTATCCTCGACACCCCGATGGAGGTGGTGCTGGCGGACCGCGACATCGACTTCCCCTTCTACCTGTGCTGGGCGAACGAAAGCTGGCGCCGCAACTGGGACGGCCTGTCGGGCGAGGTCCTGATGGATCAGAGCTATGCCGACGGCTTCGCCACCAAGCTGGCCCGCGACCTGATCCGCTTCTTCCGCGATCCCCGCTACCAGCGCCCCGACGGCAAGCGGCCCCGCTTCGTCATCTACCGCCCCGAGGACATGCCCGACCCCGCCGCCGCCGTGGCCGAGATGCGCGGCGTCTGGCGCTCCGAAGGCATCGGAGAGGTCGAACTGGGCGCCGTCCGCTTCCATGTCGAAGGCGATCATCCGGTGGCCGAGGATCTCTTCGACTTCTGGGTCGAGATGCCGCCCCACGGCTCGGTCGGCGCCGACGAATACCTCTGGGGCGGACCGCAGGGCAACATCCTCGGATTCGACCCGGCGCCGGGCTTTTCCGGCCTGATCTATGATTACGCCGCCGTCGCCGAAAAGGCGGTGACCGACGCGCACCGCAAGAGCCTGCCGCGCAACACCATCGCCGGGATCATGCCCGGGTGGGACAACACCGCCCGGCGCGGCCTCGGGGCCCATATCGCCTACGGCGCGTCGCCCGCCACCTTCTCGAAATGGCTGGACGGGCTCTGCGCCAACCGCATCGCCCGCTCCTACCGGCAGGAGATGTTCGTGAACGCCTGGAACGAATGGGCCGAAAAGGCGGTGATGGAGCCGACAGAACAATACGGCGACGCCTACCTGCGCATCCTGGCGACCAAACGGGCCGCCCTGGCAGGCAGAAAGGCGGATGCCGCCTGACCCGGGGGGCCGACCCGGCACAAGTTCCGTCTCCCGTCCACGTCCTCCGACCCGCGCGCTCCGCCGCCCAGGAAGAACCGCCAGATGTCCAAGCTCGTCATCCACATCGGAACTCACAAGACCGCGACGACCCACGTTCAGGACACCTTCGCCCGCAACCGCGACCTGCTGAAGCGGCACGGCGTGATCTTTCCCCGCATCGGGCGCACGCGCGGCCAGCACGGGCTGGCCAGCCACTGGATCCGCCTGCCCGCGCCCTACGGCCTGCGCAACCCCGCCCGCGCCTGGAAACAGCTGGTGCAGACCCACGCCGGCTCCGACCGGACGGTGTTCGTCTCGTCCGAGGAATTCTCCCGCCTGCGGCCGCGCCGGGTGGACATGGCCGAACTGCGCGACATGACCTCGGGCTTCGACGACGTCCGCATCGTCTGCACCCTGCGCAACCAGGCGTCGTTCCTGCAATCGGTCTATCAGCAGATCTCGGACGAACGGAATCCCGGCGGCTGGAAGCCCTTTCTCGATTCCGCCCTGAACGGGCTGGTCGTGGACGGGCTGGCGCTGGATTACACGATGCTGCTCAACCACATCCTGTCGGGGTTCGAAGCGGACCGCATCACCTTCCTGTCCTACGAGGAGGAGACGCGGCGCGAGGGCGGCATCGTCGGCGCCTTCCTCCGGCTGCTCGGCGTGCCGCTGACCGCCGCCGACATGGTGCCCTTCTCGGACCGCAACTCCAACGTGTCCCCTGCCCCGCTGGCGACCTTTGCGGCCAACGCGGTGACCGCGCCCGCGGTCGCCGGCCCGTCCATCGTCGCCACCGCGCAGCAGAGCCTCGACGCCATCCTGCCCGCCGGTGCCCGCACGACGATCTTCTCGCGCCCCGAGCTGCGGCTGCTGAACCAGACCTTCACGCCGCTGAACAACCGCCTGTCGCGCCGCCTGGCCGACACCCAGCCCGGTTTCACCGTCGCGCCGATGCTGGGCAGCGCCGAGGGCCTCGTCTGGCGCGGCCGCCTCGACGAGGAATTCTGGATCGACCTCTGCCGCCGGATCGGCCTGCCCGCCCCGGCCGGGGGGACGACCTGACATGGCCCGCCTGATCCTGCACATCGGGGCCCACAAGACCGGCACCAGCTACCTGCAGCGCGTCTTCTTCCGCAACCGGAAGTTGCTGGCGCAGCACGGCATCCACTACCCCGACCTCGGCCCCAACCCGGCGCACCACATCCTCTCGGCGCCCTGGATCGACATCCCCGAGATCCCCGCCAGCCACTACGGCAAGGGCGGGCCCGACGGCCTCTGGCAGCGCTTCGTGGACAGCCACGCCGACCTGCCCGGCACGGTCTTTCTCTCGGGCGAGCCGTTCTCGCGCGGAGCGCCGCAGAAGGTCGACATGCCCGACCTCGCCCGCCGCCTGTCGCGGTTCGAGGACGTGCGCGTCGTCTACACCGTCCGCGGCCAGCCCGAACTGGTGCAGTCGATCTGGCTTCAGGTGGCCAAGACAGTCTCTCCGCCGCCGTTCAGAGCCTTCCTGCGCGGCGCGATGCAGATCCGGATGGGCTCCGGCCTCTGGCTGGATCACGGCGACGTGCTGGATCACGTGCTGACCGGCTTCGCGCCCGAACAGGTGACGCTGCTCGACTACGACACCATCCGCCGCGGGCCCGGCGGCGTGACGCAGGCGTTCCTCGACCTGATCGGCTCGGACCTGACCGCCGACGCGCTGACGCCGGTGGACGCCGCGCAGTCCAACATCTCGCCCGATCCGCTGGCCACCTGGATCGCCACCCGCATCAGCGCCCCGCACCGCGCCCCGCCGGAGCTGATCCGGCAGGTCGGCACCGCGCTCGCCATCCCCGAGGGGCGGCGCAGCTCGGCCTTCACGCGCGACGAATACGCCGCGCTGCTCGACCTCTACCGCCCGCTGAACGAGGCTCTGGTGCGGCGCGTGTCGGCCACTCAGCCGGACTTCGCCTTCGCCACGCCCGACGCGCCCCCCGACCTGATCTGGCGCGACATGGTCGGCATGGCCGGCTGGGCCCACATCGCCAGAACGCTCTACCAGGCCCGCTGACCGCCATCCGGCGCCTCACGCGGGCCCCCTGCCCCATCCCACCATCCAGCGGTTCCCCTCCGCCCGCTCTGCGGCATTGTCGGAAAATCCGCCGCGCAAGCCACGCAGAGACCACAATCCCGCCGCCGCCCCGGCCCCGGCCCGGCCAATGCCTGAACCCCGTATCCGCACGGGGTTCGACATGGCCACCATCACGCATATCGAGACGATCACCACCGACGATCTGGCAGCGCTGGACGGCGCGACCGGGCTTCAGACCTCGCTGACCGCCGGCCACGCCCGCCTGCACATCCGCAACCCGGGGCTGGACACCACCACCTCCCTCTCGCTGCAACCGGCCCCCCTGCCCGACGGCGCCGCGACGGTGGCGCGCAGCGGCCCCGCCGGCGGGATGACCGCCCTCGCCGTGAACGGCCGCGCCGGCGGGCTAGATACCGCCGCGCTGAACCGGCTGGAGCACGGCACCTCCGACCAGCTCTACCTCGCCCGCTCCGGCCGCTATCCCGACGCCGTGCAGACCCTGCGGCTGGACAACGGCGGCACCGACCTGCTGATCGCCGCCCGCCCCGCCGGCGAGGGATTCGACATCTTCCGCGCCGGCCCGGCTCCGACCTTCCTGTCCCACACCGCCGGACCGGACGGCATCACCGCCATGTGCAGCGCCCGGGTCGGCGGATCCACCTTCGTGGCGGTCGGCGGCGGCGGCGACGACACGCTGGCGGTCTACCGGCTGGACGGGGCGCACCGGGCGGTGCAGACCCATGCCGTCGGCCCCGCCGACCTCCTGCCGATCCACCAGCCCTCCGCCCTCGCCACGGTCGAGATCGGCGGCAGCGCCTGGCTGATGCTCGCCGCCTCCGGCTCCTCCTCGATCACCGCCCTCCGGCTGAACGGCAACGGACGGCTGAGCTTCTCCGACCAGATCATGGACGGCCGCGACAGCCGCTTCGGCGGGGTGACGGCCATGGACTGGGCGATCGTGGACGGCCGCGCCTGGGGCGTCGCCGCCGGCACCGACCGCGGGCTGACGCTGCTGCGGCTGCTGCCGGACGGGTCGCTCTGCATCGACCGGTCGCTGCCCGACACGCTGGCGACCGGCTCCGGCCCGGTCATCGACGTCGACCTGACCCCGGCCGGGGGCGTTCTGCACCTGTCGGTCCTGACCGGCGACGCCCTGACCCGCCACCGGATCGACACCGGCACCGCCGGCGTCGACCGGACAGGCACCCCCGGCAACCACCTGAGCGGCACCGCCGGCGACGACATCCTCTACGCCGCGGACGGCGGCGGGCGGGTGATGGCCGGGGACGGCGACGACATCGTCACCGACGGCCACGGCGCGGACACGATGTTCGGCGGCGCGGGCGCGGACCTCTTCCGCTTCGACCCCGACGGGGCCGAGGACGTGATCCGCGACTTCGACCTCGCCCGCGACCGGATCGACCTGTCGGGCTTCGGGATGCTGCACGACGTCTCGGGGATCCGGATGCGCCCGACCGGCAACGGGATCGAGCTGGTCATCGACGGGGAACAGCTGCGCCTTGTCTCGACCGCCCTCGCCCCGATCCGGCCCGAGCAGATCACCAACGGGTTGCTCTTCAACGCCCAGCACGTCCCCCACATCGCCGCCGGGCCGGAAAGCGGGCCCAACCGGATCACCGGGACAGACGGGCCGAACCGCCTGCCGGGCACCGATGGCGACGACCTGATGCGCGGCCTCGGCGGCAACGACGAATTCCACGCCAGCCAGGGCAACGACACGATGGACGGCGGCGCGGGCTTCGACCTCGTCTCCTATGCGCAGGCGTGGGGCCCGGTGACGGTGTCCCTCGCGGCGCCCGAGACCAACGCCGGCGCGGCCAGCGGCGATCACCTGGTGCGGATCGAACAGGTCGTCGGCTCGGCCCACGGCGACCGGCTGACCGGCGATGGCGCGGCCAACGCCCTGTCCGGCGCCGGGGGCAACGACACGCTGTCGGGCGGCGGCGGGAACGATACGCTGACCGGCGGCGCCGGGGCCGACCGGCTGTACGGCGGCGGCGGGCGCGACATGGCCGATTACGCCGGCTCTGCCCGCGGGGTCCGCATCGACCTCCAGACCGGCACCGCCCAGGGCGGCCACGCCACCGGCGACGGCTGGACCGGCATCGAGGACCTGCGCGGCACCGCCCTGGCCGACGACCTGCGCGGCGATGCCGGCGCCAACATGATCGTCGGCGGGCTGGGCAACGATTTCCTCATGGGGCGCGACGGGGCCGACATCCTGATCGGCAGCCACGGCAACGACATCCTGGCCGGCGGCAACGGGCGCGACGTGCTGAACGGCGGCAACGGCAACGACCGCCTGACCGGGGGCCGCGACAACGACCGCCTGGTGGGCGAGGCGGGGCGCGACACGCTGGTCTCGATCGACGGCGATTGCTCTCTGATCGGCGGCGACGGGGACGACCTGCTCTACGATGCCGCGGGGTCCTCGGTGCTTTACGGCGGGCAGGGGCGCGACCGGCTGATCGGCAGCCGCGGCGACGACCGCCTGCTGGGCGCCGGTGGCGACGACATCCTGAACGGCGGCAACGGGCGCGACACGATCGCGGGGGATCAGGGGGACGATTACCTGGTCGGCGGAGCGGGCTGGGACACCTTCGTCTTCCGCGAGGATTGCGGCGCGGACAGTGTCGCGGATTTCGATCCGACCGTCGATCGGCTGTTCCTCAGCACCGACCTGACCGATGGAATGGCCGGCCCGAGGGCCGTCGTCGCCACCTGGGGCACTTTCCAGAACGGGCAGGTGGTATTCGATTTCGGCAGCGGCGACATGATCGAACTGACGGGTCTTTCCAGCTGGGCCGGGGTCGCGGCGTCGCTGGTGTTCATCGACTGAGTTTTATCAAGTAACTGATATTGCTTCGACTTTTCGGAGGTTTCGCGTGCGAAACCACAGGAGAGCGTCACTCCAGCAGGCGCCGCATCTCCAGCAGCAGCGTCTCCATCATCACGGCGTCTACCTGCTTGCCTTCCACCCGGATGGAATGGCCCGTCTCGTCCCGCAGCCAGCGCAGGGTGATCCCGTTGTCCAGCCGATGCACCCTGGATCCCGTGTCCCCGGCCGCCGCCTTCCGCGGCGTGCTGCGCGGCTCACGCCCGGCGCCGGCAGCCTCCAGGCGGGTGAGAACCTCGTCCAGCACCTGCCATTCCGCCTCGGCCGTGACCCCCTGCCCCGCCGACAGCGCCGCGCGGATTTCGTGCGCGAACCCGGCGCGCAGGCCGGCGACGATCCGAAGGCCCCGCCGCTCCGTCAGCTGGGTCGGGAAGTTCAGCAGATCGCCCAGTTCCTCGTGCAGGTCGGCAAAGCTGCGGATCTTGGACCGTTTGGCCTTGCTGCCGCTCTCGAAAAGCGCGTTGACCGCCGCCTCCACCGAAGGGAAGGCCCCTGCCCCCGTGGCCATCACCGCGATGCGGCCGCGTTCGTAGTGGCTGAGGTCGGACCGGATCTCGTTCTCCTCCACCATGGCAACGTAGGCCGACCCGGCATTCTCGGGCCGCCGCACCAGCGCCCGGATCCGCTCCCATGCGGGCTTGCCCGTCTCGGCGTAGATCGCCCGCACCGCCGACAGCCGGCGCCAGCCGGAGATCAGGCCGAAGCGCGGGGCGCCATCCTCGGGGTCGAGGCGTTCGAACACCTCGATCGGCAGGCGCACGCCGTGGGCCAGGATGGAACGGCGAAGCTCCTCCATCTCCTCGGGGTTCTCGCCCACCCGGTCCCGCGACAGCTCGTCCGCCAGGATGTCGTTGATGCCGATCTCGGTCACCACCAGCCCCTCCGCCAGCGCCTTGCGGTAGCGCTCGGCATCGGCCTGGTCGCGGGCCGTCTCGCTTCTGGCCAGCGGGTCCAGCGACGAGCCGGTCGCCGCCGCCTCGCCCGCGACCCGCGCGATCGGCGGGATGGAGCGGGTTTCGCGTGCGAAACCCTCTTCGATGGTTTTCAGCTCGTCCGCCGAGGGAGCTTCCAGCCGTCTGCGTCTGGCCATGTCAATCGTCCTTGTTCATCGGCGGGGCCGTGTCGTCCTGCCCGTCCATCGCCGCGTCGCGCCACCACGCCCCGACCAGCAGCTCCTTGAATTCGGCGTATGTCCGATCGAACGCCTCACGTCCGCGCATATAGGTATCACGGTTGAAATCCCGATAATCGGCCTCGTAGATACCGTTCACCTGTTCCCCGGCCTGCCCGACCAGGGCCGTGAACTCCTGCCGGTGCGCCGCCATGAAATCGCCCAGATAGGCCTGGATCACGTTGGCCAGATCGGTCTGCTGGGCGGAGTCGAAGCGGGTGATCATGGCCCGGACCACGTCCCATTCGAACTTCATCTCCGGCAGCCCGTCCCGGCGACGGCCCGCATTCTCGCCCTCCTCGATCGAGGCGAAGGTGGAATAGAGCATATCGAAGAAGCGGCCGGTGGAATCGAATTCGAGGAACGAGGCGCCGAGGGGGACCAGCAGGATATCCGCCGCCGCGAGGGCGTTGATCGTCAGGTACCCGAGAGCGGGAGGCGTATCGAGGATGACGATGTCGTAGCGGTCGAGGATGCCGTCCTGTTCGAGGAACCCGGTCAGGGCATCCCACAGGGGCCACGAACGGAGTGCCATTCGCCAGACCGGCACCTGGAATTCGGCCCAGTAGAGGTTCAGCTGGGCGCCGATCAGGTCGATGTTGGGCCAGTGGGTGTTCTGGATGACATCGTCGGCGCCCGTCTCCAGCGCCTCGGTCATCGTCTCGTCGAGGGGTAGGGCCGGCTCGCCGCGGGCCTCGCGGACCCGGTTCTCGGCCACGATATGCCTTGCGTAGTCTCTGGCCAGCAGGGGGAAGACGGTTGACCATTCATCCTCGACCCGGCCGCCCATGATCGAGGTCATGGAGCCCTGACTGTCGAGGTCGATCACCAGAACCCGGTAGCCATCCAGCGCCGCCGACATGGCCAGATGCGCGGCGGTCGAGGTCTTGCCGACCCCGCCCTTGAAGTTCGCCACGGCCGTCACCTTGGCCTTCGCCCCGGCGGGTTTCCAGGGGCGGTACTGGCGCGTCGCGAGACCTTCCTGCGCGAAGTGGTTCCGCAGCGAAATCACCTCCTCCAGCGTGAACCATTTCGACCCGCCCGCGCCTTCGCCCTGCGGCAGATCGGGGTGACTGCGCAGGACGCGCCGCAGGTGGGCAGGCGCGACGGGGATCAGGTAGCGGCAGATCTCCCACGTGGAGAACTTCCGCAGGCGCTTGCGGCCGTCGGGCGCGTAACCGCGGCGCGCGAGGTCGTCGCGGCCCCGGGCGCAGAAGGCGGCCGCGCGAGCGAATCGGGCGGTGTCGACGGGCGAGCCGAGACGGGACGCCGCCGTTTCGGGATTGATGGACTGATAGGGCGGCGTCCAGCTATCGGTTTTCTTCTTCATGAAAGGCGGGATCTCGTGTCACATGATGCGTGTGTCGTCGCGCGTTTTATCGCACATGCGGCGCGACGTGTGAATCGGCATCGAAGAGATGTCCGGGATCCGCTGGAGAGCGTGCGGAACATGCGTTCAGCCAAGAATAGCAGCCTCAATCCCTCATGAAAGATGAAAGAACAGCACGCAAATGTTGTAACTCCTTTGGAGTCCTTTGAATAGTTTGTCGCTGGATAACCAAGCCAAATCAACGGGATAAGCACGATCAAGGACCCGGTTACAGGATCGATGGCACCCGTATACGGGAGGAAGGGCACCCGATTCCGGGGCCGGAGGAACCCGTCTGCGGGATGAGGGGCACCGATTCGCGGGAGTGTCGAAACAGGCTCTGCTCAGGGAATTTCCGGGTCTGCGAGCGATGGATTTCGCATCCCTAGGCGCCTGTTCCGGGTGAAAGGCACCCGTCTACGGGATGGATGAAGCCATGCGGTACCCGTTTGCGGGAGGGGGGGACCGGGGCACGGCAGCCCCCACTCGGGCACCCGCGCGCGGGTTGAGCCGAGGTGCCTTTCATGGCATCATGGATGGCAACGATCGGCACGGTCCTTGCGCGGACCATGACAGCGCGCAGGACCCGAACCGGCAGGACGTTCCCGGCGATCAACCGGGCGCGGCAAGGACGGGCCCCGGAGCAGGCCGCAGGTGCGGCGCAGAGGCAGGAACGACGCGATGGCGAACGAGATGGCGGCAGGGCAGGGCGCGCCGAGAGGGCCCGACGACGGCCCCGCGATCCCCGGGCTGACGGGGGCGCTGAAGCGGGCCTCGGTCAAGAAGAACGTCGCGGCGATCCATGTATCGGGAAAACTGACCCTGTTGCAGCGGAAACTGTCGAATGTCCTGCTTCTGAACGCCTACGACGGGCTTGTCACGCAGAGCCGCCACCGCATCGACGCGCGGACGCTGTGCCTGATGATCGGCTACAACTCGAACGACATGGAGACGCTGAAGGCCTCCCTGCGCGGGTTGGCCGAGACGGTGGCCGAATGGGACATGCTGGACGAACAGGGCCGGCAGGAATGGGGGGTCAGCGCGCTTCTGTCCTATGCGAAGCTGCGCGGCGGGGTCTGCGAATACGCCTACAGCCCGGCGCTGGCCGAGAAGCTGCACGATCCCAAGGTCTTCGCGCTGATCAACCTGAACATCCAGCGCAGGTTCACCAGCGGGCATGCGCTGGCGCTCTACGAGAACTGCTTCCGCTTCGTGCGGACGGGCAGCACCGGGTGGTGGCCGCTGGACCTGTTCCGCCGGCTGATGGGGGTCGACAATTCGGCCTATTACGAAAGCTTCAAGCACCTGAACGCGAAGATCATCAAGCCCGCGGTGGAGGAGGTGAACCGCACCTCGAACATCGAGCTGACGGCCGAGACGCGCAAGCAGGGCAGGGCGGTCAGCGACATCCGGTTCCTGATCCGCGAGAACCCGCAGCTGGCGATGTTCGAGATCGACGACGACGAGGGCGTGCGCCACGGCGCGACCTACAAGGCGCTGCTGGCGCGGGGGGTGTCGGACCGGCTGGCGCGGCAGTGGATCGCGGAGCACGGGGAGGATTACGTCGCGGGCAAGTTGCGGCTGGTCGAGGGGCGCGACAACATCCGCGATGCGGCCCGGTATCTGAGCGTCGCGATCCGCGAGGATTTCCGCGACGGCGGGGCAGGGCGGAGCGAGCCGCCGCCGCCCGATCCGGCCGCGCTGGCCGCCGCCCGCGCGGCGCGGGAGGCCGAGCGGCGCGAGGAGGCGGCGAGCCGCCGCGCCCAGGATCTGCGGGCCCGCGACCGGCGCTGGATGTCGCAGCGCCTCGCGCGGGTGAAGGAGGCCGCCGACCGGCGCAACCCGACGCAGCGCGACAGCGACCGGCGGCTGTTCCTGTCGATGCTCGACAGCGCCACCGACCGGGAGGAATTCGCGCGCTTCGGCTGGGGGTCCGCCCTGACCGCCCGCGCCGCCTTCGCCTTCTGGGAGGAGATGGAGCCCGGGATCTTCGACGATCTGGACGAGGATGCGCCGGCAGCGGCGCAGGACGCGGGCGAAGGGCGCGGCGCGTGACGGTGGACGGGGATGCCGCCGGCGGGGTGTCGGGGCAGGGGCGATCGGACGGGCGGGGGGGCCTGCCGCAGGTGGCGGTGGTCCTCGCGCTCTATCAGGGGGCGCGGCATGTGGGCGCGCAGCTCGACAGCATCGCGGCGCAGGACGGGGTGGACTGGCGGCTGATCGTGTCGGACGACGGGTCCGAGGACGAGGGCCCCGAGATGGTCCGGCAGTTCGGCGCGGCGCATCCGGTGCGGCTGATCGACGGCCCGCGCCAGGGTTTCGCCGAGAATTTCCTGTCGCTGCTGCGGGCCGGCGCGGCGGAGGGGCTGCCCTGGCTGGCGCTGTCGGATCAGGACGACGTCTGGCTGAGCGGCAAGCTGGCGCGGGGTGTCGCGGCGCTGAGGCATGTCGATCCGGAGCGGCCCGCGCTCTATTGCGCGCGGACGGTGATCTGCGACGACGATCTGAACCCGATCGGGCTGTCGTCCAGGTTCCGGCGGCCGCCGTCCTTCCGCAACGCGCTGGTGCAGAGCATCGGGGGCGGCAACACGATGGTGCTGAACGCGGCGGCGCAGAGGCTGGCGGCGGCGGCCTCGGCCGAGGCGGGGGCGATCGTGGCGCATGACTGGTGGCTCTACCAGATCGTGGCCGGGGCAGGGGGCGTGGTGGTCCACGACCCGGAGCCGGCGCTGCACTACCGCCAGCACAACGCCAACCTGATCGGCGCCAACCTGTCGGCCCGCGCCAGGGCGGAGCGGCTGCGGCAACTGCTGAACGGGCGGCTGAAGGGGTGGAACGATCTGAACCTCGCCGCGCTCGGCCGGTCGCGCGGGCGGCTGACGGCGGAGGCCTGCGCCACGCTGGATCACTACGCCGCCGCCCGCCGGGGGCCGGTCTGGCGGCGGATGGCGCATCTGCGCCGGTCGGGGGTCTATCGGCAGGGCCGTCTGGGGACGATCGCGCTGCACATCGCGTGTCTGCTGCGCCTGATCTAGACGGCGCGACAGACGGTTTCTGCCGATCGTGATGACACCTGCGTGCCGGCTTGCTATGGACACCGGGAGGCAAGACATCGGAATGGAGCCAACCGGCAGTGAAGATCGAAACCACGGCGCTTGACGGCGTTCTCATCCTGACGCCCGCGCGTCACCAGGACCCGAGGGGGTTCTTCAGCGAGGTCTGGAACCGCCGCGCGCTGGCGGAGGCGGGGCTGGATCTGGATTTCGTGCAGGACAACCAGTCGCTCAGCCGCGAGGCCGGGGTGATCCGGGGCCTGCACTGCCAGGTTCCGCCGCATGCCCAGGACAAGCTGGTGCGGGTCGGGCGCGGTCGGGTGCTGGACGTGGCCGTCGACATCCGCGTCGGATCCCCGACCTGGGCGCAGTGGGTGGCGGTGGAGCTGTCGGCCGAGAACGGGCGGCAGCTGCTTGTGCCGAAGGGCTTCCTGCACGGCTTCGTGGCTCTGGAGCCGGATACCGAACTGCTTTACAAGTGCACCGATTATTACGCGAAGGATTGTGACCGGAGCGTCAGATTCGACGATCCGGCGATAGGCATCGACTGGGGGCAGGCGGGACGCGATCCGGTGCTGTCCGACAGGGACAGGGCTGCGCCGACACTGGCGGAATTCGACAGCCCGTTCCGCTACGAGGAGTGATCGCATGAAGATTCTGGTGACCGGCGGAGCCGGGTTCATCGGCTCGGCCGTGGTGCGGCGGGCCGTGTCGGAGGGCCACGAGGTGGTCAACGTCGATGCGCTGACCTATGCGGCCTGCCTCGACAACGTGGCCTCGGTCGCGGACCGGCCGGAATATGCCTTCGAGCAGGCCGACATCTGCGACGCCGCGGCGATGGAGGCGATCTTCGCCCGGCACCGGCCCGACGCGGTGATGCATCTGGCCGCGGAAAGCCATGTCGACCGGTCGATCGAGGGGCCGGGCGCGTTCATCCGCACCAATGTCGAGGGCACCTACACGATGCTTCAGGCGGCCCGCGCCTTCTGGACCGGCGCCGGCCGGCCGGAGGCGTTCCGCTTCCACCACATCTCGACCGACGAGGTCTACGGCACGCTCGGCGCCGAGGGGCAGTTCACCGAAGAGACTCCCTATGCGCCGAATTCGCCCTATTCGGCGTCCAAGGCGGCGAGCGACCACTTGGTGCGCGCCTGGCACGAGACCTTCGGCCTGCCGGTGGTGCTGACCAACTGCTCGAACAATTACGGGCCGTATCACTTCCCCGAGAAGCTTATCCCGGTGGTGATCCTGAACGCCCTGGCGGGCAGGGAGATCCCGGTCTACGGCAAGGGCGAGAACGTCCGCGACTGGCTGTTCGTGGAGGATCACGCCGACGCCCTGCTGACGGTGCTGCAGAAGGGCCGGATCGGCCGGACCTACAACATCGGCGGCGAGAACGAGGCGCGCAACATCGACATCGTGCGCACCATCTGCCGGCTGCTGGACGAGAAGCGGCCGCGCGCCGAGGGGCCGCACGAGGAGCTGATCGCCTTCGTCACCGACCGGCCGGGGCACGATCTGCGTTATGCCATCGACCCGACCCGCATCCGCACCGAATTGGGCTGGCGGCCCTCGGTCACGCTGGAACAGGGTCTGGAACGGACGGTCCAGTGGTATCTGGACAACGAGCCCTGGTGGCGGGCCCTGCAGAACCGCGAGGGCGTGGGGCAACGGCTGGGCCGGACGGCATGACGATCCTCGTCTTCGGCGCGACGGGGCAGGTGGCCCGCGGTCTGGCGGGGCGGGCGGACACCCGGTGCCTCGATCGTGCGGCCGCCGATCTGTCGGATCCGGAGGCCTGCGCGGCCGCGATCCGCGACGCGGCCCCCGCGGCGGTCATCAATGCCGCCGCCTGGACCGCCGTGGACGGCGCCGAAACGGCCGAGGCCGAGGCGCAGGTGATCAACGCGGACGCCCCCGGCGCCATGGCGCGGGAAGCGGCGGAGCTGGACATTCCCTTCGTCCACATCTCGACCGACTACGTCTTCGACGGCAGCGGCACCCGGCCCTGGACCCCCGACGATCCGACCGCGCCGATCTCGGCCTACGGGCGGACCAAGCTGGCGGGGGAGGCCGCGGTGCGTGCCGCCGGCGGGCGGCACGTGATCCTGCGCACCTCGTGGGTGTTTTCCGAACACGGGTCGAATTTCGTCAAGACGATGCTGCGGCTGGGGGCCGAGCGGGATCATCTGACCATCGTTGCCGACCAGATCGGCGGGCCGACCCCGGCGGGCGCCATCGCGGATGCCGTCCACCTGATCGCCCGGCGGATGATCGCGGGCGAGGGGGGCGGCGGCATCCACCATTTCGCGGGCGCGCCGGACGTGTCCTGGGCGGATTTCGCCCGCGCGATCTTCGACCGGGCGGGGCTGGCGTGCCGGGTCGACGACATCCCCGGAAGCAGCTATCCCACCCCCGCCAGACGGCCGGACAATTCCCGGCTGGACTGCGCATCGCTGGAGCGGGAATTCGGCATCGACCGGCCCGACTGGCGCGAGGCATTGAACGACGTGATTCACAAGTTGCAGGAACATTGACGTGACACAGCGCAAGGGCATCATCCTGGCCGGCGGCTCCGGCACCCGGCTCTATCCCCTGACCATCGGCGTTTCGAAGCAGCTGATGCCGATCTACGACAAGCCGATGGTGTATTATCCGCTGTCGGTGCTGATGCTGGCCGGTATCCGCGAGATCGCGGTCATCACCACCCCGCAGGATCAGGCGCAGTTCCAGCGCGTGCTGGGCGACGGCAGCCAGTGGGGGTTGAGCCTGACCTACATCGCGCAGCCGTCGCCCGACGGGCTGGCGCAGGCCTACATCCTGGCCGAGGATTTCCTGGCCGGCGCGCCGAGCGTCATGGTTCTGGGCGACAACATCTTCTACGGCCACGGGCTGACCGACCTGCTGAAGTCCGCCGACGCCCGGACCGAGGGCGGGACGGTGTTCGGCTGCCGGGTCCACGATCCGGAGCGTTACGGCGTGGTGGCGATGGATGCCGACGGCACCCCCGTCGCCATCATCGAGAAGCCGAAGGTGCCGCCGTCGGACTACGCTGTCACCGGGCTCTACTTCCTCGACGGCCGCGCGCCCGAGCGGGCCCGGTCGATCCAGCCGTCGGAGCGGGGCGAGCTGGAGATCACCTCGCTGCTGGAGATCTATCTGAAGGAAGGGTCGCTGGAGATCGCCCGGATGGGCCGCGGCTATGCCTGGCTCGACACCGGCACCCACGCCTCGCTGCTGGATGCCGGGAACTTCGTGCGGACGTTGCAGCAGCGCCAGGGGATGCAATCCGGCTGCCCGGAAGAGATCGCCTGGGATCAGGGCTGGATCGACGCCGCGCAGCTGGCCGCACATGCGGAGACGTTCCGCAAGTCGGATTATGGCGACTACCTGGCCAAGCTGCTGCCCGGCGCGCGGGGCTGATCCCGGGCTCGGTCTCGGCCGGAATTCGGGGGCGTCGTCCGGGCACGGGCGGCGCAGGCCCTTGAAGGTGCAGGACATCCCGCCGTGCCCCCCTGAACGGGGCATGACCGCGGCGTTCCGTTGCGTCTATCTTTCCCCGACGCGATCACGCAGCGGGAGGCGCAGATGCCCGAGATCCTCGAACTGGCCGATGGCCGCATCCTGTCGGTCGGCAGCTACTACCCGCCGGGCGAGACAACGCGCTACAACACGGTGCAGCTGCACGGGGTGGACGGCAGCCTGATCACCGACGGCCCGCTGCGGCTGTTCGCCGGAACGGTTGGCGACGAGGCGTCGACCTTCACCGAGGTCCTGGCCGCCTTCACCCGGCCCGGCGGGGTGGTTGAGGTCGTCTTCGCTACCGGCGAGTCCGGCGATCTCTACCGGGCCGCCATCGGCGCGGACGGCAGCGTGTGGCAGACGCCCGTGGCGCTGCCGGACCTGCCGCAGCCCAATTTCGACCGGGTCCGGGACAATTTCACCGATCTCGGCAACGGCACCGGCGCGGCGCTCAGCGGCGGCGTGCTGATGGTGCTGGACCGGGGCGGGGCGGTCGCCGGGTTCCACGACATGGACCTGGACGGAAGCGTCTATTCGGACGCCGCGATCCGGGTCGGCAACCGGATCTTCGCGGTGGCGCTGTCGATCGACCCTACCACCGGCGTCGCGCTCGCCCCGGGCGAGATCACCGGCCAGTTCTTCGAGCTGGACGGCACCCCGGCGAGCGGGCGGATCGACCTGACCGAGGGCGCGCACCGGTTCTCGCAGATCTACGGCGAATCGATCCGCAACCTCGACGCGGTGGAGCTGACGGACGGGCGGATCGCGATCACCTGGGGGTCGCAGCTGGAGGGCTCGGCCGAGGATGACGGGCTGGCGATCTGGGCCACCATCATCGGGCCGGGCGGGTCGGTGGTGGTGCCGGAATTCCTGGTCAACACCGGGACCACGACCGGCACCCAGTTCCGGCCCGAGGTCTTCGCGGTCGACGGCGGCGGCTTCGCGGTGGCCTATTCCTCGGTCACGAGTTTCCCGACGACGCGCACGACCGAGCTGCGGGTCTTCGACCGCGACGGGCAGCTGGTGGACGAGGCGCGGCTGCTGGACGGGCAGGGGAGCGAGCGGGTCTACGTCTCGCCCGCCGGCTCGGTCTTCCTGCTGAACCAGGGCGAGGCCGGGGTGGCGATCCACGAGGCCGATCTGTCGGGCACCGTCGCCGCCGGCGGGCTGGTCGGCGAGGAGGTGGTGCTGTCCGCCACCCGTCTGGGCGAGCTGTCGGATTCGGCCGAGATCGCGACCCTGACGGACGGGCGCGTCGTGGTGGCCTACGACGACGCGAACCTGTGGGTTCATGCCCGAATCCACGATCCGGCGACGGGCGAGACGGTGGACGTCGGCCCCCGCGTCGACGGCAACGAGGCGACGGTCGCGGCGCTGGCGGACGGCGGCTTCGTCGTCGGCTGGGAATGGCAGGACCGGCTGCTGGCACAGATCCACAACGCCGACGGGTCCGAGAGGGGCGGGCAGATCCTCGTCCACGATGGCGAGGCGCGGGACTTCGCGCTGCTGGCCACGGCGACCGGCTTCGTCGCGTCGTACGTGGACGACGAGGGCGCGGCCTATCGCGACCTGATGACCCGCTTCTTCGATGCCGCGGGGGTCGAGACGGCGGCCCCGGCCGAGGCCGCGCCGGCGTATCTGTCGGGCCGGGCGGCCGACGGGGCGGTGCTGTCCGACGGGCGGCTGGTGCTGACGTGGAACGGCGACGGCGCGGGCTTCGTCAACTCGGCCCTGATGCGGATCCACGACAGCGACGGCACGCCCGTCTCGCCGCTGATCACGATCGCCAGCGCCATCGACGACGCGCCGCAGGTCAGGGTCGTCGCCACGGCGGAGGGTTTCAGCACGCTGCATGTCGACGACGCGACGGACCGCTTCGTGCTGACCCACTACACCAACGCGGGTGCGCTGCTGTCCAGCCGCACGCTCGACACGATGGCGCTGATCGGCAACCCCGGGCGCGAGGTCTTCGACTTCGAGATCCTGGGCACCGGGCAGTTCGCCATCGGTTACATGCGCCACGACGGCGGCACCAACATGTCGGACGTGATGTTCGACGTGGTGAACCGCGACGGCACGATCGCCCTGGGCAACATGATCGCCACCGAGAACGTGGCCGACGATCAGCGCAACGTCCGGATGACGCGGCTGCCGGACGGCACCGCCTTCCTGAGCTTCACCGACGACACCAACGTGCAGTTCGGAGCGCAATACGCGATCCACGGCGTCACGATCGAGGGCGTGCCCGGCCCGACAGAGGCCAACGACATGCTGAGCGGCACGCCGGGCGACGATTTCGTCGACCTGCTGGGCGGGCGCGACACCTATGCCGCCGGGTCGGGCAACGACGTGGTGCTGGGCGGCGACGGGGCCGACACCCTGCTGGGCGAGCATGGCGACGACCTGCTGTCCGGCGGGCGCGGCGCGGATCTGCTGGTCGGCGGGCCGGGGCTGGACCTGGCGGATTACGTCTTTGCCGGATCCGCGGTTGTGGCGGACATGATCAACACCGCGCTGAACAGGGGCGAGGCGGCGGGCGACCGCTATGCCTCGATCGAGGGACTGCGGGGCACCAATCGCGGCGACGACCTGCGCGGCGACAATCAGGACAACCTGCTGAACGCCATGGGCGGCGACGATTTCGTGCTGGGCCGCGGCGGATCGGACACGCTGATCGGCGCGGCGGGCAACGACACCCTGTCGGGCGGCGACGGCAACGACGTGGTGAACGGCGGCGGCGGCAACGACGTGCTGTCGGGCGGCAACGGCAACGACCGGCTGGTCGGGGACGACGGCAACGACCGGATCGTCGGGATCGCCGGCGACAATTCGATGATCGGCGGGCGCGGGGACGACACGCTCTACGACGGGCGGGGCAGTTCCGTGCTGTTCGGCGGGGCGGGCAACGACCGGCTGATCGGCGGGGCCGGGAACGACCGCATCCTCGGCAGCACCGGCAACGACCGGCTGGCGGGGCTGAACGGAAACGACACGATGGCCGGCAACCAGGGCAACGACTACATGGTCGGCGGCAACGGGTCGGACATCTTCGTGTTCCAGGCCGATTGCGGCACCGATCAGGTCGAGGATTACACCGCCGGTCTGGACCGCATCCTGATCGAGACCAGTCTCACCGGGGGAGAGACGGACCCGGCCGCGGTGATCGCCGCCTACGCCTCGATCACCGGGGGCAACCTGGTGTTCGATTTCGGCGGCGGCAATTCTGCAACGTTCATCGGCATCACAACCTTGGCGGGACTCGACGGCGACCTGTTGATTGCGTAATCGGCAGGTTGCACATTCGGGGAGCCGGTCATGCCCAACATCACGGTCGATGGAGACCTTCAGGGCGAGATCGCCGCATTCGAGGGTGCGGCGCGCGGCGCCATCTCGCGCTATGGCGCGATCGGCAATTCCTTCATCTACTCCTCCGGCGCCGACAGCACCGTGACCCTGACCGGCACCAACCTGCGCACCCCGTCCAGCGGCCCCGACTTCCTGACCGGGACGGTAGATTACGCGCGGCTGTCGGCGCTGGATCTCGACAACATCCCGGACTTCAACGACCGGCTGCTGATCGACGGGATCACGCTGGACGGGACCCGTCTCTTCACCCTTGATTTCCGCACCGGCACCGCATCCTACGGCACGTTCGAGGACGCCTATTTCGAATCCCGTCTGGCGATCGGGTCGTGGCGGGTGCAGGGCATGTCGGGCGACGACACGCTGACCCCCGGCGCGGCGATGGCGCTGAACGGTGACGATTCGCTCTACGGCTGGTTCGGCGACGACGTGCTGAGCGGCGGGGCAGGGGCCGACCTGCTGCACGGCGGCGCGGGCACGGACACGGCCGACTACGTCGGCGCGCGCGCGGCGGTGGCCGCCGACCTGCTGCTGGGCGGCAGTGGCGGAGAGGCGGCGGGCGACAGCTACGTCCAGATGGAGAACCTGCGCGGGACGCGCTTCGGCGACGATCTGCGCGGCGACCGCGGCGCCAACCTGGTCAACGGATCGAACGGCGCCGACCTGATCCTGGGGCGCGAGGGCGCGGACACGCTGATCGGCGGGGACGGGAACGACACGCTGTCCGGTGGCGACGACAACGACGTGATGAACGGCGGCGAAGGCAACGACGTCCTGTCGGGCGGCGCGGGCAACGACCGGCTGGTCGGGGACGACGGCAACGACCGGATCGTGGGCACCGCCGGCACCAACTCGATGCTGGGCGGGGCAGGGGACGACACCCTCTTCGACGGCCGGGGCGATTCGGTCCTGTCGGGCGGGTCGGGCAACGACCGCCTGATCGGCGGCGCCGGCAACGACCGCATCCTGGGCGGCACCGGGGCGGACCGGCTGGCGGGGCTGAACGGCAACGACACGCTGTCGGGTCAGCAGGGCAACGACTACCTCGTCGGCGGCAACGGTGCCGACAGCTTCGTGTTCCAGCCGGACATGGGCGCGGATCGGGTGGAGGATTTCATGAGCGGCGAGGACCGGCTGATCATCGCCGCCGATCTCACCGGCGGCGTCACCGACACGGCCGCCGTCGTCGCCGCCCATGCCACCGTCACAGCGACCGGCGTGGTGCTGGATTTCGGCAACGGGAACAGCGTCGAGCTGATCGGCCTGAGCACGACCGCCGGGCTGGCGGGGGACATCCTGATCGGCTGACTGGTCGGCTGACTCGGGCCTGTCATGCGGCGGTGCAGCGGGGCCCGCATCTTGCACGATGAATCGCCCTGTGGTCAGGTGACGCTCGGTTCACCCGCCCCGGGCGGTTTCATCCAGAAGGATATTTCCATGGTCGCGACATTCGATTTCTTCGGTCCCAATTCGGACTTCTTCGGTGATGCGTTCTTCGACGAGAACGGCGATCTGACGGTCGAGACGCAATCCAGCTCCTCCACGCTGATCACGCTGCGCAACGACGCCAACGGCTTCGTCACCCAGGTCCACGGCACCGGCTTCAACGTCGTGAACGGAGAGCCGCAGTCCGGCACGATCACCGGCTTCACCTTCCGCAACGGCGGCGACACGGTCGCCGCGATCTCGGACATCAGCTGGTCGGCGCCCGGCTTCGTGAACGCGCTGGTTCAGGACAGCCAGGGCAATTCCGGGCCGCTGATGGCGCTGCTGAACCAGCAGCCGATCCTCGTCGACGCCTCGGACGCCGTGACGGGGGCGGATGTCGATCTGGACGGGTTGTCGACGAACCTGTTCTTCGTCGGGTCGAACTTCGACGACTACTTCCGCGGCGGGTCCGGGAACGACGTGGTCGACAGCGGCCGGTCGGAGCTGGCGAACGGGGATGTCGTCATCGGTTCGGCCGGGAACGACACGATCAACTATTCCAACGCGGCGGTCGGGTTCTACACCGTCGACTTCCGCGAGCTGGGCCAGGCCGTCAACTTCAACATCGACACCGTGGCGAACACCGGGTCGGTGACAGGCTCCATCGGCAGCACGGGCTTCACCACCACGCTGAACAACGTCGCGCGGGTGACGAACTACAACATCACCGACGGGCTGGGCCTGACCGGCAGCGACATGAACGACACGTTCAACCTGCGGGTCGGGGCGAACAACTGGCTGTCGGCGAACGGCCGCGGCGGCGACGACATCTACAACGTGACGGTCCAGACCTCGGTGCGGATCGACTTCCGCTCTGGCGCGACGAACGGGATCACGGCGAACCTGACCACCGGCGTCGTGGCGAACGACGGCACCGGCGGGACGGACCAGATCAACTACATGGGCGGCGGCGGCGTCATCGAGATCCGCGGCACGGACTTCGACGACAGCATCGCCGGGTCCGCGCGCAACGATCGCTTCATCCTGCGCGCCGGGGACGACACCGTCGACGGCGGCGGCGGCTTCGACACCGTGCGCTATGACCGCGGCGGGTACGAGTATGTCCAGGCCGATCTGCAATTCCGGACCGCCACCGCCGTCTGGAACGGAGCGACCGGCACCGACACGCTGGTGCGGATCGAGCGGCTGGTCGGGACCGACGGCGACGACACGCTGTTCGGCGACTCGGTCGACAACATGCTGGAAGGCGGGGACGGCAACGACCGGATGGCCGGCCGGCAGGGCGACGACACGATCATCGGCGGCGCCGGGACGGACCGGGTGATCTACAGCGTGACCTCGACCTCGATCACCGTCACCGCGATCGAGGGCGGGCTGCAGATCTATTCGGTCAACGAGGGGACGGACCACGTCTTCGGGATCGAGCAGTTCCAGTTCGCCGACGGCGTCTTCACCGCCGCGCAGGTCGAGGCGATGGCCGGCCAGACGACGGTGATCGTGGGCACCAACGGCAACGACACGCTGACCGGCACCGCGGCGGACGAGACGCTTGACGGCCGCGGCGGCGCCGACATCCTGATCGGCAACGGCGGCGCGGATCTGCACGACGGCGGCGCGGGCCGCGACATGGCCGATTACATCGGGGCGCCGGGCGCCGTGACGGTCGACTTCATCAACTTCGCGGTGAACACCGGCCACGCCGCCGGCGACACCTTCATCAACGTCGAGGACCTGCGCGGGTCGCAGTTCGACGACGACCTGCGCGGCAACGGGCTGGCGAACCTGATCAACGGGTCGAACGGCGACGACTTCATCCTGGGCCGCAACGGCGCCGACACCCTGATCGGGGCGGACGGCAACGACACGCTGTCCGGCGGTGACGACAACGACGTTCTGAACGGCGGCGAGGGCAACGACGTGCTGTCGGGCGGCAACGGCAACGACCGGATGCTGGGCGACAACGGCAACGACCGGATCGTCGGGATCGCCGGCAACAACTCGATGATCGGCGGATCGGGCAACGACACGCTCTACGACGGGGCGGGCAGCTCGACCCTGTTCGGCGGCACCGGCGCGGACCGGCTGATCGGCGCGGCCGGCAACGACCGCCTGCTGGGCGGCTTCGGCAACGACCGGCTGGCGGGGCTGAACGGCAACGACACCCTGTCGGGCAACGCGGGCGACGACTACCTCGTCGGCGGCAACGGCGCGGACACCTTCGTGTTCCAGGCCGACATGGGCAACGACCGGGCCGAGGACTACACCGTCGGGCTGGACCGGCTGTTCATCGAATCGTCCCTGACCGGCGGGATCACCGATGCCGCGCAGGTCGTGGCCACCTATGCGAACGTGGTCGGCGGCAACGTCGTCTTCGACTTCGGCGGCGGCAATGTGATCAACCTGCTGGGGCTGAACAGCACCGCCGGTCTGGCGGACGACATCCTGGTGACCTGACCGCCGGGCGGGCGGGCCGCAGGACGCCGCCGGACGGCGCGACAACGGGCGAAACCCGCCGATGTCGCGCCGAATCCCGGCGTCCGGCGGATGCCGCGGAATCCTGATTATGTGACGTCGTCAACGGCCCGTGATGCCGCGAAGGGTCGGGTATTCCGGACTTCGGCGGCGTTCACCCGCCGACCGACACAAAATCGCTTGAACTGGGTGCGTTTTTGCCGGACCATTTCCTCACGAAGCATTTCGCATCACGAATTTGAACAGAGGAGCGATCCACCAGCCACCTTTCGGCCCGATGGACAGCAACCGGCAATTTTCGCACGACGTGCCGCGTCCATCGTTCTTCGACCATAGCATCACCCTTCGCCTCGGGCCGGCTTAGCCGGGCCACGCCGCGGATTGATCGCGGACCGCGAAGTTCATTCGAACCATAGTCACGGGAATTTTCATCATGCCCACCACACCCGAAGTCTGGCGCCCGACGCAGCTCGTGAACACCGTCACGGCCGGCGCGCAGTACGATTCGCAGATCACCCAGCTGGAAAACGGCAACATCCTCGTCACCTGGACCTCGAGCGAGGACACCGGCGCGGGCTCCAGCACCGGCCCCGACGTCCTGGGGCAGCTCTACGACCCGCTCGGCAACGCGATCGGCAGCGAGTTTCTCGTCAGCCTCTTCAGCGGCGACGCGGACGAATCCGCGGTGGCCGCCACCCGGCAGGGGGATGCCATCGTCGCCTACATCACCGACGACGGCACCACCAGCCGCGTGCGGTACGAGATATTCGACGAGACCGGAAGCAACACCGGCTTCGACACTGTCGCCACCGTTACCACCACCAATGGCTATCGCGATCCGCAGGTTGCCGTGTCGTCCACCACGTCGGCGATCATCGTGTATGTCGAGAACAATGCCGACGACCGGCTGCTGTTCCGCACGCTGAACCCGTCGAACGGAACTCTCGGCACCGAAACCCTGCTCTATCAGAACGTGTCGGGCGGCGGTTTCCTGGGCGACACGGACATCACGGTCCTGAACAACGGCAACTACGTCGTGACCTCGACCTTCGGGGACGGCGCCGATGACCGGATCGCCTACCGGATCGTCAGTCCCGCCGGCAACTACGTCTCCAACCTCCTGTACGCCGGCACCACCGACACCAACGGGCTCGACGACAACGATCCCACCGTCGCAGCGCTGTCGGGCGGCGGCTTCGTGATCGCCTGGACGTCGACCGACACCAACGACCGGGACCTGCAGTTCCAGGTCTTCAACGCCGCCGGCGCGAACACGACCGGTGTCGTCACTGTCAACGGCGGCGCCACCACCGACGACAACAACGAACCGCAGCTCGTGGCGCTGAACGACGGCGGCTTCATCCTGTTCTGGGACGACGACGAGACCGGAAACCTGGAGATCTCGGGCCAGCGCTACAACGCGGCGGGCACCGCGGTCGGGACCACGTTCACGGTATCCGCCGGCGTCAACCAGATCGACGCGACCCTGCTGGACGACGGCCGGGTGGCGGTGACCTGGACGCTGAACAACGAGATCCGGATGAAGATCGTGGACACCCGCGACGCGCCCACGACCGGCGACTACAACCCGGACTGGCAGATCGGCACCATCGGCAACGACACCTTCACCGCCGATGCCACTTCGGCGACCGTGCACGGCTGGGACGGCAACGACGTCATCACCCAGGCCGGGACCGTCCGGTCCTACTTCGGCGGCGACGGCAACGACTACTTCTACGTCACCTCGCCCATCAACTCCGACCTGCATGACGGCGGGGCCGGCAACGACACGATCAACTTCGACAACGGCTCGCTGACCGACCTGACGATCGACCTTGCCGGCGGCACGGTGACGCGCGCGGCGGCGTCGGAAACGATGGTCGGCTTCGAGAACGCGATCGCCAGCGATGGCAACGACAGCGTGATCGGTACCACGGGATCCAACATCCTGTGGGGTCAGGACGGCAGCGACACGCTGAGCGGCTCCTCGGGCAACGACACGCTCTACGGCGGTGTCGGCGACGACAGCCTGCTGGGCGGCAACAACGACGACTACCTGAGCGGCAGCACGGGCAACGACACGCTGATCGGCGGCTCCGGCAGCGACTCGCTCTACGGCGGCAGCGATGACGATTCGCTCGACGGCGGCTCCGGCACCGACACGCTCTACGGCCAGTCCGGCAACGACACCCTGACCTCGGACGGTGACAACGGCTACTACAACGGCGGCTCGGGCGACGACCTGATGTATTCGGGTCTGGGCAACGAGACGATGGACGGGGCCACCGGGAACGACACGATCGACCATTCGGCGTACAATGGCGATTACGAGTTCGACATGACCACCGGGGAGACGTTCAACGCCAGCGGCACCCAGTTCGCCGGCGAAAGTTTCGTGAACTTCGAGAACGCCGTCATGGGCAACGGCGACGACACCGTCGAGGGCACGTCCCTGGCGAACGGCATCCTCGGCGGCGGCGGCAACGACTCGCTTCTGGGCATGGCCGGTGCGGACACGATCATCGGCGGTGACGGCAACGACACCATCCTCGGCGGCACCGGGAGCGATTCGGTCCACGGTCAGGCCGGCGACGACCTGATCTGGGTGCAGTCCGGCGACGGGCTGGACGACGCCGACGGCGGCACCGGGAACGACACGCTCAGCTACTTCGACGTCTCGGGCGACATCGTCTTCAACATGATCGCCGGCACGCTGCAGTACAACGGCGGCAGCACCGTCACCTCGGCCAACTTCGAGAACTACGGAGACGGCAGCGGCGACAGCTCGATCACCGGGACCGCCGGCGCCAACGTCATCGCGGGCAACGACGGGGACGACACGATCTTCGGCTACGGCGGTGACGACAACATCCTCGGCGGCGGCGACAACGACGAGCTGCGCGGCAATGTCGGCAACGACACGCTGATCGGCGGCGCCGGGTCCGACACGATCTTCGGCGGCGAGAACGACGACCTGCTGGGCGGCGATTCCGGCAACGACGTTCTGGACGGCGGCACCGGAAACGACGGGGCCTACGGCGGCGCGGGCAACGACCTGATCGTCGGCTCTGCCGGGGACGACACGCTGAACGGTGGCGACGGCTACGACACCGCCGACTACAGCGCGGCCGCGGACAACCTGGTGGTGAACATCAACTTCGGGGGCGCTCAGGCGATCTCGGCGTCGATGGGCTCGGACGTTCTGGCCGGGATCGAGGGGATCGAGGGCGGCACCGCCAACGACCTTCTGGTCGGCAACGCCGGCGGCAACATCCTGAACGGGAACGCCGGGTCGGACGAGCTTTACGGTCTGGCGGGTGCCGACGTGCTGAACGGCGGGGCCGGCAACGACCTGATCGAAGGCTCGGGCGGCAACGACACGATGGACGGCGGTGCCGGGATCGACACGTTGAACTACTACAACGCCGCGGGCGGCGTGACGGTAAACCTGAACATCCAGGGCACCGCGCAGGCCGTGGGCGGGTCGATGGGCACCGATCTCTTCGCCAACTTCGAGAACCTGATCGGGTCGAACGGCTTCGCCGACGTCCTTGTCGGCGACGGAAGCGGCAACGCGATCTACGGCCAGGGCGGCAACGACACCATCTACGGGGGCGGCGGCAACGACACGCTCTACGGGATGCAGGGCGACGATGCCTTCGCCGGCGGCGGCGGTGCCGACCTGATGATCGGCGGAGGCGGCAACGACTTCTTCGACTTCAACGCGATTGGAGAAAGCGCCCCCGGCACCCGCGACACGATCCAGGACTTCGGCGTCGGCGACGACATCATCAGCCTGGAGACGATCGACGCGAACACGACGGTCGGGGGCAACCAGGCCTTCGTCTACATCGGATCCAACGCCTTCACGGACGCGGGCCAGGTGCGGTTCGTCACCAATGGGACGGACGGGTTCCTGCTGGCCAACGTCGACGCGGGCCTCGGCGCCGATTTCGAGGTGCGCCTGCTGGGCGTCACCGCGCTGCCGGCGGTCGATCTGATCCTCTGAGGATCGGGCCGCACCAGAGCGGCGACAGAACAACGGGGGCCGCCTTCGGGCGGCCCCTTCCGCGTCGGGCCGGGGGATGAGCCATTCCCTGCCGATCCGCGGCGCAAGGCCCCGGACGCCGGCGGCCGGGACACAAGATAAATCTTGAGTTGCCGCCGCGTTCCGCCATTATTCCGGCACTTCAAGGCACGTTTCATATTGTATCATGGCGCCCCCCGGGCGCTTTTTCCGGAGTGGACATCGGCCAATTCCAGGCCCCGGCCCGCCTCGATCCTGTTCGAGGTCCTCGCCGCCAATCCCGGCGCGCGCTGTTTCCCGACCCCGCATGAGGGCGGCCTGTGCGTCGCAGGGCGAGTTCAAGCACATCCGTTTTCCGGAACACATGAGGATTTCAGAATGCCTGCCACTCCTGTCATCTGGCGCCCGACGCAGCTCGTCAACACCGTCACCTCGGGGAACCAGTACGATCCGAACATCACTCAGCTCAGCAACGGCAATATCCTGGTCACCTGGACGTCCGACGATCCGGCCGGTGCCGGTTCGGCCGAAGGTCTGGACATCATCGGCCAGATCTACGACCCGCTCGGCAATGCCATCGGCACCGAATTCCGGGTCAACAACTTCATCGTCGACGACGAGAGCGACGCCTCGATCGCCGGGCTGACCAACGGCGGCTTCGTGTCCGTCTATATCGACCACTGGTCCGCCGGAGCGACCACGGACATCCGGCTGGCGATCCACGACGCCAGCGGCGGCATCGTGACCAGCGCGACCGTCGCATCCAGCGACGGCACCTACATTCCGGAGGACCCGCAGGTCGCGGTGTCGAGTTCGACTTCCGGCCTTGTCGCCTGGATCGACAGCGCAACCACCAGCCAGCTGCACGTGAGCGGCTTCAACCCGACGACAGGCGTCCTGGGCACCGACAACTTCGTATTCCAGAACGCCACCGGCGACGGTGACATCCGCGATCTGGACATCACGGCGCTGACAAACGGAACCTACGTGGTGGTGTCCACCTTCAGCGCCGGAGCAGACGACCGGATCGCCTATTCGATCATCTCGTCGAACGGTGCCGTCTCCTCCGGCCTGAACTACGCCGGAACGACGAACGGCAACGGCGAGGACGACAACGATCCGACGGTCGTGGCGCTGACGGGCGGCGGGTTCGCGATCGCCTGGGTCAACCAGGACATCAACGATACCGATGTCATGATCCAGGTCTTCAACTCGTCCGGCACCGCTGTCACGACCGCCACGTCGGTGAACGGGGGCAGCGCCACGAACAACAACAACGAACCGCAGCTGGCCGCCCTGTCGGACGGCGGCTTCATCGTGTTCTACGACGACGACGTCAGCCCCTACTACATCCGCGGCCAGCGCTATTCCGCGACGGGCGCGATGGTGGGCACCGAATTCCTCGTCACCACGGGGGGCGCCAGCTCGGTCTCGGCGACGCTGCTCGGCGACGGCCGTGTCGCGGTGGTGTGGTCCGATGGCGAGATCCAGATGCAGATCATCGACACCCGCGACATCCCCTCGACCGGCGACTACAATCCGGACTGGCAGATCGGGACAGGCGGGAACGACAATTTCTCGGCCGACGGCAGCTCGCTGACGGTGCACGGCTGGGACGGCGACGACGTCATCACGGAAGCCGGCCAGATCCGCAGCTATTTCGGCGGTGACGGAAACGACCTGATCCTGGTCAATTCTGTGCTGAACTCCGATTACCACAACGGCGGCAACGGCAACGACACGATCAGCTTCCTGGGTTCGGGGGTCTTCAACCTGCAGCTCGACCTCTCTGCCGGAACGGCGACGGACGGATTTTCCACCGAAACGGTGGTGGAATTCGAGAACGCGGTCGGCACCAACAACGCCGACGTCATCACCGGTTCGAACGCCGCCAACTTCATCTGGGGTGAAGGCGGCTTCGACACGATCGACGGCGGAGCGGGTCAGGACACGCTCTACGGTCACGGCGGCAACGATTCGGTGCTCGGTGGAACCGACGACGACCTGATCTACGGCAACGACGGCAACGACACGCTCTACGGCGGATGGGGCACCGACACGGTCTACGGCGACGACGGCAACGACCTGGTGGTGATCCAGAGCGGCGACGGTCTGGACGATGCCGACGGGGGCACGGGCAACGACACGCTCAGCTATGCCGGCACCGACGGCTTCATCACCTTCGCGCTGGCCACCGGGGTCTTTTCTTACTCCGGCGTCAACCGGGTCGCGGCCAATTTCGAGAACTACATCGACGGCGAGGGCAGCGGGTCGATCACCGGCACCGCGGGCGACAACGTGATGTCGGGCGAAGGCGGCAACGACACGATCTTCGGCTACGGCGGCAACGACAGCATCACCGGCGGCGACGGCGGGGACGAACTGCGCGGCAACGCCGGGACCGACACGCTCAGCGGCGGGGCCGGGGCCGATTCCGTCTTCGGCGGCGAGAACGACGACCTGCTGGGCGGCGAAGGCGGCAACGACATCCTGGATGGCGGCACCGGCAACGACGCGGCCTACGGCGGGGCGGGCAACGACCAGATCCTCGGCTCGGCCGGCAACGACACGCTGAACGGCGGCGCGGATTACGACACCGCCGACTACAGCGCGGCCACCGACAACCTTGTGGTGAACATCAACTTCGCGGGCGCCCAGGCGATTTCCGCGTCGATGGGCACCGACCTGCTGGCCGGGATCGAGGGCGTCGAGGGCGGCAGCGGCAACGACCTGCTGGTCGGCAATGCCGGCGGCAACATCCTGAACGGGAACGGCGGGTCCGACGAGCTTTACGGCCTGGCGGGCGCCGACGTGCTGAACGGCGGCGGCGGCAACGACCTGATCGAAGGCTCGGGCGGCAACGACACGATGGACGGCGGTGCCGGGATCGACACGCTGAACTACTACAACGCCGCGGGCGGCGTGACGGTGAACCTGAACAACCAGGGCAGCGTCCAGGCCGTCGGCGGGTCGATGGGGAACGATCTCTTCGCCAACTTCGAGAACCTGATCGGCTCCAACGGCTTCGCGGACACCCTGATCGGCAGCGCCGGCAACAACGCGATCTACGGCCAGGGCGGCAACGACACGATCTACGGGGGCGCCGGCAACGACTCGCTCTACGGGATGCAGGGCAACGACGCCCTGGTCGGCGGCGGCGGCGCGGATCTGCTGGTCGGCGGTGCCGGGGACGACTTCTTCGACTTCAACGCGGTCGGAGAAAGCGCACCGGGCACCCGCGACACGATCCAGGACTTCGGTGTCGGCAACGACATCATCAGCCTGGAGACGATCGACGCCAACACCACCGTCGCGGGCAACCAGGCCTTCGTCTACATCGGCGCGGCCGGCTTCACGGCGGCCGGTCAGGTCCGGTTCATCACCAACGGCACGGACGGGTTCCTGCTGGCGAACGTCGACGCCGCGCTCGGCGCCGATTTCGAGGTGCGGCTGATCGGCGTGACCGCCCTGCCCGCGGTCGATCTGATACTCTGACACGACAACCACCCGCGCGCCCGCCCCCAGGCGGGCGCGCGATCTCAAGCGAAGACCCGCGACTTGCGCGGGACCAACGGGAAGGAAGACGGAACGATGCCGATCAGCAGCACATTCGACAGCGGCGACGAGGGCTGGACCACCACCAACGGAACGGGCACCTACGTGCCCACGGGAGGCACCCCGGGCGGGCATGTCGAAGGTGTGGAGGGCGGCAGCGGAACCTGGTACTTCGTCGCGCCCGCGGCCTTTCTCGGCAATGTCGAAAGCTACTACGGCGGCACGATCTCGTTCGACATGATCCAGCCCTCGGACGCCAGCCAGTACGACGCGGCCGATCTGGTTCTGGAAGGCGCGGGCCTGACCCTCGTGCTGGACGCGGGAGAGAACCCGGGCACCGACTGGACAAGCTACGAGGTGCAGCTGGAGCTGGGCTACGGCTGGCGGGTCGGCAGCACCAGCGGCGCCATCGCGACCGAGGCGCAGATCCGCGCGGTCCTCGCCGACCTGACGGCCTTCCGCATCCGCGGCGAGTTCGTGAACGGCACCACCAACGACATGTCGGGCCTCGACAACGTCGTCTGGACCGAGGGCGAGATCGACACGACGCCCGCCGGCCTGACCATCCGGTCCGATTTCGAGACGGGCACCCAGGGCTGGGGCTTCATCGCCGACGTGCAGGAATTCTACCGCGCGCCGAGCGGCGGCAATCCCGGCGGCTACCTCGAGGCGGTGGATTTCACCTCCGGCCAGACCTGGTATTTCGTCGCCGCTGACGCCTACCTGGGCGACAAGTCGGCGTATTACGGCGGCCTGCTGTCCTACGACCTGCGGCAGAGCGGCACCAGCAGCCAGTTCGACAACGACGACCTGCGGCTGACCGGCAACGGCATCACCATCGCGCTGGATCTGGCCCATCCCGGCACCGACTGGACCCACTACGACATCTCCCTGAGCACCGCATCGGACTGGCGCATCGGCACCGAGGACGGTGCCGTGGCCACCGCCGCGCAGATCCAGAGCGTGCTGAGCGCGCTCGACTCCCTCCACATCCGCGGCGAATACATCAGCGGCGCGGACACCGGCGGGCTGGACAACGTGGTGATGCGCCGGCCCGACGGCGTGGCGGTTTATTCCGACGCCGCCGCGACGGCGCTGACGGGCTACTACGCCACCCTGGCCGAGGCGCTGGCCGCGGCCACCGCGGGCGGGCGGATCGTCGTCGTCGGCAACCCGGCGGCAGGCGGCGCCCCCGTGACCGTCGGGGTGAACAACCTCGTCATCGCGGCCGACGCCCCCTTCACCGCCGATGTCGTGCTGGGCGCCGGCGTGGCGAACCTGGGGCTGTCGGGGACGGCCGGGGTGTCGGTCGTCGGCAACTCCGCGTCGAACCTGCTGAACGGCAACCTCGGGAACGACACGCTGGAAGGGCGTGACGGCGACGACGTGCTGAACGGCGGCGGCGGCAACGACCTGCTGGGCGGCGACGCGGGCGGCGACATCCTGTCGGGCGG
>Ga0310345_10000579_pt1 | contig 50073 bp, 44 predicted proteins | sample HC15DNA20500_MG_FD_204667 | JGI IMG/M metagenome (GOLD analysis project Ga0310345, IMG submission 204667) | Marine microbial communities from station ALOHA, North Pacific Subtropical Gyre - HC15-DNA-20-500_MG | ecosystem: Environmental > Aquatic > Marine > Oceanic | place: Pacific Ocean: North...
CGTCGAATGGGCGCGCGACGGCATTCGGGTGAACGCGATTCTGACGTGCGAGACGGGGGAAACCTTGGGCAATCTTGTCGCCTATCTGGCCAGCGACTATGCGGCCTATGTCACAGGTGCCGTGATGGGAGTGGGGCTTGATGACTGAGCGCGGGCGGCTCGATGGGCAAGTGGCGTTCGTGACCGGCGGCGGTGGCGGGATCGGCCGGGGCATTGCGCTGCGGCTTGCCGAGGCCGGGGCGGCGGTCGCGGTGTTCGACATCATCCCGGAGCGCTGTGCCGAAACCACGGAGCGGATCGCGGCACTGGGCGGGGAGGCGCTGGCCCTGCCGGGCGACGCCATGGATACCGAGGCGCTGCGCAGCGCAATTGCCGCCACCGATGCTCGGTTCGGCAGGCTCGATATTCTGGTCAACAATGTGGGCGGCGTTTCGGGCCGGCCCTTCCTCGAGCAGAGCGAGCGGAGCTGGCGCCGTCATATCGATATCAATCTCGTGTCGATGCTGGCCGCGACCCACGCCGCCGCGCCGATCATGATCCGCGGCGGGCGCGGCGGGGCGATCCTCAACGTCGCCTCGATCGAGGCGGAGCGCGCGGCGCCGAACTTTGCGGTCTACGCGGCCTGCAAGGCCGGGATGGTCAGCTTCACCAAGTCGATGGCCATCGAGCTTTCGGGCCACGGCATCCGGGTGAACTGCATTTCTCCCGACCATACGGTCACGCCGGGCAACCAGGGCAATCGCGCCGGGCCGGTCGATCCGGCCAGCTGGCGTACGCACAGTCCGGAAGAGATTGATGCCATGAACCGCCTGATTCCGCTCGGGCGCGAGGGTGTGGACAGCGAATGCGGCGATGCAGCAATTTTCCTTTGCTCATCCCAGTCAAGCTATGTAACTGGCGTGGTATTGCCGGTTGATGGCGGCACTGCCGCCGCAGGCGGCTGGGTACGCGGCCGCAATGGCAAGTGGACGCTCAACGAAGACCTTGCCTTCGGGTAGCGGTGTTCGGGGGATAAATCCCGCACCTGTTCATTTTACGCTTTAGTTATAAAACCAAGTTTACTACCTTGGGACTCTTGGACCCGGTTGGTTCATGAGAGGATGAGCTGATGCTGTATGGCATGGACGACGATAGCACTTCGCAGCGCATCCATGTTCCCAAGACCAGCGAGATCGTGGCCGACAAGATCCGCGCGCAGATCATCCGGGGCGAACTGAACGAGGGTGACAGCCTTCCGCCCGAGGGGCAACTCATGGACAGCCTCGGCATTTCACGCCCAACCTTGCGTGAGGCCTTTCGCATTCTGGAGGCCGAAGGGCTGATCAGCGTGGTGCGCGGTTCGCGCACCGGGGCGAAGGTCCACAAGCCATCGGTCGAGCTGGTCTCGCGCTATGCCGGCTATGTGCTGGAATCGCAGGGCACCACGATCTTCGATCTCTACCAGGCGCGCCTCGCCATCGAGCCGTCGGTGGTGCGCTGGCTCGCGACCGACAAGGGCGCCGGGGCAACCGTCCGGCTTCGCAATCTGCTGGCCGACATGGAGCGCATGCTCGATGAGGACCGGCATGATGATTTCATCGACCACGTCGAACATTTTCACCAGACGCTGGTTGCCTCGACCGGGCTCAAGACGCTGACGTTCATGAGCCGGATGCTGCTCAACCTCGCAGGGAAGCACCAGAGCGGCTATCAGAAGCGGCACCCCAGGACCCGCGAATTCCGGCTCAAGGCGCATCGCGCGGGGTTGCGCTCTTACCAGAAGGTCGTCGATCTGATCGAGGCCGGGCGGGTCGAAGACGCCGTGGCCCACTGGCGACTGCATCTCCATAACGCCAATGCCACATGGACCAGCGACGGCGAAGGCCAGCGTGTGGTGGAATCACTCGGCAGCTGAAGCAGGCTAGTCCCGCACCAGCAACATGGCGCCCGCCAGCGGCCCGCCCGCTGTCGACGTCGCGCAGACCTGCGGATCGCCCTTGACCTGCCGCGTTCCGCCCCGTCCCCAGAGCTGGCTGCAAGCCTCGTGCACCGCGCCATAGGCGTGAAGCCGCCCGCCCGAAAGCGCGCCCCCGCCGGTGTTGACCGGAAGTTCGCCCTCGAGCGCAATCCGCCGCCCGCCCTCGATGAAGTCCTTGGCCCCGTAACGCTCGCAGAAGCCGAAGTTCTCAAGCCAGTTGAGCGTGTGATAGGTGAACCCGTCGTAGAGTTGGGCGATATCGACATCGGCAGGTTTGAGGTCGGTGCGGCTCCACATCATCTCGGCCACCTTGGGCTGGGCCTGCGTGTCGAGTGCGTCGAGCTGGGTCCATGAATTGCGATACTGCATCGATGAGCCGATCGCCTCGATCCGCACCGGCGGATTGCGCAAGGTACGTGCCACATCCATCCGGGAGACGATGATCGCCACCGCCCCGTCGCACGGCACATCGCAATCGTAGAGCCGCAGCGGCGTCGCGATGAGCGGGGAGGCGAGGTAGTCCTCGAGCGTGATCGGCGTGCGATAGACCGCGTTGGGATTGAGCCCGGCATTGCGGCGCTGGTTGATCGGCACTTGCGCGACCTGTTCTGGCCGGATCCCGCTCTTGTGGACATAGAGATTGAAGAACAGCGCCTGCTGGAGCGACGCGGCATAGGTGTAATAGGGCGCATACCAGGCAAACGGACCGGACTGGCGCTCGCCTGACTTGAGCAGCGAATTGGCAAAGGCGGTCTTGCGCGCGGTTGCTTCGTACATCGTGCGAAAAATGAGGACATTTCGGCAGAGCCCGGCGGTAATCGCGCCGACCGCGTTGAACACTGCGCCGTACTGCCCCGGAGCTTCTCCCCCGCCCGCGTACCAGCCCACCTTCAATCGCAGCGCATCCTGCAGCGCGGCGCAGCCCACTGCGGAAAAGCCTGAGGCATTGGCCTGCTCGCCAGGCCAGGTCGCGATTCCGTCGATCTCGGCGCGAGTGAGCCCGGCATCGCGGATCGCCGCCATTGCGGCATCGACTGTGAGTGCCAGCGCGGACTTGGTCGCGCCGCGCGAAACCTCGGACATGCCGACGCCGGTGATTGCGGTGTTCTTTTCGGCATAGGCGGTCATGCCGCTTGCTCCACCGGACGGAAGAATGGGACCCACAGATCCTCGTGGTGCTCGAACCAGACCACGACCGGCATGTCGAAGCGCACCGCGTCGGGGTTGCAATGCGTGATGTTGCAAACGAGGCGCACGTCGTCCTGCTCGTCGAGGGCGACGAGCGCGAGGACAGAGGGCGTAGGGAGCCCCGGCACCCAGATCTTGTGATTGACTGTGAAACTGGCGATCCGCCCCCGCCCGGAAACCGGCTCTGGCGCAACGTCGCTGCTTTCGCATTGCGGGCAGAACGGCACAGGCGGATGCACGTAATACCCGCATTGGCCGCAGCGGCAGATCATCAATCGGCCATGTTCGCCGCCGGTCCAGTAGGCGCAGTTGTCCTTGTCGATTGCCGGCAGCGTGCGCGCAGGTGCAGGCGGCGTGTCCATGCCCGTTTTCCCGTCTCAGTTATCTAACTCAGTTGACGATTATCTGATTGCAGTCGGGACGTCCATTCGTTAAATTGACGCTTCATCAACTTTTGAGTCGCGAGCGATGCGCGGCCGGTTGGCGGGAGAGCAGCGATGCAAATGGAAGACATGGTGATCATCAGCGTTGACGATCATGCGATCGAACCGCCCGAAGCGTTCATCCGCCACTATCCCGAAGGCAAGAAAGACCGCGCACCCCGCATCATCCAGCAGGACGGCAAGGACGTCTGGCTGTGGAACGACCAGCGCTTCCCCACGATCGGGCTTAATGCGGTCGTCGGCCGTCCGCGCAGCGAATATGGCATGGAGCCGACGACCTTCGATCAGCTCCGCCCGGGCACTTATGATCCCAAGTTTCGGGTCGACGACATGAACGCCAATGGCGTGCTCGCCAGCTTGAACTTCCCGACGATGCCCAGCTTTGCCGGCGGGGTGTTTGTTGGCATGGCGAAGAAGGATCCGGTCGAAGCCATGCTCGCCTGCCGGGCATGGAACGACTGGCACGTGCAGGAATGGTGCGCCAGCGCGCCGGGCCGCTTCATCCCGATGTGCCTCGTGCCGGCCTGGGATATCGACGAGACGGTGCGCGAACTGAAGCGTATGAGCGCGCTCGGCTGCCACGCGGTGTCATTCTCCGACAACCCGGCAAACATCGGCCTGCCGAGCATTCACAACGCCTATTGGGAGCCGTTCTGGCAGACCTGTGAAGATCTCAAGATCGTGATCAACTGCCACATCGGCACCGGCGTGCGGGCGCTGCATCCCAGCAGCGAGAGCCCGATCGACGCGTGGATCACCGCGATGCCGATCTCGATTGCCAACTCGGCGGCGGACTGGACTTTCGCCAGCTTCTGGAAGCGCTATCCGGGTCTGCGCATGGCTTTGTCGGAAGGCGGGATCGGCTGGGTGCCCTATTTCCTTGAGCGGGCTGACTTCACCTATGAGCACCACCACGAGTGGACCTTCAGCGATTTCGCAGGGGAGCGTCCGTCCGACGTGTTCAAGCGGCACATCATCTCGTGCTTCATCGATGACCAGTTCGGGATCAAGAATCTCGATTATATGAATGCCGACATGGTCGCCTACGAATGCGATTATCCGCACTCGGACACTGTCTGGCCCAACGTTCCCGAATATCTCTGGGCCTCGGTCAACGGGCTCGATCGGGCGGTGATCGACAAGATCACCCACGAAAACGTCATGCGCGAATACAGCTTCGATGCCTTTGCGCACAATGGTGGGCGGGCAAACTGCACTGTCGGCCACCTGCGCGAACTGGGCAAGGACGTCGATGTCAGCCCGCGCCACAATCTCGGCGGCCTGAAAACCGAAAGCATGGACGCGATCGGCAAGGCACGGCGCGCGGTGACGTCGGGCGATATCGAAAAGATGTTCGCGTCGGCCTGAGGGGAGTTTCGAGCATGATCCAACTTTTCCGCATCGCGCTGGCGGCAGCTTGGCTGCGCCTGCTGATGGTCACCATCCACGCCGGTCAGACGCTCGGCTGGGACAAGGCCGGGGATTTCTTTTTCGGCGACATGGCGCATCCCTGGCGCGCGCAGTTCAACTTCGATTTCTTCTGCATGCTGCTGCTGATCGCGGTGTGGATGGTCTGGCACGCGAAATCGCGGCTGCTCGGCGTGCTGTTTGCGGTGCTCTCGATCATGGGCGGTTGCCTGTTCACGTTCGCCTATCTGCTGGTCCAGTCGTTCCGCACCAAGGGCAATATGGCTGCCGTCCTGCTCGGCCGCCACTATAGCGCGCGGGGGGATGGCCAGTGACCTGCCCGGTTTCCCGAGCGCCTGCCGATGCGCCGCCGGTTCCGGTGCACGTTCCGCCGGAGCTTGTGCTCGATACCCGCTTTGCCAATGGTCAAGTCGCAAACGACCTGCCTGATCCCTATGCACCGACCGACGTGCTGCGCGATCCCGCGTTCCCGCGGATCCACTATTACCCCTGGCCAACGAGCGGCAACCAGTGCGGGGCCTGGGTCGTCACGCGGTATGAAGACATTCGCCGGGTCTACGAGGACAACGACCTGTTCTCCACCGAAGGCGTGGCGCAGTTTCAGGCGTTAGCAGGAGAGCATTGGCCATCGATCCCGCTAGGGATAGATCCGCCCGATCACGCCAAGTATCGCCGCTTCCTCAACCCGTGGTTCACGCCGGTCGCAATGAAGGCGATGGAGCCGCGCATCCGCGCGATCATCGGTGAAATGATCGACGAGTTTGCGGCAAGGGGCGAGGTCGATATTGCCTATGACTTCGGACGGATCTTCCCGGTCAGGGTCTTCCTCGATCTGATGGGCCTGCCGTTTGCGATGTTCGACCAGTTCCTCGAATGGGAATGGAACATCCTCCACGTACCGGACATCGCCGCCAAGGCGGCCGCCGTGCGCGGCATTCTCGCGTACCTGCGCGGCTTCATCGCCGAAAAGCAGGCGGCGCCGGACCAGACGCTCGGCAGCTATATCGCCAATGGCGCGCTGGAAGGCGAGCCGCTTACCCCGACCGAAGTGATCGGGATGACCTGGTTCCTGTGGCTGGGCGGGCTCGATACGGTGGCCTCGTCGGTAAGCCAGATGTTTCGTCGGCTCGGCATGGATCAGGCCCTGCAGGCACGGATCCGCGACAATCCGGCGATCATTCCGACAGCGGTCGAGGAGTTTCTGCGGGTCCAGCCGCTCATCAATTCGGGCCGCAAGGTGAAACGCGATTTCACCTGGCACGGGATCGAGATCAAGGCCGGGGACTGGGTTTCGGTCTTCAACAGTTCGGGCAATTTCGATCCCGCGCAGTTCCCAAATCCCCGCACGTTCGATCCCGAACGGCAGGTCAACCGTCACTATGCGCTTTCGGGCGGCATCCACTTGTGCCTCGGCGCGCATCTCGCCCGGCGCGAGCTTCGGGTGCTGCTGGACGAATGGTTCACGCGCATTCCGCAGCCCTTCCGGATCAAGCCCGGGACCGACACCACCGTCGTGCCCGGCCTGCTTTCGATCCGCAATCTCCCGATCATCTGGAACGCAGCCTGAGGATATCGCCATGAGCTTCCTGAAACACCCCGGCTGCATCTACGTTGGCGGCGAATGGCAGCCGACGCTGGTTACCGAACCGGTGATCAATCCCGCCGACGAAAGCCTGCTGATCGAAGCGCCCGTCGGCAGCACAGCCCAAGTCGATGCTGCAATCGCCGCGGCGCGCGAGGCCTTTGATCATGGTGACTGGCCGCGTCTGCCCGTCGCTCAGCGTCAGGCGATGATGACGCGCTTCCTCGATGCGATCGATGCGCGCCGCGAAGAGATCGTGACGATGATCGTGGCCGAGGCGGGCGCGACGCAGATGCTGGCCGGGTTCCTGCAATATGGCATCCCGATGAAGCACGCCCGCCGCACGGTGGAGCTCGCCAGCCGTCCGGCGGTCACGCCGCTTCCGGTGGAACTGACCCCCAACGCGCAGGGCACGACGACGCTCGGCACCGGAGTCGTCAGCCGCGAGCCGGTGGGCGTTGTTGCAGCAATCTCGCCCTACAATTTTCCGTTTTTCCTCAATGTCGGCAAAGTGGTTCCGGCGCTGGTGGTGGGCTGCACCGTGGTGCTCAAGCCTTCGCCCTACACGCCGATGCAGGCCCTGATCCTGGGCGAGATCGCCGACGAGGTCGGGCTGCCCAAAGGCGTGTTCAGCGTGGTCACCGGCGATATCGAGGCGAGCCGTCTGCTGACGAGCGACAAGCGCGTCGATCTGGTGCACTTTACCGGTTCGGACAAGGTCGGCGAAATGATCCAGGCGCAGGGCGCGCCCACGCTAAAGCGGATCGTGATGGAACTGGGCGGCAAGTCCGCGCTGATCGTGCGCGCCGATGCCAATCTGCAGGAAGCGGCGATGGCAGCGCTCGGCGGTTTTACCATCCATTGCGGGCAGGGCTGTGCGCTCACCACGCGGCACCTCGTCCACAACTCCATCCGCCCGCAATTCGTCGAGACGCTGAAGGCGATGATCGCGCATCTCAAAATCGGCAACCCCGCCGATCCCTCGGTCAACTACGGCCCGCTGATCCGCGAAGCCGCGCGCGAGCGGACCGAGCGCTACGTCCAGATCGCGCTGGACGAGGGTGCAACGCTGGTCGCGGGCGGCAAGCGGCCGGGAGGGCTGGACAAGGGCTTCTACTTTGAGCCGACGCTGTTCGACAACGTGCGCAACGACAGCCGCCTCGCGCAAGAGGAAGTGTTCGGTCCGATCGGTGCGGTGATCGGCTTCGACGATGACGATGAGGCCATCGCGCTCGCCAATGCCAGCGATTTCGGCCTCTCCGGCGCGATCTGTTCGGCCGATGCGGGCAAGGCCTATGAAATGGCGCTGCGCATCCGCACCGGCAGCGTGGCGATCAACGGCGGCGGGGGCACGATGCTCTCCGATGCGCCGTTCGGCGGGATCAAACGCTCGGGCTATGGCCGCGAATACGGCGAGGATGGCCTCAACGAATTCACTTATCAGAAAGTCATCAGCTTCCACGCTGCGTGAGGGGACAGGGCATGACCAAGGTAATGCAGGGCGTGCGCGTCCTCGAAGTGGCGCAGTTCACATTCGTCCCGGCGGCGGGTGCGGTGCTGACGGACTGGGGTGCCGATGTGATCAAGATCGAGCACCCGGTGCGCGGCGATGCCCAGCGAGGCATCAAGGAACTGCAGCGCCTTGCGGTCAATCCGCAGCGCTCGTCGCTGATGCAGCATCCCAATCGCGGCAAGCGCAGTGTGGGCATTGATATCTCGACCGCCGAGGGACGCGAACTTCTCTATGAGATTGCAAAGACCTGCGACGTGTTCCTGACCAACTATCTGCCTTCCGCACGGCAGAAGCTGGGCATCGATCTGGAGCATATCCGCGCGGCCAATCCCGACATCATCTATGTGCGCGGCTCGGCCTTTGGTGAAAAGGGCCCCGAGCGCGACAAGGGCGGGTTCGATTCGACCGCCTACTGGGCACGCGGCGGGTCCTCGATCCTTGTCACACCGAAGGAACTCGATGGCCCGCTACTGCAGCCGGGCCCGGCTTATGGCGATACGATCGGCGGCATGAATATTGCCGGCGGGATCGCCGCCGCGCTGTTCCACCGTGAACGGACCGGCGAGCCGACCGAAGTCGACGTCTCGCTCCTTTCCTCCGGCATCTGGGCGACGGCTTGCAGCATCGACGTGTGCATGGAGCTCAAGACCAACCCCTTCGTCAATGCACTGCCGGGTCAGGATGTCGTCGGCACCAACCCGTTCATGGGCGTGTTCAAGACCTCTGACGGCGGGTTCATCAACCTGACGGTGCTCTCGCCGTCGCAGCTTATCGAGGATACCTTCACCCATCTCGGCATTCCCGAATGCGCCGCCGATCCGCGCTTTTCGACCATCGAGAAGCTGTGGGAGAATGCGATGGCGGCCTATCAGGAAGTGAAGAAGGCCATGGCATCGCAGCCCTTCGCCTATTGGCAGGAACGGCTGAAGACGATGAAGGGGCAATGGGCGGCCTACCAATCCCCCGCCGATATCGAGCATGACGAGCAGGTGCAGGCCAACGGCTTCATTTTCGAGGTCGAGAGCGCAGATGGCGGTCCGCCGATCAAGCTCGTTGCCAATCCGGTGCAGTTCGACAAGCAGCCCGCCAGCAACACCCGTGCGCCCGAAGCTTCGGAGCATACTGAACTGTTCCTCATGGAACTGGGGCTTGAATGGGACCGGATCGAGGCGCTCAAGGGCAAGGGGGCCGTTGCCTGACAGCAGGCTTTGGCCGATGAAACGGGCGATGTCCGCCGTTCCATCCGACCTCATGGGCGAGGAAGCCTTTTCGCCAGTGTCCGGCTCGCCGCTGGTGCTGCTTGCGCCCGGCGAGCGGGTGCCGGCAGGTGCGGTTGCTGTGCTGGTCGACCGGGATGGGCTCCTGCCCGATGTGGATGCTGCCGCCTACGATGCGCTGGTGACAACGCGGGCTGGAGCGCCGTCGCCGTGGGTGAGCGCTGCGCCGGGGAGGCTTGGCGCACAATTGGGGGCCGTGCAGGCCATGGCTGCCCGTGCTCCCATTGCCACCGCCCTGCTCGCACGCGTGTTGCGGCACGGGGAAGGACTGGCCTTCGATACCGCGCTGGAACTCGAATCGCTGGCTTATTCGGCTCTGCTGGGCGGCGAAGAGTTTGCGCGCTGGCTGGCCGCAAGGCCTGCGCCCGATGCGGGTGTTCAGGCCGCTCATCCCGTGCGCTATGCGCGCGAGGAGGAGCATGTCACCCTCACGCTGGCGTCTCCCGGCAACCGCAACGCCATGACCGCGGCGATGCGCGATGCGCTCTATGAGGCGCTGGTCAATGTGCTGGAAGACCCAAGCTCGCCGGACCTGACACTGCAGGCCGAGGGAAAGTGCTTCTCGACCGGCGGTTCGCTGGCCGAATTCGGCACGGCGCGCGATCTGGCGCGGGCGCATGTCATCCGCACCCAGCACAGCGCTGCGCGGGTGCTGCACCGGCTCGGCTCGCGCGCCACCGCGCGGCTGCATGGGGCCTGCATCGGTTCGGGGATCGAGGTTCCCGCCGCGGCGGCGCACCGGATCGCGGCGGCGGATCTTGTTGTGCAATTGCCCGAACTTGGCATGGGCCTGATTCCGGGGGCGGGGGGCACGGTGACGCTGGTCCGCGCAATCGGGCGGCAGCGGCTGCTCTGGCTGGCGCTGGGTGCCTTCCGGATCGGCGCTGCACAGGCGCTGGACTGGGGCCTGATCCATGCGATCGAACCGTGAGCGCGGCACTGGAGGCGATCGTGGAGGAGCGCCTTGCGGGCCTCGACTGGCGTGCAGAAGATCTCCTTGTCCGCGACGCGCCGGGCGGCCTGGATCAGCCCTGCCTCTCCTCGGCCAACCGCCATTGCCGTCTGCTGCAAGCGCAGGATGGCTGGGCCGCGCTCAATCTCGCACGCGAGGAGGATCGGGACACGGTTCCAGCGCTCTGCGGCCATGAAGGGGAGCCATGGGCTGCACTGGCCGAACTGGCGAAGGAGATTGGCGCGGCAAGCTTTCGCGACCGCGCGGCCGAACTTCAGTTGCCGGTGGCAGTGCTTGGCGAAGCGGCGCCACAAGCCCTGCCGACACCCGATCTGCTTCGCGTTCCGCGCCGGGTGGTCGATCTGTCGGCGCTGTGGGCCGGGCCGCTCTGCGCCGGGCTGCTCGCGCGCGCCGGGGCCGAAGTGGTGCGGATCGAGAGCATCGGTCGGCCCGATCCAACCCCGCAGACTTCGCCGCTGCTCGATGCGCGGATCAATGCGAGCAAGTCCCGCGTCGCGCTGGATTTGCGAGAAGCAGAGGGCAGGGCTGCGCTCCGCAAACTGATCGAAGAGGCCGATGTTCTGGTCACCAGTGCCCGCCCGGCAGCGCTTGCCCGGTTGGGGCTGGTTCCGGCGGATTGGCCGGACCTGACCTGGGTCGCGATCACCGCGCACGGCTTTGCCGGTCCCGGCGCACAGCGGGTTGGCTTCGGCGATGATTGCGCTGTGGCGGGCGGACTGGTCCGCTGGGAGCGAGGCGAACCGCGCTTTCTGGGTGACGCGATCGCCGATCCGCTGACTGGGCTGGAAGCAGCGCGCGCGGTCTTTTCGGGGCAATGCGGGCTGATCGATATGGCGATGGCCCGCGTGGCCGCCGCCTATGCGGGGCGGCTGGCGTGAGCCTGATCCTGAGGCAAGTGCGGCCATGGGGCGGGGCGCTTACCGATATCCGGATTTCTGACGGCCGAATTGCTGATATCGGCCTCGATCAACCACGTGCCGCGATGGAGATCGACTGCGCGGGTGCCACGCTGCTCCCGGGGCTGCACGATCATCATCTGCACATTCTGGCGCTCGCGGCCCGGCGGCAGTCGGTTGATCTCGCCGGGCTCACGACCGAGGCTGCGGTGCGTGCCGCTCTCGTCGCTGCCCGTCCCGGCCCGTGGCTGCGCGCAGTCGGCTATGACGAGCGCGTTGCCGGTCTGCCTGATACAGCGCTTCTCGACCGCTGGGTCCCGGATCGCCCGGTCCGTTTGCAGGACCGGACGGGCGCCTTGTGGGTGCTCAATTCCGCTGCGCTCGCCGCGCTTGGCACCAGCGATTGGCCACCGGGCGCCGAGCGCGACGCCGGCGGGCACCTGACCGGACAGTTTTGGCGCGAGGATCGCTGGCTCGCCCGCGCCCTGCCGCGCAGCTTGCCCGACCTCGGAGCGATGGGCGGCGAGCTTGCTGCATTCGGGCTGACCGGACTGACCGATGCCGGCGCGCACAATGGTCCCGATGAAGCGCGGCTCTTGGCTGGTGCCGTGCCGCAGCGCCTGATCCTGATGGGTAGCGAAGCGCTGGGGCCGGGCGAGGGCTATGCGCTCGGCGCGCTCAAGCTGCTGATCGACGAGCGTGATCCGCCCGAGATCACCGCGTTGGCGGCACGGATCGGGGAAGGCCGCCGGCAGCAGCGGGCCGTCGCCGCGCATTGCGTGACCGAAGCCGAACTGGCGCTGTTCCTCGCCGCGCTGGAGGCTGCCGGTGGCGCGCGGCCGGGTGACCGGATCGAGCATGGCGGGCTCATTCCGGAAACGTTCGTGCCGGTCATTGCCGCCGCCGGGCTGACCGTTGTGACCAATCCGGCATTCATCCATGATCGCGGGGATCGCTATCTCGAAGCGGTCGCAGCCGCGCAGCACGGCGATCTCTACCCCGCCGCGCGGCTGGCGCGCGCCGGCATTGCGCTGCTCGGCGGTTCGGATGCGCCTTACGCCGCTGCCGATCCCTGGCTGGCGATGCGCAGCGCGCGGGATCGCCGGACAGCGCGCGGTGTGCCGCTGGGGCCGGACGAGCGGCTCGAGCCGCTCGCTGCGCTGCGCCTCTATTGTGGCGGCGCGATTGCCCCCGGCGCGCCTGCCGACCTGATCCTTTGCGAGGGCGCGATGGCCGATGTGCTGGCTGATCTCACGGCCGACCGGCTCCGCATGTCAATCGTCGGCGGCAAGATCGCCTTCAATCGCGATGAAGCAGCATCGCCCCGGCGATGAACCCGCCGCCCATGGCGCAGACTCCGGTTTTCGCACCTGCCACTTGCCGCGCACCAGCATCGCCCCACAATTGCAGGCAGGTTTCATGCAGCAGGCCGAAGCCGTGGAGCCGCCCGCCCGACATCTGCCCGCCGCCGGTGTTGACCGGAAAACGGCCACCGGGCCCGATCTGGCCCTCGGCAATGAAGTCCTTGGCCTCGCCGTGGCCGCAAAACCCCAGCGCTTCGAGCCACAGCGGCACGAAGATCGAGAAGCCGTCGTAAAGCCCCAGCACATCGACATCGCCGGGCTTGAAGGCGGTGCGCGACCACAAGTCGATCGCCGCATCGTGCGCGCCCATCGTGGTGAGATCTGCGCGCTGGTCCCAGGTCTCCTGCGAGCGCAGGGCCGAACCCAGCGCCTCGATCCGCAGCGGCGGCATGCGGCAGTCCTGCGCGGCATCGGCGGCGGAGACGATCACCACCGCCGCGCCGTCGATCGGAATGTCGCAATCGAACAGGCCCAGCGGGGTCGAGATCATCCGCGCGGCGAGGTAGTCGTCCATGGTCAGAGGCTTCTGCATCACCGCGGCCGGGTTCATCTGCGCGAACTGCCGTTCCCCCAGAGCGACCATGCCGAGGTGCTCGCGCGTCATCCCGAATTCGTGGAAGTAGCGCGTGGCCATCCATCCGGCCCAGTTGGCGGCCGACATCGCGCCGACGGGTACCAGCCAGCTGAGCCAGCCGCCGATCTCGGCCCGGCCTGCGCCGGGAATGCTGGCGCGGCGTCCGGCGCTTTGCGACGAGCTTTCGGTCAGCGCGCGAAAGCACAGCACATGGCGGGCCTGCCCGGTCATCACCGCCATCGCGGCGACCATGATCGGGGCCATCTGTGCCGGTCCATCGGGCACCGCCGCGTGCCAGCATGTCTGCAAGCCTAATGCATTGCGCACTTCGCCTGTGCCGAGCGGCGACATGCCGGGGGAATTGTCTGCCTTGCCCGGATAGGTACAGATCCCGTCGATATCCGCGAGCGTCAGCCCGGCACGGGCCAGCGCGCGGTCGGCTGCATCGGCCAGATGAAGCATGGCCGGCCGACCGGTGTTACGGCCGATGTCGGACATGCCGGTGCCGGTGATCGCGGCCTTCATGCTGCCGCTCCTTCGAGCGGTGTCCACAGCGGCAGCCAGACTTCGCCGCTGGGCTCGAACGCGATGTGCATGCGCTGTCCGATCATGACCGCCTCGGGCGCGCAGCCGGTGACCGGTGCTGTCACGCGGACGCCCGGCGCATCGTCTACATCGACAACCGCGATTGCGAAGGGCACCGCCATGTCCGGGAGCCAGGGCTGGTGATTGACCGTGTAGCTATAGACAGTGCCCGACCCCGCCACCGCACGCGGGCTCACATCGCGCGACTGGCAGGCCGGGCAGATCACTTGCGGCGGGTGGATTGCCTTGTCGCATGCGCCGCAAAACGCGATCATCAGTTTGCTCTGCGCGCCGCCGGTCCAGAAGGCTGTGTTCTCTGGGGTCAATTCGGGCAAGGGGCGCACATGGCTCTCCATTTGGGGTTGTAACCTGTATAACTAGGTTTACCATTATAGGGAAACTGAAAGAGCACACCAATGACCAACCAAGTCGCCGATCCTTATGCCTTCAAGCCCGAAGATGATGGCTATCACGCGCTGTCGGACGACCCATACGAGACCGAGACCAACTGGTGGTCGTGGAACGTGCCCGAACGCAAGATCGGCGGCTGGATCCACACGCCCTACTATCCCAATCGCAAGACGGTGACCTGGCGGATTTTCGTGTGGGATGCGCGCGGCTATGATCCGGCGCGGATGGCCTATTACCGCAAGGTTGAGGAAGCGCCGATGCCGGACAATCCGGACTTGCGCCACATCACCTTCCCGGCCGGCGGCTACAGCCTCAAGATGCTCGAACCGGGTATGAAGTATCACCTGCACTATGCTGATCCAGATCGTGATTTCGGGCTAGACTTCGTGTTTGCCGGTGCGCATCCGCCACGCCGGTTCGAGCCGGGCGAGCCGCCGTTCATCCATACCCCGCACTACGATCAACTCGGCAAGGTCGAAGGGACGCTGCGGCTCGATGGCGAGGATATCCGGCTCGATTGCTGGTCGGTGCGCGACCGCACCTGGGGTCCGCGCGGTGGCCCCTATGCGCAGAGCAAGAAGCAGAGCTATGCGAACGACCTTGAGCGCGTCCGCGAGCCCGGCGGGCCGCGCTGGCGCGAAATCGAGCGCGAGCGGGGGCGCGGGCGCATCCAGTACATCTTTGGCCATGCCGATGGGGACAGCGGGTTCCTTGGTTTCGTGCGCCCGCAGGATGGCACGGCCGAAGGCTGGAGCCCGATGAACGGCGGTTACCTGCTGCGGGACGGGGTCTACGGTAATCTCGACGGAACGAAGTGCCGCATGCGTTCGTTCCGCAATCCGGAGACGGGCTGGTGCAGCCACATGCAGGTCGAACTGACCGATGATCTGGGCCGAACCATGGCGGCTGAAGGCACGGCGGTCAGCCGGATGAGCGAGGCGGGCTATGGCACCAACCAGCTGATGCGCTGGGATTTCGACGGCAAGATTGGCTGGGGTGAGGATCAGGATGTGTGGAATCCCAAACACTTCCAGCGCATGCTTCATGCGCTGCGAGCAGTGCGCTAGTCCTGCTGCCGCGCGCCTTCTGGCACGCCCTCTTCCGCCGCGCGCAGTTCGACCAGATCGACGCTGACATCGCGCGGCAAGGAGAGTATCGAGACCAGCCCGCGCGCCATCGATTGCGGGCTGGCCGGGGCGCCGGACATCGCCGCATGGCCGGTCTGGACGATCTTGGCGAAGAACTTCTTGCGGGTTTCCTCGGACCAGCTTTCCCCGCCGCTCCCGCCTGATACCGAGCCCGAACGCAAGACGCTGATGCGGATGCCCTCGCTGCGCAGTTCCTCGCGCAGCCCCTCCGACAGCACCTCGACCGCGGCCTTGGTGGCGGCGTAGAGCGCCAGCATGGGGAAGGGATGGCGCACGCTTTCGCTGGATATGTTGACGATCTGCCCGCGCGTGCGCCGCAAGTGCGGGATCGCGGCGCGGCTCGCCCAGGCGAGGCCCAGTACGTTGACATCGAGGTGGCTGCGGATCAGCGCGTCGCTGCCCTCCTCGAACGCGAAGGGGTGATAGATCGCGGCATTGTTGACCAGCACGTCGATCTGTCCGAACCGGCAGGCCGCCGCATCGATTGCGCATCGCACCGCGTCCGGATCGGTCACATCGCAGGCGAAAGTGGCCACGTCTTCGCCGAACGCTTCCGCAAGGCTTTCGAGCTCGGGCGAGGGCCGCGCCAGTGCGGCGACTTTCATGCCAGAGCCGACCAGTGCTGCGACAAAGTGCCGGCCCATGCCTTTCGAAGCGCCGGTGATTACGGCGACCTTGTCCTTGAGCGGCTCCAACCTGCTTCTCCCTGCAAACCTTCAAGATTGACGATACGTCAATTCCTTGCGCGAGGGCAAGTTTTCGTCGATGAGGCTTGCGATGACCCAAGCGGCTGAAATGACCCCTGCCAAGCCGGTCCGTGCCCGTGCGGCGCGCTACAACCACTATGGCCAGAAGATCGGCTCGAAGGGCGAAAGGACGCGCCAGACCCTGATCGACGTGACGGTCGACCTCCTTGGAACGCACGGCCTTCGCGATGTTTCCGTGGCTGATGTGGCGCGCGTGGCTAAAACGTCACCGGCGACGTTCTATGTCTATTTTCGCGGGGTGCCAGAAGTGGTGCTCGCCGCTCTGGCCAATGCGCCGCTGACCTCGCCTGAAATCGATGACTTGCTGGCGCGCGATTGGCAGCAGCCGCGCAGCCGCCCCTTTGCCCGCGCGCTGGTCGATGCCTACTGCGAGCTGTGGAACCGCAATCGCACGATTTTCCGGGTGCGCAACATGGCGGCTGAGGAGGGCGATGAGCGGTTCTATCGTGCCCGGATGGACGCAGCGCTGCCGATCATGACCGGGCTCACTCCCCTGATCGAAAAGGCGCAGGCCGCAGGGCTCGTGCCTGTCGAGCTCAAGCCGCGATCATGCGGCGGTACGATCCTGATGATGCTTGAACGCCTTGCCGCCGTCGGGCCGATGGCCCGCGAGGACGATGACATTTCCTACGATGCACTGCGGGCTGCGGCGGCCCACACTGTCGCCATGATGCTTGGCGCGCGCGATTAGCCCGCCGCAGCGTCGGCGAGCATCTGCTCCATGTTGAGCACGCCGGTATAGAGCCCGCCGGAAAGGCCGGCATCGACCGGCAGGCACGCGCCGCTGATGAAGCTGGCGGCATCGCTGCAGAGCAGGATCAGGGGGAGGGCCTGCTCGAGCGGGGAGGAAGGGCGCCCCTTGGCCTTGGAAAACGCGCCGAGGACGGCATCACCCGCAATCTTGCGAAACTCGCCCAGCATCGGCGTGTCGATCGGGCTCGGCATTGTGCAATTGATGCGGATATCGCGCGCCATCAGGTCGGGACCGAGCTGCTGGGTCCAGGTGTTGATTGCTTCCTTGGACAGGCTGTAGGAATCTCCGGCGCGCTCCGCATTGGCGGTGTACCACGCACGCGCTTCGGCAAAATCGGTCAGGTCCATGAATTCTTTCAGCAGCTCCTGCCGCATGAGATAGCGCATGCCCGCGAGCGAGGAGACCGTGACAATCGCGCCGCCCTGGCGGATGTGCGGCAGCCAGGTTTCGGTCCAGAGCCGGATACCAAGGAAATTGACCGTGATGACGTCCTCGCCGGGGAAAGTCTGCGGCAGGCCGGAAACGTTGAAAAGGCAATCAACCTCGCCGCCGATGCTTGTCACGCCGGCCGCGATCGAGACCGGATCCTTGAGATCGACCGTGGTGAAGGAGGCGAGCCCTTCGACCGGCGAGGGCCGGATATCCGCGCCGTGCACTTGCGCACCCAGCGCGACGAGCTGGCGGGCGCAGGCCTCGCCCGTGCCGGAATAGCACCCCATCACCACAACGCGCTTGCCGGCGTAGCCCAGGATATCGGTGGCCATCTGTCTCTCCCGCAGAATGTTCTCGCCCGAGTGAATACTCCGGTGCACGGCGGTGCTCAATGCTAAAATTGACGTTTCTTCAGTTTTAGCTGAGGCCAGGCGATACTCAGCCGCGCATTACCCAGCCGCCGTCGATATTGATGACCTGCCCCGTCATCCACCGACCGGCTTCGGACACCAGCAGAAGCAAGGTGCCGCAGAGCGCATCGGGCGTATCGCGCCCCTGGATCGGGGTGCGCGCCTCGACATACTGGACCAGCGGGCTGTCGTCGGGTGTGAGCGCAAGGCCCGCGTCGGTCTTGGTCATGCCCGGTCCGATCGCATTGACGCGAATGCCCTGGCGGCCAAGTTCGGTCGCAAGTGTGGTGGTCACGCCGTGAAGCGCGATCTTCGTCACGCCGTAGAACGACTGCGCCGGATAGGCCCCGGCGGAGACCTGATTGACGATCGCGCCGCCACCGCGCTCGGCCATGAAGGGGGCCACCACTTGCGCGCAGTTGATCGCGCCCCAGACGTTCACCGCCATGCCCTTGTCGAAGCGCGCGCGGTCGGTCTGAATCAGCGGCTTGTCGACAATCTCGACCATCAGCGCGGCATTGTTCACCAGAATGTCGATCCCGCCGAACACGGCCTTGGCCTTGTCGGCCATTGCGGTGACGGATGCGGTATCGGTAATGTCGACCTGCACGGCCAGCGACTTGCCGCCTGCTGCCGTGATCTCGTCGGCCACGGTCTGCGCACCCTCGCCGTTGAGGTCTGCGACCACGACCGCCGCTCCGGCATTCGCGAGCGCAACCGCGTAGGCCCGGCCAATCGAATTGCCGCGCCCGCCCGCGCCGGTGACGATGGCCACCTTGCCGTCGAGCCGGAAATTGTCGTTGCTGAAATCCGCCATGTCGCGTTCCCCTTAACCGCCGAAGATCGGCGCGCCGACACCGATGGTGACGGTCTTGTAGTGCAGAAATTCGTCGATCCCGGCCTTGCCGCCTTCCTTGCCGAAACCGGAAATGCCCACGCCGCCGAACGGCGTGTGCGAATTGATCTGGAACCCGCCATTCACATAGACGCCGCCGGCATGGAGCCTTTCGGCAATGCGGTGAACCCGCTGCAGGTCGTTCGACTGGATATAGGCGGCAAGCCCGTATTCGCTGTTGTTGGCGATGGCGATGGCCTCTTCCTCGGTATGGAACTTGAGGATCGCGACAGCGGGGCCGAAGATCTCGACCTGCGCGATCTCGTGATCGGGATCGACATCGACCATGATCGTCGGCTCGATGAAGTTGCCGCTGGCAAGATCGCCCCCGGCGCGCTTGCCGCCCATCAGGAACTTGCAGGCGTTGTCGGCGGTAGCCCGGTCGAACATGCCGGTGATCCGCTCGACCGCCGCCTTGTTGATGACCGGGCCGACCATGACGCCAGGGTCCATCGGATTGCCGACCTTGAACTGCTTCGCGATGGCGACCATCCGTTCGACGAATTCGTCATAGACGTCGGCATGGACCACCTGGCGCGTGGGGAGCGCGCAGCCCTGCCCGGCGAGGCAGCCGATCGTCCAGAACACCGCGCGTTCGGCAGCGGCCTGCAGATCGCAATCGGGGAAGACGAGGCTGGCCGACTTGCCCCCAAGCTCCATGACCGTCGGCTTGATCTGCTCTGCCGCGGCCGCGAGGATCTTGCGCGCGGTGATCGGCCCGCCGGTGAAGCTGATCTTGCGCACCTTGGGGTGGCGCACGATGGTATCGCCCGCTTCGCCCGTGCCCGGCAGGATTGAGAGCACTCCGTCCGGAATGCCCGCTTCCACGCAGCACTGCGCAAAAAGTTCGGGTGCGAACGGCGTGATCTCCGCTGGCTTGACGATCACGCAGTTGCCCGCCGCCAGCGCCGGGGCCACTTTCATGCCGAGGCCGATCAGCGGTCCGTTCCAGGTGTTGATGATCCCCACGATCCCGATGGGCTCGGGCACCGAATAGGAAAACTCGCCGCGCGTATCGAACGTGCTGAGGAGATCGCCAGTCAGCTTGTCGCACCAGCCGGCGTAGTAGCGCACCCAGGCGGCCGCGGTTTCGACCCCGCGTTCGCCCTGCATCAGCGGCGTGCCGCCATCGAGCGCAGCCATTTCGGCAAATTCGGTCTTCTTGGCGATCATCAGATCGGAAAGCCGGGTCAGCATGGCCCCGCGCGCTTCTGGGGAGGTGCGGCGCCAGCCCTCTCGGGCGGCTTCTGCTTTTGCGACGGCGGCGTCGATCTCGGCGGGCCCGGCAAGCGGGATTTCGGCAAGCGCGTCGCCGCTCACCGGGTGGATGTGGGTGCGGCTGCCGCCCGAGCCGCTGGTGCGCTGCTCGTGACCAAGGTGGAGGTGGACGGTGGGAATGGCTGCGCTCATGACGGGGTCTCCGGCTGGGGAAAGCTTACTGGGGAAGGGCGAGGGACAGGCCGCCGTCGGCACCGGGACGCATCACCGGGCTCCACACGATTTCCCAGCCATTGCCTTCGGGATCGGTGAAATAGCCCGAATAGAGCCCGCCATCGCGGTCGCGCACCGGGCTGGTCAGGGCGGCGCCTGCGGCAAGGGCGCGGGCTATCTGGCTGTCGACATCGGCCTTGGTCTCGACAAAGACCGCATTGATCGCGCGGGCTGCGGCCGAAACATCGATCCCGCTTTCCTTGGCGAGATAGTCACGGGGAAGGAACACGATCACTGCCGTCCCGGCGCGCAGCATCACGCTGCCAGGCATGTCTGGCCCCCAGGTCTTCCAGCCAAGCCCGTCGACGTAGAACGCGCGAAGCGCCGCAACATCGGCGGCGGGCACCATGTGCATGTGCAAGGCCTGATCCATCATGCTGTCTCCCATTCCAGTTCGAGCGCCTCGAGCGCCTGCACCGACCCGCCGCGGAAGCGCAGCGTCTGATTGTCTATGGCGCGGAAATGGCCGATCCTGCGGGCCCAGGTTTCGTAGAAGATCGTCATCTCGAGGCGGGCGAGGTGGAGGCCGAGGCAGGTATGGATGCCCGATCCGAACCCGGCATGGCGGCACGTCGGCCGGTCGAGCCGGACCTCTGCGGGGCATTCGGTGAGCTTCTCGTCCCAGCCGACCATGTGCAGCGGCACCAGCACGGAATCGCCGGCATAGACTTTCACGCCGGCGATTTCAGTATCCTGCACGATGTAGCGCGGGGTCGAGACAAAGGTGTAGCGGCGCATCAGTTCTTCGATGATCGCCGGGATCGCCGCGGGGTCCTCGATCATGCGGGTGCGCAGTGCGTCGTCCTGCGCAAGGTGACGCATGCCGAAGGTCAGCGCGTTGACCACGGTATCAAGCCCGGCAAGAAACATCAGGAAACCGATCGAGATCAGTTCGTCCTGCGCCAGCTTGCGGCCTTCGAAATCAGTTTGGATCAGAGTCGAGACGAGGTCGTCCTTCGGCTCGGCGCGGCGCGCCTCGATCAGCTGGCTCAAGGTGCCGAGGATCTGCATCGACAGCGCCATGCGGCGCTCGTCAGCGGTTTCGGTGCTGAAATATTCGACCACAATGGCGCGGAACGTGTCGAACTGATCGAGCGGAAAACCGAAGAGTTCCATGAACACCGAGACGGGAAACCGCGACCCCAGTGCGTCGACGAATTCGCACGATCCCTTGGCAGCAACCTCGTCGATCAGGCGCTCGGCCCAGTCGCGGATGCGCGGTTCGAGCGGTTCGATTGCTTTGCTCTCGAAGAACGGGCGCAGCAGCTGGCGATAGGGGCGGTGTTCGGGAGGATCGAGCGATTCCGGGATCATCCGGGGCTGGTGCGGATTAGGCGGGATCGAGAGGAACTTGCTCGAGAACCGGTCCGGATGGCGCAATACGTCGATCGCGGCATCGGCGCTGGTCACGACCCAGTGCCCGCCATGCGCAGGGGTCCAGAACACCGGCGGAGCGTTCTGCTTGAGGTCCCAGTAGGCGGCGTGGACATCGGCTGCAATTGCCGGGTCACTGACATAGTCGAACGCAAAAACGGGTTCGCGCAGCCGCTCAGTCGCGGTAGTCGCCATCGAGTCGCACTCCCACTTCGTTATATCCTTGCCTCTAAGTAAACGGCGGTTTACATAGCATGTCAATGCCTGAATCTGCGTTAGAACCAGCTCTGCGTCCCCAGCGCGATGCCCAGCGTACCCGCGCCGCGATCCTTGCCGCCGCGCAGGATGCCTTTTCGATCCGGGGCTATTCGGATACCGGGGTCCGCGAAATCACCGCTGCCGCCGGGGTCAATCCCGCGCTGGTCAGCCGCTACTTCGGCTCCAAGGAAAAGCTTTACGAAGCAGCGCTCTCCGATCTGCTGCGCGCGGGGATCATCACCGAACTTCCGAAGGAAAACTTCGGCGTGGCGGTGGTCGATCTGCTCACCGCCAGCCAGGGCCCGCAGCGCAACCCCTTGCCGATGATGATGCTGGCAAGCGCCGATCCCACGGCCCGCGCCATTTCAGACCGGCTGCTGAAAGCGTTGTTCGTCGAGCCTTTGGCCCGCTGGTACGGGCACAAGCGCGGCGCCGGGAAGGCGGCCTGTTTCTCGGCGCTGGCATCGGGGCTCACGCTCTACCGTGAGCTCTATCCGCTGGGCGCCTTTGGCTCCGAGATGACTGCGGAGACGCGCGGCTGGCTCGCCACAGCCTTCCAGGCGCTGATCGATTGAGGGGTGATAAAGAGTTATTGCACTAGGTGAGATATCTCGGCACAATCAGGCCATGGGATGTCTGGAACACAAGACCGCGCTCGTCACCGGCGGCGCAAGGGGTATCGGGGCGGCAATCGTGCGCCGGCTGGCAGCGGAAGGCGCGCACGTGGCGTTCGTGTGGAACGGCGCCGAGCATGCCGCCCAGGCGCTGGTGGCGGAAGTCGCGGCGGCCGGGGGCAGGGCCCTCGCTGTCAGGGCGGACGTTTCCGACAGCGCATCGGTTGCAGCGATGTTTGCTGCCTGCGATGCAGCATTCGGCCCCGGGCCAAATCTCGATATTCTGGTCAACAACGCCGGTGTGGGCAGCGACGGCGCGGATGCGAGCCTCAAGAGCGGCTCGGAGGAACTGTTTGACCGGATGATGGCGGTCAATGCCAAAGGGCCCTATCTCGTCACGCAGGCTGCGATGCCGAGGCTGCGCGATCATGGCCGGGTGGTCAACATCGGCTCGATATCCGGCAAGGTCGCCCAGCATTTCGCGGCAGGATACGCGATGGGCAAGCGCGCCTTGCAGAGCCTGACCTTCTCCACCGCGGTCGCAGTCGCCAAGCGCGGCATCACCTGCAATCTTGTTGCGCCGGGCGCAGTCGCGACCGACTTCATCGCCAAATTGCGCGAGCGTCCCGGGTTCGACGAAGCAAACGCCAAGACCACACCGATGGGCCGCATCGGCCAGCCCGACGATATCGCCGGTGCGGTGCTGATGCTGTGCCGCGAGGAAGCGCGCTGGGTGACCGGCAACGTGATCGAGGCGGCGGGAGGGCTCGCGATCTGATGGCGCTGATGACCGAAAAGCTGCGCGCGATCATGGCCCTCGATCCGCAGCGCGCCGAGATCGATTTCGAGGGAATCGATTATACCTGGGGCGATCTTTCGCGCGTGGTGGAGGCCATCGAGGCCGCACTCGGCGGGATGGGTCTTCCGGCGGAAGCGCGTGTCGGCATCCTGCTGCGCAATCGGCCCGGCCACATCGCGGCGATCCTCGCGGTGCTGGCGACGGACCGCTGCCTCGTTTCGCTCAATCCGATCCTGCCCGATGCGCGGCTCCATGCCGACATCGAGGGGCTGGGATTGCCCGTGATCATCGCTGATGAAAGCGATCTCGCGCGGCCCGGGATCACCGATGCCTTGCACCGCGCAGGCAGCGCGGTCATCGCCATTGGTGCGCGGATGGAAGGTGTGCGGCTCCTGCCCGGGCACGAAGCGCCGCGCTGCGCCGTCCTGACCTCACCCGGCGTGGCGATCGAAATGCTGACCAGCGGCACCACAGGCGCGCCCAAGCGCGTGCCGCTCACCCGGGCATCGTTTGACGCGAGCTTTGCCGGCTTCACCCGCTACGAGCGCGGCCGCGATTTTGCCGATACGCCGCAGCTGCGCTCGGGCGTGACAATGGTCAACAATCCGCTCACCCATATCGGCGGGATCTATGGCTGCATCGGTGCGCTTGCGGCGGGCCGCAAGATCGGCCTGCTCGAGAAGTTTACGGTCGAGGGTTGGGTAGAGGCGATCCGCCGTAATCGCCCGAAAGTGGCGGGCGCGGTGCCTTCGGCGATCCGCATGCTGCTTGAAGCCGATGTCGATCCCGCTGCGCTCTCCAGCCTGTCCGCAATGATCAGTGGCACGGCGCCGCTCGCGCCCGAACTGGTCGATGCCTTCTACGAGAAGTATGGCATCCCCATCCTCGCGAACTATGGCGCGACCGAATTTGCCGGCGCCATCGCGGGCTGGTCGCTCGACGATTTCCGGGCGCACTGGAAGGCGAAATACGGAGCGGTCGGCCGGGTCCACGCGAATATCACCGCCCGCGTCGTCGATCCCGCAAGTGGGCTGAAATTGCCCCACGGCGAGGAAGGTCTGCTCGAACTGCAAGGCGATCAGCTGGGGCCGGATTACCCGCAGGCTGGCGAGCGCTGGCTGCGCACCACGGACCGCGCGGCGCTTGACAGCGACGGCTTTCTCTACATCCGCGGCCGCGCCGACAATGCGATCATTCGCGGCGGCTTCAAGATCCATCCCGACGATATTGTTCAGGCGCTGAACCAGCACCCGGCGGTGCGGGAAGCTGCTGTCGTGGGGGTGCCCGATGAACGGCTCGGCGCGGTGCCGGCGGCGGCGATCATCCTGCGCGCCGGGGCGGAGCGCCCTGATCCCGAAGACCTCAAGCAGTTCCTCAGGGACCGGCTCATCGCCTACCAGGTTCCGGTCCACTTCCGCTTCGTCGACGACTTTCCGCGCACCCCCTCGATGAAGCCATCAGCCCCCGGCCTGATCGCTCTGTTTGCCGAGCCGGCTCTGGATTGAACCACTGCAGGAGTATTTCCATGAAGATCGACAATTCCATCGCGGCCGTGGTCACCGGCGCCGCATCCGGGCTCGGCCGCGCCAGCGCCGAGGCGCTTGCCGCCGCCGGCGTCAAGGTCGCGCTTTTCGACATGAACGAGGAAGCCGGGGCAGCGGTTGCCGAGGCGATCGGCGGCCTGTTCTGCAAGGTTGACATCACTTCGGAAGAGAGTGTCGAGGCAGGTTATGCCAAGGCGCGCGCGGCGCATGGGCAGGAACGGATCGTGGTCCATTGCGCCATGGTCACCGGCGGCGGCAAGACCGTCTCGTTCGACAAGCAGACCGGCGGCTACAAGCGCACGCCCACCGAGATGATCGCCCGCTCTGCAGAAGGCATCTTCACCGCAAGTTACCGGATCGCCTCGATCGCTGCGCTCGGCATGGCCAATGCCGATCCGCTGAATGAGGATGGCGAGCGCGGTTGCATCATCATGACATCCTCCGCCGCCTCGCAGGATGGGCAGATCGGGCAGGTCGCCTATGGCGGCGGCAAGGGTGCGGTCAATTCGATGGTCCTGCCGATGGCGCGCGATCTTATGGATCTTGGGATCCGCGTGAATGCGATCGTGCCGGGCATCTTCGCCACGCCGCCGATGCTTTCGGTGAAGGACAAGGCGCCGGCGATCTTTGCCGGGCTCGAAGCTTCGGTGCCGTTCCCCAAGCGCCTCGGCAAGCCGGAGGAGTTCGGCAGTCTCGTGCTCGAACTCGCGCGCAATACCTATTTCAACGGCCAGTGCATCCGCCTCGATGGCGCCATCCGCATGCCGCCCAAGTAAGGACCTGCCATGAACCGGCCGCAGCAGTTTCCCTTTGCCCGCCAGAGTGCAGGGTATGCGCCACTACGGCGGCCGGGATCGATCCGCCGCACAACGTCGATCGATTCGGAATGGCCCGATGGCTTCGGCCAGCCCTGGGAGATGGTGGGCCGTGCGCGCGATCTGCTGACGCCGCTGGACGGCGATCCGGTCGAGCTGGCCACGGGGGGATTTCATATCCTCGCTTCGCCTCTGCGGGAGATACTGCGGATCGCTTTGACCCCCGACCATCCAAGATCGCAGGAACTTGTCGGTGTCCGGGCGGGCGGGGCCAGTCGCCGCGCCATCGCTGAAATTCTCGGTGATCTGCGCGGCACGCCGACATTTCAGGTTCTGGATGATTTCGCCGGAGCCAGTCTGGTCGCAGACTGGATCTGGTCACAGTGGCGCGGTGACTGGGCCTCAGGCCCGCAGCGCAGTGCGCAGCAATCAACCGCAGGCCGCAAGGGCGTCATGAACGACATCTGCACCGGATTCACCACCGGTGGAAGCGCCTTCAAGGCTGACGGCACCCCTGACAACGTCAATCAGTCCTTCACCGAAGTCGGCCCGCTCGAGCACCCGGATGATGCCGCCGGCTGGCACCCGATGCCGTTTCAGCAAGGCCCCAGAAAGCGGCGTGCCCGCCGAATCGATTTGTGGCTCCAGAACGATGTGATCATGGTCGATGCAGGGTTCCAGGACAGCGGCTCAAACCCCGCAGGTGGACGCACCGCGATTCATGAATACCGCCTCTATGCAGAGATCGATCCGGTTACCTCGTGCCTTCTTGCCTTGCAGGCGCTTCCGCTGATCCTGCCCTATCGCGAATGCCCCGGGGCATCGGTCAAGGCGACCCGGCTGATCGGCAGCGATGTCAGGGAATTCCGGGATTCGGTGGTCGAAGTGCTGCCATCAACTCTTGGCTGCACGCATCTCAACGACGTGCTGCGTGCGATTTCGGACGTTCCCGAACTGGCGCGGGAGCTGCGCTCAGACTGACGCCTCGATGCGCCCTGCGGTTTCTCTTGTGTATCTTGGTGGACGTAGTTATATAAGTCCGCACACTTTGAGCGGCGTGTATCGCTCTTTGGGAGGAGACCTGAAAATGCCGAAGCTTTCGAAGCGCGCCGCGGTGCATCTGTTAGGCGGAGTTGCCGGTGCCGCCATCCTGCTGTCAGGTGGAACTGCTCGTGCCGAGGGAGCACCGGCCGAAGCAGCCGCGACCGACCAAAACGGCGGTCTGCAGGAAATCATCGTCACCGCACGCAAGGTCAGCGAAAAGCTTCAGGACGTGCCGGTTGCCGTAACTGCCTTCTCCGGCGCGGAACTCGCTTCGCAGAATGCCGTCAAAGTGAGCGAAATCGCCGCCTTTACCCCGGGCTTCACCACGATTGAGGCCCCCTCGAACCCGACTGCGCTGCAGCTTTCGATCCGCGGCCAGGTCCAGAACGACGCGCTCGCCACGCTTGAGCCTTCAGTCGGCACTTATCTCGACGGCGTCTACATCGCGCGCACTTATGGCCTCAACGGCGATCTCCTCGACATTTCCAGTGTGCAGGTGCTCAAGGGCCCGCAGGGCACACTGTTTGGCCGCAATACGTCTGCAGGCGCGGTGCTGCTTGAAACCAACAAGCCGAAGCTTGATGCCGTGAGCGGGAGCATTGTGGCCACCTACGGCCGGTTCAATGAGATTGACGGTACCGTGATTCTGAACTTGCCGGTTATTAAGGACAAGTTCGCACTCCGAGGCGCGGTCAAGTACCGCAATCGCGATGGTTATACCACTGACACTGTCACGGGTGCAAAGTACGACAATGTCGACAACCTGACAGGCCGCATCTCGGCGTTCTGGCAGGCGACCGATACCATTTCACTCACCGCATCCGGCGAGTGGTACACTTACAAGTCCGACGGTCCGGCCCGCCAGGTGCGTCGCGTTGCAGGGACTGCGCTTACTTATCAGCAGCTGGCGAGCACCCAGTTCGGCTTTGTTGCAGGCATCGCTCCCGCGAACACGGCTGCGGCACTCAATCAGGCTACGCAGCCGCCAGCCTCCCAGATCGGTCTTGTAAACTCTGATCCGCGCACGGTTTCGCTGAACGACAAGCCGTTCACTGACACCAAGACCCGGAATTATAATCTGACAGCGCAGTTCGATCTGGGCAAAAGCACACTCAAGTTGATCGGTGGCTACCGCAAGATCACCTCGGCGAGCAACATCGACCTCGACGGAACGCCCTATCTGCTCCTGCAAACTACAGGCTATCAGGACCTGCATCAGTGGTCGGGCGAAGTGCAGCTCACCGGCAAGATCATGGACGACAAGCTCGATTATGCGGCTGGTGTGACATACTTCACTGAAGGCGGCTTTGATCGCTCGACCTCGAACAATGCGGTTGGTTTCGTGCCCTTCCTCGCCTTCGTCGGCGCACTCGCGCCCGCTGGTATACCAGCAGGAACCTTCGTGCCGAATACCACTGGCCTCTACCGCGGTGATATCAACAACAAGAGCTTCGGCATCTACGGCCAGGCGAGCTACCATATTACCGACAAGCTCACCTTCACGGGCGGCCTGCGCTGGTCGAGCGACAAGAAGTCGCTTTTGACGCGCAACGGCAACGCCCTGTTCAACACCACCGTCTACATCAGTTGCAACATCCCCTCAATCACTACGGTGGCGAATGACAACTGTGCTGCGGGTCGTTCGGATACGTTCAAGCGGCTTAGCTATACGGCCGGTCTTGACTACAAGGTCACTCCCGACGTGCTAATTTACGCCAAGGCTGGCCGCGGCTATCGTTCGGGAGGTCAGAACCTTCGTGCCAACGGCGACCCTGCCACCTTTACACCGTTCAAGCCCGAAATGAACGACGAGCAGGAAATCGGCATCAAGTCCGAATTTCTCGATCACAAGGTTCGCTTGAACGTCGCTGCCTATCACAACCAGATTTCCGACGCGCAGCGTTCGCTGTTGCTCAACGTGCCGGGCAGCACCAACCTGCTGACCGTGCTCTACAACGCAGAGAAACAGGAAACCTATGGTGTCGAGGCCGATCTCGCGGCTGCAGTCACACCCTACCTGACGCTTTCGGCATCGGGTTCGATTACCGATCCCAAGTACAAGAGGTATACCCAGCCGATTGCATTTGGCAGCAGCACGTTCGTCGATCACTCGGGCGATGCCTTCGTGGCGGTGCCCAAGAGCAGCTTCACCGTCGCAGCCGACTTCCACCAGAGGGTCGGCCCCGGCAAGCTGACCGCGCGCGTCGATTTCTCGTGGGTCGACAAGTACTATGGCGCGCCTGACCTGTTCACTTACGCCGGCACCACGATCACGCCGAACTCGCAGGCAGCGATCGACTCGTTCACAACGCCTGCAACCGGTATTCTCGGAGGCAACATCGGCTACGAAAGCGACAGCGGCATTTCGGTGACGGTCTGGGGCAAGAACCTCACCGACAACCGCGCTTTCACGCAGAACCTCTACATCGGCTCGCTCGGCCTCACGAGCTCCAAGCGCCGCGATCCGTTGACCTACGGCGTGACCCTGGGCTTCCACTTCTGAGGGCCCGGCGGTCGCTGCGGCGGCCCGGATGAATGATGAAACGGGAAGGGCGGGCCGGTGGCGGTCCGCCCTTTTCTGTGGCGCGATCGGGCAAAGAATAAGCCCCGCCGGAGCCGGTCCGGCGGGGCTTGGTCGTGCGCGCGACGGTGATCAAGCTGCGGCCATCAGCTCCGCCCGCCGCGCGTCGACCTGCGGCTGCAGGTTGGCGCGCTTGAACAGCTTTGCCGCATTGCCGCCCAGCACTGCGACCAGTTCATCGGTCGATACATCGGGGTTGGCCGCCACAAGCGCGTCGATCACCTGCTTCGAGAAGGGGAACGTCCCTTCAGCGTGGGGATAGTCGGTGGCGAAGAGCAGCGCATCGATGCCGACGCCCTTGCGGATCGCCATCGAACTGTTGCCATCGTTCTGCAGCGCGCAGTGCACCTGATCGCGCACGATCTGGCTGGGGAGGCGCGAGAGCTTGGGACTGATCGAGGGCGCGTGGCCGTTGTAGACCTCGTCCATCCGCTCGGCGAGGCCCCAGAGCCAGCCGGCGCTGTGCTCGGCAAACAGGATCTGCGCCTTGGGATTGCGATCGAGCACGCCGCCAGCGACCAGTTGGGTGATCACATCCACCGCATCGTTCATCTGACGCGTGTAGTTGAACAGCGCGCCGCCCGGGCCCTTGAGCGCACGGATGTTGATGTTGCCGACACCGGTGTGGAACACCAGCGGAATGCCAAGCTCTCCTGCCAGCGCGAAGATCGGATCCCAGCGCGGATCGTTGTAGTTGTTGAGCCCTTCCCACAAGCAGAAGGCGGCAAAGCCTTTTGCGGCTGCACGCTCGCACTCGGCAAGCGCATCATCGAAATCGATGCAGGGGATCATCGCGGCGGGGATGAGCCGGCCGCGCACGGGCGCGCAATAGTCCCAGGCCCAGTCGTTCCAGATCTGGCAGGCGGTGCGCTGCCCTTCGCGGTCGGCAATGCGTGGCAGCATCAGGCCGAGCGAGGGGAAGACCAGTTCGGCATCCACCCCGTCCCGGTCCATATCGGCGAGCCTCAAATCAAGATCGCGCGCGCCGCGCCGCTTGGTATCGACCGCGCAGTCCGAGACGAAGTTGTCGGCCGCATCGGTGCAGGAGCGGTCCGGGGCCTTTTCTGCGCCGGGTTGGGCCCCGGATTGAGCATTGAATGCGGCATCGCCCTCACCGGTCTTGTGGGTGTGGAAATTGGTGTTGATCTTGAGGATCACCTGCTCGCCGATCCGGGTGATGCGGATGTCACCCTGCACCTCGCCGTGGATCACGTAGTCCTTCAGGTGTGCGGGCATGCGGGATACGAACAAGTCAGGCGGTTCAGCGACATGGGCATCGCAGCTGAAAACGAAGGGGCGAAGTTTCTCGGTCATGGCAGGGTTCCTCTTCCACGGACGGCGCATGTCCGTTGCGCCGCCTTGCCGGAGCAGATTGTCAAAAGAGGTATCTAATATATTTGATGAGCGTCAAAATATCGGATTTTTGAACGATCTTTATCAATAAAAGATACTTTTAACGACTGCGCGGCAAGCCGAGCCGGGTCTCCGCGATCACGCTGCGCTGCACTTCGCTGGTGCCGCCGTAGATTGTCGCCTGAATGCCGCTCCGCGCTTCGGATTCCACCGCCGCCAGCGCCGCGATGCTGCGGTCGAGCGAATAGGGGGCAAAGCGCTCGACCAGTTCGGCATTGCAGGAGGCCCAGCTCTCGGTGCCGAACAACTTGCACATCGGACCGAACCAGCGCTGCCCCTGACCAGTATGCCCCGCCCAGATCGCGCGGATCGACAGGCATTCGAGCAGGGCGATATGCGCATCGAGGCGGGCAAGGGAAAGCCTGATGGCGGGCGCATTCTCGCCAATGCCCTGAAGGGAAAGCAACGCATCGAGCCCGCGGTGTAGCTCGCTGCGCGCAAGATCGAGCGCGCCGAGATAATAGTCGCCCTGATTGTGTTCGAGCGTCATCGTCGCGGCGAGTACCTTGGTGCCGCGTCCGGCCTCGCCGAGCAAGTACCGGTCCGGCACCGCGAAATCTGCATAAAAGGTAATGTTGGTGCGCTCGCCGGCAAAGGTCTGCACCGGGGCCAGATCGAAACCGCCGGCACCGGCGCTGCCGAGCGGCGCCACGAACAACGTTAGCCCGCCTTCGGTACGGCACAGCAGCAGCACGTAGTCGGCAATATGGGCACTGGTGGTGAAGACCTTCTGGCCATTCACGATCCAGCGGGCTCCATCGTGGACCGCCCGGGTCTTTGCCCCGAATACGTCCGATCCGCCTGTTGGTTCGGACAGGCCAAGGCAGGCCAGCGCTTCTCCGCGTGCCAGCTTGGGCAGGATTTCCGCCTTGGCCTCGGGAGTGCCGAACAGCATGAGCAGCTTGCCGATCGAATCCGACACAACGAGCACCGAGATCGGCCAACCCGCATGCGTGAGCGCACGGTGCACCGCAGAAGTTGCCAGCGCCGACGCGCCCGATCCGCCCCATTCCTCCGGCCAGTCCGGATACAGCAGCCCCGCATCGGCCAGTTTGCGGTGGAGCTCGGGAATGTGATTGTCGAGGCTCGCGGCAAAGGCCCGCTTGTCGGCCTCGGTAAAATGAGCGGCGAGAAACGCCTCGGTCCGCGCGCGCCACGCTTCGACTTCGGCATCCGGGCTGAAGCTGATCGGCACGGAACCGATCGGCGCAAGCTCGCCAAGCGGGCCGGTGAGCAGGCGGTTCGGATCGCCGAACTGCAGCAGCGCCGCACGCGCCGCCAGAAAGAGCGCGGGCAGGGGCGAATCTTCCGATACGCCATAACCGCCGAAGGTGCGCATCGCGGTTCTGATCGCGGGGATCACGCTGCGCGCGGCCCACCAGAAGGCCTGCGTATCCAGGAGAGCGGCGTCCTCCGCTTGCTCTGCGCGCGCGGCGATGGCGCGCCAGATCAGCAGGCGCGCGCCTTCAACCTCGGTGATCGCATTGGCGAGCGCGTGGGCCACGCCCTGGTATTCGCCGATGGGCCTTCCGAACACGACCCGCTCGCAAGCATAGGCGGCCGCGTCTTCCAGCGCGCGGGTCGCCATGCCGATGCAGGCGGCCGCGATCAGAATGCGTTCCTCGGGATAGGCGATTACGCCCGCGCGTCCGGCCGCTTCTGCCACAAGCGCGGCATCGAAGAGACTGCCGCCGTCCTCGATCAGGGCATCAATGCCAAGCTCCCGCAGGACCTCATCGGCGCCGCGCGCGCCGCGATCGGCGAGCGCGCGGCGGACCGTTTCGATCATCGCCTCCTGCTCGCCGCTCAGGCCGAGATGGACCATGGCTGCCGCGCGCCCCAGGATCAGCGCGGTGGCGGTGCCGTGATCGGGCCCCGCCCCGCCTTCATGCGGCCTGGTAGACCGGCGAGGTGTGCACCACCGGTTCCATGCGGAACAGCCGCGCGGCGCTGAGCCCGAGGATGTCATTGCGCACCGTTTCGGGCACATCGAGGTTCTCGAAAAGCTGTTCCTGGATCGGGCGGCTGATCGGGAAAGTACCCTCGGCATGCGGGTAGTCCGAACCCCACATCACGTTCTTCGCGCCGGGAAGGCCGGCAGCGGCGGCAGTGATGCACGCGCGGTCATGCTGAAAGCTCGCCCAGACCTGATCGTCGATGATCTGGCTGCAGCGGCGCGAGAGCTTGGGGAAGACGAACTTGGCGTGCGCTTCCTCGACCTCGTCCATGCGCTCCGCCAGCGCGACCAGCCAGCTGGCGCCGCTCTCGATGAAGGCGACCTTGGCGCCCGGATTGCGATCGAGCACGCCGCCGGCGACGAGGTACATGACGCTCTGCTCGGCATCCATCATCTGGTTGGTGTAGTTGATGATCCCCGCGCCCGGGCCGCGCTCGATGACCACGGATTCAAGACCGGTGCCCGTGTGCATGACGAAGACGATGCCAAGTGCCGCACCCTTGGCGAACACCACGTCCCACTTCTCGTCATTGTATTTCGGGAGGTTTGGCGGGGTCACCGCAGGCAGCATCGCAGCGGTGAAGCCCTTGGAGGCGAGGTATTCCAGTTCGGCCACCGTGTTCGAGAAATCGAGCACCGGCAGCATTCCGCAGCGCACGAAGCGTTCCGGGTGGCCGCCCAGAAATTCATTGTTCCAATCGTTGTAGAGCCGGGCCGATGCGGCTTCCGCCTCGGCGCTGTCTAGCGCGTAGAGCCAGAGGCCCAGGCTCGGGAAGCAGATTTCGGCGTCGATGCCTTCCAGCTCCATGTCTTCCAGCCGGCCTGGGATCTCGCGGATACCCTTGCGCTCATTGTCGCCGAGCGCCTTCTCGCGGTGCTGACCCACGCGCAGGCGGTAGATGACCTTGTCCTCGGTGCCGGTGATGAGGAAGTCTCCTTCCTTGCGGCTGTGGATGGCATGGCGCTTCAGATTGGCGGGCAGGCCATCGAGAAAGATCGAAGGCGGCTCCATGATGTGGCTGTCGGCGCTGAAAACGAAAGGCTTCACGTGCTTTCTCCCGATTCGATTATGAGAAAGAAGTACCTAGTTATACAGGTCAGCGCAAGAGTTTTGCTGGACAGTGGATGTATGTCCTATAAAGAGATATCTTGAATGGAGGTGGCATGCTGCAGACAGGACAAGCCGAGACGCTCGTGGTGCGCACCGCGCGCGAGCTTGCCGAATTGAGCCTGGCGCACGAAGACGGCGCGTTCATCGGCTCGGAGGACGAACTCCTGCTCCGGCTCAGGATCAGCAGGCCAACCCTGCGACAAGCCGCCAAGATTGCCGAGAACGACAGGCTCATCAGCGTGCGGCGCGGAATCCGCGGCGGCTTCTATGCCAGCCGGCCCGATGCAGAAGATGCTATCCGGACCCTTGCACGCTATTTGCGGCTCAAGGGAGCGACCTTGCTCGATATCATCGCGGTCAGCCGTCTGGTCGCCGAAGAAGCCGCAGGCCTTGCCTGCCAGTGTGAAGATGCGGACCTGCGCGAAAAGCTCGTCCAGTTCGCCCTTACGATCGACGAAGCGGATACCCCGGGCGCAATTATCGTCGCCGAAGCACGAGTGGCCCGTCTGCTCGCGCGGATGAGCGGCAACCCGGCCATCGAGCTGGTCATGGCGATCGGCTATTCGTTTGGCATGGAAGAGCAGGGCACCAGCCTCTACCAGACCGCCGAGCACCGCGATGTCGCCCGCAAGCTGCAGCATGGCCTGTGTCAGGCCATTCTTGCGCGCGACAGTGATGTCGCCCGGTTGATGATGCGCCGCCGTTCGGCTGCTTTGGCAGATTGGCTGGCGGCGGGTGGGGATAACTGAGCAGGACGCTGGACAACCTGTCCGTCCTATCATATCCCACTTAGTTATATAACTTGGAATCGAGCGAGAGGACGAAGCATGCCTTGGGCAAACCAGGACAAGACGGCGATCGTCGGGGTTGGCGCGACGGACTATTACGTTCGTGGCAAGAGCTGGCCCCGCACGATCAATGACATGGCAGGCGAGGCGATCCTCAAGGCCTGTGCCGATGCCGGCATTTCAATCAAGGATATCGACGGCTTCGCATACTATTCGACCGCGGGTGCGGGCTATCTCGACAAGTTCGATACAGCGAGCCTGATGGAAACGCTGGGCATGCCCAACATCTCCTTCTCGGCCACGCTGACGAGCGGCGGCGGCGGCTGCCCCGGTGCAATCGGGCTCGCGACCGCGGGCCTGATGAACGAAGATTGCAAGTACGTCGTCACTCTGATGGCGCTGCAGCAATTGCCGCAGCACCGGCTCGGCGTGGTGTTCGGTGCGGCGGCGCCGAGCCCGGAAAACAGCTTCCTCCAGCCTTCGGGGCTGGTCGGCCCGGGCCACCTGATGAGCGTGCTCGCGCGGCGGCACATGCATCTCTACGGCACCACGCAGGACGCTTTTGGCGAGATCGTGATGGCCACCCGCGCCAACACCCACAACCGCCCCAAGGCGGTGCGCAAGGCGCCGCTCACCAAGGAGGAATACGACGCCTCGGTGATGCTGGCTGATCCGCTGCGCCGGCTTGATTTCTGCCTCGAAACCGATGGCGCGGTCGCGGTGATCACCACTACGATGGACCGTGCGAAGGATTGCCGCCACAAGCCAGCGGTGGTCCATGCCTGCGCGCATGGCGGACAGCGTGAATGGGGACGGGCCTTTGCGTGGATGGGCATGCCCGATCCGCACTTCGCCAGCTCCGGCCACAAGTTCACCGCAGACCGCATCTGGGCGCAGTCCGGCCTCTTGGCCAAGGACATGGATGTCGCGCTGATCTACGATCACTTTAGCCCGATGGTGCTGATGCAGCTGGAGGACTACGGCTTCTGCGAGAAGGGCGAGGGCAACGACTACGTTCTTGCCGGCAAGATCCGCTATGATGCGGCAACACAGGGCGGCGTGAACGGCGGCGTGCCGGTCAACACCCACGGCGGCAATCTCAACGAAGCCTATATCATCGGCATGACCCATATCGTCGAAGGGGTCGAGCAAGTGCGCGGCACCGCAATCAACCAGGTCAAGGATGCCGAGTTTGCGCTTGTTTCGGGCGGCCCGGCTTCGCTTCCCGTCTCCAGCCTGATCCTGAGGAGCGCCTGAGCATGAGCGAGCCCATTCTTTATGGTCCGGCAAAGCTGCTGCCGGGCGACCAGATCCGCATCTCAACCAACCCCAACACCGAACCCTTCTGGGAAGCGGCCAAGGCACACAAGCTCACCGCATGTCAGTGCGCCAAATGCGGCCATTTCCGCATGCCGCCATCGCCCTACTGCCCCGAATGCTCGAGCCAGGAAGTCAACTGGCCAGCGTTGCCGGGCACAGGCACCGTGTTCAGCTATGTCGTGTGCAACAAGAACCCGGCCAATGGCGAAGACTATATCTACGTCCCCGTGGTGGTTGATCTTGATGGGGCGCCGGGCGCACGGCTCAATGCCAATGTCACCGGCTGCAATGCCGAGGACGTGCACATCGGCATGAAGGTCACGGTCGAATGGACCGATATCCAGGACGGTTGGGTTCTGCCCAACTTCCGCAAGGCCTGACCCCGTGCTGGGCGCGCTGCGGATCGTCGAGATCGGGGAAGGGCAGGCGGTCCAGGTCGCCGGACTGATGCTGGCGGCGCTTGGCGCAGAGGTGCTCAAGATCGAGCGGCCGGGCGGTGATCCGGCGCGAGGGAAAGCGCGGTTCGCCAACTGGAACCGCAGCAAGCGCAGCCTTGTGCTCGATCTGGCAAGCCCTGAGGGTCTGGCGGGGCTCCATGAGCGGCTGGCAGGGGCCGACGTGCTGCTCCATCAGTTCACGCCTGCACGAGCCAAGGCGCTTGGGCTGGACGATGCGGCGCTCGCGGTGCGCTATCCGCGGCTCGTCACCTGCGGGATCACTGGCAGTCCGTTCAACCATCCCGACATCGAACGCTCGGATGACGAGCTTCTCGTCCAAGCGCGCTTCGGCATGCTCTACGAAAACGACGGTTACCGGGCCGGGCCGATCGTATGGCGCTACAACGCCGGCTCATGGTCTGCGGCGCATCTGGCGGCGGCGGGCATTCTGGCCAGGCTGATTGTTCGGCTCCAGTCGGGCAGGGGCGGTGCGGCGCATACCTCGCTGTTCCAGGGTCTGATGGCGGTCATCCCGCTGCTCTGGGCGCGCAATTCCAAGGGGCCGATGCCCAACAACAAGCCCTATCCATTGGGGCCAAGGCCGATCGGGCAGCAGCTCTACGAATGCCAGGGTGGCGACTGGCTGCAGATCATGGATCCGACGCGCCAGTTCGACTACGCCTCGATGCCGACGATGTGGGAGGTGCTGGCCGAAGGCGCCGATCTCGAAACCGAAGCCGGCAAGATCGACGCGTTCAAGCGCCGCCCGCTGGACAGCTGGCTCGTGGATCTGCGTGCGGCCGATATCGCGGCGGAACCGGCCTATCCGCTTGGTGGCATGCTCAGCCATCCCGAAGTCGAGGCCAACGGCTATGTCGTAGCCGTCGACGATCCCGATCTCGGCCCGACGGTCCAGCCCAACGTGCCGTTCCATACTGATGCCGACCTGCCGCCGGTCCGTCCGGCGCCGCGACTTGGTGAGGGCGGCGAGGTGGACTGGGCGCCGCCGCCAGCTCCGGTCGGTACCAATGGCCAGCCCGCCGAAGTGTTGGCGGGTGTCCGTATCGTCGATTTCGGCATGTTCCTCGCCGGGCCGATGGGCCCTTCGATGATGGGCGATATGGGCGCCGACGTGATCAAGGTGGAAGCGCTGACTGGCGACCGCATCCGCTTCATGCACCGCTATTATCAGGCCGCTTCGCGCTCTAAACGCTCGATTGCGCTTGATCTTACGCATCCCGAAGCCAAACCCATTCTCGCGCGCTTGCTGCAATGGGCGGAGGCGGCCCACCACAACATGCGCTTCAAGGGGGCCGCCAAACTCGGCCTTTCCGACGAGGGGATCCGCGAGCACAACCCGAACATCGCGTTCAACTATGTCAGCGCCTATGGCCAGAAGGGCACGCGCGGCAATTGGCCTGGGTACGATTCGATCTTCAATGCGATTGCCGGCTGGGAATTCGAGAACGCAGGCGCAGGCAACAAGCCGATGTTCAACCGTCCGGGCACGATGGACGTAAGTTCGGCACAGAGCGCGCTGGTCGAGCTGATGGCATCGCTTTATGCCAAGCGCGAAGGCCAGCGCGGCTACTCAACCCAGACCTCGCTGCTTGGCATTTCGGCGATGACGCAGGGGGAGACCCTGCTGTTTCCCGATGGCTCGCTCGCTGAAACCTATCATCTCGATAGCGAACAGACCGGCTATTCGCCCTATCACCGGATATTCCAGTGCGCCGATGGCAATTGGATCGCGGTGGCCGCGCTGACCGAGGCGCGCCGCGCCGCGCTGCGTTCGGTACTGGGCGATGCGGAGTCCGGCTTTGCGGCTGCTGCTGGCGCGCAGTCTTCAGCCGAACTTGTCACAGCGCTGGAAACAGCGGGCGTGCCCTGCGATCACGTGACCTTCGAGGATGCCGAAAACCGCTTCTTCGACAATCCGCTGCACCGCGAACTCAACCTGATCTCGGTGCTCGAACAGCCAGTCTACGGCACAGTCGAGCAGCCCGGGGCATTCTGGTGCTTTGGCGATATTCCGGTGGTGTTCCGCCACGCGGCGCCCGCCATCGGCCAGCATACCGATGAAATCATGGGCGAGCTGGGCTTCTCCTCTGACGAGATCGCCGCCTACCGCGAGAAGAAGGTGATCGGCTGAGAGCACATCTCAGCCGTTCCGTTCCCGCTTAGGCGGCAGCCATGTCCGCACCGGTTCGAACTCCGGCATCCTGAGGCTGCGGCGCAGCCAGTTCGCACCGTCGAGCACAAAGGCATGGCCCGAGCAAAACGCGGCGTAGTCTGAACAGAGATAGGCCGCAGCCCAGCCCAGCTCGTGCGTCTGGCCGACCCGGAGTGCGGGCTGGCGGCGATCGAGATCGCTCCGGTCCTTATCCGCAAAGCGCAAATGCTCTGCCCGCTCCTCGTGCGGGAACAGCCCCGGGACGAGGCAATTGACACGGATATCGTAGGGCGCCCATTCGACCGCGAGCGTCTGGGTGAGGTTGGTCACCGCCGCTTTGGCTGCGGCGGAAGGCGAGGTGCCGGGACCGCCGGTCCAGCTGTAGGTCGCGCCGATGTTGAGGATCGCACCGCCAATGCCGTCAGCAATCCGGCGGCGGGCGAATTCGGTCGAACATATCCATGTGCCGTCGAGCACGATGCCCGTCACCGCGCGCCAGGCGTTGAGGCTGAAGTCCTCCGAAGCGCCTGCGAGGTTCCCGGCTGCGTTGTTGACGAGCTGTGTCACCGGACCAAACGCTGCCTCGACTTCGTCGAAGCAGGCCTTGACCGCTTCGGGATCGCGCACGTCGAGCATGACGCCGAGCGCCCGGCCGCCAGCTTCCTCAACCGCAGCAACGCCGCGCGCCCGCTTGTCGGGATCGCGGCTGGCAATCGCGACTGCACCGCCTAGCCGGCCAAACTCGCTGGCGATCGCCTTGCCAAGGCCCGAACCGCCGCCGGTGACGATGGCGACTTCACCGGCAAAGCTACCGTCAGGCAGCATTCGAGTTCCGCGCGGCGGTGCGGCGCGAAGGCCCCTTAAATTGTCGGTGCTGCTGTCTGCAGGATGATCGGTCATCTCACTTCCCCTTGTAGGCGGGCGTGCGCTTCTCGCGGAGCGCGGCGCGGGCTTCCTGATAGTCTTCCGTCTTGAACAGCGCGGTCTGCGCCAGCAGTTCCTGCGCAATGCCGCTGCGGACCGCGCCGGCGTGGATCTGGTCGATCATCGTCTTTGCCATGGCGAGCGCGATGGGCGGCTTGGCTGCGATCTTGCGGGCAAGATCGAGCGCGCGGGCATCAAGCTCGCCGGGCGCGACGACGAAATCCACCGCGCCCCATGCCAGCGCGGTCTCGGCATCGATGCGGTCGCCGGTCATCACCATATACTTTGTGCGGCTGGGGCCGATCAGCGTGGTCATGAGCTGGGTGCCGCCGGTATCGGGCAGGATGCCGTAGTGGATTTCAGGCAGCGCCATCTTGAGCGTGGTGTCGGCTATGCGGATATCGCAGGACAGTGCAGTTTCGCAGCCTCCGCCGAGTGCCGCGCCCTTGAGCGCCGCGATGAAGGGTTTGGGGCTGTCCATCACCGCCAGCCGCTTTTGCTGGTGGCGCAGCACGAAGTGGTAGTCGCTTTCATCGCGTGCACGGTGCCCCAGCATGCTGGTGTCGCGGCCGGAACAAAACGACTTGCCCGCCCCCTGCAGCAGCACCGCGCGCACGCCGTCATCGTCCAGCGCGCGGTCGAGCAGGTCTTTGTAGAGATGCGCTGCCTCATCATCGAGCGCGTTGTGGACTTCGGGCCGGTTGAGCGTGATCACGCCGACGCCGTCGATAACTTCGTAGAGAACCTTGTCGCTCATGCGGCGTCTCCCAGCAGGATGTCGCGCCTGGCCGGCGCAATGAAGGTGAGGAGGTGTGCCCGCTTGAGGCACAAGTGCGGATAGGCTTCGTCGGTCATGCCGATGCCGCCATGGACCTGAATGTTGGCCCGTCCGTTTTCGAGCGCGGCCTGGTCCGCCAGCAGTTTGGCGCTGGCGATATGGAACGCAGCGTCATCGGCGCCCACATCAAGCGCGCCGGCCGCGTAGTACAACTGCGAGCGGGCTACCGCGCAGCGCACCGCCATATCCGCGCAGATATGCTTGATCGCCTGAAACCAGCCGATGGGCCGCTCGAATTGTTCGCGCACTTTGGCATAGGCAGCGGCCATGTCGCGGGCGGCATCGGCGCAGCCCAAGGCAAAGGCGGCGGCGAGCAGCTGGAGATGCAGCGCGGCGTGCGGATCGGCGATGGCTTCGAAGCGCGGGGCAGGATCGAGTCGGGCGAGCGGTGCTGTCGGATCGAGCGACGGCCCCCCATCAAGATCGCGCGGCAGCGCTGTGGTCGCGGCGAGGTGGCCGGCCAGCCCCAGTGCCTGAACCGCGCCGTGCGGATCGAACACACGCAGCTTGCCCCCTTCGAGCGAGCCATCCAGCAGCGCCAGCGCCGCTTTGCCCGCATGAGGCGACCAGCGCGCCGCGACTGCGCTCGATACGAGGCCGACGGGGGCCAGATGTCGCCCCAGTTCGGCAAAGACCGCAGCCTCTGTGGCATGATCAAGCCCCACGTCCGGGGCTGTCATCGCGGTCCAGCCCATGGCTTCGAGTTCTTGCCACAGGGCGCTTGGACGCTGGCGCGCCTGCTCCAGCGGCATGTTGTCCGCGCACCAAACGGCGGTGGCGGTGATGAGGGCTTCCTGCTCGGCGCTCGGGGTCAGGTCCATGGGGCTTATCTCGATTTCGGCAGGCCGAGCAGCCGCTCGCCGATGATGTCGCGCTGGATCTGCGAGGACCCGCCGGCGATCGTGGCGGCAAACCCTCGCAAGTATTCCGCCACCAGCGAGTCCTCGCCGTAGCGGAAATCAAGGATGGCTTCGCCCGCAAGCAGCAGCGCCATGCGTTCCAGCCGCTGGCCAAGTTCGGCGGTGAACAGACGGATCACCGAGGCTTCCGGGCCGGGCTGGCCGGTGCGGACGACTTCGGAAATGTTGCGATAGGTCATCGCTCTCAGCGCCGCCACTTCGGCGCGCATCTGTGCCAGATCGCCCGCAATCCGGTCATCCTTGATGGCCCCGGTCCGGCGGGCGCGCGCCAGCAGGTCCTCCAACTCCTGCGCCTGCTTGACCTGATCGGCGATGAAGCCCGTGCCGCGCTCGAAGCTCAGAGTGGACATCGCGACTTTCCACCCCTGGCCCAGCCCGCCGACGACATTCTCGAGCGGAATGCGGACATCATCGTAGAAGACCTGCGCGAACTCGATCTGGCCCGACATCTTGCGGATCGGCCTCACCTCTACGCCCGGCGTGTGCATGTCGCAGATCACCCATGAAAGCCCGGCATGGCGGTGCGAGCCTTCCTCCGTGCGCACCACCAGTTCCTGCCAGTCCGCCACGTGGGCAAAGCTGGTCCAGATCTTGGTGCCGTTCACCACCAGTTCGTCGCCCTCGATCCGGGCGCGGGTGCGGATTCCGGCGAGGTCCGATCCTGCACCAGGTTCCGAAAAGCCCTGGCACCAGATCGCCTCGCCGCTCAGGATGCGCGGCAGGTGGAGGGCCTTCTGCGCCTCGCTGCCATTAAGGATCAGCGTGGGGCCGCCGTGGTTTATGCCGACGAAATTGGCGCCGATCCATGGAGCGCGAGCGCGGGCGTATTCCTCCAGCCAGATCACTTGCTGCACGATGGAAAGCCCGCGACCCCCGTATTCGCGCGGCCAGTTGATCCCGGCCCAGCCTGCGTCGAACAAGCGGCGCTGCCAGGCCTTGTCGAAATCAATCGCGTCCGCGGCGTGGAAAGGGCGCGGCTCGCTCGGGACATTTTCGTGCAGCCAGTCGCGGCATTCGGCGCGGAAGTGCTGCTCTTCGGGTGAGAAAGCGATGTCCATCGGATCAGGTCTCCGGGATTGACGCGCACGCCGCGCGTGGCTCACCCTTGCGCGCAGGTACACGCGTAGGGAGCGGGACATGGGAATGGCGGCGAGCCGGATGCCGGACGGGCGCGAGGCGGAGTGGCGCAGGCTGGGCTTGTGGCAGGATTTGTCGCTTGCCGACGCGATGGCGCGCACTGCAGCAGTGCGTCCGCACGCGCCGCTGCACTTTTTCGGTGCGGCGGGCGAGCAAGTCACGACGCTCGGCGCGGTCCATGCCGAGGGACGGCGGCTGGCCGGATCGTTCCACGCACTGGGGCTGCGGCCGGGCGATACGATCGCCATGCAGTTGCCCAATTGCATGGAAAATGCCGTGCTGTTTCAGGCCGCCGCGCTGCTCGGCTGCACGTTGCTGCCGATCGTCCATATCTACGGCCCGCACGAACTGGCGCACATTCTGGCCGATAGCGGTGCCAAGGCGCTGATCGTGCCCGATCGCTGGAAAGCCATCGACTATCTCGACCGACTTGCGCGGCTCCCTGATCTGCCGGCCTTGCTGCACCGGATCGTGATGGGCGAGACGGTACCGCACGGGATGATCGCGCTGGACGCCTTGCCGGCGGGTGATCTGCCGTCTTGTGCGGTCGATCCCGATGCACTGGCGCTGCTGCTTTACACCTCGGGCACCACGGCGGCGCCCAAAGGCGTACGCCACACCTCGCGCAGTCTGCTGGCCGAGCTTGCCGCGCAGCGCGGCGATACGCCCGCAGATGATTGCGGCCTTTCGCCATGGCCGTCCGGGCATATCGCCGGCACGCTCGGCGTCATGGCCCACGCCCTGCTCGGCCGACCCATGCTGATCCTCGAGGCTTGGGATCCAGGCCTTGCCGCCGAACTCGTCGAACGGTTCAAGGTTCGCCAGATGTCGGGCACGCCGTTTCACCTTTCGGGCATGATGGAAGCTGCGGCGCGGGACGGGCGTGATCTTACCAGCTTCATCCAGTTCCTGATCGGGGCAACCACGGTGCCGCCAGCGCTTGTCGCAGCGAGCGAGGCAATCGGAATCCGCTGCTGCCGCTGCTACGGATCGACCGAAATGCCGACGGTTTCGCAGTGTGCGCCGGATGATCCGCTGGACAAGCGGCTCAGCACCGATGGCCGGCCCAATCCCGGGGTCGAAGTCCGCATTGTCGATGATGGCGGTGCCGACCTGCCGATCGGTGCGGAAGGCGAGGTGGCGGTACGCGGCGCCGAACGCTTTGCGGGCTACACCGACCCAGCACTTGATGCGTTCAGTTTTTTGCCTGGCGGCTGGTTCCTCACCGGCGATATCGGCCGGCTCGATGCCGAAGGCTATCTTGCGATCACCGACCGCAAGAAGGACATCATCATCCGCGGCGGGGAGAACATTTCCAGCCGCGAGGTGGAAGAACTGCTGCTGCAGGTGCCCGGCGTTCGCGAGGCGGCGGCGATCGGAGCCCCCGATCCGCGGCTGGGCGAGCGGGTCTGCGCAGTGCTTCTGCTGGAGGACGGCGGCGCGGTGCCGACGCTCGAAACAATCGGCGAGGTGTTCAGCGAGCTTGGCGTCGCTCGGCAGAAAGCGCCCGAGGTTCTGGTGGTCCTCGACGCTCTCCCGCGGACGCCGACGGGCAAGGTGCAGAAGGCCGAGCTGCGGCGTGCCCTGGCCGCAGGCGGCCAGATCGCGGCGCGTTGAGCGCGGCTTGCGGCATGCTCGCCCAGCCAGGTTTTGCACCCTCACCACCCGTTTCGCGCGTTTCCCGAAAGGACGGAGCGCCCCCTCAATGAATCACGCTTGATATGTATTACCTAGTTATATAACTGAAAGAACCTTCTGGGATAGGGATGCCGCGAATGTCAATCCTCTATGACGAGGGCCAGCAGGCCATCGCCACCGAATCACGACGGGTCCTCGATGCCCGCACCAGCAAGCAGCGATTGCTCGCGCTGCTCGAACAGACCGGCACATTTGACCAGCCGTTCTGGGACACGGCAGTGGAGCAGGGCTGGACGGCGCTGGCCATTCCCGAGGCGCATGGCGGATTGGGTCTGGGCCTGGTCGAACTGGGCCTTGTTGCGCAGGCCACTGGCGCGGCTACGGCCGGTGCACCGTTCCTGACACCCGGCTACGGGCTTGCGCTGGCGATCATGGGAAGCGGCAACGCGGACATTCAGGCGCAGTGGTTGCCGCGGCTTGCGGCTGGCGAAATCCTCGGCGTGGTGGCGCTGGCGGAAGGCACCGCGCCTTTGCCCACTCGCCCGGCGGTGCGCTATGCCGGCGGCGCGCTGAACGGCACCAAGCACGCGGTGCCGGGCGGCCTCAAGGCCGATATCGCGCTGGTATGGGCCGAAGCCGATGGTGCGCCCGCACTGGTTCTGGCCGAACTGGCGGGCGCGGCCCGCACTCCGGTTGAAAGCTTCGACAACACCCGGCTCTACGCTGATCTCACATTTGCGGGCACCCCGGCGACCGTGCTTGCGGCAGGGGCTGCCGCCAAGGCGCTGGCACTTGAAATCCTTGCGCGCATGGCCATCGTCACCGCGCATGAGCAGGTCGGCGGCGCCGAGGCGCTGATGCTGACCGCGCGCGACTATGCGCTTACCCGCCGCGCCTTCGGCCAGCCGATCGGCGCATTCCAGTCGGTCAAGCACCGGATTGCCGAACTCTACGGGCTTGTCGAGATCGCCCGGGCGAACTGCATCCATGCCGCCGGCCTTGCCGATGGCGGGCAGGCCGATCTCACCGCACTGATGATTGCGGCCGCCGATGCGCGGCTCGGGGCGACCGAAACCTATGACACCTGTGCGCGCGATTGCGTTCAGGTGCACGGCGGGATCGGCGTGACCTGGGAGGCGGGCATCCACCTCCATATGCGGCGGACGCGCAGTCTGGCGATCGAGCTCGGCAACATGCTCTTCTGGGAAGATCTGCTGGTTGAAAACCTGACGGGAGTGGCAGCATGAGCGAGTTCGAAGCATTCCGCCTGCGGGCGCACGACTGGCTTGCCTCGGTCGCCGGAACGTTCGGCAAGGCCGCGCGCAAGGGGCTTTCGGAAGCCGAGGATCTGGCGCTCGGGCGGCGCTATCTCGCAGCCCGGTTCGATGCGGGGTTTGCCGGGATCAACTGGCCCAAGGAGATCGGCGGGCAAGGCCTGAGCCATATCGAGAAGGTCGTGTTCGATACCGAGGAAATGGCCTTCGGTATGCCCACCGTCTATTTCGGAATCTCGCTCGGCATGCCGGTGCCGATCCTGATCCGCTTCGGCGAGGACAAGGCCTGGGTGAAGGAACGCGTGATCGCCGCGCTGCGCGGTGAGGAAATCTGGTGCCAGCTGTTTTCCGAGCCCGCTGGCGGCTCGGACCTTGCCGGTCTGCGCACCCGTGCCGAACCCGATGGCAACGGCTGGAAGCTCAACGGGCAGAAGCTCTGGACGAGCTGGGCGCAGTACAGTGACTACGGCGTGATCGTCGCGCGTACCGACCCGACGCAGCCCAAGCACAAGGGCCTCACCTATTTCTGGGTCGACATGCGCGCCAAGGGAGTCGAGGTGCGCCCGATCAAGCTCGCGGGGGGCGACAGCCACGTCAACGAGGTGTTCTTCGATGATGTTCGGCTCGACGATTCGCAGCGCATGAGCCCGATCGGCGGCGGTTTCGGCGTGGCGATGACCACCTTGATGATCGAGCGCTATGTCGCGACGGACAGCGGCGGATTTGGCCCGCCCCTCGATCTGTTTGTCGATCTGGTCAAAGGCCTCGAGATCAACGAGCGGCCCGCGCTCAACGATGGTCGGGTCCGTTCGGCGATCGCCCGCAACCATGCGATGCGCGCCGGGCTCGAATCGATCACCGCGCGGGCCATGCAGATGCTGCAGGCGGGGATGGAGCCCGGACCCGAAGGCTCGCTCAACAAGCTGGTTTCGGTGCGCAGCCGGCAGAAGCTTTCGGAGCTGGCGATCGATCTCCAAGGCAACCTTGGCTTTGCCTTTGACGAGCACGCGCCGGTCAAGGACAACTGGACCACAAGCTGGATCAATGCGCCGACGGGCCGCATTGCCGGCGGTGCGGACGAGATGCTGCTCAACACCATTGCCGAGAAGATTCTCGGCCTGCCGCAGGATCACCGGCCCGACAAGGGCGTGCCTTTCAACCAGATTCCGGCGTGATGCCGGCCATGGATGACGCGCTGATCATCGATGCCGTCCGCACCCCGCGCGGCGGGGGAAAATGGGGCAAGGGTTCGCTTTCGCACCTCCACCCCCAGCACCTTGGCGCGGCGGTGCTGAAGGCCATCCAGGAACGCAACGCGCTCGATACCCGCCAGGTCAATGACGTGATCTTCTCGACTTCGGCCCAGCGCGGCAGGCAGGCCGGCGATATCGGCCGCATGAGCGCGCTCTATGCCGGCTACGATCCGGTCGTCTCCGGCATGACGCTCGACCGCTTCTGCGGCGGCGGGATCACGTCGGTCGCGCTGGCGACCGCGCAGATCCGCAGCGGGATGGAAGAAGTGGTGATCGCCGGCGGGGTCGAGATGATGTCCTACCGCGATCACCTCACCGCGCTTGAGGCAGCAGGCGGTGTACCCCGGCTGGGGCGCGACATGGGCAACCCGGGGCTGCACGCGATGCATCCCCAGTCCAACCAGGGCGTCTGCGCCGATGCCATTGCTGCGATGGAAGGGATCACGCGCGAGGCGGTCGACGCGCTCGGGCTGGAAAGCCAGCGCCGCGCCGATGCGGCGATCCGCGCCGGACGCTTCGATCGCAGTCTGGTCCCGGTGCTGAACGAGGATGGGTCGGTTGCGCTCGATCATGACGAATATCCGCGCCCGCAGACGACCGCCGAAGCGCTCGCCAGCTTGCGTCCTGCTTTTCTTGCCGTGGCCGATGCGCCGATTGACGAGGGCGGCGAGACCTATCGGCAGGCGATCCAGCGCAAGTATCCCGGCCTCGAATGGGAAGCGATCCACCACGCAGGCAACAGTTCGGGCGTGGTCGACGGTGCAGCGGCGCTCCTGCTCGCCTCGCCCGATGCGGCATGGCGCAATGGCTGGACGCCGCGAGCCCGGGTTGTCGCGACGGTCAACAAGGGCGATTGCCCGACGCTGATGCTCAATGCGCCGGTGCCGGCCGCCCGCGCGGTACTCGCCAAGGCTGGCCTCACGATCGACGACATCGACGTCTGGGAAATCAACGAGGCCTTTGCCGTCGTCGCCGAGAAGTTCATGCGGGACCTCGCGCTTGACCGTAGCAAGGTCAACATCAACGGTGGCTCGATTGCGCTCGGTCATCCGATCGGCGCGACCGGGTCGATGCTTGTCGGCACTGCGCTCGACGAGCTTGAGCGCAGCGGCGGCCGCTATGCGCTGATCACCATGTGTGCGGCCGGCGGCATGGCCCCGGCGATCATCATCGAACGTATCTGACAGGAGCTTTCAGCCATGGCATTCAAGACCCGGATCACCGAACTGCTCGAAATCGAACACCCGATCGTTCAGGGCGGGATGATGAATGTGGGCTTTGCCGAAATGGCGAGCGCGGTTTCCAACGCGGGCGGCCTCGGCATTATCACCGCGCTCTCGCAGCCGAGCCCGGAAGCACTGCGCAACGAGATCGAGCGCACCCGCAGCATGACCTCCAAGCCCTTCGGCGTGAACATGACCGTGTTTCCGACGATCAACTCGCCCGATTACAAGGCCTATGCGCAGGCGATCATCGATGGCGGGATCAAGATCGTCGAGACAGCAGGTACCCCGGCGGTGCGCGAGATCTGGGAGCAGTTGAAGCCCCACGGGATCAAGATCCTCCACAAGTGCACCGCTGTGCGCCACGCGGTCTCCGCCGAGAAGGCCGGGGTGGACGTCATCTCTATCGATGGCTTCGAATGTGCGGGCCATCCGGGCGAGGATGACATTCCGGGACTTATCCTGATCCCGGCTGCGGCTGACAAGGTGAAGATCCCCATGCTGGCCTCGGGCGGGTTCGGTGATGGCCGTGGTCTCGCAGCAGCGCTGTCGCTTGGGGCGGACGGCATCAACATGGGCACCCGGTTCTGCGCGACCAAGGAAGCGCCGATCCACGACAACGTGAAGCAGGCCTATGTCGACAATGACGAGCGCGGCAGCTTCCTGATTTTCCGCAACTTCAAGAACACCGCCCGGGTCGGCAAGAGCCCGGTGTCGGAAGAAGTCGTGCGGCGCCTCGCCAAGCCCGAAGCTAAGTTCGAGGATGTCCGCGAACTCGTTGCCGGCACTGCGGGCAAGGAACTGCTGGAGACGGGCGATCTCTCGAAGGGCGTGTTCTGGGCCGGGATGGTGCAGGGCCTGATCCACGATATCCCGACTTGCGAGGAACTCATCAGCCGCATCGTTGCCGATGCCGAAGCTATCGTCCGCGGCCGCATGGCCGGCATGCTTGTCTGAAGAGAGGATGATAGAATGACCGACAGCGCCGCCGCCAGCCATTCCGTGGGTACGACCGAAGTCGTGGGCAACATCGGTGTGCTCACCATCGATTACCCACCGGTCAACGCGCTCAGCGTTCATACGCGCATCGCGCTCGATAGCGGGTTTCGCGAGTTCGCAGCGGACCCGCAGGTCAAGGCGATTGTGCTTATCTGTGCGGGCCGGACATTTATTGCGGGCGCGGATATCTCAGAATTCGGCAAGGCGCTGGAAGGTCCGAACCTGCAGGACGTGTTCGACAGCATCGAGTGTGGGACCAAGCCGGTGATTGCCGCGATCCACGGTACGGCGCTTGGCGGCGGCTATGAACTCGCGCTCATTTGCCACCACCGGATTGCGGTGCCTTCGGCCAAGGTCGGCCTCCCCGAAGTGGCGCTTGGGCTGCTGCCGGGGGCGGGGGGCACGCAGCGCCTGCCGCGCATCGTGGGCGTTCCTGCGGCACTTGATCTCATCACCGGCGGCGCACCGGTCCCTGCGCGCAAGGCGCTTGAACTCGGCATGATCGATGCGCTCGCCGATGAAGGGACGTTGCGCGAAGACGCGATTGCCTTTGCCGAGCGGATTGTCAGCGAAGGCGGACCGCTGCTGCGCGTGCGCGACCGGCAGGACAAGGTCGAGCCCTATCGCGGCAAGGGCGAGATCTACGCCGAGTACCTCAAGAAGAATGCGCGCGCCTTCCGCGGGTTCAAGGCGCCGTTCAATATCGTCAAGGCCATCGAGGCCGCAGCCGAATTGCCATTCGAGCAGGGCATGGAGCGCGAGCGCGAACTGTTCGGCGAACTTATGGCCAGCACCGAAAGCGCGGCGCAGCGGTACTATTTCTTCGCCGAGCGCGAAGCGGCGAAAGTGCCCGATCTGCCGCGCGACGCGCAGGCGCTGCCGATCAGATCGGTCGGCGTGATCGGCGCCGGCACAATGGGTGGCGGCATCACGATGAACTTCCTTAACGCCGGCCTGCCGGTCACGCTGGTCGAGATGAACCAGGCCGCGCTTGATCGCGGGCTGGGCGTCATTCGCCGGAACTATGAGGCGAGCGCCGCCAAGGGTAGGATGACTACCGAACAGGTCGACCAGCGCATGGCACTGATCAGCCCGGCGCTCGGGCTCGATGCACTGGCGGCGGCAGACCTTGTGATCGAGGCGGTCTTCGAGGAAATGGGGGTCAAGCAGGACATCTTCGCGCAGCTAGACCGCATCGCGAAGCCGGGCGCGATCCTTGCTTCGAACACCTCGTTTCTCGACCTTGATGCGATTGCCGCTGCGACGAACCGTCCGGAAAGCGTCATCGGGCTGCACTTCTTCTCGCCGGCCAATGTCATGCGGCTGCTGGAGATCGTACGCGGTGCCAAGACGGCGGATGCAGTGCTGGCAACGGCGCTGAAATTGGCCAAGACCATCGCCAAGGTTCCGGTTGTCAGCCGCGTGGGGCATGGCTTCATTGCCAATCGGGTGATGAGCCCGCGCAGCCAGCAGGCCATGGAACTCGTGCTGCAGGGCCCGACCCCGCAGGACATCGACCGCGCGATCTACGATTACGGCTTCGCCATGGGG
>Ga0310345_10000580_pt1 | contig 50070 bp, 49 predicted proteins | sample HC15DNA20500_MG_FD_204667 | JGI IMG/M metagenome (GOLD analysis project Ga0310345, IMG submission 204667) | Marine microbial communities from station ALOHA, North Pacific Subtropical Gyre - HC15-DNA-20-500_MG | ecosystem: Environmental > Aquatic > Marine > Oceanic | place: Pacific Ocean: North...
TTTTATGGTTTCCGCCGCGCCCCGGGGGGGGTTGTGGGGGGGGGGGGGGCCCGAGGCGGGGAGTGCCCTCACCCCGACCCTCTCCCGCAAGCGGGAGAGGGAGTAGGGCCGAACGAACCACGAGAAATGATGAGAGGCAGCAAAGTGAACCTCGTCGCAGTCGATATCGGCGGAACACATGCCCGTTTCGCGCTCGCCGAAGTGGCGGGTGGCCGCGTCACCGCGCTCGGCGAGCCCGTCACGCTCAAAACCGCCGAACATGCGAGCCTGCAAACCGCTTGGGAAGCGTTCGGCGCCCAAGTCGGGCCGCTGCCGCGCGCCGCCGCCATCGCGGTCGCCTCCCCGGTCGGCGGCGAGCTGATCAAGCTCACCAACAATCCCTGGATCATCCGCCCGGCTCTCGTGCGCGAGCGGCTGCAGGTGGACGCGTTCGTCCTGATCAACGATTTCGGCGCGGTCGGCCATGCCGTCGCCCAGCTGCCGCCCGAGCATTTCGAGCATCTTTGCGGCCCCGACGCGCCGCTACCCGAAACCGGCAGTCTTACCGTCTGCGGCCCCGGCACCGGGCTCGGCGTCGCGCTCGTCCACCGCTCGGCGCGCGGCTATCAGGTGATCGAGACCGAGGGCGGCCACCAGGATTTCGCGCCGCTCGACGCGCTCGAGGACACCATGCTCAAGCGCCTGCGCAAGACCTACACCCGCGTCTCGGCCGAGCGGATCTGCGCCGGCCCCGGCATCATCGCGATCTATGAAACGCTCGCCGAGATCGAAGGGCGCGCGGTGCCCCGGCTCGACGACAAGGCGATCTGGACGATGGCGCTGGAAGGCAGCGACAGCCTGGCCCTCGCCGCGCTCGATCGCTTCTGTCTCAGCCTCGGCGCCGTCGCGGGCGATCTCGCACTGGCGCAGGGGGCGAAGGGCGTTGTGATCGCCGGCGGGCTCGGCCTGCGGCTGAAGGATCATCTGGCGCGTTCGGGCTTCGCCGAGCGTTTCGCCGCGAAGGGGCGCTTCCGATCGATGATGGAAGACATTCCGGTGAAGCTCATCACCCACCCCCAGCCCGGCCTGTTCGGCGCCGCCGCCGCCTTCGCCCAGGAGCACGCCCAATGACGATCGAGCAAATCATGCGCACCAGCCCGGTGATCCCGGTGCTGGTGATCGACGATGCCGCCACCGCCCAGCCGCTCGCCGAGGCGCTGGTCGCCGGCGGCTTGCGCGTGCTCGAGGTGACGCTGCGCACCCCCGCCGCGCTCGATGCCATCGCCGCGATGAAGCGCGTACCCGGCGCGATCGTCGGTGCGGGCACCGTGGTCAGCCATGAGCAGTTCGAGCAGGCGATGCGCGCGGGCGCCGAGTTCATCGTCTCCCCCGGCCTTACCGAGGCGCTCGCCGAGCCGATCATCGCGAGCGACGTGCCGTTCCTCCCCGGTGTCGCCACCGCCGGCGATCTGATGCGCGGCTATGCGCTGGGCCTGCGCCACTTCAAATTCTTCCCGGCCGAAACATCGGGGGGCGTGAAGGCGCTGAAGAGCCTGGCGGCGCCGTTCTACGAGGCGCGCTTCTGCCCCACCGGCGGGATTACGGCGGAGAAGGCGGCCGAATATCTGGCCCTGCCCGCGGTGCTGTGCGTCGGCGGCTCGTGGCTCGTCGATGCCGACCACGGCGTTGTCGAACAGCGTGCGCGCGCGGCGGCGGCGCTGGCGCGCGGCTGATTTTCTTGTTCAGCCCGGCGGTCCAAGCTGTTACCAGCGCTTAGGGGTGAACAGGGACGAAAACATGGCGCGAGCCGCCGGTGAGCGGGCAATGGTGCGGCAGAAGGATCAAGCGGGCCTGCCGCTCCCCGATCTGCTCGCGCGCTGCGGCGTCGGCGTCCATCGTTATGATGTCCTGACCGGCGAAGTGGTGTGGGATGCGATGCTCTCCCGCATCTGGGGCGTGCCGCCGGAGGCGCCCATCACCTATGATCTATGGGCGGCCGGCCTCCATCCCGAGGATCGCCCGCGCGCCGAAGCCGCGGTGAACGCCGCGCTCGATCCGGCGGGAGACGGGCTGTACGACGCCGAATACCGGGTCGTGCCGCTGGATGGCGGGCCGGTGCGCTGGGTCCACGCCACCGGCAGCGTCACGTTCGAGCAGGGCCGCGCGGTGCGGCTGGAAGGCACGGTGCAGTTGCTCCGCCAGCGCGATCAGCTCGACGCGCAGCTGCGCGACAGCGAATTGCGCGCGCTGGAAAGCACGCACGAGGCGGCCGCGGTCTATGAAGCCGCGCCGCTCGGTATCGTGCTGTTCGATACCGATTTCCGCTTCAAGCGGATCAACACCCGCCTCGCCACGATCAACGGCCTGCCCCCCGAGGCGCATTATGGCCGCGCGATCGAGGAAATCCTGCCGCTGGAGACCTGCCAGGCCCTCCGCGCCCTCCAGCCCCGCCTGCTCGCCGGAGAGGAAGTGCGCGGGATCGAGATCACCGGTTGGGACCAGGTGAGCGGAGAAGAGCGGACCTGGCTGGTCGCCTATCGCCCGCTGATGCAGGAGGGGCGCCACGTCACCGGCTTTCTCGGCACGATCATCGACATTTCCGAGCGCAAGCGCGCCGAAGCGCGCGAGCGGCTGCTCGCACGCGAGGTGGACCACCGGGCGAAAAACCTGCTGAGCATCGTCCAGTCGCTCGCCACCCTCACCCGCGCGCCGACCATCGAAGCCTATCGCGAAGCGCTGGGCAGCCGGTTGCAGGCGCTCGCCCGCGCGCACGGGCTGCTGGCGCTCGCTGGCTGGAGCCAGGTTGAACTCGCCGCGATCGTGGAGCGCGAGATGGCGCCTTATGCCGGGGAGCATGGCGCGCGCTGGCGCGTCAGCGGGTCCAGCGTCGCCCTCGCCCCGGAGGCCGCGCAGGCGCTCGCGCTGGTGCTGCATGAACTCGCGACCAACGCGGCCAAATATGGCGCGCTCTCGGTCGCGGCGGGACGGATCGAGATCGGCTGGTCGATCGAACGCGATAAATTCGTGCTGCGCTGGAGCGAGAGCGGCGGCCCGATCGTCAAGCCGCCCGGCGGCAAGGGTTTCGGCTCACGCCTGATCGAGCAAAGCATCACGCGGACGCTGCGCGGCACCGTGCACAAGGATTGGGCCGCGAGCGGCTTGGTCGCAACGCTCACCGTGCCGCTTCAGATGCTCACCGCGGAATAAGCGCCGGCCTTCCGCCGGGAAGGCCGGCGCGCCGGTCGTCAGTACGTCGCGCTCGCACTCTGCCGGCCGGCATTGTGCCCGCCATGGCGCTGCAGGATGTCGATCGCGGTCCGCGGATCGATCCCGGCCTCGCGCGTATCGACCGAGACGAACACGCCGCCCTGCCCAAGCCGGCCTTCATAGTAGCGCGCATCCTCCTCGCTCACCCCGTGCGCCATCAGCGCTTCGTTGAGCGAGCCCGCCACGGCGCCCGCCGCCGCGCCGATGCCGAGCGCGCCCGGCACGGCGCTCGCCGCGATCGCGCCCGCCGCCGCCAAGGGTCCTACGCCGGGAATCGCGAGCGCCGCCACGCCTAGCCCCGCGCCAAGCGCGCCGCCGCCGAGCAGGCCGCGCACCAGGCTGCCGCCTTTGTCATCGCCATCGAGATCGGTTGTCCCGGTGCTTTCCCCGTCGCGGCCGATCACCGACAGGGCATTGTCGCGCGCGCCGGCGTCGCGCAGCGCTTCGATCGCGCGCTGGGCTTCGTCGCGGCTGTCGAACATCGCGGAAATTGTCTGCATCTTGGCATCCTCTTGAGCATCGGTGCGCCCCGCCCGATGCCATCAAGAACCCCGACGCGCGGCGCGCCGTTCCGCTCGGCTAGTCCCGCGCGTGCCAGCAGGCGTAAAAAAAGCTGCTGACTTGAAGCGTTGCCGCGGTCGCGAACGCGGCGACACAGAGGAGTTGCAGCCCTTCGCCGAGCGGCGCGATCAGCACGCCATAGACCAGGATGAGGCAGGCAAGCCCCGCCACCGCGAGCGAGACGATGCGGATCACCAAGGGCAGATTGCGCCATACGCAATCATCGGCCGCGCCTTGAGCGGCCACACTCTCCAATTCCGGCATGGCTCGTGTCCACGCTGTTATCGCTACGCGCAGTTTAGCAACGCCCGACGCTACGGCAAGTGCCCTCAAATCCCGTGCGCCGCGCGATAGGCGCGCCATTTCAGCACATTGGCGTTATGCTGATCGAGCGTGTCGGCGAACACATGCCCCCCGGTGCCATCGGCCACGAAATAGAGCGCGCTCGAGTCGGCCGGATCGAGCACCGCGTCGATCGAGGCGCGGCCCGGATTGCAGATCGGCCCCTGCGGCAGGCCGATCATCGCATAGGTGTTATAGGCGTTCTTGGCGCGCAGTTCGGAGAGCAGGATGCGGCGGCCGAGCGGCTTGCCCTTGGTGATCGGGTAGATGGTGGTAGGATCGGCATCAAGCTTGACGCCCTGCTTCAGCCGGTTCGAATAGACCGCCGCGACCAGCCGGCGTTCGCTCGGCTTGCCGGTCTCCTTCTCGACGATCGACGCCAGGATCAGCGCCTCGCGCGGAGTCTTCACCGCGATCCCGGGCTTGCGGCGCTGCCAGGCGTCGGCGAGATAGGCGGCCATCGCCCGCTGCATCCGATCGAGCACATCCGCGCGCGTGTCGCCGCGCTGGAAGCTGTAGCTGTCCGGCAGCACGCTCCCCTCCACCGGCACCGGCACCGTCCCGCTCAGGCCCGGCGTGGCCAGCAGCCGCTCCTGCACCAGGATCGCCGGCCAGCCCTCTGGGATCGTCACGAAGCGCTGGATCGTCCGCCCACCTTGGAGCAGTTTCAGGATATCGGCGGCCGAAAGCCCGCGCGGCAGACGATATTCGCCCGACTTGATCGGCGCCGCCGAGCCGAACAGCCGCGCATAGAGCTTGAAGCGTGACGCCGAGCGGATCGCGCCCGCCTGTTGCAGCCGATCGGCGGTGCCGGCGAGCGAGGCTCCCTCGGGCACCTCGAAGCTCAGCGCGTGCGCGAGCGGTCCGCGCCCGCCCCAATCCTGCGCGACCAGCAGCGCCCCGCCGGTCAGCGCGACGATCAGGATCAGCAGCAACCAGCCAAGCTTGCGCACCCGCCCCTCCCCGGCGTCAGTCGATCGCCTTCATCACCAGGCTGGCATTGGTGCCGCCGAAACCGAACGAGTTGTTCAGCACCGCCTTCACCCGCCGTTCCTTGGCGACGTGCGGCACCAGATCGACGCCGGCGCAATTCTCGCTGGGGTTATCCAGGTTGAGCGTCGGCGGCACGATCTGATCGCGCATCGCCAGGATGCAGAAGATGCTCTCCACCGCGCCCGCGCCGCCGAGCAGATGGCCGATCGCCGATTTGGTCGAGCTCATCGACAGCGTGCCGATCGCATTGCCGAACAGCCGCCGCACCGCGCCCAGCTCGAGCTCGTCGCCGAGCGGGGTGGAGGTGCCGTGCGCGTTGACATAATCGATATCGCCCAGCGACAGCCCGGACTTGCGCACCGCCATCTCCATGGATCGGAACGCGCCCGATCCTTCGGGGTGGGGCGCGGTGACGTGATAGGCATCGCCCGACAGGCCATAGCCCACCAGTTCGGCATAGATCTTGGCGCCCCGGCGCTTGGCGCGCTCATATTCCTCGAGCACCACCACCCCGGCGCCCTCGCCCATCACGAAGCCGTCACGGTCGCGGTCATAAGGGCGGCTCGCGCGCTCGGGCGTATCGTTGAACCCGGTCGAGAGCGCCCGCGCCTGGGCGAAGCCGGCGATGCCGATCGGGCAAATGGCCGCTTCGGCGCCACCGGCGAGCATCACGTCCGCGTCATCCATCGCGATCATCCGCGCGGCGTCCCCGATCGAGTGGGCGCCCGTGGAGCAGGCGGTGACGACGGCGTGGTTCGGCCCCATCAGCCCATATTTGATCGAGACCTGGCCCGAGATCAGGTTGATCAGCCGGCCATGAACGAAGTGCGGCGAGACGCGGCGCGGACCCTTGTGCTCAAGCACCAGCGATTCGCTCTCGATCCCCGGCAGCCCGCCGATCCCCGAGCCGATCGAGCAGCCGGCGCGGAAGCGTTCTTCCTCGCTCATATCGAGCAGACCGGCATCCTCGATCGCCTGGCCCGCGGCGTCGATGCCGAAGACGATGAACGGATCGACCTGGCGCTGCACCTTGTGATCGACGCGCTGGGCGGGATCGAAGCCCCAGGCGTGATCCTTGGGCTTCACCTCGCAGGCGACGCGGCAGGCGTAATCGGTCGCGTCGAACCGCGTGATATGCCCGGCACCAGACTTGGCGGCGATCAGATTCGCCCAGCTCGTCTCGACATCGGCGCCCAGCGGCGTGACCAGCCCCAGCCCCGTGACGACCACTCGACGCATCTTATCCGCTCTCCTACTCTTCAAATCGAAACGGCTCCGTCGCCCCGGAACGTGCCGAGCGCGCGGAGCCGCTTATGGGGGGCCTCAGCCCCTAGACTTGGCCAATCAGCCCTGATGCTCGTCGATATAGCTGATCGCGTCCTTGACGGTGCCGATCTTCTCGGCGGCGTCATCGGGGATTTCGACGCCGAATTCTTCCTCGAACGCCATCACCAGTTCGACGATATCGAGGCTGTCCGCGCCCAGATCATCGATAAAGCTCGCATCCTCGGTCACCTTATCGGCTTCGACGCCCAGATGCTCGACGACGATCTTCTTCACGCGATCGGCGGTCTCGCTCATGCTTTTCCATCCCTCTATCATTTGGGGTTCAACAGCCGGGAGCCGTAGAACGCGCGCCCCCGGCTGACAAGGGGGTGCGGGGGTGGGCGGCTGTTACCATCAATAATCCTCCCCGTTCACGCCGAGGATTTCAGCTGCTCACAACATCGCCATCCCGCCGTTAACGTGCAGCGTCTGCCCGGTCACATAGCCCGCTTCCCGGCTGGCGAGATAGACGACGGCGGCGGCCACATCGGCGCCCTGCCCCAGTGCGCCGGCGGGGATGCGGCCGAGCAGCGCTTCTTTCTGCGCGTCCGGCAGAACATCGGTCATCGCCGACTGAATGAAGCCCGGAGCGACGCAATTGGCGGTGATGCCGCGGCTCGCCAGTTCCTGCGCCATCGCCTTGGTCATCGCCGTCAGCGCGCCTTTCGAGGCGGCGTAATTGGCCTGGCCGGGATTACCCGTCGCGCCGACTACGGAGGTGATCGAGATGATCCGCCCGAAGCGCGCCTTCATCATCGGCTTGGCGGCGGCGCGGGCGAGCCGAAACGCGGCTTCCAGGTTCACGCGGATCACCTGGTCCCATTCCTCGTCCTTCATCCGCATCAGCAGATTGTCGCGGGTGACACCGGCGTTGTTGACCAGGATGTCCAGCTTGCCGAGCGCTTCGACCGCACGCGGAACGAGGGCGTTGACCGCTTCGCCATCGCCGAGATCGCAAGCGAGCGCGACATGATCGCCGCCGAGTTCGGCGCGAAAGGCTTCGAGCTTCTCGGCGTTGGAGCCGGAAAGCGCCAGCCGCGCCCCCTGCCCCGCCAGCCCGCGCGCGATCGCCGAGCCGATGCCCCCGGAAGCGCCGGTGACGAGCGCGGTCATGCCTGTGAGGTCGAACATCATGTCTCCTGTTGCTCCGGTAGATAGGGAAGATTTGGTTCGCGCAGAGGCGCAGAGGGCGCAGAGGGATTATGGTCGTTGACCAAACGCCGAATGCCTTCCTTCATCGTATCACCGCCGAAATTGAGCAGCAGCCCTACGGGCTGCCGAGTGAGGCGGAGATAGGTCAATAATTGCTTGGCATGGACCGGGAGCAGGCGTTCGACCGATTTGATTTCGATGATCAGTCGATGATCGACCAACAGGTCGATCCGAAAGCCGTTATCGAACTGGTGCCCTTCAAATTCAAAGGAAACGGGGCACTGGCGCTCGACCGCGAAGCCTTCCGCCTCCAACCGTCCGGCAAGGACGGTTTCATAAACACTCTCCAGCAGTCCCGGCCCCAGTTGGCGATGCAATCGGATCGCCAAATCCACCACTCTTCCAGAAATGACGTCGATATCGATCACCGCGTCCTCTGCGTCCTCTGCGCGAACCCCATAGCTGGAAGAACAGGCCTTGGTCACATGCCCCGCGCAAACCCCTCGATGTCCGCCATCGTCACCACGCTCACCGGCTCCGCCTTCACGGTGCGCTTCACCATCGGGCTCAGCACCTTCGCGCCGAGCTCGACGAACTGCGCGACACCCGCCGCCTCCATCGCCAGCAGCGACTCGCGCCAGCGGACCATGCCCGTCACCTGCTCGACCAACCGCGCGCGGATTTCGGCCGGGTCGCTCTCCGGCGCGGCGGTGACGTTGGCGACCACCGGCACGAACGGCGCTTCGATCCGCGCGCCCGCCAGCGCCGCCGCCATCGCTTCGGCGGCCGGCGCCATCAGCGGGCAGTGGAACGGCGCGGAGACCGGCAGCGCCATCCCCGCCTTCACGCCGAATTCCTTGCAGCGCGCGATCGCCCGCCCGATCGCGCCGGCATGGCCAGAAAGCACCACCTGCCCGGTCGCATTGTCGTTGGCGACCGTGCAGACCTCGCCCTCGGCCGCCGCCTCGGCGACCGCCTGCGCCTGTTCGAGCGTCGCGCCGAGCAGCGCCGCCATGCCGCCCACGCCGACCGGGACGGCCGATTGCATCGCCTGCCCGCGAAGCTTCAGCAGCCGCGCGGTCGTCGCCAGATCGAGCGCGCCCGCCGCGCACAGCGCGCTATACTCGCCGAGCGAATGACCGGCGACGAACGCGGCTTTTTCCGACAGCAGCACGCCGCCCTCATGCTCCAGGACGCGCAGGGTGGCGATGGCGTTGGCCATGATCGCCGGCTGGGCATTCTCGGTGAGGGTCAGCTCGTCAGCCGGCCCTTCCGTCATCAGGCGGAACAGGTGCTGGCCGATGGCCTCGTCCACCTCCTCGAACACTTCGCGCGCGGCGGCGCTGGCGTCAGCGAGCGCGGCCCCCATACCCACCGCCTGGCTGCCTTGCCCCGGAAACAGAAACGCGCGCATCGTCACCCCAAAGCCGTTTTCGAAAGGCGCCTGCGGTAGAAATCGCGCGACGGCTTGGCAAGCGGCTTGCTTTTTGCTGGGCTTCGGCTAAGTGCCGCGCCTTCGGTGACGCCCGGCGCCGCCGCGCTTACCTGTGGACGACAGCCGGAGGGGGCCCCGCATGGTGCGGACGCCCAGCGATCGGCCAAAATGAAGGACAAGGCATGGCTCTTTACGAGCACGTCTTCCTCGCGCGCCAGGATCTGGCACAGGCGCAGGTGGACCAACTGGCCGAAATGGCCACCAAGATCATCGAGGATAATCAGGGCCGGATCGTCAAGACCGAGACCTGGGGCCTGCGCAGCCTGGCGTACAAGATCGCCAAGAACCGCAAGGCGCATTATGTGATGCTGGAGATCGAGGCCCCGGCCGGCGTCGTCGCCGAGCTCGAGCGGCAGATCCGCATCAACGAAGACATTATCCGCTATCTCACCATCCGCGTCGACGCGCATGAGAATGGCCCCAGCGCCATGATGCGCAAGGGCGACCGCGACGGCCGCCGCCGCGATCGCGAAGGTGGCGAACGTCCGCGCCGTGAGCGCGACGGCTTCGATGGCGAATAAGGAGTAACGGAACCATGGCACGCCCCTTTTTCCGCCGCCGCAAGAGCTGCCCCTTCTCCGCGAAGGACGCGCCGCGCATCGATTACAAGGATGTCCGCCTGCTGCAGGGCTTCGTGTCCGAACGCGGCAAGATCGTCCCTTCGCGCATCACCAGCGTGAGCGCGAAGAAGCAGCGCGAGCTCGCCCAGGCGATCAAGCGCGCCCGTCACCTGGGCTTGCTGCCCTATATCGTTAAGTAAGGAGCTGAGCAGATGGATGTGATCCTGCTGGAACGCGTCGAGAAGCTCGGCGGTATCGGCGATGTGGTGAAGGTGAAGGACGGGTTCGCCCGCAATTACCTGTTGCCGCGCAAGAAGGCGCTGCGCGCGAACGAGGCCAATCGCCGCGTGTTCGAGGCCAATCGCGAGCGGATCGTGGCGGAAAACGCCGCCCGCCGCGCCGACGCCGAGAAGGACGCGAAGACGATCGACGGCGTGACGCTGACGCTGATCCGCCAGTCGTCGAACACCGGCCAGCTCTACGGCTCGGTCGCGGTGCGCGATCTGGTGGAGGCTTTCGAGGCGCTCGGCCACAAGGTCGGCAAGGCGCAGATCGTGCTCGATCGCCCGATCAAGACGATCGGCCTGCACGAGGTGAAGGTGGCGCTGCACCCCGAAGTGCCGGTGCTGGTGAAAGTGAACGTCGCTCGCTCGCCGGAAGAGGCCGAGATGCAGGCCGCCGGCGTCGACGTGATGGCGCAGGTGTTCGAGGAAGGCCGCGATCAGACCGGCTTCACCGAAGAGCGCGATCCGAACCTGGAAGTCGGCGAGATCGCCAGCGACGCCCAGGGCTGATCGGGCTGAGCCGACGAGAGAAAGGGCCGTGGCATTGCGCCGCGGCCCTTTTTCTTTGTGGCCGCATTTTCAGCCCGCGACGCGAGCGATACAAGGCCGCGCATGAACAATGTCCTGTTCGCGCCGATCATGCTGCTCGCCGGGATCGGCATTCCCATCATGGCCGCCGGCAATGCACTGCTCGGCGCCAAGCTCGGCAGTCCGGCGAGCGCCGCGGCGATCATGTTCGCGCTCGCCCTGCTGGTGGCGCTGGCGGTGGCGTGGGCGACCGGCGGGCCCCAGCGCCCGCTGCTCGGCGCGGCGCCTTGGCCTTATTATCTCGGGGGGCTGGTGATCGCCTTCTATCTACTGTCGATCACTTATCTCGGGCCGAAGCTCGGGATCGGCACCGCCGTGCTGCTCGTCCTGCTCGGCCAGATCGCGGCGGCGGCGACGATCGATCATTTCGGGCTGCTCGGCGCGCCGCGCACCCCGCTCACCGCGATCCGCGCACTGGGGCTGGTGATGATGGCAGGCGGCGTGCTGCTCGCCCGGCGGATCTAGCCGTCGACGCGCGTTGGCGCGGGCAGCGCGAGATAGGCGAGCCGCCGCACTTCCTGGCGCCCGCGCACCACCGTGTCGAGGATCAGCCCGGCGAAAAAACTGAGCGCGGCCAGGATCATCAGCCCGGTCACCAACACCGCGGTGGGCAAGCGCGGCACCAGGCCGGTTTGCATGAAAGTGAGCCACAGATCGATCGAGAGCAGCAGCCCGGCCCCCGCGAGCACGCCGGCAACCGTGCCATAATAGAGGCGCGGCCGTTCGATCCGGTAGAGCCGCAGGATCATCCGCAAAATGCGCCAGCCATCGCGATAGGTCGATAGCTTCGATGCCGATCCTTCGGGCCGGGCGAAATAGGGCGTGTCGATCTCTCCCACCGGCATCTTCAGTTCGAGCGCGTGGACGCTGATCTCGGTCTCGATCTCGAAACCGGCGGAGAGCACGGGGAAACTCTTCACGAAACGCCGTGAAAACACTCGGTAACCCGATAGAATATCGCTGAAACTTCGTCCGAACAGTCGTGCCAGCATGCCGGTGAGCAGCCGGTTGCCGAATTGATGGCCACGGCGATACGCCTCGACATCGCGCATCACCCGCGCGCCGACCACCATATCGAGCTGCTCATCAAGCAACCGCGCGACCATTGCCGGAGCCGACGCCGCGTCATAGGTCGCGTCGCCATCGGCCATCACGTAAACGTCCGCGTCGATATCGGCGAACATGCGGCGGACGACATGGCCCTTGCCCTGCATCCGCTCGTGCCGCACCACCGCCCCCGCCGCGCGCGCGACCTCGGCGGTGCGATCGCGCGAATTATTGTCATAGACGTAGATGGTCGCGTCGGGCAGCGCAGCGCGGAAGGCCGCGACAGTCTGCCCGATCGCGGCCTCCTCGTCATAACAGGGCAAGAGCACCGCGAGCCTCAAGGTCATCGCGCCGCCCACCCGTGGTGCGCCATGGGCGGTCAGGCCTGCTCGGGTTCGGCCGCCTCGGCCTTCTTCTTGCGCGGCTTCTTCGGTGCTTCGGCAGCGGCTTCCTCGGCCGGCGCTTCGGCCTCGACCTTTTTCTTGGTAGCGCGCTTGGGCTTGGCCGGCGCCTCTTCGGCGGCGGGCGCCACTTCGGTCACGCTCTCCGCGCCGTGATCATGGTCGTGCCCGTGATCATGGCCGTGATGGTCATGGTCATGGTCATGGTCGTGATTGTGGATGTGCGTGCCGGTCGCGAAGCCGTCCTCGCTCTCGATCGCGGCTTCCAGCTCGGCGCGGGTCACTTCGCGCTCGCTGATCTCGGCGCGCTCGAACAGCCAATCGACCACCTTGTCCTCATAGAGCGGCGCGCGCAGCTGGGCGGCTGCCATCGGCTCCTGCTGGATATATTGGATGAAGCGCTGGCGGTCTTCCGGGCCATATTGCTGGGCGGCCTGGGCGATCAGGCGGTTCATCTCGGCCTGTGTCACCTCGACGCCGTTCGCCTGGCCGATCTCGGAGAGCAGCAGCCCGAGGCGTACGCGGCGCTCGGCGATGCGGCGATAATCGTCGCGCTCCTTCTCCATCTCCGCCTTGGCGGCGGCGGGATCGGCCTCGTGCGTCGCCTCATGCTCCAGCTGCGCCCAGATCTGCTCGAACTCGGCATCGACCATCGAGGGGGGGACGGGGAAATCATGCCCCTCGGCCAGCTGATCGAGCAGCTTGCGCTTCATGTACGTGCGGGTGAGGCCGTTCAGCTCCTGCTCGATCTGGCCCTTGAGCAGCCCGCGCAACTGCTCCAGGCTTTCCAGGCCGAGCGAGGTCGCGAGTTCCTCATCGATCACCGCCTCGCGCGCGACGCGGATGTCCTTGATCGTCAGGTCGAAGGTCGCGTCCTTGCCGCTCAGCGTGTCGACGCCGTAATCGGCCGGGAACGTCACCTTGATCTGGCGTTCCTCGCCCTTCACCGCACCGATCAGCTGGTCCTCGAAACCGGGGATCAGCCGGCCCGAGCCGATCTCGATGCTCATATCGGTGCCGGTGCCGCCATCGAACGCGATGCCATCCACCTTGCCGACGAAATCCATGACGACCAGATCGCCGGTGGCGGCGGCATGACCTTCGGCCGCGTCATCGAAGCGCTTCTGCTGCTCGGCGAAGCGCTGCAGCTGCTCGTTCACCGCTTCGTCGGCGACCGGCACGGTCAGCCGTTCGAGCTTCAGCCCCTCGATCCGCGGCGTGGGAACATCGGGCAGCACTTCCAGCTCGACGGTCACCTCGGCATCGCCGCCCGGCGCGTAAGCCGGATCGAGCGCGACCTGGGGCTGCATCGCCGGGCGCAGCGCATGATCCGCGATCAGCTGCTGCACGCCTTCCTGCACGCCCGATTGCAGCGCGTCCTGCGCGAGCGCCGCGCCGTGCATCTTGCGGACGAGATTGGCGGGCACCTTGCCGGGGCGGAAGCCGGGCATCCGGATCTGCGGGGCGACGCGCTTGATCTCGGCGGCGACGCGCGCTTCGATGTCCTGCGCGGTGATCTTCAGCGTGTAGGCGCGCTTCAGCCCTTCGTTCAACGTCTCGACAATCTGCATTGGGTCGCTTTCGTGCTTTCGCTATCGGAAAAAATGGTCGGGCCAGCGCTCGCCCTGGGGCGGCGGCTGGTGCGGGCGAAGGGACTCGAACCCCCACATCTTGCGATACCGGAACCTAAATCCGGCGCGTCTACCAGTTCCGCCACGCCCGCGAGCACCGCCGGTCGGCAGGGCTCTATACCAGCCGAAGCGCGGCGGGCAAGCGCAACCGCGCGGCGAGGCGGCGCGTTGGGGGTGGGACAGCATGGAGCGCGATCATGGCGAGCACCCCTCCCCCCGAATTCATCGATCCCGAACCCATCGCCCCGCGCGAGGAACCCGGCGCCCCCGGCCATGAAATCGACCCGCCCGGCGGCGACCGCGATCAGCCCGCGCCGCCCATCCCCGGCGCCAACCCGCCCCTCCCCGCCGACCGCGCCGATCCGCGGCCGGACATTCAGCAAGTGGTGGAAGCGCGCAGCGACGCGGTGGCGCGCGGTGAAGGCGGGCCGGAACCCGAAACCTTCACCGCGCCCGGGCTGGAGGACGGCGTCGGCGGCACTGGCGGGCGGGTGAAGAACCAGGACGACATGGCGCAGTAACGGCGCATCGCAATATTGCTACAGGCCAAGAAATCGTTATCCCTCCAGTTGGAGGGGAGCAACGATGCGATTTCTCGTGTGCCTAGCCGCGTCGGCATTACTGACGACCGTGCCGCTCAAGGCGCAAACGCCGTCCGACGCGCAGGGCTGCGAATTGCATGTCTGGCCCGGCGATCGGCTGAAATCGATCTATAACGGCGTTTTCCATGGCGGCACCGTCGACGGCGCATTGAAGGGGCGGAGCGGTTATCCACCGCTACCCCAGGACCCACTCAATTCGGCGCGCCAAGCCGCGCTGCTCGAGGCCGCCCGGCCCCAGAGCTTGCTCGCGCGGCCGGAGGACCGGCTGATCGTCCACCCCGAACCGCTCGACAGCCACACCATCCGCACCAGCCCCGGCCGCTTGGGCGCCAGCAGCGCGGCCTGTTATGGCGAACTTGTCGTGGACGATATCGTCTTCCGGCAGGATGTCGTCTCCGGAACGGTGCTGATGACGCTGTTCCGCTATCGCCGCTTCGGCGCCGAGCCCGCGCCATCCTATCGCTTCGCCAACTGGGCCAAATCCACGGTGACGCTGCTGCCGCTCAAACCCGGCGGCGATCTAGCGGCGGCGATCGCCGAGCTCGAGACCGCTTATGTCGATGATTTGAAGAAGTTCGCGGACGTCATCGTCAAACAGACGCGCAAAAAATAGGCGCGGCCTGTAATCATTCGGGGCAACCAATCTCAAATGGGGGAAATGATGAAGAGCTATCTGGCGCTTGTCGCCGCCGCCACCGCCACGCCCGCGCTGGCGCAACAGGCGCCGTGTGAGCTGCACGTCTGGCCGGCGGAGCGAATGACCTCGATCACCACCGGCTGGCTTGGAGGCGGCCTGATCGAGGCGGCGATCAATTCCAAAAAGGATGCGAACAACAAAGCGCAACTCGCCAGCGCGCTGGATAGCCCGACCCAGCTCGACGCGCTGCAATCGCTCGATCTGGTGAGCCTGCTGAAGCTGCCCGCCGGAACGACGATCGTTCGCCACGAGACGCCGGTCGAGCGCCATACGATGAACAAGATCAAGACGCGGCGCGCGGAATCGACCGCGGCTTGCTATAACGAACTGATCGTGGCCGACGTCTTCTACCAGAAGGCGGCGATTTACGGTCGCTCGCTGCGCACGCTGTTTCTGTTCCGCGAATTCGGGGCCGATCAGAAGATCGATTACGAATTCAAGGCGTGGGGCGGCAACGGCCTGAAGCTGTTCCCGCCGAAGAAGGATGAGGACGCCACACCGGCGCTCGAAGAGTTGAGCGTCGTGTTCAAGAAGAACTTCGAGGAATATGCCGCGAAGGTGAAGAAGGCGCCCGGCGCCTGAGCGACCGGCGGCGGAGCGCTGATACCGCTCCACCGCCCTTTCGCGTTACACCAGCGCCCCATGGCAATGCTTATACTTCTTGCCCGAACCGCACGGGCACGGCGCATTGCGGCTCACGCGTCCTTCCCATTCCGCCGGATGGTCGCTTAGCGGTAGCTCGGCGAGGGCGGTGTCGCCGTCGCTCGGGACGAACGGCATCATCGGCGCGATCCGCGTCGTCACCAGCCCCAGCGATTGCGGATCGAGATCGAGCGGCGCTTCCAGATCGCCCAGGTTGGTCAGGAAGTCGGGCAGCGGCGGCAGTTCCGGCGGCGCCTGGAACTGGAACTGGGCGTGCGCCAGCGTCTTGGTCACATCCTCGCGAATCGCGCCGAGCATCCGCTCGAACAGCGCGAACGCCTCCTGCTTATACTCGTTGATCGGCGTCTTCTGCGCGTAGGCGCGCAGATGCACTACCTGGCGCAGCGCATCGAGCGTCGAGAGATGCTCTTTCCAGTGATGATCGAGATTCTGCAGCAGGATCGATTTTTCGATCGAGGTCCAGGTCTCCGGCTCCAGCTCCTTGGCCTTCTCCGCGACATGGGCGTCGGCCATCTCGCGCAGTCGTTCCTCGATCAGCTCGGGATCGACGGCTTCCTCCTTCAGCCAATCGTCGAGCGGTGGCGCGACACCGAGCAGCGCCTCGGCGCGTTCGGCGAGCTGGGCGACGTTCCATTGCTCGGGATAGCTGCCGACCGGGCACGCCTCGCCGACGATCGCGTTCACCGTTTCGGAGCGCATATCGGCGACCACATCGCCCACCGTCTCCGCGTCCATGATGTCGGCGCGCTGCTCGTAGACGACCTTGCGCTGATCGTTCATCACGTCATCATATTCGACGACCTGCTTGCGGATATCGTAATTGCGCGCCTCCACCTTGCGCTGCGCGGTCTCGATCGCCTTGGACAGCCATTTGGAGCTGATCGCCTCGCCCTCGGCGAGGTTCGATCGCATCATTCGGGCGAACATCGTGTCCGGGCCGAAGATGCGCAGCAGATCGTCTTCCAGGCAGAGATAGAAGCGGCTGAGGCCGGGATCGCCCTGGCGGCCCGAACGGCCACGCAGCTGGTTGTCGATGCGGCGGCTCTCGTGCCGTTCGGTGCCGAGCACGAACAGCCCGCCGGCGGCGAGCACTTCCTGCTTCTCCGCCGCGACCTCCTGCTTGATCCGGGCGATCGCCGCCTCGCGCTCATCGCCCTCGGGCACGTCCGCCAGTTCGTCGGCGACGCGGAATTCAACGTTACCGCCCAGCTGAATGTCGGTGCCGCGGCCCGCCATGTTGGTCGCGATGGTGACGGCGCTTTTGCGGCCCGCCTGCGCGACGATATGCGCCTCCATCTCGTGGAAGCGCGCGTTCAGCACCTTATGCTCGACGCCTTCCTGCACGAGGAATTCGGATAGGAGTTCGGACTTTTCGATCGACACGGTGCCGACCAGCACCGGCTGGCCCTTTTCAGCATGTTCGCGGATTTTCTTCGCGATCGCTTTGAACTTGTCCTGGGTGTCCTTGTAGAACTCGTCCTCCTCATCCACCCGCTTGACCGGCACGTTGGTGGGGATGGTGACGACGTTCATCTTGTAGATGTCGTAGAATTCGGCCGCCTCGGTTGCGGCGGTCCCGGTCATGCCGCCGAGCTTGGGATACATGCGGAAATAATTCTGGAAAGTGATCGAGGCGAGCGTCTGGTTCTCCGGCTCGATATTCACCCCTTCCTTGGCCTCGACCGCCTGGTGGAGCCCGTCCGACCAGCGGCGACCGTCCATCATGCGGCCGGTGAATTCGTCGATGATGACGACCTTGCCGTCCTTCACGATGTAATCGGTGTCGCGCTTGAACATCACGTTGGCGCGCAGCGCCTGATTGAGGTGATGGACGACCTGCGTGTTCTCGAAATCATAGAGATTGCTGCCTTCGAGCAGCCCGGCGCCTTCGAGCAGCCGCTCCGCCTTCTCCGTGCCATCCTCGGTCAGGATGATCGAGCGCTGCTTCTCGTCGAAATCGTAATCGGCGGGCACCAGCTGCTTCACGATCGCATCGACCGCGAGATAGAGGTCGGTCTTATCGTCGGTCGGGCCGGAGATGATCAGCGGGGTGCGCGCTTCGTCGATCAGGATCGAGTCCACCTCGTCCACGATCGCGAAGTTGAACTTGCGCTGCACCATCGATTCGCGATCGTACTTCATGTTGTCGCGCAGGTAATCGAAGCCGAACTCGTTGTTCGTGCCGTAGGTGATGTCGCTGTGATAGGCGGCACGACGCTGTTCATCGCTGAGATTGGGGACGATCACGCCCACCGTCATGCCGAGGAAGCGGTAAACCTGGCCCATCCAATCGGCGTCGCGCTGGGCGAGATAGTCGTTCACCGTCACCACATGCACGCCGGTGCCGGGCAGCGCGTTGAGATAAGTGGCGAGCGTCGCGACGAGCGTCTTGCCCTCGCCCGTGCGCATTTCGGCGATTTCGCCGCGGTGGAGGACGATACCGCCGATCAGCTGCACGTCATAATGGCGCTGGCCCAGCGTGCGGCGCGCCGCTTCCCGGACGGTGGCGAAGGCTTCCGGGAGCAGCGCGTCGAGCGCCTCGCCATTCGCCAGCCGCTCACGGAAGCGTTCGGTTTGCGCGGCGAGCGTCGCGTCGTCCATCGCCTGGATCTGCGGCTCGAGCGCGTTGACCTTGGCGACCAGCGGCTGGAGGGATTTGACGTAGCGATCGTTGGACGAACCGAACAAGGTTTTGGCAAGGCTGCCGAACATGGTCTTTTTCCTAAGCGAAACGGAGCGCCCGCGCGGGGCGCGACAAATGGGGCGATGGGAAGGCAGCGCGGCCGCTTATTCGCGGCGGCGACCGGCGTAGCGCGGCTCGGCCGGCGCGGGCGCGGCGAGCGCCTTGGGCGCGCCGATCAATGACGTAATCGCCGGCAGCGCCTGCACCGGCCGCGCGGCGAGCCGCGCCAGCCGGGGCGCGATCGCTTGCGCGACCGCCGCGCGTTCGAACCCCGCCCGCTCCACCGGACGCGCGCTCGCCTGGACGCCGCCAAGCGCCGTGAGCAAAGCCGAAAGGAGCAACAACAGGTTCAAAGGCGTGACTTCAACCGCTGACAGCCAATTGGCGGGACATAGGGATCGGAACGCCGCGCGTCCAATTCTATTCGCCGATCCTATTCGCTCGCCGGGCCGTCGACCAGCTTCCAGCGCATCGATCCCTGATAGCGCCCAGCCACCGGCTTGCCCGCCGCGTCGCGCGCGGGGCGGAAGCGGCCGTTCGAGATCACCTGGGTGCACGTGGTCGAATCGAGCAGGTCCGACCCCGAGGATTGGACGACGTTGCAGCGCAGGATGCGGCCCTGGGCGTCGAGATCGACGGCATAGACCGTCTGGCCTTCCTGCGCTTTGGCGCGCGCCTGGGGCGGATAGCTGTCCGCCTCGAACCAATCGGCGACGCGCCCGATCGGTTGCGGAGGCGTACCGGCGGGGGTGGGGGTGGCGACGGGCGGTAGCGTCGAAGCCGCCTTCGCCCCCCCTTCCTCGGTTCCCCGGCGAAGGCCTGGGTCCAGCGGCGCGGCCTTGGCCTTTGTAGCGCTTCCGGCACGAACCGCACGCGACGGGGCCCCGGCCTTCGCCGGGGAAGAAGAGAGTTTGAATGACGAAGGCTTTGACGAAGCCGGCGCGGATGATGTCGTTCCGGTCGATTGCGCTTGCCCGTGCGCCAGTGCCGGCGCGGCGAGCAGCACCGCAAACGCCATCACCCCAATCTTGCCTTCACTCGCGCGCACGCTATCGCCCCTTTGTTCACCCCATCGCTTCTAGCCGAAAGCCCCGTCATGTCACACCCTTCCCCGCTCGCCCGGCCGTTTCCGGCGCTGCCACCGATCGCGGGGGTGACGCTGCGCGTGGCTCGGGCGGGTTACAAGCCCTGGGAGCGCGCCGATCTGACGCTCGCGACGCTCGCCGAGGGCACGGCGGTGGCGGGCGTGCTCACCCGCAGCCGCTGCCCATCGCCCGAGGTGGAATGGGTTCGTGCCGCGCTGCCGCTGGGCCGGGCGCGGGCGCTGGTGGTGAACGCGGGCAACGCCAACGCCTTCACCGGCAATCGCGGGCGGGCGGCGGTGGAGGCGATCGCCGCGCGGGTGGCGGGCGAGCTTGGCTGCCAACCCTCCGACGTGTTCGTCGCCTCCACGGGGGTGATCGGCGTGCCGCTGCCGATCGACAAGGCGGAAGCCGGCCTTGCCGCCGCCTTCGCCGCGCCCGAGGCGAGCTGGGAGGCGGCCGCCGAGGCGATCGGCACGACCGACACCTTCGCCAAGGGCGCGATGACGCAAGCCGTGGTCGACGGCCGGATCGTGACGCTGGCCGGGATCATCAAGGGATCGGGCATGATCGCGCCGGACATGGCGACGATGCTCGGCTTCCTCTTCACCGATGCGGCGGTGGCGCCCGCTTTCCTCCAGGCGGCGCTGATCGCGGCGAGCGACGCGACGTTCAACTGCATCACCGTGGACGGCGATACCTCGACCAGCGACACTGTCCTCGCCTTCGCGACGGGGGCGGCGGGCAATGCGGTTCTGGAGTCGTCCGACAGCGCCGGCGCCGATGCCTTCCGCGCGGCGTTGAACGATCTGTGCCGGATCCTCGCGCAATTGGTGGTGCGCGACGGCGAGGGCGCGAGCAAGTTTATCACCATCGACGTGGCGGGCGCCGAAAGCGATGCGAGCGCGCGGCGGATCGGCCTCGCCATCGCCAATTCGCCGCTGGTGAAGACGGCGATCGCGGGCGAGGACGCCAATTGGGGCCGGGTGGTGATGGCGGTCGGCAAGGCGGGCGAACCGGCCGAGCGCGACAGGCTCGCGATCCGCTTCGGCGACACCGAAGTCGCGCGCGGCGGACTGGTGGTGGAGGATTATGACGAAGCCCCCGTCGCCGCGCATCTGAAGGGCGAGGAGATCGAGATCGGCGTCGATCTGGGTCTCGGCGACGGCCGCGCGACGGTTTGGACGTGCGACCTGACGCATGGCTATATCAGCATCAACGCCGATTATCGGAGTTGAGCGGAGGTCTTAGCCTGAGCCGTCATGCCCAACTTGTTCCGGCATCCACCGTTGGTCCAAGCCAAGCGCCGGCGGGGAAAGCGCATCGCTGGACCCCGGAACAAGTCCGGGGTGACACGAACCCCGAGGGATGAAAGGTAACTATCCCTCGGCTGACGTCGGTCGGGGCCCCTCCACCGCGCTTCGTGCGTTTCCCTCCCCAGCCGAGCTGGGGAGGATTTGAGCGTCAGGCCAGCGCGCCTTCCAGCCAGGCCTTGAGCTGGCCCTTGGGCGCCGCGCGGCTGAAGCGGGCGACTTCCTCGCCATTCTTGAACAGCACCAGGTTGGGGATGGTGCGGATGCCGTACTTCGCCGCCGAATCGGGCGCGTCGTCGAGATTGGCCTTGGTGATCGTCACCTGATCGGCCAGCTCGTCAGACAGTTCTTCGAGCGCGGGCGCGATCATCTTGCAGGGCCCGCACCAATCGGCCCAGAAATCGACCAGCACGGGCTTGTCCGCGCCGAGCACGTCGGTGCCGAAGCTGGTGTCGCTGATTGCCTTGGTCGCCATGATCCATACTCCAAATGAGGATAATCGCTTTACGCGCGAAGTTAGGCCGCCGGTTACGCCGGCTCAAGCGCCTTGGCCCAAGCTTTGCTCGCTTGGGGTGAAGCCGGGCTTGTCCCGCGCGAGCTGATCGGGGGTCAGCACGAACAGGCGCGGCGCGGCGGTGTAGAGCAACCCGGCCTCGATCCGCCGCCCCGGAAAGATCACGCCGAGCGCCGCCGCATAGGCCGCAATCTGACGGCGATGGTAGAGCGGGATCTCCTCGAAGCGTTCGGGCGCGCGCCGGCTCGTCTTGAAATCGACCAATTGGATCGCCTCGTCGGTGACGAGCAGCCGATCGACCGTGCCGGCGACGACCAGCCCGCCCTCGATCACCGCCGCGATCGGCGCCTCGGCGAGCGCTTCGGGCGCGAAGAGCGGCGCCCATTCGGGCGTCTCGAGCACGCGCAGCACGTCCGCGACAATCGCGCGGCGCTCGACGCCATCGGCGACGCCCCCCGCCCCCAGCAGCCAAGCTTCCGCCGCCGCCGCGCGTGCCTCGGGCGGGAGCGCGGGAAGCCGTTCGAACAAAGCGTGGATCAGCCGGCCGCGCTCGGCGGCGGCGCGCATCGCGGGCGTGGGCGGCGGATCGCTCGCCAGATCGGGGCCGAGCGACGAGGGCGCGAGCGGGCGCGGCGGTCGCGCCTCGGCGGGCGCCGGCTGTCGCGTCCAATCGGGTAATGGTGGCCCCTCGAGCGAGGACGCCATGGTTCGGCGTGCCGCGCGGGCGGGCTGCGGCGCTGTCCCGGTGAAGCGGCGCACGCCCTCCCCTGTCACCCCCAACGCGACCAACGCCTTCTCGGCCGCCGAATACCAGCTCGCGGCCGGTGGCAGTCCTTGCGCGCGCGGGCCCAGGCTGCCGGCGATCACGAGATGATCCTCCGCGCGCGTGGCGGCGACGTAGAACAGCCGCCAATGCTCCTCCAGCTCGCGCCGCGCCGCATCCTCGACCAGCGGGACGAGCGGCCCGCTCTTCTCCGCCGCGCGGGGGCGCAGAATCGGGAAAGGGGCCCCGCCTTCCGGCGCCCAGCTGAGCAGCGAGCGGGGCGCGGCGGCGGGATCGGCGCAGGCATCGGCCAGGATCACCAGCGGCGCCTGCAGCCCCTTGGCGCCGTGCGCGGTCATCACGCGCACCGCGCCGCCGCCGCCCTCGGCCTCGCGCTTGATCTCCACCTCGCCGCGATCGAACCAGTCGAGGAAGGCCTGCAAGGTCGGCGTGGCGAGCGTTTCGAAGTCGAGCGCGGCGGCGAGCAGTTCGTCGATCGGATCGCGCGCTTCCTCGCCCAGCCGGCGGAGCAATTTGCGCCGCCCGTCGAGCGGGCCGGAGAGGAGATGTTCGAGCAGCTGATAGGGCGTCGCCAGATCGGCGCGCGCGAGCAGATCGTAGAGCGGCGCCAGGCGCTCATCGGGCTGGGTCGCGCGCAGATGCCGCCATAACGTCACCTCGCGCGGCGCGGCGGCGGCGAGCAGTTGCTCCTGCGTCCACCCGATCAGCGGCGAGACGAGCAGCGACGCGAGCGCGAGATCGTCCTCCGGCTGGAGCGCGAAGCGAACCGCCGCGAGCAGATCCTGCACCGCCAGCGGGGCGTTCAGCCGCAGCCGATCGACCCCGGCGACCGGCACCCCTTCGGCATAGAGCCGCGCGACGATCAGCGCGGCGAGCTCGCCCCGGCGTTTGACCAGGATCATCACGTCCCCTGGCGCCAGCGGCCGCCCCTTGGCGCCCAGGATCAGTGGGTCGGCGGGATCGAGCCACGCCTTGATCTGGCGCGCGATCCGCGTGGCGAGCGCGCGAACGTGATCGCCGAGCCACTCCTCTTCCCCTTCCGCCTCCTCCTCGCCGGTGACGGGTGGCCACAGCTCGACGAGGCCGGGGCCGGGTACTTCGCTCGCATGGGGCTCCGGTTCGGCGAAGTCGCCCATGCCGGGCGGCGGGAGGCGATCGATCGCCGCGTCGACGAATTCCAGGATCGGCCGGGTCGAGCGGAAGCTGTGCGTCAGCGACAGCCGCCGCCAAGGCGTGCCTTTTTCGCGCAACGCATCGAACGCCGCCCGCGCCTGTCCGCCGAAACTGCGTTCGGCGGCGGCGAAGTTCACCGGATCGGTGCCCTGGAAGCCGAAGATCGCCTGTTTGTAATCGCCCACCACGAACAAGGTGCGGTGCGAGCGCGTCCCCTCGCCGGCGAAAAACTCGGTCGCGAGCGCGGCGATGATCCGCCACTGGGCAACGTTGGTGTCCTGCGCCTCGTCGACCAGGATATGCTCGGTCGTCAGATCGAGCTTGTAGCGCACCCAATCGCCCATCCCCGGCTGATCGAGCAGCGCGACGGTGGCGGCGATCAGATCCTCGAAATCGACCAGCCCGCGCGCTCGTTTGGCGGTGGCATAGGCCTCGGCATAGGCCCGCCCCGCTTCCAGCCCCGCGGCGAGCAGATCGGCGTAGCGCGCGCGCTCCGCCATCGCCGCGAGTTCGGCGCAGCGCGTGCCCAGCGCGATCGCCAGCTCGGCATAATCGGGCTCGGCAGCGAGCAGCTTGGCGGAATATTTGCGCGGTTCGTCCTTGCCGGTGAAAGCGATGCCCTTGAGGTCGGCGAGCGCGGCGGCGCGCTCGGCGGGCGTGGCCGCGAGCCAGCGCTCGGCGATCTCGGCATGGGCGAGGCCCGTCGCGGCACCCCAGGCGCGGTTGGCGGCGGCGATGCGGCGCAGGCCCACCAGATCGAACCTCGCGTCGCCGCAATGCTCGGCCAGCGCCTCATCCAGATCGCCGAGCGGCAGATCGAGCATCCGGCGCAGATAAGGCTGGATGCCGCTCGGCAGCGCGCGAAGCGCCGGGGCCGAGCGAGCGCAGGCGCGCAAGAACTCCTCCGCGCCGCCTTCGCCCATACGCAGACTAAGCGCGCCGATCGCGGCGACCAGCCCGTGCCGCCCCTCGCGTTCGGCATCGACCAGCAGCTCGGCGAGCGTCTCGCGCGCGAGCACCGCTTCCTCGCGCCCCTCGATCGGGCGGAAGCCGGGCACCAGCCCCGCCTCCAGCGGAAAGCCGCTCAGCAGCGCCTGGCAGAAGCCGTGGATCGTCTGGATGCGGATGCCGCCGCCGGGCGCGTCGAGCAGCTTGGCGAACAAAACGCGCGCCCGGGCGACCAGCGCCGGGTCGTTCGGGTCTTCGCCCAGCGCGAACAGATCCTTCTTCAGATCGCGCTCGGGCATCCGCACCCAGGCGGCGAGCCGCGCGCTCACCCGCGCCGCCATCTCGGCCGCGCCCGCCTTGGTGAAGGTGAGGCACAGGATCGCCCCCGGATCGGTGCCGCGCAGCAGCAGGCGATAGACGCGCGCGGCGAGCACCTGCGTCTTGCCGGTGCCGGCGGAGGCCGCAAGCCACACATGCGCCTCGGGCGCGCTCGCCCGCGCCTGATTGTCCTTCAGCCGGGGCAGCGCGTCAGCCATGATCGCGGCCATACCATTCGCCCAGCCGCATCAGCTGGTCATAATCGCCATAGGGCGCATATTCGGGGTGGAGCTTGGCGGTGAAGGGCTCGTCGCCCGTTAGCCAGGACTCGGCCGCCGCCACGAACTGCGCCGCGACCGTCGCGGTGAAATCGGCGGTGGGGATCAGCTCCCGCTTGCCCTCCGCATCGACCGGGCTGGTGATGCGGCCGAACTGATCGCCATGCTTGGCGAGCGACCAATATTCGAAGCCCTTGGGTTCGCCGCCGATGCCTTCGAACCCGCCACGCTCGGCGATCAGCCCAAGCAGCCCGAGTTGCAGGCTGAACCCCGCGCGCACCGCCTTGGCCGAGGGTGCCTTGCCCGTCTTGTAATCGATCACCACCAGCCCGCCCTCGGCCGCGCGATCGAGCCGATCGGCCTTGCCGCGCAGCGTGACCCCGGCGATCTCGATCGTCCCCGAACGCTCGACGCCCACCACCGTCCGGCCCTCCTCGGCGAGCCGCGCGGTCTCGCGCGCAATCCAGTCGATCGCCTCGATCAAGCGCGGTTGCCACAGCGCGCGGAGCAGCGGGTGAGTGCCGGGCGCGTTCATCAGCGTCTGGGCGCGGGCGCGTAGCTTGTCGGGCGCGCAGCCATCGTCGCGCGCCCAGGCTTCCAGGATCATGTGGACCGCGGTGCCACGCCAGGCCGCGCTGGGATCGGCATCGACCGGATCGAGCGCCGCCAGCCGCAGCACCCGCCGGGCGTAGAAAGCGAAGGGGTCCGCCTTGAGACGATCGACCTCGGTAACCGAGATCACCTTCGGGCGCGATGTCGCTGGTGGCCGGGGCGCGGGGCGCTTGGCGGGGGCGAACGCCTCGGGCGCGTCGATCGCGCGCGCGAAATGCGCCAAATCGTCCCGGCGCGGCAGGCCGCCGGTGAGCGCCTCCAGCCGCAGCCAGAAGCGCGAGGGCGTTGCCGGCCCCTTGGCGTCACGCCGGGCGCGCGTCAGCAGCACTTCGGGCGCGCCGAGCGCGCTCGCCAGATCATGCGCGGCGAGGCCCACGCGCCGATCGAGCCCCGGCAGCCCCAGCTCGGCGCGGATGCGCGGGGCGAGCCAGGGATCGGGCGCGGCCTGCCCCGGCCAGACGCTTTCGTTGAGCCCGCCGAGCACCATCAGATCGGCGCTCTGCAGCCGCGCCTCGATCAGACCGTAGATCGCGAGCCGGGGATGCCCGCCCTGGGGCGGCCGCACCGCTGCCTCGCTCGCGAGCAGGCGGATCAGCTCGGGCAGCGCGCGCGGTTCGATCGTCTCGGGCCCGAGCGGCGCTTGTGCCTCCAACTCGGCGAGCAGATCGGCCGCCGCACGCCCGGCGGGATCGGCCCATAGCCCGTCGCCGCACAGTCCCTCCGCCGCCTCGCGCAAGGCCGCGACCAGCGCCGCGAGCGGCTGCGCAGCTTGCGCCATCACCGCTTCCAGCGATGCAAGCAGCGGGCGCGCTTCCTCCCAGAAACGCCGTGCCGGCCCGCGCAACGCCGGATGCGCGTCGATCCCCGCCAACCCCGCCTCGGGGCGCGGCCCGCGTAGCGCGAGATCGAGCGCGCGCACCCCCTCCAGCCAGGGCAATCGCGCTTCCCCGGCGCGGACCAGCGGATGCTTGAGCAGCGCCAGCAGCACGAGCGGGGCGAAGCGCTGCGCCGCCGCTTCGGCCAGCGCGATCAGCAGCGTGCCAGGCGGTAAAATGCTCAGCGGGCGGCCAGCCGTATCGTCGATCGCCACGCCCCACCGCGCGAGCAGCGCCGACACGCGCCGCGCAAGGCCGCGATCGGGGGTGACGAGCGCGGCGGTCTTGCCCGGTTCCTCGAGCGCCTCGCGCAGAGCGAGCGCGATCGCCTGCGCTTCCTCGGCCGGATTGGCGAGCTCGACCGCGCGGACGCCCGATAGGCGCCGGGCCTCGGCGGGCAATTCGGTCCAGCGATGCGTGAATTCGGCCGGCGAAAGCGCCTCCGCCACCGCCCGGCCGCGCGCGGCGGTGGCGTCATGACCGCCGCCCTCGCGCCACGGCTGGAACTCGCCGCGCCCCACGCCCATCCGCTGGATGAGCAGTTTCAGCTGATATTGCGGATGAGTCTCGATCGGGCGGCGCGGCGGGCGGCCCTCCTCCGCTTCGTGCGGGCCGAGCGCCTCCCACTCCGCCGGGTCCATGCCGAGCGCGAGATCGGGCAGCACGACCAGCCCCTGGGGAAGCCCGCTCACCACCCGGAGCAGCCGCGCGATGGCGGGCGCGGCGCTGGTGATGCCGGCGGCGCAGACAAAGCCCTGGGGCGGCGCCACCCGCCAACGCCGGGCGAGCGCGTCGAGCAGCCGGGTGCGCCGCTCGGCCAGCTCGATCCGGCCCCGCGCGGCGAGTTCGCGCGGCCAGGCATCGAGCACGATTTCGAACAGTTGCAGCGCTTTCTCCCAATGCTGCTGCAACTCACCGCCGGGCTCGATCGCGCGCAGCCGGGCGGGGGGCACTTCCTCCACCAGCAATTGATCGAGCGTGCGCGCCAGCTCGCCCGCCAGCCGCACCGCCTCGGCGCCATCGATCGGCTCGCCGCCGCGGGCGCGGGCGGCGCTGACCAGTCGCGCGAGGATCATGCGGCGTTCGAGCGGCGTGATGGCGGGCGGCACTGGCGCTTCATCCGCCGGATCGAGCGCGGGGCCGAGCCCCTCGCCCAGTTCGACCGCGCCGATCGGCACCAGCCGGGGGAGCAGCAAGCCCCCGCCGCTCGCGCGCACGAAAGCGTCGGTCACGGTGCGCACCGCGCGGTTGTTGGGGAGGAGGATCAGGCCGCGCGCGAGGCCCAGCGGATCACGCCCGAAACGGCGGATCAGTCCGGCGGCGAGCGCATCGGCGAAAGCGCGGTGCGCCGGGATGGTGTAGAGCGCGAGGCCGCGCTCAGCCATCCGCCAGCATCGCCTCGGCCACCGGGATCGCCTTGGGCGTCCCGACATCGAACCACAGCCCGCCATGGACGACGCCGAAGGCGCGCCCGGCGGCGATCGCTCGGTCCCAGAACAAATTGGTCGAGAAGGGCCCGCTCGGCGCGTCGGTGATCAGCCTTGGGTGGAGGATCTGCACCCCGGTCCAGACGAACGGCGCCAAGCGGCCGGGCTTGCGCCGTCCGGTGATCCGTCCTGCGGCATCGAGATGGAAATCGCCCTGCCCGCCATGGCAATTGGCGCGGGCGAGCGGCACCATCAGCAGCAGCGCGTCCATCCGCGCGTCATCCCACGCCGCCGCCAGCGCGCGGATCGAATCGACCGGCCCGTCGATCCACAGATTGTCGCTGTTGACGCTCAGGAACGGCCGCTCGCCGAGCAGCGGCAGCGCCTTCACCAGCCCGCCGCCCGTCTCCATCAGCTGCGCGCGCTCGTCCGAGATCAAGATCTCGAGCCCGTGCGCATGGGTCCGCAGATGCGCCTCCAGCGCATCGGCGAGGTAATGGACGTTCACCACCGCGCGCTTCACCCCCGCCGCGCGCAGCCGATCGAGCGCATGATCGAGCAGCGCCTTGCCAGCCACGCTGACGAGCGGCTTGGGGCGCGTGGCGGTGAGCGGGCGCATCCGCTTGCCGAGGCCCGCCGCCATCACCATCGCGGTCTCGGGCACCGGCACGCCGGGATCGGGGCGCAAAGCGAGCGTCTTCATGCCGCGCGCGCCGCCAGCAGCATTGGATCGCCGCGCAAGGCGGGCGGGATATGCGCATCGAACCAGGCCTTGACCGAGGCGAGCGCTGGGTGGGCCAGATCATGCTCCAGATAGCGCCAGACGCGCGGGCAGAGCGTGGGGTAGCGCGGCTTGCCGTCGCGCTTCCACAGCCGGGTGAAAACGCCCAATATCCTGGTGTTACGCTGGGCGCCGAGCACATGATAGGAAGCATCGAAAGCGTCGCCCCGCCCCGTCTCGTCGGCATAGAGGCGCAGCATCGCCGCCTCGATCGCCGGCTCCACATCGCGCCGCGCATCCTGGAGCAGCGAGACGAGATCGTAAGCCGGGTGGCCGGCGGTCGCGTCCTGAAAATCGAGCAGGCCGAGCCGATCGCCCGGCAGCAGCATCAGATTTTCGGCATGATAATCGCGCAAGGTCGTCACCGGGTGTTCGGGCAGCCCAAGCGGCAACACCGCCGCCCAAGCTTCGGCATAGCCCGCCGTGGCGATGCCGAGCGTGCCACAATACCACTGCGCGAAGGTCTCGGTGCCTTGGGTGAGCAGCGCCAGATCGTGCGGCGCGAACGGGCCGGCTGGTTGGGCGTGCAATTCGATCAGTGTCCGCACCGCCCGCGCGTAGAGCGGCTGCGGCGGGGCGCCGGCATCGATCGCCTCGCGCATCCGATCGTCGCCGAAATCCTCGAGCAGGACGAGGCCCTGATCGAGCGCCTCGCCATAGATTTCGGGCGCGCCAAAGCCGCGTTCGTGCAGCCAGCGTGCGACTGTCAGAAAGGGGCGCGGGTCTTCGTGCGGCGGCGGGGCGTCCATCAGGATCGCGCGGCGCGCGCCGGCGACCACGCGAAAATAGCGGCGGAACGAGGCATCGCCGGCGAGTGGCGCCACCCGCGCGCCCTGCCAGCCCAGCCCGTCCAGAAAGTCCCGCGCGCCGGCGGGAGGAGTCACATCGCCCATCGGCCCTCCCAAGCCGAGGGGACCCGCGCCGTCAAGCGGCGCGCGCCGTCCGGCCGCACCGCGAGCGTCAGCGCGAGTGCCTGCGGCCAGCGATCGGGCGCGCGTTCGGGCCATTCGATGAGCAACGCCGCGTCGAAAAGCGCTTCATCGAGCCCCAATTCGGCAAGTTCGGCGACATTTTCGATGCGATAAAGGTCAATATGCAGCACCGGCAACCGCACTTCGGGCGGATTATAGGGCTGGACGATCGCGTAACTCGGGCTCGGCGCCTCGCCCGCAAGCCCAAGCGCGGCGAGCAGCCCCCGCGTGATGCTCGTCTTACCCGCGCCGAGCGGACCGGACAGCGTGATGACGTCACCCACGCGCAAAGCCTCCGCCAATCGCGCGCCCAGCGCTAGGCTGTCCTCCAGGGTGCGCAGGATCATGCGCGCACCGGCAGCGTCACGGTGATGAGCGTGCCCTGGCCGCGCTCGGAGAGCAGCTCGATCGCGCCGCCATGCGCCTCGGCGATCTGGCGGGCGAGCGGCAGGCCGAGCCCCAGCGCGCGCTCGCCACCGCGCGTGATGCCCGGCTCGGCGAAGCGATCGAAGGCGCGCGCGATCGCCGCCTTGGTCATGCCCCGGCCATTGTCGGAAACGATGATCCGCGCCTGCTCGCCCTCGCGATCGGTGCGCAGCAGCACCCGGCCGCCCTCGGGCGTGCCGGACAGGGCGTGACGCAGCAAATTCTCGATCATCTGGGCTAATTTGCCGGCGTCGCCCGTGAGTTGGCCGGCATCGTGCAGATCGAGCGCGAAATCGATCCGCCGCGCCGCCATGGCCGGACGAAGCTTCTCGGCGACCTCGTCGGCGAGCCCGGCCAGCGCCACCTCGCCCCGCGCGAGCGCCGGCGCGCGCCCTTCCTCGGTCAGCGCCAGCACATTATCCACCAACGTCCCCAGCCGCTCGGCCGCCTCCAGGATCGCGCGGACATAGCCGCCGGCCGCCTCGGGCAGCGGCCCGGCCAGGCCATTTTCCAGCATCTGCCCGAAGCCACTGATCGCGGTGAGCGGCGTGCGCAGCTCATAGCTCATGTTCGCGACGAAGGCCGTCTTCACGCGGTCTGCCGCCTCCAGCGCCTCGTTGCGGTCGCGCAGCGCCTGCTCGATCTTGCGGCTGTCGGTCTCGTCGATCATCGTGAACAGCGCATTGCCGTCAGGCAGCGGCACGGCGGCGAACTCGAAATGGCGGCCATCGGCGAAGGCGAGCCGCCCGCCGCGCTGCAACCGATCGAGCGTGGCCGAACGCACCATCTCGCTGATCAGCACCGCCTTGCCCGGCTTGGCGAGCTTCGCCTCGGCCGCCTTCGCCAGCGCATCGACGCGCGGATGGCCGGCGAGATAGTCCTCCTCGAACCCCCAGGCGATGCGGAAGCGGTTGTTCCACAGCTGCAACCGGCCATCGGCGGCGAACACGCCGACCGCTTCGAACAGATTGTCGAACGTCGCGGTGCGCACCCGCAGCAGCGTGTCACGCGCGCTCGCCAATTGCACCTGCTCGGTGCGATCCTCGAAGATCAGCAGCAGCCCGCCGTCGGGCATCGGCTGCGCGACGATGCGCAGATGCTGGCCACCAGGCAGGTGCCAGGTCTCCTCGATCTGGCCGGGCGCGGTGAACCAGTCGCGTCGCTCGGCCTTCCAGGCGGGGAAGTCGCGCACTTCGGGCAGGCGCTTGGCGTCGCGCATCCGCTCGAGCACGCGGTCGAACTCCGGGCCCTGCGCGATCCAATCGGGGGGCAGCGCGAACAGCCGCTGGAAGGGCTGATTGGCGAAGCTCAGCACCCGCTCGGCGCTGAACTGGACGACACCTGCAGACAGCCGATCGAGCATCCCGCGCTGCGCCTCCGCGAAGCGCTTCAGATCGCCCTGCGCCTGCTCCAAATCGTCGATATCGACCGCGAACCCGGCGACACCGCCGCCCGGGAGCGGCACGTCGTGCAGACGCTGCATCCGCCGGGCGCCCCGGATCGTCGCCGGCAGCGCGACGCTTTGCGGCTGCCCCTGATCGCGCGCCGCGAGCGCGGCGGTCAGCGCGGTTTCGTCCACCAGCTCCAGTCCGCGCGCGACGACATCCTCCGCATCGCGCCCCTCCACCGCGCGGACATAGGCCGAATTGACCATCATCAGCTTCAGATCGGGCCCGCGATACCACATCGGCATCGGCGCCGCTTCGATCAGCGCGGTCAGCGCGTCGAAAGCCGCATGGGCCTGTGCGGCCTCGGCTTCCAGCCGCAGGCGTTCGGCGGCGCTCTCGGTCTCGTCCTGCACCCAGATGATGACGCCGCCATCGCCCCGGCTCCCGCGCAGGCGGAGCAGCCGCTCGCTTCCCGAGACACGCACCAGCCGCTCGAACGGACGCGCCGCCTTGTGCGCGGCGGTGATGTCAGCGGTGAGCGCCGCCAGGTCTTCCGCACTCAAGCCGGTATCGCCCTGGCGGAGTTCGGCGAGGAAAGCGGCGGGGCGCGGCAGGCCGAACCAGTCGTTCAGTCGGCGGGGGATGCGCAGCGCGCCGTCGCTCGCGGCGATCATCGCCTGGGCCGGGCTCTGCGCCAGCAGCGCCTCGAGCCTCGCGGCCTGCGCGGCGGCGGCGCCCGCCCGCCCGCGCAGGCGCAGCCCGGTGTAGAGCATCACGCTCGCCAGCAGGATAAGCCCGCCGATCGCCGCGCCGATGATCGTCGCGGCGGCGGGCGTCAGCGGGATCATCGGGCGTCCTGATGCCCAGCGGCCATCGTCATGCCGCGGACTCTATTGCTTGGATGGCGCAACGCAAGCGGGGCGACGCGCGCCGCCCCGCGCTCAAGATCAATAGCGATAATGATCGGGCTTGAACGGCCCCGCCACCGGCACGCCGATATAATCGGCCTGCTTCTGGCTGAGCTGGGTGAGCTTCACGCCCAGCTTTTCCAGGTGGAGCGCCGCGACCTTCTCGTCCAGATGCTTGGGCAGCACATAGACGTCGTTCTTGTACTGATCGGCCTTGGTGAACAGCTCGATCTGCGCCAGCGTCTGGTTGGTGAAGCTTGCCGACATCACGAAGCTCGGATGGCCGGTCGCGTTACCCAGGTTCACCAGCCGACCCTTGGAGAGGATGATGATCTGCTTGCCGTCCGGGAATTCGACCAGATCGACCTGCGGCTTCACCTCGGTCCACTTGTAGTTGGACAGCGCCGAGATCTGAATCTCGCTGTCGAAATGGCCGATGTTGCAGACGATCGCCATGTTCTTCATCGCCTTCATGTGATCGGCGGTGATCACATCGGCATTGCCGGTGGCGGTAACGAAAATGTCCGAGCGCTCGACGGCTTCTTCCATCGTGACGACTTCATAGCCTTCCATCGCCGCCTGCAGCGCGCAGATCGGATCGATTTCGGTCACGAGCACGCGCGCGCCGCCATTGCGCAGCGACGCCGCCGAGCCCTTGCCGACATCGCCGAAGCCCGCGACGGTCGCGACCTTGCCGGCGAGCATCACGTCGGTGCCGCGACGGATCGCGTCGACCAGCGATTCCTTGCAGCCATAGAGATTGTCGAACTTAGACTTGGTGACCGAATCGTTCACATTGATCGCCGGGAAAGGCAGCTCGCCCTTCTTGGCGATGTGGTACAGGCGGTGGACGCCGGTGGTGGTCTCTTCCGACACGCCCTTGATGTTCTTCACCGTCTCGGTGAGGTAGCCCGGCTTCTTGGCGATGAACTCCTTCAGCGCGCGCTGGAATTCGACTTCCTCGGCATTTTCGGGCTCGGGCAGCGTCGCGCCGGCTTCGAGCTTGGCGCCCCACAGCGCGAACATCGTCGCGTCGCCGCCATCGTCGAGGATCAGGTTCGCGGTCTGGCCTTGGCCGTCATCCCAATCGAAGATGCGACCGACATAGTCCCAGTAATCCGCCAGGCTCTCGCCCTTGATCGCGAACACCGGCACACCCGTCGCGGCGATAGCGGCGGCGGCATGGTCCTGGGTGGAGAAGATGTTGCAGGTCGCCCAGCGGACCTGGGCGCCGAGCGCGGTGAGCGTCTCGATCAGCACCGCGGTCTGGATCGTCATGTGGAGCGATCCGGTGATGCGCGCGCCCTTCAGCGGCTGGGCGGCGCCATATTCGGCGCGCAGCGCCATCAGGCCGGGCATTTCGGTTTCGGCGATCGCGATTTCCTTGCGGCCGAAATCGGCGAGAGTGATGTCGGCGACGACATAGTCATCGGCGCGATCGAGAACGGTGGCCACGTGGAAATCTCCCGAAAAAGTTGCGGCGGCCTCGGCTGCGCGCCGGGCTCCTGCCGCGCGCTTTAGCGCCGGGACGTTCCAGGATCAAATATAAAGATGTCTTTATATGATGCGGTCAAACATGCCCCGATTGCGCCGTGAGCAGCCGGGGATCGACCCCGGCGCGGCGCAGCGCCTCGCCCCAGCGCTCGGCGGGCGGCACGCTGAAGATCAGCGAGGGATCGGTATCGATGCTCAACCAGCCGTGCCGCCCCATCTCGCCATCCAATTGCCCCGCGTCCCAGCCGGCATAGCCCAGCGCGATCTGCCAGCGCGTCGGCCCCTTCCCTTCCGCGATCGCGCGCAGCACGTCGAGCGTGCCGGACAGCGCCCAGCGCCCGGCAACGTCAATCGTATCCTGACCCGCCCAATCCTGGCTGTGCAGCACGAAGCCGCGCCCGGGCTCCACCGGCCCGCCGATAAGGACATCCACATCGTCCACCGCGCCCGGCGCGATTTCCAGCTGTTCGAGCAGCGCATGGAAGCGCAGATTGCCGAATATCTCACCGATGCCGATCCCCAGCGCGCCCTTGGCATCATGCGCGCACAAGGCAATCACCGCGCGTTCGAAATTGGGATCGCCGATACCGGGCAGCGCGACCAGGAACTGGCCGGTAAGATAGCGAAGGGAGTCGGCGGACGGCACAAGTTCTTGCATAGCGTGATAATCGCCGCGCTTCACCTCCGATCCCGATCGGCCGGGCAATTTAGCGGGCCCGTCGCCCGCGATCGGCTTTGCAACCCGGTCCGGCTCGCCTACAGGGGCGCGGCAAACCAATGGAGGGTGACATCATGACGATCCAGGTCGGCAACAAGCTTCCCCACGCGACGTTCACCAAGCCCGGCGAAGGCGGCCTGGAAGCGGTGGACAGCGACAGCTTCTTCGCGGGGCGCAAGGTGGCGCTGTTCGCGGTGCCGGGCGCTTTCACCCCCACCTGCTCGGCGCGCCACCTGCCGGGCTTCATCGAAAAGGCGGGCGAGTTGAAGGCCAAAGGGATCGACGAGATCGCCTGCACTTCGGTGAACGACGCCTTCGTGATGGGCGCTTGGGCCAAGGCGAGCGGCGCGGAGGGCATCACGATGCTCTCCGACGGTAACGGCGCTTTCGCCGAGGCCGTGGGGCTGACGATGGACGGCAGCAAGTTCGGCATGGGCACGCGCAGCCAGCGTTATGCGATGCTGGTGGAAGACGGCGTGGTGAAGCAACTCCATGTCGAGGCGCCGGGCGAGTTCAAGGTGAGCTCGGCCGATTATCTGCTCGAACAGCTCGGCTGAGCGCCCGGGCGGCGCCCGCGCAAACGCCGGGCGCCGTCGGAACGCGAACCGAGCCGGCACGTTGGATGTCGAGCATTTTCCTAAGCGCGAAAGGATGATGACCATGACCGACACCCACAACCCCGCCGAACCCCAGACGCTGACCGACAAGGCGAAGACGCTCGCCGAGGATACCGCCGCCAGCGTGAGCGAAACCGCCGGCATGGCGGCGGACGAAGCCAAATCGTTCCTGCTGCGCGCGCAGGAAGCTATCGGCCAGGCGGTCGATTCGACCATCGAGGCGTTCAAGGAACGGCCGCTGACCAGCGCGGCGATCGCCGGCGGCGTGGTCGCGGCGGCGGCGGGCGCCAGCTTTGGCGTGAAGAAGCTGTTCGAGGAGCCGGGTAACGTCGACGGCGACGGCGCGACGACAGCCGCCAAGAAAAACAAGACCAGCGGCAAGGCGAACGCCAAAGCCTGATGCCCAAGCGTTCCGTCACCCCGGACTTGTTCCGGGGTGCACGGGAATGCCGAGCCTGAGCCAGGCTTGGCTTGGAACAACGGTGGATGCCGGAACGGGGCCGGCATGACGGTGAGCAAGATGCCTTGTTCGGCCGTCTTCCACAGTGCCTTGCGCCTGTAACCGGCCTCGCCTAGCGCTTGAGCGATGACCAAAGCCACCCAGATCGTCGCCGAGCTCGATCGGCTCTATTCCGCTTCCGTCGCCCGTCTGCAGGCGGCGCTCGATCAATATCTGCGCGACGGCACCCCGCCGCCCAGCGCCAGCCGTCACGACGGCAGCTTCGCTTATCCCGAAATCCGGCTCACCTATCGCGGCGGCGCCGATCGCCCCGCGCCGATGCGCAGCTTCGGCCGGCTGGTCGATCCCGGCCGCTACGCGATCAGCGTCACCAAGCCGGCGATGTTCGCCGGCTATCTCACCGAACAGCTGACCTTGCTGCTCGAGGATTATGACGTCGATGTCGAGGTGGCGCCGGGGCGGCAGGAAATCCCCTTCCCTTATGTGCTCGACGCCGGCCATGGCCTCAGCCTCGACACCGTCTCGGCGACCGAACTCGCCCGCCATTTCCCCGCGACCGAGCTCGCCCATATCGGTGACGAGATCGCGGATGGCCTTTGGGCGGCCGACGAGGTGCGTCCCCTCGCACTGTTCGATGGGCTGCGCACCGATTTCAGCCTAGCGCGGCTGCGGCACTATACCGGCACCCCGCCCGAACATGTGCAGCGCTTCGTGCTGTTCACCAATTATCACCGCTATGTCGATGAATTCGTGCGCTGGGCCTGCGCGACGCTGAACGAGGATAATCGCTACACCGCGGTTTCGGGCGCCGGCGGGATGATGATCCAGGCGGGTGACGATCCGGACAAGCTCGTCACCGACAGCGCCTGGCGGCGGTTCCAGATGCCGGCTTATCACCTGATCGCGCCCGATCGGACGGGGATCACGCTGGTCAATATCGGCGTCGGCCCGTCGAATGCGAAGACCATCACCGATCACCTCGCGGTGGTGCGCCCGGAAGCCTGGCTGATGATCGGCCATTGCGGCGGCCTGCGCCCTAGCCAGCGGATCGGCGACTATGTGCTCGCCCACGCCTATCTGCGCGACGATCATGTGCTCGACGATGTGCTGCCGCCCGAAATCCCGGTGCCGGCGATCGCCGAGGTGCAGCAGGCGCTCGCCCGCGCGGCGGAGATCGTCTCGGGCCAATCGGGCGACGAGCTGAAGCGCCGGTTGCGCACTGGCACGATCGTGACCACGGACGACCGCAACTGGGAGCTACGCTATTCCAAGTCCGCGCTGCGCTTCTCGCAGAGCCGGGCGGTCGGCATCGACATGGAGTCGGCGACGATCGCGGCGCAAGGCTATCGCTTCCGCGTGCCCTATGGGACGTTGCTCTGCGTGTCCGATAAGCCGCTCCACGGCGAAGTGAAGCTGCCCGGCCAGGCGAACCTGTTCTACGAACGCGCGATCGGCGAGCATCTGAAGATCGGCATCGAAACCTGCGATCTGCTCCGCCGCGAGGGAGCGAAGCTGCACTCGCGGAAATTGCGGGCGTTCAACGAGCCGCCGTTCCGGTGAGAAAAGCGCCTGCGCGATAGGACGCTGGATCAGCAGAGTTTCGCAAGCCGCGCGACGCATCGCTGCTTTACGCTGAAGTCTATCGGCTTGAGTTGAATCGGCCGAGCCAGGGACTTTCGAGCCAATGCGTATCTTGATCTCCGCGATCGCGTTGCTTCAGGCCAACCCGACTGGCACGCCCGCCGCCCCGCCGGCTAAGCAAGCCGCCAAGCCCGATCCTGGCGTGGAGCCCGCCGAACCCGATATCGTCGTCAGTTCAAAACGCGATGGTCCGCCGCGCGTCCTGCCGACCGTGCCGGACTATTTGCGGCGCTTGTGCTTCGATCCCGCGCGGCTCACTCGCCACTTCGCGCCGCCCGAGGACGATGCCGACTGGGAACCGCTGGATGGCGCGCTACGCCGGCAATTCCGCGCCGCCGATGCCACGATTCCTGCTTTCCGACTCGACGATAACGGGCGCCAGCGCGTCGTGCTGCTGCGTTTCGATTCCTTCAAGCGCCCGGACGGCATGTTGACCAACCAATGCGTCTTCGCCGTGATCGGCCCGGTCGACGAAGATGAGTTGATCCGCGGCACATCCCGCATCTTCGGTACGCCGCCAGCGAATAATCATGTCGGCCGGCAGGAAGGCACGCCAGAGATCAAGAACTGGAAGCAATGGCTCTGGTCGGGCAATCCCGATCGCAGAACCCAGGCTTGGCATGGTTATGACAATGGAGGCTTCATCTTCGTCACCGACCTGCGCTTTTACAATAGCCGAGATTATATCTTCGCCGATCTAAAAATCCGGAAGGACGGCAAGCTGGCGATGCTGTCCTTCGGGTTCGTCTCGGCGCCGCCGCTCGTCCAGTTCAAGGCCAAGCCTGCACGTCCGGCCCCGCCGAAAGGCGGGCCCGAACGCTAAGCCGCCGGCGCGTCGGCGATCATCGCCGTGAAGTTCGCCTCGGCCGCCAGCGCGCCATCGATCGTCGCGCGGCCGGCGAATTTGCACACCGTCGCGCGCTTCTGGACGAACTCGGCATGAAGTTCGAGCAGCACGCCGGGCTCCACCGGCTTGCGGAACTTCGCGCCCTCGATCGCCATGAAATAAACGAGCTTGCCCGTCCCCGCGAGCCCGAGCGACTCGACGGCGAGCACGCCGGCTGCCTGCGCCAACGCCTCGACGATCAGCACGCCGGGCATGATCGGGCGGCCGGGGAAATGGCCCTGGAAGAAGGGCTCGTTGATGCTCACCGCCTTGATCGCGGTGATCGACCGGTCGCGCTCCAGACGCGCGACGCGATCGACCAGCAGCATCGGGTAGCGGTGCGGCAGCGCCGCCAGCACGCCGCGAATGTCGAGCGTGGTGGCGACGGTCGTCTCGCTCATCAGCGGCTCTGCGGCTGCTTCGGCGCCGGGGTGGCGGGCGTGGTCGCGGCGGGCGCCGTGCCCTGACCCTGCTGTTGCTGCGGCAGAGTGATCGACACGGTGGTCACCGTCGCGTTCAGCTGCTGCAAGGCGGTCGCGGTGATGTCCTGCGCCGGATCGAACGCCAGCACCGAGCCGCGCGGCATCACCACCTGCGCCTTGCGATCCTTGCGGATCTGCTCGCTGATCGGGATCAGCTTGTCGAGGATCTGCAGCTGGACATATTGGCCGACGGTATTCACCTCGCGCCGGGCATCCTCGAAGCGGTTCTGCGCCGCCTGCAGCGTGTCGCGCGCCTTTTCGAGCGATTGCTGGGTCGCCGGCGGCAGCGGGGTGTTGGGCTTGGCGAGCTTCTGCGCGGCTTCGATCTGGGTGTTCCAGTCCTTCACCGCCGCTTCCAGGCTCGATTGCAGCCCGCGCAGCTGGTTGCCGTACTTGGCCTCGATCTGCTGCTGGCCGCTCTTGGCGGCGGTGCTGTCCTTATAGATTTGATCGACATCGACGATCAGCGTCTGCGCATGCGCCGCGGGCGCCAGCGCGACGGCGGCGGCGAGCACGGTCGAAAGGCCCGCGGCCTTGAACAAAGTCATCATTAGAATTGAGTCCCTACGTTGAAAGTAATGAGCTTGGGAGAGTCGCCGAAACGGCTGACGATGGCGTGCGCGATATCGATACGCAGCGGCCCGAACGGCGAGTTCCAGTTGACGCCGAAACCGACCGAAATGCGCGGCAGAGGCGAATCGCCGACGAAGCGTTCGATATAAGGCGGTATCGAATTGGTGACGGCGGTGTTGGTCGACGTGCCGACACAGGTGCCGCCCGGCGTGGCTGTATAGCCCGACGAGCAGGTGGTGGCGAGGCCGTTATTCGCGTCGCCATCCGGGCCGTTATAGGTATAGAGCGGCAGGCGCGTCGTCGGATCAAGCACCGGCTGATTGATCGGCAGCACGGTCGTCACGCCATTGGCGTCGGTAACGGTCGGGAAGGTCGCGGTCTGCAACGGCCGCGTCACGCCCCAAAGCGCGCCGATATCGGCGTAGATCGAGGGCCGCAGGCCAAGCTCGCGCGCGCCCGAGCCGAGCGGCAGTTCCAGCTCGACACGGCCGTGATAATAGGACCGCCCGCCGAGCGCGTCGTCCTGGATGTTGCGACGATTCTCATCGAGCACCTGGGCGCCGGTGACGGGATCGGTGGTGTAGAACACCCGCTGGATGCGCGGGCCGACGCCGCGGATCTGGAAGCCGCGGAAATTGGGCTCGCCCAGATAGAAGCGGTCGTTGATCCGGATCGGATCGATGCCTGGGCCGGGGCTGCCCTGCAGCGGCACGATATAGCCGCCTTCGGCTTGCAGCGAGAAGATGAAGCCCGAGCCGATATTCTTGAACTGCGCGAAATTGGCGCTGACGCGCGCATAGCGAACATCGCCGCCGAGCCCCGCGAAATCAGCGTTGATCGACAGGCGCCGGCCAGCGGTCGGCCGCAAGCGGCTGTTCAAGCTATCATAGAGCAGCGTGAAACCGACTGCGGAGGTGATCCGCGTGCCGAGCTGCTCGCACAGGAAGCGCCCGGCGACGAGCACGTTACAATTGCCCGCCTGATCGAAATAATTGCCGCCCAGCCCGATCTGGTCCTGCTGCAAGGTGTAGCGGCCGCTCAGCGACCAGTATTCGGTCAGCGGCACGCCGATGCGCACGCTCGCGCCGGTCGAGACCTGGCTGTAGGTGTTGTTGCGGTTGGTCTGGTAGAAGCCGAAGTTATTGTAATCGCGGCGATAGACGTCGAAGCCCAGGCCGATGTTGCGATCGAACAGATAGGGCTCGGTGAAGCCCGCCTCGATCGATTTGGAGAATTGCGAATAGCTGCCGCTCAGCCGCAATTCCTGGCCCTTGCCGCGGAAATTGCGCTGGCGCACCGCCGCCTGCACGACGAACTGCTCGAGGCTCGAAAAGCCGACCGACAGGTTGAGTTCGCCGGTCGAACGTTCCTCGACATTGGTCTCCAGGATCACGCGGTCCGGCGCGGTGCCGGGCTTTTCCTTGATCTCCAGCTTGTCCTGGAAGAAGCCGAGCGAGTTGATGCGATCCTGCGAGCGCTTCACCAGGAAGCGGTTGAACGCGTCGCCCTCGTTCAGGCGGATCTCGCGGCGGATCACCTTGTCTTGCGTCAGCGTGTTGCCGTTGATGTCGATCCGCTCGACATACGTGCGCTGCTGCTGCTCGATATGGAATTCTATCGACATGGTCAGCGCGTCGCGGTCCGGGCGGAACTGCGGGTTCACGTCGCTGAACGCATAGCCGAACAGGCCGGCGGTGTTGTTGATCTGCTCGACCGAGTCCTCGACCTTCTTGGCGTTGTACCAATCGCCCTTCTTGGCCGGCAGCGCGGCGGCAAGCTTCTTATTGTCGAAATCGCGGATGTCGCTGTCGACGGTCACCTCGCCGAACTTGTAGCGCTTTCCTTCCTCCACCACGTAAGTGATAATGAAGTCGCGCTTGTCCGGCGTCAGTTCGGCGACGGCGGAGATCACCTTGAAGTCGGCATAGCCCTGCGTCAGGTAGAATTGGCGCAGCTTCTGCTGGTCATAGGCCAGCCGGTCCTGATCATAGCCCGTGTTCGAGCTGAGCAAGGTCGTCAGCCGCGCCTGCTTGGTCGCCATCTGCGCGCGCAGTTTGGCGTCGTTGAACACGTTATTGCCAATGATGTTGATCTGGCGGACCTGCGACTTCGGCCCCTCATTCACCTCGAAGATCACGTCGACGCGGTTCTGGTCGAGCGAGACCATCTTGGGGCTCACCGAAGCGGCGAAGCGCCCCTGACGGCGATAGAGCTCGATGATCCGCTGCACATCCTGGCGCACCGCCGTCCGGGTGAAGATCTGGCGCGGCTTGAGCTTGATCTCCTTGTCGATCTTGTCCTGCTTCAGCCGGCGATTGCCCTCGAAGATCACGCGGTTGATGATCGGGTTTTCGCGAATACGCACCACGATATCACCCGAGAGCGCGCCGGCGATCTGCACATCGGCGAACAAATCGCTCGCCTGCAGATCCTTGATCGCTTGATCGAGCGTTTCGTTGGTGAAGGGATCGCCGACCCGCAGCTTGGTATAGGAAAGCACCGTCTCGGGTTCGATGCGCTGCGAGCCTTCGACGCGGATCGACTTGATGACCTTGGCCGGCTCGGGCGCGGCCGCGGGGGTCGCCGGCGGTGTCGCGGCGACGGGCGGTTGCTGAGCCGGCGCTTCCTGCGCCGCCGCGAGGGCCGGCAAGCCGCTCAGCATCGTGCCCGCCAGCAAGCCCGCAGCGAGACGCGCCCGGTTCAATTCGGTACCAATCACCATGTCACCCCAAACAGACCCTCAGCGAGCGCTCCCCGCCCGCCCCTGCCCGAAGCCGTTCAGCCGATCAAGCCGGCCAGGCGGCTCCAAAGCCCAAAAGAACCCAGATCGTTGAACGTTACCATCACCATCAGCGCCAGCACCGCCGCGAGCCCGCCGCGAAACGCCCATTCCATCAAGCGGGGATCGACGGGACGCCGCCGTATCGCCTCGATCGCATAGAACAGCAGATGTCCGCCATCCAGCACCGGCACTGGCAGCAGGTTGATGACTGCCAGATTAATCGAAACCAGCGCGATCAGCAGAATGAAGCTCGACATTCCCTGGCTGAATTGCTCGCCCGAAATCTTGGCGATTTGTAATGGCCCGCCCAGCTCACGCACCGATCGCTCGCCGACCAGGATTTGCCCGATCACGTCACGCATCATCCCCAGGATGCTGCCCATCTTGGCGAGCGCCGCCCCCGGCGCCTCGATCAGCGACACCCGATCGAAGCGGATCGCGCGCGGATCATAGCCCAGGCCCAGCCGGCCAATCCGGGTGACATTGCCGAACCGGTCACGCAGCTCGGTCGCGCCGATCACCGCATCCGCCGATCGCGCCTCGCCCGCTCGGGTGAACGAAATGCGCACCGGCTGGTTGGGGCGCAGCTGGACGAAGGCGATCATCTGCTCGAACCGATCGACCGGCCGATCGCCCAGCGCGGTGATCCGATCGCCCACTTGCAGCCCGGCTTTCGCCGCCGCGCTGCCGGGCTCGACCAGTCCGATGACGGTCGGCACGCGCGCCTCGCCCAGCACCATCGCATAAGCCGCCAGGATGATCAGCGCGACGAGGAAATTGGTCACCGGCCCCGCCGCGACGATCAGCGCGCGCTGCCATACGGGCTTTGCCGGAAAGGTCTTGGCGCGCTCCTCCGCCGGCATCGCGAGCCAATCGGGATCGACCCGGCTCGAAGGGTCCATATCGCCGGCGAACTTCACATAGCCGCCGATCGGCAGCCAGCCGAAGCGCCAGCGGGTGCCGCGCTTATCGGTGAAGCCGAAAATCTCCTGGCCGAAGCCGATCGAGAATTCGTCCGCCTTCACCCCGCACCAGCGGCCGACGAGATAATGGCCAAGCTCGTGCACGAAAACGAGCGGCCCGATCACCAGAACGAACGCGAACAAGGTAACGAGCAAACCGGGCGACTGGCTCAAGCGACACTTTCCTTCACCCGCTCGCCGGCGCGCCGCCGGGCCTCGGCATCGATCGCCAACACCGCATCGAGCGTTTCCGGCACGGCCGGATCATAATGATCCAACGTATCGGCGACGATTGCGGCAATTTCAAGAAAGCCGGCACGCCCGCCGAGAAATGCCGCCACCGCCACTTCGTTCGCGGCATTCAAGATGATCGGCCGCGCGCCGCCGGCCTTCAGACATTCAAGCGCCAGCTTCAGGCAGGGGAAGCGATCGAAATCGGGCGCCTGGAAATCGAGCCGGCCGATGGCGGCGAGATCGAGCCGGGGCCCCGGCGTTGCCATCCGATCGGGCCAGGCGAGCGTATAGGCGATCGGCGTGCGCATATCGGGCGTGCCGAGCTGAGCGAGCACCGAACCGTCAACATATTCGACCATCGAGTGGATCACCGATTGGCGGTGCACCACCACATCAAGCTGATCGGCGGTGATCGGGAACAGGTGGAACGCTTCGATCAGTTCCAGCCCTTTGTTCATCAGCGTCGCCGAATCGACGCTGATCTTGGCGCCCATCGACCAATTGGGATGGGCGACCGCCTGCGCCGGGGTGATCGCCGCCATCTGCTCGGCGGGGGTGTCGCGGAACGGGCCGCCGCTCGCGGTGAGGATCACGCGCGACACCCGGCCGGGGGCGGCTTGATCGAAGCACTGATAGACCGCGTTATGCTCGCTATCGACCGGGAGCAATGTCGCGCCATGCTGGGCGACGGCGGCGGTCATCACATCGCCCGCCGAGACGAGCGCTTCCTTGTTGGCGAGCGCGACCGTCTTGCCCTGCTCGACCGCCGCCATGCTCGGCTTGAGCCCCGCGCAGCCGACGATCGCCGCCATCGTCCACTCGGCCCCGGCGCGTGCCGCGTCGCACACCGCATCGGCGCCGGCGGCCGCCTCGATCCCGGTGCCCGCGAGCCGTTCCTTGAGCGGCGCGTAGCACCCCTCGTCCGCCACCACCGCAAGCTTGGCGTTGGTGCGGATCGCCGCCGCGGCGAGCTTCTCGACATCGCAATTGGCGGTGAGGGCGATCACGTCGAACGCCTCGGGCGCGCGCTCGATCAGATCGAGCGTGGACGTGCCGATCGATCCCGTCGCGCCCAAAATCGTTACCGTCTTCATCGCCATAATCCTTCGAAACGCGGCAGCATTACGAGCAGCGCCGCCGCCGGCGCCACCGGCACCAGGCCATCCAACCGGTCTAGCAAGCCGCCATGGCCGGGCAAGAGCGTGCCGCTATCCTTCACGCCGGCGCGCCGCTTCAGCCAGCTTTCGAACAAGTCCCCGCTCTCGGCCAGGATGGCGAGCGCGGGGGTGGCGAGCGTCAGCCGCCAGGGCAGGCCGGTGCGCCAATGGAGCAGCGCCGCGAACAGGCTGGCGAGCGCGATCCCACCCAGCGCGCCCGCCCAGGTCTTGTTCGGGCTGATCGCCGGCGCCAGCCGCGCGCCGCCAATCGCCCGTCCGGCGACATAAGCGCCGATGTCGCACAGCCAGACCAAGCCGAACGCCCAGATGGCGAATTCCAGGCCGCGCGGCTGATCGCGCAGCCAAAGCAGCGCCAGCACCGGCAGCCCGGCATAGATCACCCCGCCCGCCAGAAAGCCGCGCCGCGTGACGCCTTGCACGAAGATCGCCGCGCCGAAGATCAGCCCGAGCGCGAGGAAATAGGGCACGTGCGACGCCGGTGGCACAATCGCGAGCGGCGAGAGCAGCGCCAGCGGCACCATCAGCGCCAGCTGCGCCAGTCGCTTGGTCGCCGCGCTCGCCTGATCGAGCGCCGCCCATTCATACAGCACGCCCAGCGCCATCAGCACGCACAGCAGCCAGAAGGCATTGCCCCCCAGCCACAGCGCGCCCAGCGCCACCCCCGCCAGCGCCGCCCCCACCGCGATGCGCGCGGCGAGTTCGGAAGGGGCGCGGCTCATAAGCCTCCGAAGCGGCGCTGCCTCTGGCCGAACTGCGCGATCGCCGCCTCGAACGCCGCTTCGTCGAAATCGGGCCAGAGCGTTTCGACGAACAGCAGTTCGGCATAGGCCGCCTGCCACAGCAGGAAATTGGAGAGGCGGCACTCGCCCGAGGTGCGGATGAGGAGATCGAGCGGCGGCAGCTCGCGCGTTTCCAGCTCGGCCTCGATCGCCTCGGGCGTGATCGCGTCGGCCGGCAATTCCCCGCGCGCGACGCGTTCGGCGAGCAGCTTGGCGGCGTGCGCCAGCTCGACATGCGATCCGTAATTGAGCGCGATCACGAGCAGCGGGCCGGTGTTGGCGGCGGTGCGCGCCAGCGCGTCCTCGATCAGGGCGCTCGCCTCGCCCCCGAAGCGGCGATAATCGCCGATCACCCGCAGACGGACATTCTCGCGGACCAATTCGCTCAAATCGGCGCGGATGAAATGCTTGAGCAGCCCGGTAAGGTCGCTCACTTCCTCGTCCGGGCGGCGCCAATTCTCCGAGGAAAAGGCGTAGAGCGTCAGCGCCTCGATACCCAATTTGCGCGCGTGGCGGGTGACGCGGCGCACGGCCTCCACCCCCGCCTTGTGCCCGGCGAGCCGGGGCAGGAAGCGCGCCTTGGCCCAGCGGCCATTGCCGTCCATGATGATGGCGACGTGGCGCGGCAGCGCGCCCGTCCCGGTTGCCGCCAGCGGCGCCGGGGCGGCCCGGGCGCTCACTTGCCGAGAATTTCCTTTTCCTTGGCGCTGGCGGCGGCATCGATCTCGGCGATGGTTGCGTCGGTCAGCTTCTGCACTTCGGTCTCGCCGCGCTTGCGCTCATCCTCGCTCATCACGCCCTTCTTCTCGTCGGTCTTGAGCGCGTCCATCCCGTCACGGCGGACGTTGCGCGCGGCGACGCGGGCCTTCTCGGCATATTGACCGGCGAGCTTGGCGAGTTCCTTGCGGCGCTCCTCGGTCAAGTCCGGGATCGGGATACGCAGCGTCTGCCCGTCGACGATCGGGTTGAGCCCCAGCCCCGCCGAGCGGATCGCCTTGTCCGCCGCGCCGACATTCGATCGATCCCACACCTGCACCGAGATCAGCCGTGCCTCGGGCGTGGAGACGGTCGCGACCTGGTTGAGCGGCATGTGGCTGCCATAAACCTCGACCGTCACCGGATCGAGCAGCGTCACGCTCGCGCGGCCGGTGCGCAGGCCGCCCAGATCGTTCTTCAGCGCTTCCACCGCGCCGTGCATCCGGCGTTCCAGATCGGCCTTGTCATAGGCGGGCATTCGTCAGCTCTCCATGTTCTGCACGATCGTGTAGGTGCCCTCGCCCTCCATCACCGAAGCGAGATTGCCTTCCTTGCGGATGTTGAACACCACGATCGGGATATTGTTTTCACGGCACAACGCGACCGCGGCCGCGTCCATCACCTTGAGGTTATCCGCCAGCACCCGCCCGAAGCCCAGCGTTTCATAGCGCGTCGCGCTCGCGTCCTGCTTGGGATCGGCGTTGTAGACGCCGTCGACGCTCGTCCCCTTGAACAGCGCGTCGCAATTCATCTCGGCGGCGCGCAAGGCGGCGGCGGTGTCTGTCGTGAAGAACGGGTTGCCGGTGCCGGCCGCGAAGATCACGATCCGGCCCTTCTCCATGTGCCGGATCGCCCGCCTACGGATATAGGGTTCGCACACGCTCGCCATCGGGATCGCCGATTGGACGCGGGTTTCGACGCCCATCTTCTCCAGCGCGTTCTGCACCGCGATCGCGTTCATCACGGTGGCGAGCATGCCCATATAATCGGCGCTCGTCCGGTCGAAGCCCTTGGCGGCGCCCGCCAGCCCGCGGAAGATATTGCCGCCGCCGACGACGACGCACATCTCGTGCCCCGCCTGCTTCGCCGCGGCGATCTCCCGCGCGACACGATCGACCGTCGCCGGATCGATCCCGAACTGCTGCTGGCCCATCAGGACCTCGCCCGACAGCTTCAGGAGGATGCGCTTGAAGTGGGGGATCGTCATCACGGGTCCGGGGCTGAAGTGGCGCGGACCTTAGGCGCGCGACCGGGAATTGCAAGGCGGATTGGGCGCCGGCGCGGAGACCGTCCCGGCGCCCATCATCCGTGATCAGGCGCCCGGCTGCGGCACGCCCGAAACCTTGGCGACTTCGGCGGCGAAGTCGCTGGCTTCCTTCTCGATCCCCTCACCCAGCTGGAAGCGGACATAGTCCGTCAGCTGGATCTCGCTGCCCGCCTGCTTGCCCGCCTGGGCGACGAAATCGGCGATCTTGGTCTTGCCGTCCATCACCAGCAGCTGGCTGAGCAGCGCGTTTTCCTTGCGATACTTGGCGATCGCGCCTTCCACCATCTTGGCGACGATGTCGGCGGGCTTGCCGCTCTCGGCCGCCTTTTCGGTGGCAATCGCGCGCTCGCGCTCGATCACGTCGGCGTCGAGCTCATCCTCGCGCAGCGCGAGCGGGAAAGCGGCGGCGATGTGCATCGCGATCTGCTTGCCCAGCGGCTCGAGCACATCGGCGCCCGCCTCGCTCTCCAGCGCCACGAGCACGCCGATCTTGCCGAGCCCCGGCGCGACCGAGTTATGGACGTAAGGAACCACCGCCCCGGCCTTCACTTCCAGCCGGCGCGCGCGGCGCAGATTCTGGTTCTCGCCGATCGTCGCGATATTGGCGACCAGCTGCTCTTCCACCGTCTTGCCCGAGGTCATCGGCGCCGCCTTGATCGTGGCGAGATCGTCGCCGCGCTCCAGCGTGATCTGGGTCACTTCGCGGACGAACGCCTGGAACATATCGTTCTTGGCGACGAAATCGGTCTCCGAATTCACTTCGATCGCCGCGCCCTTGGTGCCGGCGACCGCGATCCCGATCAGCCCTTCGGCGGCGGTGCGGCTCGACTTCTTGGCGGCGGCGGCGAGGCCCTTGGTGCGCAGCCAATCCATCGCCGCGTCCATGTCGCCGCCGGTTTCGGCGAGCGCCTTCTTGCAATCCATCATCCCCGCGCCGCTCTTTTCGCGCAGTTCCTTGACGGTGGCGGCAGTGACTTCGGCCATGATCCTGGTCCTTATTGGGTGGTGACGGGCGGGGCGCTACCCCGCCCTCATGTCAGTTCAGCGACAGCTCAGGCGTCGAGCGCGGGCGTCTCGCTCGCGGCGACGTCACCCGGCTGCTCGGCATAGGCTTCGGGCGCCACGTCGAGCGCGACTTCGGGCAGCGGCTCGTCGAGCGCGCCGATATCGCCGGTGTAGCGCGCCTGCGCTTCCTGGCCGCCACGGGTGGCGGCGATCGCCACCGCTTCGCAATAGAGGCGGATCGCGCGGCTCGCATCGTCATTGCCCGGCACCGGGAAAGCGATGCCATCGGGCGAGACGTTCGAATCGAGGATCGCGACGACCGGGATGCCGAGCGTGTTGGCTTCCTTGATCGCCAGCTCTTCCTTGTTGGCGTCGATCACGAACATCACGTCGGGGATGCCGCCCATGTCACGGATGCCGCCGAGCGACAATTCCAGCTTGTCGCGCTCGCGGGTGAGCTGCAGCACTTCCTTCTTGGTGAGGCCGGCGGTGTCGCCCGAGAGGCGCTCCTCAAGCATCTTCAGCCGCTTGATCGAGCCCGAGATCGTCTTCCAATTGGTGAGCATACCGCCCAGCCAGCGGTGGTTGACGAAATGCTGCCCGGCGCGGCGCGCGGCCTCGGCGACGGGCTCCTGCGCCTGGCGCTTGGTGCCGACGAACAGCACCTTGCCGCCGGCGGCGACGGTCGCCGAGATGAAATCGAGCGCGCGCGCGAAGAGCGGCACGGTCTGCGAGAGATCGAGGATGTGGACGCCGTTGCGATCGCCGAAGATGTAGGGCTTCATCTTCGGGTTCCAGCGGTGCGTCTGGTGACCGAAATGCGCGCCGGTCTCAAGCAATTGCTGCATGGTGACGACAGGAGCCGCCATAATCATTTCCTTTCCGGTTTCACCTCTGGGAAGCCGTGATCGGCTGAAAGCCGACACCGGTATGATCGCTTCCCATGCGGGGTTGAGGCGGCGCGCATACGTCAGGCGGCGACGGAAATCAAGTGTTGACAACCGGAACGTGGATAGAACATAGAGTGACTACAAACGGAACTCGGAACGATCCGCAACGAGCTTTCGTTTCTCCGGCTCGGCACTGGGGCCGTTTGATAGGGAGTGGGGTATGATCACGATCATCGGCTTGCTGCTATTCTCTCTCGCGCTGATGGTGGTCGCGCATGTGTTCGCGGCGACGCTGCTGCCCGCCCTGCCCCGGATCATCGCGCTCCTGCGGCCCGAAGCGGCATCGACTGTGGTTCGGCGACGGGCTGCTCGTCCGACGGTTCGCTGCGTGCCGGCCCTCCGCATGGCGGCTTGATCCGCCGGTAGAGACATCGGTGCCGCTGGCCGTTCACCAAAGCGCCGCCCGTAAAATAGGCATTGCCCGAAAGCCGTTCGTGCTGAGCTTGTCGAAGCACTGTTCTTTCTTTTCCACGGTGGAAAGGCAAAACCGCCCTTCGACAAGCTCAGGGCGAACGGGTCGGACTATACAAACGGGTCGGACTATCCAAAATGTGTGCAAGCCAAAGCGGCTATTGCGCGACGCCGATCGGCTGCTGGCCGGCGAGGCGGGCGATGGGGGTTTCCCCGGCAACGACGCGCTGCCCGAGCATAACCTGGCAGGTCATGTCGTCGGGCACATAGATATCGACGCGGCTGCCGAAGCGGATCAGCCCGATCCGCTGCCCGGCGGCCACCATGTCGCCAGGTTTGACGAACGGCACGATCCGCCGCGAAATTAGGCCCGCGATCTGGGTGAAGCCGATCCGCCGCCCGTCGCGCCCCTCCACCAGGATGTGCTGGCGCTCATTCTCCTCGCTCGCCTTGTCGAGATCGGCGTTGAAGAAGCGGCCGGAGATGTAGATCACCTGCCGGATGGTGCCCGCGATCGGCGTGCGGTTGATGTGTACATCGAACACGCTCATGAAGATCGATACCCGCAGCATCGGAACGGTGCCCAGTGCCTGCTCGCCCGCCAGTTCGCGCGGCACGGGCACGCGCTCGATCAGCGTCACCAGGCCATCGGCGGGGCTCACCAGCAGATCGTCCCCCAGCGGCGTCACCCGCACCGGATCGCGGAAGAAGGCGGCGACCCACAAAGTCAGGCCGATCAGCGGCCAAGTGACGAACGGCCAGACGAACAGCGAGACGAAAACGATCAACGCGGCGATCAGCACATA